>Ga0180732_1000661_pt1 | contig 26889 bp, 42 predicted proteins | sample KR11_01MetaG_FD_148674 | JGI IMG/M metagenome (GOLD analysis project Ga0180732, IMG submission 148674) | Groundwater microbial communities from the Olkiluoto Island deep subsurface site, Finland - KR11_0.1 MetaG | ecosystem: Environmental > Aquatic > Deep subsurface > Groundwater | place... | reverse complement strand
GTATCATATTTTAAAGCGTTAACGTATCATATTTTAAAGCGTTAACGAAAGAAACTAAGCGAAGTTGCGCCAAACCCCTTCCCTCCCACACCTTTAGTCTAAATATATTTAAGTAAGCAAAAAGGACTATATTCCCATAGTCCTTAATGCCTAATTACTTATTCCTCTAAAAAGGCATCCAATTCTGCGCAATTGCCTTTATATTGGCGATAAAAGGCGAAAAGCTTAGCGGATAACGCATTCCTTTTGGAATGGTATTCCTTTTGGCTTTCATACCTTTTATTTAGCCTTTCAGCCAATTCTTCCGTACTATACTCCTTATTGCCAATTAGGATTTTAGTCATACCTTTACTTTAAAATATAATGCGTTATTAATTATTAATTAATTAATAGGCCTTATATTTATTATATTAAATTTTTAAAGAACTTATACTATATTTTAATTATATATTATTTTTTAAATTAAAGCAACCCCATTTAATTTAATATTATTATATATAGGGCGGTAGAAAGCAATGAATATTAATATGGGGGATAGCAAAAGCGGAAAAGGAAAAGTAGGGGGGGGTTATTATATAATAATATTAATAGCCCCTCCTCCCATCCCTGGAGGAACTAAAAAAATTATTCTAAAATTTAAAAAAAGTTCTTGGAAAAAATTAAAAAAACTATTCTAAAATTTAAAAAAAGTTCTTTTTAATTTTACCCCCGTTGCCATAAAATTTAAAATAAGATATAATTATAATATAAGATATTATCATGATTGATTTAACTCCTAAAGAACAGCTTTTTGTCCAAGAATATGTGATTAATGGATTTAATGGTAAACGTGCATACATGAAAGCGTATGAATCAGAGAATGAAAATTTAGCAAGCACTGAAGCATGTAAGTTGTTAAAGAAAGTAAAAATTCAAGATGCTTTAGAAATAGAGGAAGGTGGATTTAGACAAATAGCTAGACAACATAAATTAGATAGACAGGCAATTGTTCAAAGATTGTATGATCTTATTTATGGTACCACATTAGTAAAAACAAAACTAGGTGATATAATAGAAATTCCTCAAGACGGGCGTACAATTAATAATGCCATAATAACATTGTCAAGATTAACCGGTGATTTTGCTCCGGAAAAGAAGGATATCAAGTTGCAGGATGACGTATTTGAGGATGTTACAAAAATGAATAAAGAGGAACGTGAAGCCTACAAAGCTAAAGTATTAGCTGAATTGTAGGTTTTTTTATGTAGGGACAAATTTATACTCTTAAGGAGATTCAGCTCCTATTGAGAGAAAGGCACAACAGTCCATAATAAATTTGTGCCTAGATAAAATAACACTCTACTATCGTCGTAAGTCGCTGGTAGATTGAAAAAACTATGGAAAAAAACATTTTAAATTGTTCTTTAAATGACAATTTAACATTTACAACAGGAACTAATTTAACAGCAGGAACTATTACAGGAACTGCTTCAGGAATTACTTATAGTTGTTGGGATTATTGGCAAGATAGTTATTATCCTTATATTACGCAAAGTTATCCAGTTTATATTCAAGAAAGAGCAAGAGATAAAGGTAAGCAAGCATTTGAGATAATAAAAATATTAAAGGATAAAAAGTTAGTTAAGTTGGAAAAGGTTGGTGATTTTATTGATCTAATGGACGAACTCATTAAGATATTATAATATGCCATTATTAAAAGGAATTTCAAAAAAAGTAATATCAAAAAATATTTCAGAACTCGTAAGCTCAAAACCTGGTGGAGCTAGAGAGAAAGGTATTCATACAATGATGAAAAAGCATCCTGGTATGGATTATGCACAGGCAAAGAATCGTATGGCTGTTGCTATCGCGTTTTCAAAAGCTAAAAAAAGTAGATAGAATTCTGCTATAGTTTATCTGTTAAAAAAATAATGTTGGAAGTTGAATATTTACAAAAATTAAAAAATGATATTCGTCTTCAAAATATTGAGTGGGGAAATTGTCATGATGATCCATATTATTTTTTAATTAATTGGGCGAAAACATTAGATGTCCATGATGAACAAACACCCTTAAAACTTTTTCCTAACAAAGAGTATCTTAAAATACTTGTAGATATTTGGTTAAAAGAACAACTTTTATTAGTTCCAAAATCTCGTCAAATGATGATGAGTTGGCTTTTTACAACTTTATATTTATGGGATACCATGTTTCATGAAGCTAGAATGACATTTTTTCAATCGAAAAAAGCTGAAGACGCAGATGATATTTTAAAACGTAGTAAATTTGTCTGGGATAATCTTCCAAAATTTTTAAAACGGTATTATAAAAATGGAAAGTTTTATGATCTTGCTTGTAATCCACAGCATAATGGACAACATGTTTCCGGTAAGATGGTATTTCCTTCTATAAATTCTGAAATTAGGGCAATACCAGAAGGAGGAGATGTTATTCGTATGCATGTAGCTTCAGGAATTTTATCAGATGAAATTGGTTTTCAACCCGAGGCTAAGAACGCTTATGCTGCTTCTAAACCAACAATTTCGTCTAAAGGTAGATTTACAGGAATTTCAACAGCGGAACATTCGACTTTTTTTGAGGCGCTTGTCTTCGATTCTATCGAGATATAATATAAAAAATATGCCAAGTGGTATTTATCAACATAAGAATAAAGGTTTTAAACATACAGATATAACAAAAGAAAAAATTAGACAAGCACATAAGGGCAAAAAATTAAGTTTAGAACATATTAAAAAACTTAAAATTTCTCATACTGGTAAAGTTGGAGTTAATGGTAGTAATTGGAAAGGAGGTAAACCAAAATGCATTGATTGTGGCAAAGAGTTAAGTACATATAAAAAAGGAAGATGTCAAAAATGTTATGGAAAAACAGATGAATTTAGAGAAAAATGTCGTAAACATACAATTGGGAAAAAGCAATCTATTAAAACAATCGCTAGAAGAGTTGCTAAAAATACTGATAAGAAAAGGACATTTGAGCAAAGAATGAGAATAGCAGATTCACAACGTGGTGATAAAGCATACAATTGGTTAGGTGGTTTGTCATTAATAAATTATGGTAAAGAATGGACAGAAACTTTAAAAAGAGCAATTCGTGAGCGAGACAAATATATTTGTAAAATTTGTGATAAAACACAAATACAAGAATTAGAAGATATAGAAAAAAAATTATCAATTCACCATATAGATTATGATAAGAAGAATAATGATCCGAAAAATTTAATTACACTTTGTAATAAGTGTCACGTAAAAACAAATTATAATAGAAATTATTGGATTAGATATTTTGAATTGAAATTTAAAACATGAGTCAAAAACAAGATAAAAAATTTCGTAAAGCAGTAAAAATGGAAGCCAAGATTTTTTATACTGAATTACTTAGAAAAAAACCTAAATGGATACCAAGATTTTTTTATAAATGGATTCTTAATAAGATGTTGCAAATATGATGTATAAGGATGTTGTTCAATTTGAAAAAATAAAAGGACTAAAAGTATGGAAAAATGCAAAGAATAAATTTACAGTAGCGATGCTTCATTATAGTGCAGATCCTAATAAAGATCCTGAAAGAAATGGTAAAGAATGGTATGAAAAGGAACGTATCGGTACGCCACTCGCTGATTGGAATAAAGAATATGAAATTGATTTTAGTTCTCGTGCGGGTAAATTAATTTTTGGTTCTGAATTTTGTGATTTTAATCCAGCTATTCATTTTATAAATTCATTTGAAATAGAACAGGCTGAATATTTAATGTCATTAGATTTTGGACAAAATAATCCAACATCAGCACATATTGGAGCCTGGACGCCTGATAATAGATTATATATTATAGATGAATATTATAAACCAGCCTTACCATCAGTATCAAGCCGCGAAATGTTTGAACAATTTAGATATTTAATGTCAGATGATCTTGAATTTAGATTAAAATCAATTTCACAAAAAAGAATGGCGGCTGATATTGCTTTTCAAATTAAAGTAATTGATCCTTCAACAGCAGCTAAGAATAGAACAAAAGTTAAAGAAGGTGAAGAAATTGCTTATTCAGTACTTGAAGATTTTTATGATCACGGGTGGGATTTTTCTCTTGCTAATAATGATGTTAATGCACGTATTACACGTATCCGTGAATATTTTCAATTAGATTCTAATGGTAAAGCACATTTATATATTTTTAAAGATAAGTGTCCAAATTTATGTATTGAAATTTTAAATTATCGATATAAAAAGTTAACTGAATTACAAGAAAAAACTCGAAATCAACCTGAAGAACCGGTAAAGAAAAATGATCATGCAGTTGATGATTTAGGTTATATGATAATGACTCGTCCATATAATCCAGAAGAACCTGATAAGCCTAAAACTCGTATTCAGCGTGATATAGAAAATTTAACAAAACCAAAGATTTTTGATTTTGATAATGATGGTTTATAATTAATTTTAAATAGTATGCAAGAATTTAAACAACGTAGTGAAGCGTTTCAAAAAGAGATTGAAACACTTCAAAAAAAGTATAATGTACAGCTTTATGCCGCTGATGTACTTTTACAAAACGGAGAAATTGTTACACTTATAAAATTAAGAGATTTATTACCTCAAAAATAGGTGATAGATTCAAAAACGTATGATAATAAATCCAAAAAAAGGTATTTTACTTATTCGTAAACATAAAAAATCACAGATTAAAGCAGATATTGTGGTTGAAGAGTCAGAAGAAGATAAGCGTCTTATAACTGGAGAAGTTTTATCTGATAATGATGAAAATTATAAAAAAGGAACATCTATAATATTTGGTAAATATTCTATTTTTCCTCTTACTTTTCAAGGAGAAGATTTTTTCTTTATTGATAAAGAAGATATAATTGGAATTACAGATTATCACGAAAATTAATATGCCATCACCTTACCGAAGTTGCCATACTAAGATAAATAATAATAGAGAATATTGGTTTAATTATTTTAATAATAAAAAAAGTATATGAGTTATAAAGAAGTATTTTTTGGACAGGAAGCTCGAAACGAAATTTTAAAAGGGATTCAAGTTATAGAAGAAGCCGTTGGTTCAACTTTAGGACCTAGAGGTAATAATGTAATTTTTGAAGAAAGTTCATTCCCAACTATAACCAAAGATGGGGTTACCGTTGCTCGCACGATATTTTTAAAGAATAAATTACAAAATATGGGAGTTATGCTTAGTCGTGAAGCTGCTGAAAATACAAATCGTGAAGCTGGTGATGGCACAACGACTACAATTGTTTTACTCAGAGCAATGTTTGAAGAGGGTCATAAGGCTGTAGCATCAGGAATGAATCCAATTCTTATTAAAAGAGGAATGGATTTTGCTCTTGAAAAGATTATTAAATTACTTGATAAGCAAACAAAAAAGATTACAACAGAAAAAGAAAAACTTCAGATTGCAACAATTTCAGCTAATAATGATGAAGGTATTGGTAAATTAATTGTTGAAGTTCTTAATAAAGTTGGAGTTGATGGTACTATTACAGTAACGAATTCAAATTCTTTAAAAACAGAAGTTGATTATGTAAATGGGACAAAGCTTGATCAAGGTTATCAATCACATATATTTATTAATGATCCTAAACATTTAGCAGTAGTAACGACCGATCCTAAAATTATTATTTGTACTGATGATATAACAATGCAAGCACAACTTGTTCCAGTTATACAAAAATTGATTAATCAGAATGAAAGGAATCTTATTTTATTTGCAAATAAGATAGAAGGTCAGGCACTTGCATTTATAGTTCAAAATTATCTTCAAGGAAAATTTACATGTATTCCCATAAAACTTCCATCATTTGGTGATTATCAGAAAGATTTAGTTTATGATATTGCGACATTAACAAATGCTATCGTTGTAGGTAAGGAAGATTCAAAAAAATTAGAAGATGCAGATTTAGAAGATTGTGGAACTTGTGCTTCAGTTATTACATCGCGTGATCAAACAATTTTAGCAGGGGCTTTAGGAAATGTTGCAGGACGAATTGAAGAAGTTAAAACTCTTTTAAAAGGTGAACAGGATGAGTATAAAAAAGATAAATTAAAAATTAGATTAGGACGTTTAACTGGTTCTATTGCAAATATTAAAGTAGGAGGAGCTTCAGAAGTAGAGCAAGCTGAAATTAAATATCGAATAGAGGATGCTCTTAATGCAACTAAGTCAGCAATTGAAGAAGGTATAGTTGAAGGAGGGGGTGTTGCTTTACTTAGATGTATTAATGAATTAGTTATAGAATCACATGATAAGGAATTTAATACTGGTGTAGAGATAGTTAGAAAATCACTTATTGCGCCACTTAAAAAAATAGCTGATAATAGTGGAGTATCAGGTGAAGCTGTTGTTGGTAAAGTATTAGACCACGGCATTGGTTACAATGCTTTAACAAATAAGTATCAAGATCTTTTTAAAGCAGGAATTATTGATCCAAAAAAAGTAGTAAGGAATGAAATTCAGAATGCAGTTGCAACTAGTGGAATTCTTTTGACCAATAATTGTGCAATTATAAGAATTGATGAAAAATAAATATGGAACTTATAGTAATAGTAATTTTATTTATTGGAACACTTATTTATTCGTATTTTTCAGATCAAAGACGAGATAAGGTGGAAAAAGATAGATTTCGAGAATTTGTTATTGCGAATAAATCTGAAAACATTACTGAATATGTTCAAGCTGTTCCTAATGACGAAAAATTTGAAATTAAACAAGAAGATGAATTAATTGATTTAGATCAAATGACACCGGAAGAACTACTTGAAATTAGACAGCAAGAATTAAAATAAAATGCAAATTTCTAGAATCAAAATAAAAAAACTTATTCCAGTTAAAGGACATATAGGTTTTGTAAGTTGTGTTATAGACGGCTGGTTATATCTTGGAAATATCGCAATTTTTTCAAGACTTAATTCAGAAAATATTCGTTTAGTATTTCCGGAAAAAAAGATTGGTGATAAAAAGATTTCAATATTTTATCCACTGTCTACAGAAGCATATTTTATACTAGAAAAAGCAATATTTGAAAATTTTAAAAGTTTATGACTAATTTAAAAACATTACAAGGCGATATTAAAGCTGGTGATAAAGAAGTTGCTATTTTTATTGATACGCTTTTTGATGATACATTAAAATCATATTTAAAATATCATAGAGATTGGTATTTGAATGAACGCTTTGCACGAGGTGATCATTGGGTTGTTTATAATAAAACAATTAATAAAGTTCAATCTATTCCTTCAACTTCTGGAGAGGTTAGGCGTGTTATTAATAAAATTAAAGCTCAAATTAGAGGTGTTAAGAATTTTATTAAACGTAGTCAACCAAGGTGGGAAGTTCAACCTGATAATTCTGAAGATATTTCACTTGAGGAAGCTCGTAAGAAGAATAAAATTTTACAGTATATTTATAGAACAAAACAAATCCCTTTACTTTTAACAGATATTATAGTTTCGTCTTTAAAATTTTCGGTAGGTGTACTTGAAATTGCAATGGTTAAAAAAAATAATCAAGACGAAATTGATATATGGGTTGATGATACATTTGATATTTTAATTGATCCTTTTGCTAAAGATTTACAATCAGCTCGTTTTATAATTAAGGCCTTTAAAAAACCAGTATCAGATATTAAAAATAATAAAGATTATACTATACAGAGTGAAATAATATCAGATAATAAACAAGCTTCAACACAATATGGTGAATTACTTGAAATGGAAAAAAAAGGTTCAGATACAACAGGATCGTCAAAAGATATGGAATCAGTTATCGTAAAGGAATTGTGGATTAAGTATTTAGATATAGATAATAAACCCAAAATAAAAGTTTTTACAAATGCTTCAAAACAATTAATAAAAGTATCGGAAAAACCCTATCGGCGTTATCCAATATTTGTTTATAATCCGGAAAAAGAAACAAATTCAATTTATAGTGATCCTTGGATCAAGCCACTTATTTCTATTAATAAAAGTTTAGATAAAACAGCTTCTCAAATTGAAGGATATATACAGAGAATGTTAGCTGGTAAATATCTTATTAAACAAGGAGTTGAAGTTTCAACTATTACAGATAAAGGAGCGGAAAAAATTTATTATAAAGGTAATGTAGCTCCTTCACAAATGAATTTAGCTCCTTTACCTGAAGCTCCTTTTTCATATCTTGCAAACTTAGAAAGATGGATTGAAGAATTGGGTGGTATAAGAGAAGCATCTTTGGGTCGAGTTCCAGGAACTATTTCTTCTGGCAAGGCATTAGAAGCTTTACAAGCAGCTGATGCTGGTACGGTTGCTGAGCCAATTGAAAATTTAGAAAAACTTTTAGAAAATGTTGGAGAATTTATTTTAGAATTAATTGAAGATCATGTTATAGCAAGTCAAGAAATTACAGAAGAGGGTGAATCTATTAAATTTATTGGAGCTTCAGCGGTTTCAAATGAACAGATTCCTGAAGGGACTATGAAAGTCAAAGCAGCAAAAATTAAAGTAACCATTGTTCCTGAAGTTGCTTATAATGAAGAGAATAAAAAAGAATGGTTAATGAGACTTGCGGAAGCTAAACTTATTGATCCACAAACTTTACTTGAAAAACTTTCAATTTCAAATGTTGGTGATGTTATCGAACGTATGAAAAAGATGCAAGAAGAACAGTATAAACAAGAAATGATGAAACAAGCGGCATCGCATCAATCAGCTGGTGGTGGAGGAGCTCCTCAAGATACAGCAGATTTAGCACATCAAGAAAATATGCAAATAGCAGCAGGTCAGCAAGTACCAATGACACCGAAAGCTTTATGGAGTCCTGAACATACACAACTTCATTTAGCTTTTATTCAAGAAAATCAAGATGCTTATAAACAGCAACAGCAGCTTTTTGACGAACATATTAAAGCTGAAGAAGGTTACCAACAAGGTGGAGGACAAGGTGCAGGACAACCTCCAGTAGCACAATCAGTTCAATAATTAATTAAATATAAAAGTATGGCAGATATAAAAAAATTTATAAGTCGTATTAAAGAAGGAGTAGGTATAATACAACCAAAAAATTATTTGAATCCGAATTTAGACACATCAGTAGTAACAATGAATAAAGTTAAGGAAAGAAATCAAAAGATTCAAAATGTACAAAGAGAATTAAGTAAGGCACAAGCAGAATATAATTTTTGGAAAAAACAAGAAGGCAACGAAGTAGTTACACGATCTAAAAATCCGCCTAATGTTTATAAAGCAGAACAGAATTTAAAAAAAGTTAAAGAAGCAAATCCGTCTATTAATGTAGGACAATTTCAGAGATCAATTATTAAAAAAATGGTTCCGTTGCCTAAAAAAGAATTAAAACCATTACAAAAAATAAATAAAAAATAGTAATTAATATATCGCCTACGGACTTGGCGTTAAAAGTTCGTTAACATTAAATCGTATGCCCGAACCAATTATTTTGGAAGTAAAACCGGAGGTAACTCCTCCAACGCCAGCGCCTTCCGAGCCGGCAAAACCAGTATCTTCGCCAGAAGTAAAAGTGGAGGAACCTAAATTGGAACCTGTAAATGTGGATAAATTACAAGAGCAAATTAATAACCTCAATATTGCTCTAAAACAAGAAAGAGAATCAGGTAAATCTAATTCGGAAAAAGCAAAAGAACTTGAAGAACAATTACAAAAATCAAATCAAGTAATTGAAAAACTTCAAGGTGTATTTGCTCCTGAATCAGATCCAGCTCTTGATAAGCCAGAGTATTTAACTAAGGAAGAAGCAGAACAACTTTGGCAAACAAAACAAGAGGAATTAAAACAAATGACCTTTAAAGAGAAGCAAGGAGAAATTATTAAAAATGAAGTTGCTACTCTTGAAAAGGAATGGGATGGATCTGGTGGTAAACCTAAATATCTTGATGAAGAAGTTCTTAAATGGCAGCAAGAAAATAGTAAACTTTATCTTACGCCAGTTGAGGCTTTTAATCAAATGAGAAAGAATGAAATTATTGATTGGGAGGTTAAACAAAGACTTTTAGGTAAAAAGAAAGTTGAAAATGTAGAACAGCCAGGAGTTAGTCCAGATATTCATACACCCGCTGAAGTTTATCCTAAAACGGATAAAGAACTCAGGGATGCTATAAGAGAAGTGATTAACTCGGCTGATGTTGAATTGTAACTAATATAAATTAAGATAAAAAATAATATGGCACAATCTGTAAGCGCATTAGCAAATGCCGCTATGCGAATCTCAACTATCGTGGATTCTGAGGTTAGTAATAATCTCTAAGAAAATCTCGCTAATTCGGTGAAAACCTTAATAATTTTATGGGAATTAAAGACAACGCCGAGCTAAGTTTAAAGAATCTATATGTTAATAGGGAAAATTTGAAAAAAAATATGATTGGAAAATTTGTAGGAAAAAATAATTTTAGATGGAGAGGAAATTTTATTCAATTATGTAGAAGTTGTCATTTATCATACGATTTTGGTAAAATAGATTTTTTAATAAATGTGTAGAGACTATACACGAGACTCCCCGTAAGAGGATGAAGACATAGTCCGACCTTTATAGAAATATAAAGATTAACAAATCAAGACGATAAAGTTGTTCATGAGCAGGTATTTGCAAAAAATGTTCTTTTTCAGAACATTTTATCCAATGTAGCTCACCAACAAGGTGCAACAACTAAGTATGTTTCTGTTCATTATGGCAGAAATATCGGTTCCGCTGCTGGTACTGAAACTGTAACTTTACCAACTGCTGGTAATCAGAAATATTTACAAGCAAATGTTGCTATGAAATATCAATTTCATCAAATTGCTATTACTGATGTTGCTTTGCAAGCTTCTAAACGTTCTAAAGAATTTTTAGTTAATGTTCTTGAATCAGAATATAATGGAGCTAAAGAAGATATGCAAAGACAATTAAGTCGTCAAGGTTATGCTGATGGAACTGGTATAATTTGTCGAGTTAATGATGCTTCACCTGATGCTACTTTAACTTTTGACACTCCGATGGTTGGTAAGTATCCAAGCGATTATTTTGAAGCGGATGCAACAGCAGCTGATGGTGGTCCGGTACTTTTTGCTTCTGATACAGCAGGTGTTACATCTACAGCATTTACTACTCTTGTTGCAATTACTGGAAATTATACAATGACTGTTAATTCAGCTACTGGTATTGCTGATAATGATTATGTATTTTTAGCACATGCTAATGGTACAAGTTCACCAACTGTCGGTCGTAATGGGACTGTAGAAATGATGGGATTAAAGGGTTTAATTGATGATAATTCAAACGTTACTACATTAGAAGGATTGTCAAGAGATACTTATATTTGGTGGAAGTCTTATGTAAGTTCTTCGTCTACTCAGAGATCTTTATCTGAAGCTTTAATGCATACTACTTTCTTAGAAACTAAGAAAAAAGGTTCTCCGAAGTATGCTTTAACTTCATTTGATTTATTCTCTGCTTATGGGCAGTTATTAGCTTCCGACAGAAGGTATACAACTGATATGACATTAGGTGGTGGATTTACTGGTGTAAAATTCAACGATATTGCTTTAGTAGCTGATTATGATTGCCCTTATGACGAAATATATTTCATTGATCCATCAGTATTATCGGTTGAGGATTTAGCTCCAATGTCTTTCTTGAATGAAGATGGTTCGATTTTGGATAGATCAGCAACTACACCAACTTGGAATGCTACATTAAGGTACTATGCTAATTTGTGTATTTCTGCTCCGAATAAATGTTCCGCTTTAAGAGATGTAATTGCTTAATTCATTTGAGGAGGTGTCAATAAAAGGCGCCTCCTCATCCGCTAATTTAATAATTAGTATCCTATATTATAATTTTATAGGGGTAAACTATTACGTACACATATGATAAAAGGAAAAAATTTAGATAAACAATTAATGACAGTATCAAATCGTACAGTATTTGATTTATCAGGTGCTGCAGCTGGAGAAATGGTATTACTCAATCCAACAAGAAGTATTACTATAAATAATGTATATGTTATTTGGGTTGAAGGATCATCTGCTGGTACTGGAATTGCTATTACAATTGGTAAAACCAGTGGTGGTGCTGAATATTTTACGCAAACAAGTAGTATATCAAAAACTGCTGCAGACATTGAAACTTATGCACAAGGTGATATGGTACTTAATTTAGTACCTGCAGGGACGCCAATTTGGATTGCTCATGCAGGAAGTAAGGATGGTGCCGGAACTGTATTTGTTGTTTTTTCGTATACAGTTAATTAGTGTTTATTCAGTGCTTATTAATCGCAGGATAAGGTAAATGGAGCGATAAACCAGCTGGATTATAAAAAATTTATATGAAACTAATAAATAATTCAGAACAATTTGTATTACAATATGGTGGTACAGATTATACCATTCCTAATGGTGAATTTGAGGTTACGGATGATAAATTAGGATATCATATTCTATTTATTGCTAATAAATGGGGAAAAGATATAAAAGATATTCCTAATTCATCAACTCCTCAAATTACACAGATAAAAAAGGAAGAAATCAAAATAAAAAAGATAGAAGAAAAAGTAGAAGAACCAAAAATACCTAAAGAAGTAAAAGAATCAAAGAGTAAATTATAGATTTTTATAGCATTATATGTTTAAGAAAATATTAAAAACTTTATGGTTGATTACGCATTGTCTGATTATCGGTATTGGCTGGGCTTTCTTTATTTATTTAGCTTATTTGATAATATTCCTGCTTTTTAAGTATTAATTATATGTCAGAATTAACTAATAAAACGCAAGGAGATATGCCAAGTAAAGAAACGCAAGCGTATATGCGTTCTAATGATGCTAATATGGCGGAATTAAAAGGACAAATTAATTTAGTCAAACAGGCAGTGGAAAATCTTGATGGGAAAATTGATATTATTATAACTCAACTCAATAATATAGAAGATAGATATGCAAAAAAAGATGAATTCCAGTTTTGGCGGAATGTTTTGATAGGCGGAATATTGATTTCAATATTTTTAGGAGTAGTTAGTTTAATGTTAGATAGAATAATAAAATGATTATTATGAAAAATAAAGAAAAATTGCCTCAAGGGTTTACTAAGGAAGAATTGATTAAGTTAGCCAAGACAGAAATAAAGGAATGGCAGGAATTTTTAAAAAAGTTAATCAAGAAATAAATCGTTCTTTGAAGGAGGAAAAAATGAGTCTCCAGGACATTTTCAAACACAGATGTATTTTGTATGTTTGTCCACATTGTGGTCGTATAAAAAGACTCGGGAAATGGGTTATACTTACTGTTGAAGAATCACAGAAATTATCCAGTCGTTTTAAATGCTACGACATTGTGGAAGTTATCTGCAAATTCTGTGATACAGAAAAAACTTTGGGAATATAGGGGAGGTGAAATTCCTTCCCACCCTTTCAGATTACTTTCTGCTTTGCCTGCAGGTTGGCAGGAAGATTAATATAGGGAGTGGTAAGAAAGAATTTTTACTTTCCGATACTCCCATTACAGAATAAATAATTATTATATGGTTGAATTATTATTAAAATTAAAAAAATATGATAAATATTTAGGATGTAAAAAATGTCTAGATGGATCTACAATAATTTTTCGACAAAGTCCTTATACTATTCGAAAGTTTGATATTCTTACACTTGAAAATCAATATTTAGGTAGTTATAAATGGATTTTAAAAAAAATTGCTTTAATGGATAGTAGAAGAAAAGATTTTATTGTAAGTTCTATTCAGCATAATAAAAAACTAAAACAAAAACAAAGTGATGATAGAATATCGCGTGAAATCGCTGATTTTACTTTAAATGGCGGATTTACGACGATAGTTAATTAAATATAAATATAAAATTATGGCAGAATCAATTAACAAAGTAAAATCCATCAAGATATTTGATGGAATAACACTTCAAACAACAGAAACGGCGACACAGGCTGTAGCAAGTCGAGTTATAGTAGATACTTACTTTTCAAAGATTTTAAATTTTGTTTGTAAGTATACAAGTGGTTCAACTCAATCACCTTCAGTATCTGTTTCACCATCCGTTAGTCCTTCAGTATCTGTTTCACCATCAGTTAGTCCTTCGGTATCAGTATCAAAAAGTCCGTCAGTTAGTCCTTCGGCATCAGTATCACCTTCAACTAGTCCTTCACATTCGTATTCACCATCAGTTTCAGTATCTATTTCTCCTTCCATTTCAGTATCATTATCTCCATCAATAAGTCTTTCTATTAGTCCTTCCATTTCACCTTCTGTTTCAGTATCAGTATCACCTCCAAATTCAGCTTCTCCTTCAATTAGTCCTTCATTAAGTCCATCAGTTTCTCTTTCTTTAAGTCCTTCTAGATCTCCTTCAGTATCAGTTTCATTAAGTCCTTCTAGATCTCCATCAGTTAGTTTATCTGTTTCACCATCAGTTAGTCCTTCAGTATCAGTTTCACCATCTGTTTCACCGTCAGTTAGTCCCTCAGCATCTGTTTCACCATCCATTTCACCATCCGTTTCAGTATCTATTAGTCCGTCTGTATCACCTTCCGTTTCGGTTTCCATTAGTCCATCCGTTAGTGTATCATTATCACCATCAAGAAGTCCTTCAGTTTCTGTAAGTATTAGTCCTTCGGTTTCGCCTTCGCCATCAGCAATAGCATCATCAGCAATTATTAAAGTATGGGGTTATATTGGTTCATTTTCTGCTACTGAGAATTATCCTTATGCGGCTACTAGTAATTCAGAAATAGCTGCTGATACAGATAATTGGATACAATTAGGAGAGCATTCGATTTCAGGTGGTACAGCTACATTTACACCAACTCAGTTTGAAATAGATGCTGCTGCAGCTTCTACGACTTATGATGCTCAATTCTTAATAGATATATGTGTTCCTAAAATTAGATTTTCAGCATATTCATCTGTATCTTTTCAGCAACAAGGAACATTGGATCTAGTAGCCCTCATACAGTAAAAAAATTTTTATTCAATAAAACATAAAGAGTATGACAAAAGACATCATTTTAGTATTAATCGCTTTAGCTGGAGTTGTATCATTTTTTTACAACCCATTAGCAGGCGATATGAAGTATTTACAGATTATATTAGGAGGAATTATTGGTTATTATACAGGTATTAAAGAGATTCCTCTACAGAAATCAGTTACAGCTTTTTTCAAAAAATAAAAATAAAATAATAAACTTATTCTATTTAGGCAAAAACGGAATAAGTTTCTCGTATCAAGACAAAGGAGAGGTGTTAGAACAAAATATTTTTCATACGTCTATCCCTCTCCTTAATTGTCAAAATAAATATGCCTAATAAAGATCAAAAATTTGGAAAAGGAGCAATAAAAGATCCCTTAGATGTACGAGATCGTGTTTATGATGGTATCGCTTTTTCAGTTGCTCCATTTGATTGGAACGTTGGATGGGATATTGAAAAAATTATAAATTATAAAATTCCAATTAAAGATCAGGATGGATCATCATCTTGTGTAGGACAAGCTTGGTCATATTATATTGCAGTTCTTAATACAGTTGAAATAGGTGTTTATAAAGAAGTTTCAGCCAAAGCTGTTTATTCACAGATTGCTTTACCGCAAGGAGGTGCTTATATTCGTGAAGGTGGTAGACTTACTGTTAATTGGGGTGCGGTGGAAGAATCTTTGATTTCTTCATATGATAATAGTAATCCTCCATCAGAATCTTTTATAAAAGATATTTCTTGGAAGAGTGACCAGATAAGTGGAGTGGCTAAAAAATTATCTGCAAAGGAATTCAGAATGGTAATGGATATTAATATGGAAATCATAGCTCAAGGTATTCGTGATAATTATGGGGTTGTTGGAGGAATCGAAGGAGCAAATAATGGAAGTTGGAATACAATTGAACCAAAACCAGGAAACAAAGAATGGGGACACGCTTTATATTTTGGTAAAGCAGGAATAGATGAAAAAGGAAAATATATTGCTACTCCAAATAGTTGGGGTGATAGATTTAATGGACAATGGCAAAAATTAAGAGAAGAATGGTTTGTAAATGAATACATGTTTAATCCGTGGTTATTAATTGATCAGCCTAATTTTATGACACAAGAAATTATTGATTTAATAAAACAAAATAATAAAGGAATGGTTATAGAGAATGAACCACCTGGTCGTAAAGGTATTATTTATGGAGGTAAATTATTAGAAGTTTTAAATGGAAGAGAAGGTAATGCAGCTTTGTATCTTATTGAGAATAGAACTTCTGTTAAAAGAATAACAAAAAATCAGTTTAATCAGATTCCAAAAGGTAATTCATTTTAAAAAATAAAATGTTGAGCATAATAATTCCAAGTTATAGAGATCCTTTACTTAATAAAACAATAAATTCGATCCTTGAAAATTTTGAAGAAGAATTTGAAATTATTGCTGTTTTAGATGGTTATTGGACTAATAGTATTATTGATGATAAGAGAGTTAAATATGTTCATTTGGGTAGAAATAGAGGAATGAGAGGAGCTATTAATGCAGGAGTATTAGTTTCAAAGGGTGAATATATAATGAGAACAGATGAACATTGTATGTTTTGTAAAGGTTTTGATAGAATAATTTTAGGAGTTATACAAGATGATTGGATTGTAACTCCTAGAAGATATTTTTTAGATCCTATTAAATGGGAAATAATGGATATACCCTATATTGATTATGAAAAATTAGTTATTCAAGGAGGAATTAAATTTGCTGGTCAAAAATGGGATAGTCGAACTAATGAAAGGACAAAAATAATGGTTGATGAAACAATGGCGATGCAAGGAAGTTGTTGGATAATGAAAAGAAGTTGGTGGGATAAAGTTATTAAAGAATTACAAACAGAAGGTTATGGTCCACTTTATCAAGATTCTCATGAAATGGTTTTTAAAACTTGGCAGGCTGGAGGTAAATTGATGGTTAATAAAAATGCTTGGTTTGCCCATAAGCATAGAAATTTTTCAAGAACTCATAATAATGGTACAGAAGAAAATCCATCAAATAATGAAGCCTGTTGGAAATATTCTTTAAGTGTTTGGGGAGATTATTATAAAGAAATTAAAGAAAAATGGAAAATATGAAAATTGTCAATAAAGATATTATAGAATTTTATCAGTATAAATTTGATTTTAATAATCAATACAAAACAACTTATGATAATTGGTTAGCAAGATTTACACTAGCAATAAATAAAAGAGCTATTAATGGATGTTTTATGGGTTTATCGTCTGGATATGATAGTGGAGCTATTAGTAATGCACTTTTAAAACAAAAAATAGATTTTAAAGCATATACTATTTTTAATAATGAGAATAAAAATATTATTCAGAAGAGATTGTATTATATCCAAAATTATCAAATATCTGAAATGAATAAAGAATTATGGCAAAAGTATTATAATTTTCTTAAAGGGAAAATAAATGATAAAGCAATAAAAGATATAGCATCAATGGGTGTGGCTTATATGTTTGATACTGCTAAACAAGAAGGTAGAAATGTTTGTATATCAGGACAGGGAGGTGATGAAATACTTTCTGATTATGCTTTATTTCCAAAACAAAGTGAATTTAAAGGTAAATTTCCTGATAAGTTGTATGAATGGAAAAATTTTAGACAAGGTATGCAGAAAGAATACTTAAATGAACTTGAGGAAATTGCAGCACTTTATGAAATAGAAATTAGGTATCCATTTTTAGATACTGATCTTGTTCAAGAATTTCTTTGGCTTACGCCAGAATTAAAAAATCGTAATTATAAAGCTCCACTTTATGAATATTTAATATACAACAATGTCCCTTTTGATAAAGCAGTTAAAAAAGGATTTCGTCCAATCGCCATATAGGTTTTGGTATAATAACTGGGTAAAAGAAAATGCTAAAGGTAAAGTATTAGATGTTGGTAAATCAATTCATTGGAATTATGGTTTTGAAACTATTGATATTAATAATAGATTAAAACCAACTTATACTGGTAATATTGAAAAAACTAATTTTCCTGATAATATTTTTGATATAGTATTATGTAATGGGATGTATGAATTTGTAGATAATCCTCAAAAAATGATAGATGAAGTTTTAAGAATAACAAAAAAGGGTGGAAAAGCTATTTTTGGTTTTGTAGGTAAGGATTATAAACCATACAGGAAACTTTGGAAATTTTATGAAGGAAAAGAAGTTTTTTCTACGTACATTAAAAAAGATTTTAATAAAGAGTATCATTTTATTATATGCCAAAAATAGAAATTTATACAGCCATAACCAACGGAAAAGATAATTTAAGAAATGATATAAAAGTTTTTTTGGATTATGATAAGTTTGTATCACCAGTAATGAATGCTAAAATTTATAAAATATTACCACATAAATTTTTAGATTGTAATGTATCAATTTGGGTTGATGGTAATATTTATCTTTTAAAACCAGCCGATGAATTAGTTAAAGAATGGTTAGGTGATAATGATATAGCATTTTTTAGACATTATAAAAGTAAAAATATTGATTGGGAGTTAAAGTGGATAAAATATGTTTGGCGTAGTAGAGATAGAAATGTTTATGAGGAAGCTATTAAACAAGTTAATCATTATGAAAAAATAGGATTACCTGATAAAAAAGATATGGCAATGGGAGGTGTAATTATTAGAAAACATATCCCAATAGTTAATCAGTTTAATGAAGCTTGGTGGGCAGAAATTTGTCGTTGGGGGCAAAGAGATCAATTAAGTTTACCAATAATTTTACGACAATTTCCTGAATTAAAAGTTAATCGTATTAATTTAGATATAAAAAATAATCCATATTTACGTTATGAAACCCATCAACATTTTATTTCGTGATGATGATATTTCAGTGTATACTTGTTTATATACATTTAAAGAGATTCATAAGAAGTTTATTGAAAGTAATCAAATTCATACAGTGGCAGTTATAATGAAAGATCTATGGTTAAATCAGGGTATATTTTATTATTTAGCAACAGTACCATTTCTTGAAATTGGATTACATGGTTGGGAACATAAAGATTATAGTATATTAAGTTATGAGGAATGTATTACTGATTTAGCTCAATCATTAAATTATTGGCAAGAAAATTCAATTAGAATGATTGGTAAGGCAAAAAAAATTAGTACATTTTTTGCGCCTTGGAATAGAGAGAGTAAAAATATTAAAGATGCATGTTCTGATTTAGGATTAAAATTTTGTAATATTCGTAAAGGTAAGTGGGAAAATTATAATATTAAGTCGTTTCATTGGTGGAGTTATGAAAATTTTATTAATTCACAACGATAAATTTAGATGGGCAACTACTTTAAGAGCAGAGGCTTTAAAAAGGCAATGGGTTAATGATGAGGTTGATATTGTTTATGCTAAGAATTTGCTTAATGGTAACCAATATGATGTAATACATTTTTTATACAGTGGTGGGATAACAAAATCAAAACAGTACATTTTAAAATATAAAGATAAAATATTTACGACTTTAGCATCATTTCGTACACTTGACGAAAGGTTTGATAAATTGAATGATTTAATAGAAATTTATCAAAAAACAGTTTGTTGTATTGCTCAGAATCCTATTTTAGCTAGTAAATTAAAAGATTTAACTAAACAAGATAATGTAATTTATATACCCAATGGAGTAGATGGATATTTGTTTAATCGAGAATTTGTTGTTGGTTATGTTGGTGTTAAAGATTCAGCAGAACATAAAGGATTATTATTAATACAAGAAGCATGTAATCAATTAAATTTAAAACTTTTATATCTTGCTAGACTAAATGATTTTCCATATGAAAGAATGCCAGAATTTTATAAACAAATAGATTGTTTAGTTTTAGCTAGTATTTCTGAAGGTTGTAATAATCCTACTTTAGAAGCTCTAGCGATGAATAAGCCAGTAATTTCAACAGATGTTGGTATAGCAAGTGAACTTGAAGGAGTTATATTAGTTGAACGTGATATTGAAAGTATTAAACAAGCGTTGAGAAAGTTAAGTGGAAGAATTCAAATTTTAGAAAAATATACTTGGGAAAAAATTGCTATAGAATATAAATTATTATATTTACAATATGTTGACAGAACTTTGTGAATTAGCTTACAAGTATGGGACAGATAAATGTCCACAAATCGGTCATAATTATACACCAGTTTATTATGAACTTTTAAAAGATAAAAAATATGTATTCAAAAAAATTCTTGAATTAGGAATTGGAAGTTCAAAAACAATGCAATGGACGCCTGAACATTATCAAGTTGGAGCAAGTTTAAGAATGTGGCGAGATTTTTTTCCTAATGCTCATATTTATGGAGTAGATATTGATGAAAGTACTTTATTTGAGGATGACAGAATTACAACGATGCTTGTGAATACAAATAGAAGAAATCAGATGTTGGATTTAATTAAAAAGATTGGTTTAGATATTGATTTAGTAATAGATGATGCGGGACATAATAGTATAATACAATTACGAGCATTTAGAATTTTAATGCCACTTCTTGGAAAAAAAGATGTACTTTATATCATTGAAGATTGTAAGAATCCAGATAGACTAAAAGATCAATTGATTGATTATAATTGTCAAGTATTTGAATTTTCTAAAGAACAAAAACAAGATACATTAATTATTATTAAAAAGTATGAAAGAAAAAATTAAACAAAAAATTAGTCAAGCATTAAAAGGTTGGATTAATTATTTTAGTAAAATGTATGAATGAAAATAATGCTACTATTATTTATTGTAGTAGTAATATGGAAGATCCGAACTTTGAAAATAGAATTAAAGAAACAATTTTAAAAAATTGTGGTGATTTGCCAATAATTAGTGTAACTCAAAAACCAATTAATTTTGGTAAAAATATTTGTGTTGGTGATAATATTGGAGTATCTGGATTTAATTTTTTCCGTCAAGTACAACTTGGACTTATGGAGGCTAAAACAGAATTTGTAATTTCAGCTGAATCCGATTGTCTTTATCCACCAGATTATTTTACATATAGACCAGCTAGAAATGATAGATGTTATAGAAATTCAAATTTATATGTTATGCCAGATTTGAGGGATTATTTTTTTTATAAAAAAGAAGGAGCAACTCATTCTCAAATAGTTGGCAGGGAATTTTATATCAAACGCTTAAAAGAATTATTTGAAGGAGCCCCGCAATGGAGTGTGGAAGAAAAGAATTTTCCCAAAGAACGGCACAAGAAAGAAGATGTTTTTGACAAAATAGAATATTACAGAACAGAAAATCCAGTGGTGCAGATTAAAACCCATAGAGCGATGCGTTTTTTCACGCATTCTGAACGAATACCTATTTATGATTTGAAGTATTGGGGTTCAGGGATTCCACTTCGTAAGTGGCTTATAAAAAATATAGACTATGAAAAACCATTCTAATAAAAGTCATTCATCTTGGAATTCTGTCACATAAAAACTAATTTTAATAGAGAATACTGGATGAATTATTTTAAAGGAATTAAATGAAAAATTTGTTTATTTATATTAATCCAAATGGTTTTGATGAAGACACTGAAAGATTACAGAAACTTCAAATAGATAATAGCTTAGAGTTAGGTTGGAAATTAGAAGATATTATATTAGTTACAAATTTTCCCTGGGAGTATAATGGTGTTAAAGCTATAGTTGTTAGTAATGAAAATTTTTGTGAAGCTTGGAAACAAGCAAGTAAAATTAATACAACAGTAACTTTATTTGATTCAGGATTTTTTAAACAAGGAGAATTATATTGGTTTCATGATTTTGATGCTTTTCAACAAGAAGTAATCACTGAACAAGAATTAGAATTAGATGGTGTAGATATAGGTTTAACAGATTATGGAAGAAAAGCAAGATGGAATACAGGTAGTTATTTTTTTAATAGTAATTGTGGTGATATTTTTCATTGGATTAAAGATGATATGTACAAACATTTTGGTAGACGAAAAAATGAAGAAACTACAGTTTGGAAATTAACAGCACATAATTTTAATAATATCAATTCAAGGATAAAAAGATTAAATATTACCTATAATTTTGGGGTAAGAAAAATTAAATTATGTTATGAGAAAGCAATTAAACCAATAAAAGTTGTTCATTTTCATCCATATAGAATATATTGGGGTAAGATTAGAGCAATAGATATTTTAATGTATGGTAAAAATGAATTAGAAAAACCTATAATTAACGAACGATTAACTAAATTATTTCAAAAATATGGGTATGCCTAAATCAGTACAAGACTTACAAGCACTTAAATTTACAAATAAACGTAGGATCTGGAAACCTTTTATGGAAAAATATAACTGTCAAAAAATTGCAGAAATTGGAGTATTTGAAGGATTTAATTTTAATTTAATGATTCAACATAATCCAGAAATAGCAGTAGGAGTAGATGCTTGGATTGATGATGGAGTTATTTCTAGAAATGATTGTGGTTATTCGCAAGAACGATTGAATAAAATGTATAATGATGTAATGGAAATGATTAAAGATAAACCATTTGTTAAGATTTATCGAGAGTATACTTTTGATGCGGCTAGTAGATTTCCTGATGAATATTTTGATTTAATTTATATTGACGCCGATCATACTTATGAAGGATGTTTAGAGGATATAAAGGTTTGGTATCCAAAAGTTAAGAAAGGTGGATTTATAACTGGAGATGATTATAGTCATTATAGAGCTAAATATACTGGAGTTAAATTTGGTGTTATAGAAGCAGTTAATGAATTTTTTAAAGATAATATGATTTATGAATTGCCTAGATGTGGTTGGGCAGTAATCAAATGAATATTGATGTTTTAAAAGAAAAAGGTGCACCATATTGGATACCTAATTGTTCGCGAGATGATTTACCAGAATTTTTTAAACAGTTAGGTTTTAAAAAAGGTGTTGAAATAGGTGTTAGTTGGGCACAAAATATTATTGGTTATTGTGAAGCTGGTTTTGAAATTTATGGCATTGATCCTTGGCAAAATAGTGAAGATAATATTTATAGAAGGATTATTAGTTTAGATAGAAAACATAGACAAACAATTGATGATGTTTATAACTATGCAGTTGAAAGAACATCTAAATATCCTAATTGTAAATTAATTAAAAAAACATCGCTTGAAGCTTTATCAGATTTTCCTAAACGTAGTTTAGATTTTGTTTACATTGATGGTAATCACGGTTTTGGTTATGTGGCTATGGATCTAATGAAATGGACAGAAAAAGTAAAAAAGGGTGGTATTATAGCAGGTCATGATTATTTAGATACAATAAAAAGTAGGAATTATCGTGGTGTTAGATATATTGTTGATGCTTATGCTAAAGCATATGATTTTAATAATTGGTATATTTTAGGAAGACCAGAAGATGGAAATCATGATAGAGCTTTATCGTGGATGTTCATCAAGCATTGGTAAAAAGTATGAAAAAACCATGTGCAATTTATTATACCGACAATAGAGTCCAGGAACCTATATTTAGTACAGTACAAAAAATAATTAATGATGGTTGTAGAAAAAGAAATATTCCAATTACTTGTGTTTCATTAAAACCGACTAATTTTGGTGATAAGAGAATTGTGCTAGAGGGTAGAGAAAGAAGTTATCCTACTTATGTTTTACAAATTAAAACAGCATTAGAAAATGCAGAAGGAGATTATGTATTTTTTCTTGAAAATGATGTTTTATATCACGACAGTCATTTTGATTTTGTACCATTAAAAGATAATGTTTTCTATTATAATAATTCTGTATTTCGTTGGAAATTGTGGGATTTTAAGTTAATTACTTATGATAAAATGCGTCCATTATCTTGTTTATGTTGTAATCGTGAATTTGCTTTAGAACATTATAAAAAAAGATTAGAAGCTGTTTATAAATTAGGATTAAATGAATTTAGAAGTCGTGAACCAAGACAAGGTAGAATTTGGGGTTATGAACCTGGTACTAAAGCTAGACGTCGTGGTGGGTTCTCAGATGATGTTTGTGAATTATGGACATCAACTGGACCAAATATTGATATTAGACATAGAAGAACTTTTTCGAGTATTAAGTGTGATTTAGAAAATTTTAAAAATAAACCAGAAAATTGGCAGGAAATAAGATACGACCAAATTCCAGGATGGGATTTACGTAAAATATTTCCTGAGGGTATGAAAAAGAATTGTGATTTAGATTTTGATACTGCTCCAGAATAATAATTAAATTTAAAAATGTATGAAAAAAATTGCTATTATAGGATATGGATATGTTGGGCAAGGTTATCATAAAGTATTTCCTGAAGCGGTAATTTATGATGAACCTAAAAAAATTGGTACTAAAAAAGAAGTTAATGATTGTGATCTAGCAATAATTTCAGTACCAACACCAATGAAAAAAGATGGAAACTGTGACATTTCTATTGTAGAAGATGTAATTAATTGGATTGAAACACCTTTAATTTTAATTAAATCAACTATTCCTCCTGGTACAGTTGATGAATTGAAATATAAAACAGATAAAAGTATTTGTTTTAGTCCTGAATACATGGGTGAAGGAAAATATTATATTTCTCCTTGGAAGTATCCAGATCCATTAAATCCTATTTCGCATACTTTTCAAATTATTGGAGGGGATAAAAAAGATGCTGATGAAATAATAGGAATATTGTGTAAAAGATTAGGACCTGAAAAATTTTATTATATTATAGATGCAGTTGAAGCAGAAATAGTAAAATATATGGAAAATGCCTGGGGTGCTACCAAACTTAGTTTTTGTCAAGAATTTTATGATTTATGTCAAGTTTTTGGAGTTTCTTATAATAAAGTTAGAGAAGGATTTTTACTTGATAGTCGTACTGAAAGAATGCATACTGCCATATTTCCAGATAAAAGAAAATGGGGAGGTAAATGTTGGCCTAAAGATATTAATGCGATTATAAAAAAAGCCGATGAAATGGGATATAGTATGGATTTACTTAAACAAGTTGTTAAAAATAATGAAAAATATTAATTATAAAAAATAGTATGGATTTATCAATTTTAATTCCTAGTAGGAATGAAATGTTCCTTGCCAAAACAATAGAAAATATTTTAGAAAATATTGAAGCAGATACAGAAGTTATAGCTGTACTTGATGGACAATGGTCAGAACCGTCCATACCACAACATGAAAGAGTAAATATAATTTATGTTCCAGAAAGTATAGGGCAACGTGCTGCAACTAATTTAGCTTGTAGATTAGCACGAGGAAAATTTATAATGAAAATTGACGCCCATTGTAGTTTCGATAAAGGTTTTGATCGTAAAATGATAGAAACTTTTAAAGAAATTGGTGATAATGTAACAATGGTACCAACAATGAGAAATTTATGGGCTTTTGATTGGAAATGTTATCACTGTGGTTGGAAAAAATATCAAGGACCAACTCCAGTTAAATGTGATGCTTGCGGTAAAACTGATAAAATAAGGCGTAAAATATTATGGATTGGGAAAGAACGTCCACAAAGTAATTCATATTGCTTTGATTCTGAGCCGCATTTTCAATATTTTAATGAATATACTAAAAGACCAGAATATAAAGAAATGTTAGAAAAAACAGGATTTACCGAAACAATGAGTTTACAAGGTTCATGTTTTATGTGTACTAAAGATAAATACTGGGAACTTAATTTATGTGATGAAGAATTTGGTAGTTGGGGAAATCAAGGAATTGAGGTAGCGGTAAAAACTTGGTTATCTGGAGGACGAGTTTTGGTGAACCATAAGACTTACTATGCTCATATGTTTCGTACCCAAGGAGGAGATTTCTCTTTTCCATATCAACAATCAGGTAAAGAAGTTTCTAGATGTAAGGCTAAAGTCCGTGATATGTTTTGGAAAAATAAATACGATAAACAGATTTATCCTTTAAGTTGGTTAATAGAAAAATTCTGGCCAGTTAAAGGATGGAGTGAAGAAGATTTGAATAATTTAAAAAAATAATATGGGAACAAACATAGTTAACAATTTAGAATTTACCTACGATGACAATTACAGTCATAAAGATTTCACTGGCAGGGAATTATTAGATAAAGATTTAAGTGGTATAACAATCTTTGGCTCTTGTTTTTTACAGGAAATTCCTGATAGCAAAATTTTTCCCGATAATATGACGGGAGTTACTTTTATTAACTGTAATCTGGACAATGTTTTTATACCTGCGGGAAATGAAACTATTGGTTGTTCTCAAAGAAAGTTTAAAGTTCAAAACGATATGATTGACTGGATATTGGATACGGATTTAAAACCTAAAGAGCCAATATCAAAAGAGGAGTTTATAAAGTATGGTATTAGTATAGACCCTAAAGATATTCCTAAAACTAAAATGACCGAAAGTATTATAGAAAATAAAATTAAAGAATTAAGTGAAATAAAATAATATGGCAATGTCAGCGAGTATAACTTTTGAGTTCCGTTCAACCGCTACCGCTAATATGGTTAATGGCGGGGGTTTTAAGACCGGAGCTTCAGGCACGGATTATTCCACTCAAAATGCCGCTCAATGGACAGCCACAGATTTAACTTGTGCGGCAGCAGCTACAAATATTGTGTCAGCCGCTTCCACTTTTACAACGGCAGCGGTTGGTAATGTTATCCATTTAACTGCTCTTACTGGGACTGGTGCTCTTGTCGGGTGGTATGAAATTACTGCTTATGTGGACGCTAATACCATTACGATTGATAGAACTCCTACCGATGGTACTAATGCCATAACAGCAGGGACATTTTATATCGGCGGGGCTTTGAATGTCGGTGGTTCTCTGGAAGATGATTTCTTTGAAGAGATTTCAGGAGCAAAGGCAGAGGATGGAATTACGGTTTACTTCTATAATAACAATTCTACCTCTACTGTTGTCTTTACGCCCAGCGAAGCTATAA
>Ga0180732_1000660_pt1 | contig 26890 bp, 22 predicted proteins | sample KR11_01MetaG_FD_148674 | JGI IMG/M metagenome (GOLD analysis project Ga0180732, IMG submission 148674) | Groundwater microbial communities from the Olkiluoto Island deep subsurface site, Finland - KR11_0.1 MetaG | ecosystem: Environmental > Aquatic > Deep subsurface > Groundwater | place... | reverse complement strand
CGCCGTGCAGATATTTGCACATGAAATCAAAGCTAATCGGCTTTGATAAATCAGGTGCATGGCCCCCTGGGTAAACTTCCAGCCCTGGCAACAAACGCCAGCCACTTTAGGGGCTGGTAGTTTACTTGTAAAATGTTCCCGGGCCATTGGCGAACGCGATGTTTGGATATGCTTGGAGTTGCATTCACCGCTGTCTATTCCTCGGTCAGAATCTTTGCCGGTGCCCCTGCCAGCTCCACCAGGGCTTTTGCCTCCAGGAAGTGCAAGTCCCCCGGAATAACTATAGAATGCAACGGCGGTCCGAAGTCCTGCTTCAGCATGTCCTTGAGATATCCCGCTTTTGCCAGGCAATCCTCCGAGCCGGCCCGGGCAACCACGCAGACCAGTCTGTCGGGGGTCATGAAATCCTGTTGTAGGTCTTCCTCGATTATGGCCAGCACCTCCAGGGCTTGGTTGGCGGTCATGAACCGACCCCGATCCTTCTGTATGTCCAGCAGGCATAGGGTATGCATTCCCATTTTGAAATTGTCATGGGCTCTCTCATAGAAGCTGGTGGGGTTGAAGTTCGGCTCCGGTATCGGGACGGTTATGGTTCTGCCGAACTTGTAGTTCTGGAGCCCCAGCATGGCCGGTATGGCCGTGAAGGCGGAAACACCTCCGATTATCTCGGTCGGAATTCCGAGTGCGTGGGCCCTAAGCCGCATGTCCACGTGCGTCGTCGCGCTCATGGCGTCCCCGGGCACCAGGAAGCAGACGTCCTCCCTGGCCGCATGTTCCAGCACTTCCATGCCTGTCTCGACTCCCTCCCTGTCCAGGATGTGGATTTTCTTGCCGAACATCTCTTCGAGCTTCGGCACGCTCCCCTCCTCCAGAATGGATGTGTAACTCTCCATGAATGCGGAATCGCAGGACCTGGCGGTCTCCAGACCATTGAGCGTGATGCCCTTCTCGTTGCCGAGCCCCAAACCTATGAATATTAGCTTTGCCATGTAACCACCGTGAAATGTCTGTGTGTCATTGTTCCCAGGGCTGAAGGGGAGAACATACGTAAAAAGCTTTCAGAAGCGGGATTGCTGAGAATGGATGCAAAAATCGTCAGTGACGGCGACAGTGTATTCATACCCGTTACCGGCGACCCAGGATTGGATTACCAAACCGGGGAGATGGATACGGACGAACTTCCGCTCCAGAAGCATTACACTGACGTTTTGGATTTACCCCCCGGCCTCATGGAACTGCTCCCCACCTCGTTCGACATCGTGGGCGATGTTTTCGTCCTGAAGCTTATCGATGAGCTTCTTCCGTATGCCAGGGATATCGCCGAGGCCCTTCTGGAAACCAACCGCAATGCCAAGGTTGTTGCCCTGGACAAGGGTGTCAAGGGAGAATTCCGCACCCGTGACCTGGAGATACTGGCCGGCGAAAATCGCACGGCAACCGTCCAGAAGGAGTACGGCCTCAGATACGAAATGGACCTTGCCAAGGTATATTTCTCGCCCAGGCTGGCAACCGAGAGAAAGCGCATATCCGACCTTGTGAAGCCCGGCGAACGTGTCATGGACATGTTTTGCGGAGTTGGTCCGTTCTCCATCATACTGGCCAAGACCGGGAAACCGTCTTCAGTCTATGCAATCGACAAGAATCCGGAGGCCATTAAATATTTAGTTGAAAATATAAAATTAAATAAAATTAAATGCGTTTCACCCATGCTGGGCGATGCCAGGGATGTGGCGCCGAAGCTTCCCAGGCCGGACCGGATAATCATGAACCTTCCCCATTCGGCAATAGATTTTCTGGACGTTGCCCTGGATATAATCAACCCCAACGGCACAATCCATCTTTACATGATTCTGGAGTCCGACTCGCTGGAAATGATGGAGAAGGGTATTTTCCACCTGTCGCAGTCTAAGAAGAAGAAGCTGAAATTCGGCAATGTCCGGGAAGTGCACACTTACTCGCCGACGCAGAACATGTTCTGCCTGGATTTGATTATTGAATAATGTTCATCAGTTCGTCCAGGGTCTGAATTGTGGTAACGTCCTCCGGCACCCCGGCAGGCAGTTTCCTGCCCCTGAGCAGGAGAACCGGCGTCATGCCGACGCCCTGGGAGCCGATATAATCCTTGTCATAACGGTCGCCCACGAATATGATTTCATCGGGTTTCAGGCCCAGCATCCCTGCGGCGTGGAGGAACGGCCTGGGGTCCGGCTTGCTGGCGCCTGCGGTATCCCGGCCGACAATCACGTCGAACATGCTGATTTTAAGGGGGCCGCCCATCCGCTCGAATATTTCATCCACCTCTTTCCGGTACCCGTTGGTCACAATGCCAACGCGCAGGCCCATGACTGAAAGTCTGTTCACCACCACCGCGGAATCATCGTATGCCCTGAGGCCCACAACATCGAACCAGCGCTTGTTGATGTACTTGCCCAGGCCCTTTTTCTTCAGCCCGAGTTCCTTGACCACATAATCATTCCACGCGGTATAGACCTCGTTGAAGTCCCTGGCATCCGGCGGCCTCATGTCTTTGTGCTTGCTGATGAATTCGGTGCTGGCTTTTTTGTGGGCGTCCCTTATTTTCTCCAGGTCTATTTCAAATCCTTTCTCACGAAGTATGAGCTGGAATGCCTCCTCGGAGTCTAGGCTGGTAATCAGTGTATCGCCAATATCGAAGAGCACGGCGCGTATCATGCCAGCTTCACTCCTCTCTGGCCCTGGTAGTTCCCCGAGCGCTGCGCATAGACCTTTTCAGAGGGCGCGTCAAGGCGTTCGAATACTATCTGGGCGAACCTCTGGCCAATCGGAATTATTACATCCCTGTCCGATGAATTGTGGGCCGATAATGTAAGCGTTCCCTCGAAGCCTGCGTCAACCTTTCCGAAGCTGGAAATTATACCCTTCCTGGCCCAGGACGTGCGTATCCAGAGCTGGGTAGTTATCTGGGGTCCGCATTTGACGTATTCCAGTGTGCTCACCGCGAACCACTTCCCCGGTGGTATGATTACGTCGCCGGATTTCTGTGTCTCGCCGTCCTGGCCGACCTTAATCTCCGCGATGGTCAGGTCATAGCCGTTGGGCGTGAGGTTCTTCTCTATGAAATTCTCGATTGCCAGTTCTCCGGATTCAATGGCTTTCAGGATGCCCCCGTCTGATAGTACGGTCATGTCATGTCCCATGCCCTGTGCCTACAAAATCATTACGGCGGTGAGAGTCTTTCCAAATCCCCGGTGGTGCCCATGAGCGGTTCGATGTCCAGATAATCCTGCCAATGCTCCCTGCATACGCAATTCAACCCTTTGAATGCGTCCGGCCCTGCCCCGCCGAGGGAGAACGTTTCCACGGCCTTCAGGATTGCCTCGTCGCACTCTCCGCAATTGTGCACGCCCCTCCTGGAGCCGCCGCCGGACGGTGCGGATATGAGCCTTGTATCGGTGAGTCTGCTGCCTTCCTCCAGGACCTTCACCAGGCTCCAGAGCCATGGCGGACGATACAAACCTCTCTTCCACAGGCTTTCAACAGCAGTTCGTCGCTGTACGTTCATGGGGTTGACAGATATTGTCTGGCACAGAGGCCCGGCGATTTTGACGGACTCAATGACATCGGTTATAGCACTTCCTTCGGTGAGGTACGGGGGCTTGAGAAGTAGGTATGTCCTGATGCTCGCGTTCATCTCGCGGGCGGTGTTACACGCACTCTCGAAATCCGCATACTGGAAGCCCTTGTTGATACATCTGGCCCTGATATCGTCGTTTGCGGTTTCCAGGCCGACTGCTATCTCCAGTTCCTTCACATGCGCCAGGGCCGGTTCCATGTTGCTGCGGCTGACGAATTCCGGTCTGGATTCGCAAAGGACCTTGCGGGCCTTTCCACCGGCCATCTCCAGGATGCGGTCCCTTGCTTCCGGCTCAATCTCCCTGGGGTCCAGGAAGCTGCCGGACGTGTAGATTTTGATGTACTCTTGACCCGAATATTTTTCCATGGCCTTCTCAAATTGCTTGACAAGATTTTCTGCCGTCACAGTGCCGAGGCAGTCATTGTTGTACCCGCACATGAGGCACCCGGACTGCCTGGACCAGTAACATCCGCGGCTCCTGAGTATTATCACCAGTGCATCCACGATTTCCGAGTTCAGCAAATCCTTCTCTGACCACACCGATACCGGTTCTTCCGGGTCCGCTCTTTTTCTAGCCATGCACGGGCGATTGCATGACGGCTAAAAAGCTGTTGCCCGACGTAAGTATTCAGTGAAATGAAGCAATAACGATTGTAGATTTTCGATTTTAGATTTTAGATTTACGACGGATTGACGGGCCGAAGTGAATAGTGAAAAGTGTAAAGTGAATAGTGAAAAGTGACGTTGGGAATCGGGAATTTGCTTGGTTATTGAAACCTCGGGACTCGGTAACAGGTTCAATGGCTGTTCCTGGCAGCCATTCCGTACGATTCCCTATTCCCCGATTCCCGATTCCCAAAATACAAAAATCCTATGGGCAAATTTCAGAATACTGAACTCTTACTGTCCGACATCAGGTTTTTATGCATGTTCGGTTATTCCCTATTAGGTTTAAATGGAGATGAAATGATGAACAAATGCCCGACGTGTTCAAATTCGTTGAATTATGTGGAACAATACAAGCAGTGGTACTGCCACACTTGCCAGGCTTACAAGCAGCCCATGGCCCAGCAGCCTCAGGGCCAACACCCCCCCCAACAGCAGCATCAGCATCAGCATCAGCATCAGCAGGGCCAACCGCCTGCCCAACACCAGCACCAGTACCAGCAACAACATCCGCAACAACCCGCCCAACAACATCAGCAGCAACAGCAATACCAGCAACACCCGCAACAGCCCCCCCAGTATCAGCAGCCTCCGGTTGCTCCTCAACCCATGGCCCAACACCCGCAGCCTCCGTACCAGCAGCCCCAGCATGCAGTTCAGCCGAACTATCCGCAGGGAATGGGCGGAGACCTGTTGTGCCGCATTGAACATTCTCCGTCATTTTCAGTCCTGATATTCAGTTTGAAACCCAGCCAGAGCGTCCTCACCGAGAAGGGCGCCATGATGTACATGCACAACACAATCGATATCGAAACACACGGCCGCAAGGGCGGTATAATGAAAGGTCTGGTCACATCCGCACTGGGCGGGGAATCGTTCTTCGTCAATACCTACACGGCGACCCGAGGCCCGGGGGAACTGGCACTGGTCGGTCCCACAATGGGTGATGTTCGTGCGTTGGACGTTACAACTATACCCATGATTCTCCAGAGCGGCGCCTTCCTGGCATCTCACACGACGGTCGACTTGGACACCAAGTGGCAAGGCCTCAAAGGCTTCCTTTCAGAGAAGGACTTCGTCATGCTCCGGGCATCCGGCCAGGGCAAGGTCTGGGTAACCTCCTTCGGCGCGATTGTCGAGAAGGACCTGCAACCCGGCGAGGTGCTCTCTGTCGACACCGGCCATCTTGTTGCATTCCCCGATACCATGCAGTTCTCGGTGCGCAGGGTTGGCGGATGGAAATCCACCATACTCAGCGGCGAGGGATTGGTCACAGATCTGGTAGGGCCTGGTAAGGTATTGCTCCAGACACGGACCATGGGTTCGTTCGCAGCGTCACTGATACCGTTCTTGCCCCAGAACAAGTAGGGGCAGGGTCAAACAGATAAAGGTTAGGTAATATCAACCTCTGAGCAGCTCAAGTTCAATCGCACTATGGCACCTTTTTATACAATAATTCTATTTGCTGTTGCTCAGAGCCACTGTAGCTTAGCTCGGTTGAGCGGCTGATTTGTAATCAGCAGGTCGAGAGTTCAAATCTCTTCAGTGGCTTCAATTTTTTACCCCTAAAAAATTGTTTAGCCACGAGGCCCTTTGATATTTGTCCGGCCTCATACCCTGCCCTCACAGGCAGGGCTTGAATTGATTGAGAGATTGGTGCTGTCACTTGCTACCAGACTAATTCCAGTACCCCGCCCTTACAGGCGAGGCATGTTGCTCTGAATATGCATGTTTTCAGATTGAAGACGCTGAAGCTCTTCAGTGGCGCATTCTGAAACCAAACGTCGAATCAGAACCTCTTGCACTGACGCGATTTTTCATCCTTCGTATTGCATATCTTAACATACTCCAGTGTCCGTCTAGAATGTATTAAGGCATCCAACCCGGCCAGGCTACTGGTTCCGGCCATCCATACCATGCCCTGGTCGAATTATATCTCATTTTATCTGGAGGCCAGGGTTGTGACATTCAATTCAAAAAATTCAATGTTTGTGACACGATTCCCGTCATCATCCTTTGGGTGCCCTGCCTGAGAGGGCAGGGGGTGTTTATGCCGATGCACAAACTGGCTTCAGGGCTTTGGCACCGTTCAACCGCCAACCGCAAACGATAAATGCCCAGCGACAATAGTGGGTCTAAGGGTTCATAGGGTAGCTAGGATATCCTGCTGGTCTTCGGAACCAGCGACCGGGGTTCGAAATGCCTTTGGCATATTGCCAAAGTGCAACGAAACTCCCCGTGAGCCCGTGTTTTTTATATTGTTTGGAGTCACAGGCTTCCGCATCGTCGAATCGGGTTAGTGATAAGTTTACTCACGATTCCGCCAGCCCGCTGCCCCAGACAATATCCGTCGGCTTTTTCTGTGTGAGGGTCTCCAGAGCGTGCTTGGCGGATTCTATGCCCAGAACGTAATCGCCCCTTTCCATGTGCACCCTGGCCAGTTTCAGGAGCCTTCCAGCCTCGGAAACATCCTTTCCCGAATCATGGGCCGCCTTGATGTCCCTCTCGGTCCTTCTTATGCTGAACACCAGTTTTTCGTGTTCGGAAAATCTCTTCCCGGCCTTTTCCGTGCAAATACCGATGAGCTCCACAGCGTCCTCCAATTCTCCGGACTCTATCATGATTCTGGCACCGGACAGCATGGCTTCCATCTCGGAAAAATCCACCCCGCCTGCCTTGCCCCGTTCGACCTGCGTCTCAATATATTCGAGCATGTCCCTTGCCCGCTTCAAACTTTCTTCCTCACTTCTGTTCCCCGCCTCGTTTTCCCTGCCCGAAGATTCATCGCCCAAAAGAATCACTCCGTTGGAGAATATGCTTTCCGGGGGCTAAATACGTTGCGGTTTGGATAATAAGAGAAAAACGATTTTGTCAATTATTTTATGGAATAATCTACATTATCATTACTGTATGTTCCCGGTTTCTACGTCCGGTCCGTAGCGTCTCAACCGCCCCCGTTTCCCGGCTTTCATCGTCTCGTAGACCAGGAGGAAAATACCCATTGTCAACCCGACATACATCCAGTCTTCCAGCGCCAATGGCGCGAACCCCAGGAAGTAATTGAATATCGGGATGTAGACCGCCATCAGAACCAGTCCTGCGGAGATGGCCAGGACCATTAACAGCTTCTTGTTTTCGAAAATGTTGCGATTGAAAATTGTGATATGTTCGGACCTTCGGGAGACGATGTTGATGTATTGGCAGAAGGCGATAGTGACCCAGGCGATGGTGGTAGCCTTCGGGTAGATGTCAGAATTCTCCCCCCCGACGAATATCGCCCCGCCGTTCCTGTACATGAAGAAGGCATAATTTATGAACGCCAGGAATCCTATCAAGAAGCCGAAATATATTATCTCTGCGGTATATCGGGGGGTAAGCATATGCTCGTCGCCTCTTCTCGGCCGGGTTTTCATCACTTCCTTGGTTGGCGGGTCATAGGTCAGGAATGTCAGGGGCAGGTTTTCGGCCATCAGGTCGATTGCCAGAATCTGTATGGCAAGGATGGGTATGGCCCATTCCCACATTGCAACTGCTGCAAGGCCCAACAGCACTATCACAAGCTCAGCGCAGTTTGTGGTCAGCGAGGATATTATGGTCTTGCTCAGGTTGGCATAGATGGTCCTCCCCTCTTCGACGGCATTGACAAGGGTTGGGAAACTGTCGTCCAGCAGTATGACCTCGGCGGCTTCTTTCGCTACATCGGTCCCTGTCTGTCCCATTGCCACCCCGATATGCGCCAGCTTCAATGCGGGCGCGTCATTCACACCATCGCCGGTGACTGCGACGACCATGTCCTGCTCCTCCAAGAGCTTCACTATGCGAAGTTTGTCGCTGGGGTCCACTCGGGAAAAAATCAGGGACTGCTCACTCATAAGGCGCTTGCTGAGGTCCTTGTCATCCATTTCCATCAATTCTGTCCCGGTTATCACTGGTGTGGGCTGTCCGTTGTCCGAGAGCCCTATCTCCATGCCGACCGCCTGCGCGGTTATGGCATGGTCGCCGGTCATGATGAACACCCTCATCTTGGCATTGTGGGCGGCGGCAATGGCTTCCTTGACGCCTTCCTTCGGCGGGTCGCTCATCCCGACCACGCCCAGGAATATCATGTCCCTCTCCAGTTCCTCGGTGACGTACTCGCTGCCCGTTCTCTCCAGCGGCCTGTACGCTATGGCGAGCACTCTCATAGCCTTCTTCTGGTAGCCCTCGCTGACAGCCCTTATCTCCGCGATATCGCGTTCCGTGATGGGCACCGGCTTCCCGTCCTTGTAAATGTCTTTTGTTATCTCAAGGACGTTCTTCAACGCGCCCTTCATGGTCAGGACCTCTTTGTCGCCGAAACCTCTGACCGAGCTCATCCGTTTCCTGACGGAGCCGAACGGTATCTCATGCAGTTCCGGGTTCTCCTCATCCTCGATCGGCGAACGCGTGCCAAGTTTGGTGGACAGGGTGATGAGCGCCGCCTCGGTCGGATCTCCCACGGGATACCAGCTCGGGTGGTCCTTGTCCGGCGGATGTATCTCGGCATTGGATGCCATGGTGGAGGCGTCCATCATTATCTCTATGTAATCTATCTCATCCTGAGAGAGGGGATTTCCGGCTTCATCCAGCAGCGTGCCTTTCGGTTCGTAGCCCACGCCGGTCGCGGTGTAGTTCCGCCCGTCGAACCATGCCTCTCTCACGGTCATCTCGTTCTTGGTGAGGGTGCCAGTCTTGTCGGTGCATATCACCTGGGTGCAGCCCAGGGTTTCGACGGACGGCAGGTTCTTGACAACTGCTTTTCTATCAGCCAGTCTTCCGCTGGCTGTGGTCAATGCCACTGTGACCTGTGCGGGCAATGCTTGGGGGACCAGGGCCACGGCGATACCCAGGGCGTATATCAGGCTGATGTACAGGGTGAAGCCCTGCAGGGTTGCCACGATGAAAAGGATGATGCTGATGATGACTACCAGCACGGTCAGCCGATTAGCCATGTGCCCCAGCTCCTTCTGGAGCGGCGAAAGTGCCTCCACGGTCTCCTGGGTCATGTTCGCTATCTTTCCCATCTCCGTCTTCATGCCTGTCGCGACCACTATGCCCTTGCCGTTGCCGGTGGCGACTGTGGTGCCCACGAAAGCCATGTTGTCCATGTCCCCGAGTGAGTTCTTGCCCGGGATTGCAATGCAGCGCTTGCTCTGGGGCATGGACTCGCCGGTGAGTGAGAAATCGTTAGTACGGAGATTGAACGATTCTATTATGCGCAGGTCCGCAGGGATCTTGTCCCCTTCATCAATGAAGACTATCTGTCCGGGAACCAGTTCGGATTGGTCGAACTCCATCAATTCGCCGTCCTGAACCACCTTGGCAGGGGATTTGATGAGCGTTTTCAGTTTCTCAAGTATCCTCTCGGCCTTGTATTGCTGGACAAAACCTATAATCGCGTTGATGAACACAATGATGAACATCACCACGCCGTCCCTGTAACTGCCTATGACGAACGATATGATGCCAGCGACTATCAGGACCAGGACCAGGACATCCTTGAACTGTCTCAGGAACATGAGCCAGGCAGGCAATTTGAATTCAAGGGTGAGTTCATTCTTGCCGTATGATTCCAGGCGCTTCTTTGCCTCGGCGGCGCTCAATCCCGCTCTGGAGGTGTTCAATGCTTCGAGCGCCTCATCCGCGCTCATGTTCGAAAAATCCCTTTGCCTCGGCATATGAAGGCAGAATGTGACGTTTTATATTATCCTTTCTTAGGAATTCCCGGAATCATCATCCGAATATTGCCAATCTCTCCAGCCACTTTCGCAATACACGAAGCGGATTGCACTAAGACGAATCGTAAGAGGTCACTGACGTGAAGCCTCTTACAACGGTAAGCGGTCAGTATCACAAAGCTCTCCTCTTTTGCGACAGATAGTTCTAGCAATAGAGTATGAAATTTTGATTTAACTGATGCGGAAATTGATTAAAATAATCAGCCTGAGAATTCCATCTGTTATTGCAGAATATTAACGTCTGAAGGCTGACCACTTACGACGAATCTTTGATTCGCCCGATTAGGGGCTGGTAGTTCACTGTACGTTCCCGATTTCTACGCCCGGTCCGTAGCGTCTCAACCGCCACCGCTTCACGACTTTCACCAACTCGAAGACCGCAATGAAAATGCCCATTGCCATCCCGACATAGAGCCAATCTTCCAGGGCCAGTGGTGCAAAGTTCAGGAAGTAGCTGATTGTCGGCACATACACGGCCATCAATATCATCATTATCGAGAGGACTATCACAATGAGTAACTTTCTGTTGGAGAATAGATTGCGGTTGAATATGCTGGTGTGGTCGAATCTTCTGGACATTATATTCATGAACTGGCAGAATGCCAATGTGACCCATGCCATGGTGGTCGCGCCAGCATATATGGTTGCCATATCGTCCCCGACCGGTTCGAGGAATGGACCCCCGTTCCTGAGGGAGAATAGGGCAAAATTGATGAACGACAGAAGGCCGATCAAAAACCCGAAGAAAATAATTTCGTATGTATTTCCCGGTGTCAGCAAGTGCTCGTCGCTTGTTCTGGGCCGGGCCGTCATGGTATCTTCGGAAGGCGGGTCGAATGTCAGGAATGTGAGTGGCAGGATTTCCGCCATGAGGTCTATGGCCAGTATCTGAATTGCCAGTATGGGGATTGCCCAACGCCCCATTGCCACGGCAGTCAGGCCCAGCAGGACAATTGACAGTTCCGCGGTGTTTGCAGTCAGTGTTGCGATAACTGTCTTCCTAAGATTGGTGTAGATGGTCCTGCCCTCCTCCACGGCATGCACCAGCGTCGGGAAACTATCATCGAGAAGGATGACTTCCGCAGCCTCCTTGGCCACGTCGGTGCCGGTCTGCCCCATTGCCACGCCGATATGGGCCAGCCTCAGTGCTGGGGCGTCGTTCACGCCATCGCCCGTCACGGCCACCACCAGGTTCTGGGCCTCCAGCAGCTTGACTATGCGCAGTTTGTCCCCCGGGTCCACCCTTGAGAATATGAGCGCCTCTTCTTCCATCAGCCTTTTGGTGAGGTCCTCGTCGCTCATTTCAGAAAGGTCCCTTCCCACTATTACTGGTGTGGGTCCTCCGTGGTCGGAGAGTCCTATCTCCATCCCAACGGCCTGGGCGGTTATGGCATGGTCGCCGGTCATGATGAATATGCGAATCTTTGCATCGTGAGCGGCGGCAATGGCTTCCTTCACTCCTTCCTTGGGCGGGTCGCTCATCCCGACGATGCCGAGAAATATCATGTCTCTCTCCAGTTCTTCAGTGACATATTCACCGCCCTTTGTGTGGAGCGGCCTGTATGCGATGGCCAGCACGCGCATTGCTTTCTTCTGGTAGCCCTCGCTCACTGCCCGGATTTCCGAAATATCCCTTTCATGGATGGGCTCGGCTTTTCCGTCCTTGTATATGTGTTTGGATATGCTCAGAATGTTGGAAAGGGCGCCCTTCATGGTCAGGACTTCCTTTTCGCCGAATCCCCTGACAGAACTCATGCGCTTCCTCTCCGAATCAAACGGTATCTCGTGAAGTTCCGGATTCTCCTCATCTTCCGTGGGTGAGTGGGCCCCCAGTTTGGTGGAGAGGGTGATGAGCGCAGCCTCTGTCGGGTCGCCAACGGGGTACCAGTTGGGATGGTCATCGTCCGGCGGATGTATCTTCGCATTCGAGGCCATGGTGGATGCATCCATCATTATCTCGATGTAATCTATCTCCTCCTGGGTGAGTGGATTGCCGGCCTCGTCCAGGAGCGTGCCTTTTGGCTCGTACCCTATGCCGGTGGTGGAGTAACTTCTACCGTCGAACCATACGTTTCTCACTGTCATCTCGTTCTTTGTCAGGGTGCCTGTTTTATCCGTGCAGATGACTTGGGTGGAACCCAGCGTTTCCACCGATGGAAGGTTCTTCACAACGGCCTTCCTGTCCGCCAATCTCGCGCTGGCTGTGGTCAGAGCGATGGTGATCTGTGCGGGCAATGCCTGCGGAACAAGCGCTGCAGCAATTCCCAGAACATATATCAGACTCATGTAGAGGTTGAAACCCTGCATGACTGCCACGATAAAAAGAATTATGGATATGGCAATCACGAGGATCGTCAGCCGGTTCGCCATGTGATTGAGTTCCTTCTGGAGCGGCGACATGACCTCTTCCGTTTGCTGGGTCATGTGGGCAATCTTTCCCATTTCGGTGTTCATGCCAGTCGCCACCACGATGCCCTTTCCGTTGCCCGTCGCTACGGTGGTGCCCACGAAGGCCATGTTATCCATGTCCCCGAGGGAATTCCTGCCGGGTATGGCCATGTTGTGCTTGCTCTGGGGCATGGATTCGCCGGTGAGGGAGAAATCATTGGTCCGAAGGTTGGAGCATTCGATGATCCTGATATCGGCAGGGATCTTGTCGCCCTCGTCGACGAAAACTATCTGGCCAGGCACCAGTTTTGTCTGATCGAACTCCATCAGCATGCCGTCCTGGATGACCTTGGCCGGGGATTGTATAAGGGATTTCAGGCGCTCGATTATCTTTTCTGCCCGATATTGCTGGATAAATCCCATCAACGCATTGATTATCACTATTATGAGAATCACGATGCCATCCCTGAAACTTCCTATAAGGAATGAAATGATGCCAGCTGCAATCAAAACAAGAACCAACACGTCTCTGAACTGCTTGAGAAACATGAGCCAGGCCGGGGCTTTGATTTGCACAGTGAGATCGTTCTTCCCGTATTTCTCAAGTCTCTTGTTTGCTTCCTCAGCGGTAAGTCCGTTCTTTGTGGTGCCCAGTGCTTCAAGGGCTTCATCCACGGTCATGTTGGAGAACGTTTTCTTTTCCGGCATTGTTTCACCTGTGTTTATGTAAATTAAATTAATGTCATTAAATGGACGCAATCATCCAAATCTTTTCAGCTTTTCAAGCCATTTTTCACGGTACTTGACGATATTTTCCTCGGAAGCGCCCTTGTCCCTGGCATTTCGCAACAGGCAATCGATAATCTCCCTGGTGCCCTTGGGTGTGGGTCTGTCCTTGGACATGGCGGATTTTCCGAAGCAGTCCTGCAGTATCAGCGTTGAAACCTCCGATGACTGGACAACATAAGGGAAATCGGTGATTACCATGTCAAGAACGGATTTTGCGGTCTTGCGTTCGTCCATCTCGTACATGGTATCGGCCACCATTTCCTCCATCTGCCTGGTCAGGGGGTCATAGTTCTCGTGGTCCATCACCATCATTACCGCGAGGCTCCTGAACCCTTCCTCCACGCCCACGCCAGTCTTGGCACTGGTGACCACGTATGGTTCAAGTATATTGTATCTCTTGATGACGGATTCTGTCCTGACCCTGGCATCCAGGGCTGCGAAATCACCCAGGGCCTTGTCGGAATGTTCCTTGTCCACCAGGTCCAGCTTGTTGCCCACGAACAGTATGGGCGGCATGATCTCTGCGGTGGTCTCGTAGAGAAGGGGAATCCAGTATTCCTCAAGTTTGCTTATGGTCTCCGGTCTTGACAGGTCAGCCACAACAATCGCTCCGTTGAGACCGGCGATATGCCTGGACTGGGTGGATTTGTAACCTTCACTGCCGATGATGTCCCAGAGCATGAATGAAATGGCATAATCGACATGGCCGAGCTTGATATTAACAACCTTCTTTGAGACCTTGGCGCCAACGGTGCTGATGTAACTGTCGCTGAACGCGTTCTGAATAAATCGGTTCATCAGGCTGGTCTTGCCGACCGCCGAATCACCCAGCAGCACCACTTTCTTGAGAATTTCTTCCATGTGACCAGAACAATATCGCGCAAGTGTATATACTTTTTTTGATTAATAAATACAAAACCTCTCGCGGTGAATGCAGTTCCCCGCAATCAATAACGCCGCATTCGCCAATGGCCCGGAAACGATTTTAAACTAAATCCAGGGCCATAAAATTGCAGTCATTCTACAAACAATTGGTGAATGCGAGAAGTAAACTACCAGCCCCTAAAGTGGCTGGCGTTTGTTGCCAGGGCTGGAAGTTTACCCAGGGGCCATGCACCTGATTTATCAAAGCTGATTAGCTTTGATTTCATGTGACGAAATATGCACGGTGCATGGCGGATTTCTTTTTGTAATATTCGTGTAAAATGGCCTATCATCCCCGGCTTAAAAACCTGGGGGTTCTCGGCCTTTATCACTAAATTCAAGCAATCTGGAGCGTTCGCTCTGAATCAACATTCAGTCGGCAAACAGATTCATCGTGTGTGGAATTTCCGCAAAATTTCCATTCCAAATCCAGTAAATTTTGCGGTTATAAACCTTCCAGGTCCTCTATCTCCCTGAGTATCTCGTCCTCAAGGTCTTCCGAGTCCCCGCCATCGTCAAGATTTTCTTCGAGCTCTGCAAGTTCCGCCACCAGTTCATCTTCCAGGATGGACGCTTTCTCATCAGCGGTGACTTCCCTGTCAGTCTCCTTCTTCTTCCGCCTGTCCACGGCCTTCTTTATCTCTTCCGTGAACTCGTTGGGGCTTACCCCGCCTTCTATGAGCATTTTCAACCTCTCTTTGTCATCGGGCAGAATCACAACGGCGGTGAGCATCTTCTCGCATCTCTCAACCCTCAGGGTTTCAGCAATATCGCTCTTCACTTCGGGGGAGGTCATCTCGGGAGATTCAGGAGTCGGTACCGGTTCTTCTGACACTGCGGCGAAATCCTCAAACACTTCAAGCTCCTGCTCCAGGTCTGCAAACGGTTCGTTGAACTCGTCCGGGATTTTCTCCGGGGTCAGGGTATCCATGTCAATTGTTTCTTCAAAATCTTCATCTAGGATGTCCTCGACAATCTCCTCGACGGGTTCTTCCGGCTCGGAAATCTCTTCGTCCTCCGCCGGGATTGTTTCACCAGCTTCCTTGATTTTCTCGAGCTCAACGTAGATCGAATCATTTTTGATGCCCCAGAAACCGATAAACAGGATTCCGATTATGAGGGGCAGCATTGAAACCACATGCCCCATGGGTTCCACGGACCCTACCCCGGGGAAAGGGTCAGAATCGCCAAGAACCCACTGCACAAGGCCGGTCCTGAGCCCTGCAACGCCCATTAGGCCGATTGCAGAGAAGACGATACCGATGAACAGCAGTGTCTTCTTGATTGTGGGTGGGGTGCTTTCCGCCTCGGTTATTTCTAGTTCTGTCGCTTCGGTTTCGGGTTCTTCCACCTCTTCCCCGGTTTCCTCCACCTCTTCCTCGGGTTCCTTCGCAGGTGAGGGTTGGGGCTTTCTGCGCTTGTTCCTGCTCTTTTTACCCATGGCGAGGCCTCCTTTTGATGCGGATAGCTATGAACGGGATGGTGCAGCAAATGATTATCGGGACTGCGAAGGTGGAGAACTCGGGAACATAGACGATGTCACCCCATGTCGCAAGGTCCGTTGTGCTGACGCTGGCCCCGCCCCAATAGTAATGGGTGGGTGTTCCGTCTGCATCGTAAATATCTATCGCAAACCCGGCTCTATCGCCGGCAATCGGGCTTGAACCCCAAACTTCTGTGACTGGGATGGAGAATTCGTATACGATTTTGCCTCCGTCAATGGCTCCCTGAGCATTCCAAGGTGGCGCGACGTATGTGCTGTCCCAGACAGCAGTATTGTCTCCGTCATAATCCTCAACCGTGACAGAACCATCCGGTCCAGTGGCATTAAACTGCCTGTCTTCGACCTGGGGGAGGGCCTCCGCTCCATGGTCAGTGTCGAAGAACAGTGCACAGTAATCATCAGCGTTGGCCGCTACATCCGCACTAACTACCACCGCGACATACAGGTTCGTACCATCTTGCAGAACATAGATGTCGAAATTGCTGCCATCGTATAAGTTCGCATTATCCCATTCACCTGAGCCAATAGCACCGTTGATAGTGATTGTATTGCTAAGCGTAGGTGCGGATATATACGACAAGGTTCCTGCGAACAGTTCCGGCGGTTCCGGCCCAGTGCCCCTCGTGCCGGTCACAACATTCACGGTGGACGCAACATCGGTCCTGTCAACATCGTTCCGCCAGTCCGTACTTTCGATGAAGTACTGCATGGAACTGTTGTTGCCAATCAAGTTGAGAGCTACGCCGACCTCCAGTTCCCTGTCGAGGTTGGCCGCATTAACGTTTGCAATGAAGGTTTTTCCGGGAAGAGAATACAGTTTCTGTGATGTGATTTTGCCGCCCTGGCCTTTAATTTCTATAAGACCGTTTGCTGAAATGCCATTGATGTTCTGGCCGCCTATCCCGGTGTCTATGTATATTCGGGTTATGTCCTCACCGCTAACCTTTTTGAGCGGCGCTGGCGAGGATGGCGTACCGGGCTCTACGGGTTCTACAGGTTCAACTGATTCGGCAGGGGTGGTTCGTACGGCCGGGATAATGCTGCCACCCAGCATCTCGCCGGCGTCATTCACTTTCAGATAGAAGAACGCTTGCGTGACAGAATTTACGGCTGCAAACTTGTCAATGTCAATGTTCGGATTGGTGGTCAAATCAAAATCATTGGATTTTGCAATAAAATTCCAGTCACCGAAAGCGCCGTCAATGGATATTGCAGCCGGAGGGCCATTGGCATATGCGGTCATGCGGTGTCCGAGGGTGGACGATACACCCGTACTCGTGACTATCGACACGCCGATATCCACGAATGTCCCGTTGGCCAGACCGGTTATGGGCGCGGTAACATCAAGCGTAACGGTGGTGCCTGCGGGAACAATAACCGGCAGGCCGGACACAGTGACGGAGCCAACACCGGAATAGGAGAAGTCAACAGAAGTTACATCAACCGGGGAACCGAAGGCGGTGAATTCCAGGCCCATTACCTTGTTCGCACTGATTATACCATTGATATTACCGGGAATCTGCCTGACCACCAGTGCACCCCTGTCAAGGGCGATTTTGGCGTCGCAAATCTCGGCAACTGTGTCACCGCGCTTTGTCATGAACAGGAAACTGTGGGCCGAAGGTAACAGAATCGATGTTCTGGGAAGGCCGATTTCCATGTGATTGAGGGAAATTGCAGCATACGCGCCGCGCCAGTTCCAGGCACTCCAGTTGTTCTGGTCCTGACCGCTGAAAACACCCATTTGCTTTCCCTTGATGGCACCGCTCCAACCATACACATCCACTGCATAATCCGCACCCATGCCCTCTACGGAATAACCTGTTCCCCGGTTATCATCTGCATCAATGAATACATACAGGGAATCAACAACGGAACCTGTCATCCAATTCTCTCTGGTACTGGCATAGATGAATATCGAATCTGCGGAATTGAGGCCGACTGCATAATCAACAATATCCAGGGACGCAATGGCACACTGATTGGGATCTACGGTCATGGCCACCTCCTCCCAGTCGGAGAAATCGCCGTCCACCCTCAGGCCCGAAACGGTCTGATTGGTATTGGACATTATCAGGAAGATTATAGGTACCAGAAGTATGATTGTGACTATAAGCACAAGGGAAATTCGGGACGGGGATATGGCATTTTCATCCAATCTGCGCGAACGCAAAATCGGAATACCGCCGAGGCCATTGGTTAAACCATTGGTCATGCCGTTGGTTCTACCGCCAAGGCCGTATGTCATGCCGTTGGTTCTACCGCCAAGGCCGTTTGTCAGACCATTGGTTCTACCGCCAAGGCCGTTTGTCAGACCATTGGTTCTACCGCCAAGGCCGTTTGTCAGACCATTGGTTCTGCCGCCAAGGCCGTTTGTCATGCCATTGGTTCTGCCGCCAAGGCCGTTTGTCATGCCATTGGCCTTTTTACGATTCATAGTAATGGACTGGCCTGATAATTGATGATTTTTTGAAGGATTTGAATTCAGTTTACTATGACTCATTAAACTTTCCACCCACTAATCTTCTATGATTTGTTTCATCATATCTTTAAGGTATATAAGAGTTATTATTAAATTATCAAACATAATAAGTTATCCAGAGACTTTTTAATTTATTCGGGAAATGGTGTCAACCCTTCTTTTGAGAAATATACTGGCTTATGATGCATCCATGCTTGATGCCAAAAATCCCGAAAATAATAAAAAGTCTCGTTATCCATTTAACAATCATTAAATGGAATGAATACCTGCAGTTATCGAGGGAAAAATTGGAACAGAGAAAATATCCTTTCTCGTGGGAGCCGGGCTGGTCCTTCTCCCGGATGAACACGCTGCGCAGCTGCCTGCGGCTCTACTGGTATGAGTATTATGCAAAGCGTTTCGCCCCCGAGCGGGAAAAGAATCAGATAATGGAACTGCAGCAGCTTTCCCGGATTCCGTTCGAGCTGGGAACCGCGGTGCATCAGACCATCGCAGAGGTCCTGAAGGAGCTTCAACTGCATGACGAGGTCATACCCTTGGAAGCCGCAAAGAAGATGGCAGTGAATAAATTCGAAATTTTAATCAGCAACAAGCCCCTGGTGGAGAACCGCCTGGGCGTTCCGTTCACCGATGAGGACAGGGAAAAGGTTCATGGCCAGATAAAGACCAGCATTACGACGTTCTACGGTTCAAGGTGGCTCGCCATGCTCCGGGATTCCCACCCGGATTCCAGGCGTGATTGGCTCATCGACCCGCCCGGTTACGGTGAAATTCGAATCGCTGGCAAGAAAGCATACGCAAAACCGGACCTCATCTTCGGGTACAGGGACGGCCGCCATTACCTGGTGGAATGGAAATCCGGCAAGCCGCACAGGGACGAGAACCTCGTGCAAGTTCAGGCATACATGTTCTACGCCATGGACATAATGGGCCTGGATATGGAATCCACGGTGGGCGTCGTGCAATACCTGACTTACCCGTCGGAGAAACCCATCGAGGTCGAAGGGCGTTTGGTCAATCCCACAGAACTGAGAAATAAAGTTCTTTCGGAGATAAAGCTCATAGAGTCACTCTGCGAGGACGTTGCCAGCAACACCCCCAAGCCCATCGGGCACTTTGCCAAAACCACCGAACCAGGGTACTGCGGGCTGTGCAAGTACAGAGAGATATGTCGGCCGGACTTCGTGCCCGGAAGCAGCGCGAATGCAGAATTATAAATCAAAAAATTGTAAGAGGGGCGGCCCGGGTCTGGGCCGCCATTACATGGAGTTTATTAGGCTTATTTTCCGAAATACGCCTTTACATCTGCCTTGTACAAATATATCAAAATGATTATACTTATTATTGTTCCGACCGGTAGGTTGAAAAGGCCGATGATGGCAAAGATTATTCCCATCCTGCGAGCCCAGTTCTTTCCCTGGAACATTCCCATTGCTATCAGGAAGTAGAATATTGCGATCAGTATCAGGATGAGCATCATCACCAGTTTGAAGGTGTCGAAAATGTCACCCACAAACGGAAGGCCTGCAACGTCTATCGGCAACATGTCGAATACCATGTCCACTATGAAAGCGGCCACAAGACAATACAATCCCTGAATCGCATAGAGTATTCCTAATAGAGTTACTCCGAACGGTCTTTCTCTCGGTGCAGCCACCGGCATCGGCGGTGGCGGATAATTAGCGTCGCTACCCATATTTATTCACCGACTCGATATTTACTTCATTATATATAAAGATAATTATTGATTCAACCGAATTTAATATGTTTTGTTAATGGTCTTGAATGCAATTTCACTTCCAGTAATATTTCATTAGCGTGAATTTCCGATTCAGAGCGGCTGCCGTTCCACTTCCAGTCGGTCGGCCGTCGGATATTCCCAGACAAGGTATTTCACGCCGGAAATCTCGGAAGCCAGTTCCTCCAGGACCCAAGCTGCAATCTCCACCCTGGACTTTCTGACATCGTGCCTTATCAGCCCCGCCGGTATTGCGAACTTCCTTCTCAGCTCCCTGACAAACTTCTCCGGTTCGTCTGTCTCCACGACGCCCTTGAGGAACGTTGCCTCGTCCGTGATTATCTCCAGACCGGTCGCCGTATTTTTCGCCCTGCGCATGAGTCTGTTCCGGAGTTGTGTCGCATCCTTGAAGCTGGAAGAGCAGTAATGGATTATCATGTCGTTCTCCAGTTCTTCAACAAGCCGCAGGGCCGCCTCCTCGCTCCCGAGTACCGCGCTGGTCACATCGTCCCTCACTTCGAACCCTTTCTCCATGAGCTGCTGCCAGTTGCTCTCTGAAAATTCAAGTTCGTTCAGGTTGATGAACTCCGCTCCCGCATCATACATGGTCCTGGCCAGATATCTCATGTGGTCAACGTGGTCGGGTATTGCCGGTATCTCTATTCCGGCCCTGAGGCCGCAGTCCAGCGCCGCCCTGATGGCATTTCCGTATTCCGGGTCCGGGCTTATCCAGGTATCCGGGTGCGGATGGAACCTTATCTCGTTGAGGCCGGCATCCGCCAGTTTGCCGATTTTTTCCGCGTCTGGCGTTGCCGTGTAAATGTGAATATTGTGCCGCGCCCCGAACTCGTCCTTCAGCAGCCGGATGTAATGCGCTGTTCTGTCGGCCACCAGCAGCGGGTCACCCCCTGTTATTCCGGTGCCACGGGCGCCTATGGCCTTTGCCTCAAAAATCACATCTTCATCGGATTTCACCAGGAGTTCGTCCGCGTAGGTCACATCCCGACCCTTCTTCTCCAGGGACAGCGGGCAGTACCAGCAGTCATGGGCGCATTTACCGGTTACCAACAGAACCATCTTCGCGCCCTGCTGGCACATGACGCAGCTAATGGGCAGAGCGCCCCTGACGAAGGACGCATTCGGTAATTCCCTGTTCCGATTCATGGCACTGGTATCGGCGTCACGGATAAAGTATTTGTCGCAGTAGCGTCAAATCAATTGCCGCGATAACACCGACGCATAATTTAATTACATGAACCCATTCATCGGCAAGGAACCCACCATGCCAGGAAAACTGAAAGGCGAAGACGTTACGGTCGAAGACCAGAAAGAATCGAGCCAGCTCTACACCAAGGGCTATTTCGGCACCCCGCAGTCCGGGGGCTCGCTCAAACTCAATCTCATCGAGGCCATATACCTCACCGAGGTTGGAAAGCTCAAGGTCTTCAAGGCCGGCCAGCCCCAGAACCAGGACAAATTATTCCGTTTGGGCAACAAGCTGGTGGAGAATTTCGAGATTAATTACATTGTTTACCGTGATTTGCGCCAGCGCGGATACGTGGTCAAGAAAGGCACCCCGCCGCTGGACTTTCGCGTTCTGCCAAGGGGCGGCATCCCCAACAAAAATCCTTCAAAATACTGGGTGCTGGCCATATCCGAGCGCGGCGAATTCGACATCTCAAGACTCGTGGACTTGGTCGAGAAAGTGAAGCACAACAAGAAAGACCTGTTGCTGGCAGTGGTTGACGAGGAAGGCGATATCACATATTACCGCACCAAGATGGTCATACCCCAGGGCCAGGTCAAGAGCGATGCCAAGGAAATCGTTGCGGAAGCGCTTCTGCTCAGGGACCGTGTTCTCGTCCTGGACCAGTGCGAGGCCACCATGCTCCACGACATCGAGTACTTCGGAAAGCTGGTTGGCAGCGCGTTACATCTTTCACTCATGGAAACGGCATTTCTCCTCCAAAGGGGCCTGATAAAGGTCCGCAGCGCCAGGACCGGGAAGTTCATGACCCTGGCAACCCTCAAAAAAGAGGCCAGGATAGCCCAGCCTGACTTCGATTTACGGCTTCAGGTCTATTCCAACCTCAAGGAGAAGGGCATTCTCGTGAAAACTGGATTCAAGTACGGCTCCCATTTCCGCGCCTACATCGGCGACCCGGATACCAATCATGCAAAATATCTGGTGCATTCCATTCCCCAGGATTATGTTGGCATGTGGGCTGAAATATCCCGGGCCGTGAGACTGGCCCACGGGGTGAAGAAGGAAATTTTGCTGGCCAGGCAGAACGGCGAACGCGATGTTGAATACCTCAGGCTGAGAAGGGTGCGGCCATAAGCGGTTCGCCCGATTTGGCGAACCGCTGTTGAGTTATCAAAAAGCTTTCTTTGTAAGTAGGAATTTTCCTGCTGCTCCTGCCATTGCCAGCTTGACAATGTCCCAGATTATGAACACACCGGCGCCCAGCATTATGGCTCCGTTCATTCCCATGAGGGGCATTGAAGTTATGGCTGAAAGAACCGCAACTCCGGGGATGTATATCAGCAGCATGCCCAGCGTCATAATCGGAACCTGGAATTTTGCTGTCCTGTATTTTGCATCGAGGTCGGTGAGATAACCGACAACGAAGGCCGCGATTATGAAACCCAACAGGTATCCGCCAGTGTACCCAAATACAGCATCGAAGCCGCCTCCCTGGGTGGTCCACGGTATCCCTGCGAGGGCAAGTCCGACATACAAGGTCTGGGAAATGCCGCCCCACTTGTGGCCCAGAACCATTCCGGACATCAGAACAATGAAGGTCTGTAGCGTGAACGGAACAGCGGAAATGGGCGTATATACTCTGACAAAAGAGCTCATGCCAGTGAGAAATGCAAATGCCAGCGCCAGCATGGTCATTCTTGCGTAATCGAGTTCGTTTCTCCACTGGAAGAACCTGTGCCTTGCGTCAATGAATTTTTCCATCGAAATATTTGCGTACATTATTGCACCTACCCCGCAAATCGGGCAGGGCTATAAAATGCTTTCACTCGACCGTAAGTATTCAGTGAAATGAAGCAATAACGATTGTAGATTTTAGATTTTCGATTGTAGATGTATGGCGATTGTAGATTTGGGGATTGTAGATTTTAGATTTACGACGGATTGACTGGCCGAAATTAATAGTGAAAAGTGACGTTGGGAGGTAAATGATGAAAGAATCGGTACTCAAGGAAATTACTCAGTTTTTCATTTTTCACTTATCACTATTCACTGTTCACTAAAAACTACAATTTAACGAGCAAACTTCAGAATACTGAACTCTTACACTCGACCAGTTCCAGCCCCAAGGCCAGCGCATGCCCCCTTGCCTCCATGAATTCCAATGTCCCCAGCGGCCCCTTAATCTCCGGATACTCGGCAGCCTGGTACATAGGCCGATACTGGGCCATTATGTTCACCCTCACATTCTCGAGATTGCTGGCAATCCAGTTCAGAACCGGCTTGGAGCAGCATTCCACATGGTTCGGTAGCACAAGATGCCTGATCATGACCTCGGATTGCTGTCTGGCCAATCGATGGTTCCGGGTAATGATTTCCCAGTATCGCTCGGCCTTCGAAAGCCGCCTGGCGCAATCATTATTTCCATACTTGAAATCTGTGAGGTAAACGTCCACAATCCCATCCAAGAGTTTCATCGACTCGGGGGTGAGATACATATTCGAGTTCCAGACCTGAGGAAGTCGTGCATCACTGTGGGCCAGCACTTCGAGGATGAAGCCGAGATTGCTTGTCGGGTCTCCGCCCACCCAGTTCACGTTCCTGGCACTTTTTCTGCGGTCTATCATTTCGACTACCACGGATGCCGGATAATGCTCGCCCACACTGGCATACTGGCTGATATCGTAGTTCTGGCAGTACACGCATTCGAACGTGCACCCGGAGAAGAAAATAGTGTAACTCGGGACTAGTTCCGGTTCTTCGCCGTAATGCATGAACTCAGAAGTTATCCTGGCTTCAAGCACATTGCATTTTCCGCGCTTGCCAGCATTCCGGTCAGCCCCGCATCTGCGTTCGCACAATGTGCAGGAATCCATCATCCTTCCGGCAAGTGCGATTTTCAGGTCCAGCAAATTCATCCCTCCCTTTCCGGACTTTCCAGCCTTCATTTGCTCCATAGCCCTACCGTGCAAGTTCCAGAGATCTTCAGGTTCTGCGGTTGGGTCGAAATCAATCCTGAAATCTTTTACCGAATGGAACCTGGGCCTCGATTGCCCTTCCAGAATGGAGAAATACCTTGACAGCGACCCCATGACCCAGAATAGTTAAATACCCTTAATGAAGTTTATGGCGCGATGATAGATTTATACCAGGAATGCGCGGACCTAGTGAACCAGATACCGAAAGGCATGGTCACGACCTACGGAACCGTGGCGAAGGCCCTGGGCGATGAGATCGCCAAACGCGCGGTGGGCGTAATGCTGAATTCATACGGGCCGCCAATCAAAATGCCATGCCACAGAGTCGTTTATTCAGGCGGCGGCCTGGGCGGGTTCGCTTACGGTCTTCCGAAAAAGATGGAGATGCTGGCCGAAGAGGGCGTCTTCGAGAAGGACGGGAAAATCGCAGACTTCGAGAACATATTCTTCGATAAATTCAAAACAGATTTTCCGCTGAAAAATGCCAGAAAGAAACAGCTGGACCTGGCTGAGACGGTGACGCTTGCCGACCCGAAGAAAATGCCCGACATGATTCTCGGACTGGATGCGTCCTACATCGGTACCAGGGCGTTCGGGGCCGGAATATTATTCCATATTTCTGATAAAAAAGTGGTGAAAACGTTTACGTCGGAATCGAAAATCAACTGGCCGTACATACCGACTTACCTCGGCTTCAGGGAAATGCCTGTGTTCAAGCTGATTATCGATGAACTTGGTCGGGATGCAATATTAATGCTGGACGGAAACGGCGTTCTGCATCCGTTCGGTTTCGGCATAGCCAGCCACATCGGCGTGGAATTCGGCATGCCTTCCATAGGCGCGGCCAAAAGCCTGCTGTGCGGTTCCGTCGGTACCGGAACCAATCCCCCTGTCACACTGGGCGGGCATACCATCGGAACGGAACTGAAAACATCCCCCAGGGCAAAGCCGATTTACATATCTCCCGGTCATAAGATATCTATGGCCAGTGCGGTTAAAATAACCGCCAAAATTTCCCGGCTGAAGATACCTGAACCTCTACGGCTGGCGCACATGGAGGCGACTGCCATGCGGAGGTCCGCGCTTTGAAGATAACCGTTCTGGGCGCAGGGGCTATAGGCAGCCTCTTCGGGGGTTACCTGGCTCGGCATCATGAAGTAACTCTGGTCTGCAGGGAGGGCCATGCTCAGGCCGTCAAAAAAAACGGATTAAAAATAACCGGGCTTAGCGACATCACTGTTCATCCCATGGCAGTAACGAATGTTGATGGTCTCGAACCGCCGGATATCCTGTTCCTCACAGTCAAGGCCTATGACACCGAAAAAGCATTGGCAGATGTAATGAAGATAATGTCTTCCCAAACAATCCTGGTGAGCCTGCAGAACGGCCTGGGTAACATGGAAATTATTGCTGAAAAATTGCCCGAAGCGAGACTTGTTTACGGGATCACCAGCCAGGGCGCGATATTACGTTCTCCCGGGCATGTGGAGCACACCGGAAAGAGCTACACCACAGTTGGCGACTTCACGGACGGCTTCGATGCCGCCAGGATTTATGACTTGCTCGAATCGTCCGGCATCGACACAGACGTTTCGAAGGACGTTCGGACTGAAATCTGGTACAAGGCCATTGTGAACTCTGTTATCAATCCAATCGGCACGCTCATGAAGGCGCGGAACGGCATTGTCTCAGATGCACGTTTTGAAAAACTTGCCAGGCAGATAGTTTCCGAGGGCGTGGCTGTGGCCAATGCTAGGGGAATTCATTTGGACGAGGAAACCGCAATAAAGAAGGTAATGAAGGTCGCCCGGGAGACCGCCAACAACATTTGCAGCATGCGGCTGGACGTTGAACGCGGCCGCAGAACCGAAATAATGCAGATGAACGGGGCGATTGTCGGGTACGGTGGGGAAAAGGGCATACCCACGCCGATGAATTCTCTTCTGACGGTGCTCATCCGTTCCTTCAAAGGCCCGAACTAGGCAAAACCTTATTACCCACCATTTCCATTCTGAATTTAATGGATGAGCATACGATCTATCAGATACTCGCAGTGATTCTTATCATAGTCGGCATAGTCCTGGCGCTCTTCGGCAGGGCCATCTGGGCCCGCCTTCTCGCGGCCATGGGCGGCATGATAGGGTGGATGCTGGGTTTCGGCCTGGGTGTCTGGATATTCGGTTTCACCACTCTGTTCGGCATCATAATCACAATAATAATCGCGTTCATCTGCAGTTTCATCCTGGGCGCGATTTTCGGCTTTATCGTGGAAGCGGCGTTGGGACTGCTGGCCGGCATCCTGGCCGGGCTTCTGGCGTTCATCCTTACAGGGAATCTTGTAATCGCCGCAATCGTCCTGGTTGTCGTGGGAATACTGGCATACATGTTCATTGATAAGCTCGTCGCACTGATAACGGCATTCATCGGCGCCCTTCTGGCAGCCGCGGGTGTCTGGTACCTTTTCGGACTGAATTACGCGGTGATGGCTTTCCTGGGCCTGTTCTTCCTCGGGCTTTTGATTCAGTATGTGTTCCTCAAGGACAAATACAGCGCAATAGACGGCATGTGAGGGCTCCCCACGGCTACAGTCTAATGCTTTGGGGGATAAATGTACAATCGCATTTGACTTCTGGCGAATGACTTGGTTTCTAGTAGCGGACTAATTATTTTATTATTGAATTCGTCCTCATTTCGCCCGCAACGTAATCCGCCATAAAGCCTGGGGCATCCTAACCGTTTCACACTGAATGACGATTAATGAGTGCTCCCCAACGCTAAAGCGTGGGGTATCCTTTCAGTTTTCACCCTGAATTTCGTAATTTCATAGAGAAAAGAACTCATTCAGATT
>Ga0180732_1000659_pt1 | contig 26905 bp, 28 predicted proteins | sample KR11_01MetaG_FD_148674 | JGI IMG/M metagenome (GOLD analysis project Ga0180732, IMG submission 148674) | Groundwater microbial communities from the Olkiluoto Island deep subsurface site, Finland - KR11_0.1 MetaG | ecosystem: Environmental > Aquatic > Deep subsurface > Groundwater | place... | reverse complement strand
TAAAAGCAGATTTAATAAAAGAGTGAGGGTAAAAGATTCCAGCTATACTGAATTGGATAATTGTTATTTAGACTGTATTGAAGAAAATCTTCAAAAAGCGGCAGAAAAAATAAATGAGTTTTGCATTTCTCTGGGAGATTGCGGGGCATATATCAACATAAATGGGAAATACACCGAGAATATAAATGTCTGGATGAAAGATAACAGGCAAATCAGGGCAGGAGAGTCATTATTTAATAATCCAATAAGTGACAGCAAGATACAGGAATATTTAAGCTATTTAACAATCCAAAACCCTTTGCTTCCAGGAGATATTGTTAAAAAAAGCATTAAAGAGACGATTTATCATCTTAAAATCCCAGGAGGATTGGGAAAATATGCTCAAGTGCAAATATTACTTCATAGCAAGTTTAAATTTGATTTTAGATGCCTTCCTTGGCAGCCGCCGATTGGCGGGGATGACTGCGAGAAATGCAATGATGACAAATTAAAGCCGTGCAGTGAATACCGGTGCAATAGTTTAGGAACTGCCTGCAAATTGCTGAATGAAAACGAGGAATATCCTATTTGTGCTGCAGAAGAAAATGACAAAATAGGCCCGATAATCTCTCCAGGGGATATAGATGCAGATTATAAATTTGAAAATGAAAAACAAAACAGCGTTGATATAAGAACAAAAGAGGGTGATTGTATTGATGTTTTCATGCCGGTTAGTTTTTCTTTGAATACAGATGAATATGCACAATGCAAATTAAGTTTTGAGCAAATGCAAAAGTATGAGGATATGGTAAGTATGTTTAAAGAAGGAACACTGTTTGCAAAAGAGCATGATTATGAATTTAAAACGCCGAGTTTGGAGAGTTTAAAATTATTATACGGGATAAACATCACCGGAGATGTAAAGCAAAGATTTGGAAATTTGGATATGTATGCAAAATGCATAGATGATTACGGGAATGGCGGGGAAAAAGATTTTAAAATCCACATCTGCATACAATCTGGGCCGGATACTAATGAACCGGAGATTATAGACACTAACCCAATTAATGGGGCAGGGGTTAAATTTGGCGCAACAGAAAAACAAGTTATTTTTCATTTGAATGAGCCTGCAGAATGCAGGTGGGATTTTGAAGACAAAAACTATTCAAATATGATAAATGAAATGGCTTGTGAAACTGATATATTTGATTATGAATATTTAATATGGGATTGTTCTGCAAATTTCACTGGAATTAATCCTGGTGAAAATAAATATTATATCCGGTGCAAAGACCAGCCATGGCTTCCTATCCAAAATAATTCTCAGAGGAATATCAATTCTGAAAGTTTAGAATATTCCCTTTACGGCTCTGAAAAAATATTGAAAATAAATTCTGTCTCTCCAAAAGGGGAGCTTTCTTTCGGGTTTGAGCCGATTTCAATAAGTGTAGAAGTTGATACTGCAGATGGAATTGACAATGGCGATGCAGTGTGCTATTATAGTTTTGGAGAAGGAAAAAATTTGTTTTATGAAACAAATTCCAACCACCATGAGCAGATTTTTGACAATATGTTAAGCGGAAGCTATACAATCCCAATTAAATGCGAAGATGAGGCAGGAAATACTGCAAATGAAGATTTAGTGTTTAGTTTGAGTATAGACACATCTCCTCCAAAAATCGTAAGAGTGTATAGTTCAGGCAGCCAGTTAAAAGTTATAACAGATGAAGAAGCAGAATGCGCTTACAGCTTAAAAAAATGCAACTTTAACATGGAAAACGCGACGAGCATGACAATTGGATTGTCAAAAGAGCATTATATTGACTGGACTACAGGACAGACATATTATATAAAATGCGAAGATGTTTTTGGAAATGAAAATCCAGGATGCGCGATGAAGATTATGTATAGCCCGTTGGTTTAACTTTGACATATCAAAATTTATAAACTAAATTATCTTATAGAAAATATGCAAAAAAGAGGGGAAGAGAGGGAGTTTGGGAAGAGGGGGCAAATTACACTCTTTGTGATTATTGCGATAATTATTGTTGCAATTGTAATCTTAATCTATATGTTTTATCCGAAAATTGCTACTATGATTGGGATAACCCCTAAATCTCCGCAGGTTTCTATACAGGATTGCATGGAAGATGAGCTGGGAAAAATAGTTGAACAACTGTCTCTTCAGGGAGGGAGTTTAAATTCCAGCAATTATTATGCTTATGAGGGGAATAAACTGGAATATCTCTGCTATACAGAGGAATTTTACAAACAGTGCGTGATGCAGCAGCCGATGCTAAAACAGCATATAGAGGGAGAAATCAGCGGGGCAATCAGGGAAAAATCAAAAGAGTGTTTTGGAAAAATGAAAAGTGATTATGAAAGAGCAGGTTATGATGTAAATCTGCAGCAAAAGAATATGACAGTTGAACTTCTTCCAAAGAGAATAATAATCAATTTTAACTATCCTTTAACTTTGACAAAGGGCGCTTCTAAAAGATATGACCATATAGATGTTATTTTAAAAAATAATCTTTATGAAATGGTTATTATTGCAACCAGCATTTTGAACTGGGAAGCAAGATATGGAGATGCAGAAACAACTGCCTATATGAATTACTATCCTGAGCTGAAAGTAGAAAAGAAAAAGCAGACAGACGGGACAACAGTTTATATTCTGACTGAAAGAGATACAAAAAATAAATTTCAGTTTGCTTCAAGAAGCATGGCGTGGCCTGCAGGATTATAAAATGAGAAATAAAAAAGATGGTATATTAAGTAAAATAAAAGTTGAGCAGATTACTAATAGAAAAATTATGTTGGCGATTTTAATAATGGCAATTTCTATATTAACGAGTATTTCTTTAATAAGCAGTGTTTCATTATCTTACTGCTGTGAAAAAACTACAGACGGAGCTTGGTGCCAGAATACCCAACTTGAAAAATGTAACCCGGCGTTTAGCAAAGCCCCTACTTCCTGTGATGCAACTTCTTACTGCAAAATGGGGTGCTGTTTGGATATGAAAGGGGAGAATGCAGAAGGAACCTGCATGGAAAACACGCCTCAAAAAGTTTGTGAGAATAGTGAAGGAGTCTGGGCAGATAATGCAAAATGTGAAGTCCCGCAATGTTCTTTAGGATGCTGTCTCATGAGCGAGCAGGCAGCTTTTGTAACGCAATCAAGATGCAAAAGGCTTTCTTCACTCTATGGGCTTGAGACCAATTTCAGGATAGATATTGCAGATGAGGTTTCGTGCATTGTAAGTGCAAGAGCAGATGTAAGAGGGGCATGCGTATTTGAAAAAGAATTTGAAAAGACATGCAAAATGACAACACAAAAAGAGTGCCAGGACATGGGGGCTTTGCTTACAAGCAACAGCAGTTCTGCTGTTAAATTCTATGAAGGATTTTTATGCTCTGCTGAATCTCTTGGAACTAACTGCGGGCCTTCAGAAAAAACAACTTGTGTGGAAGGAAAAGATGAAGTTTATTTTTTAGATACTTGTGGCAATCTGGCAAATATTTATGATGCTTCAAAAATAAAAGATAAAAATTATTGGAGAGAGATTATTCAAAAATCAGACAGCTGCGGTGCTGGAAGCGGAAATGAAAACTCTGCTACTTGTGGAAGTTGCGATTATTTTTTAGGAAGCACCTGTAAAAAATATAAAGCAGGAGAAGACAAAGTAAAGCCAAATTACGGAGATAATATTTGCAGAGATTTAAGCTGTAAGTGGAAAGGTAAAACTTATAGTCATGGAGAAACATGGTGTGAAGGAGAAGGAACTTCAAAAATAACTCCGGAAAGTGTTCCTGAAAATGGAGCAGAAGGAGCAGTTTTGGGCAATCCAAAAGCAGATAATCTTCCTGGAACAAGATATTTCAGATTAGTATGTTATGACGGAGAAGTTACTTTAGAACCTTGTGCAGATTTTAGGCAGGAGATTTGCATCCAAGACGAGTTAAATGGGTTTAAGGCAGCAGCATGCAGGGTGAATAGATGGCAGGATTGCCTTGCACAAGATGATGAATTGGATTGCGGAAATACTGACAAAAGAGATTGCAAATGGATTGCTCTTAAAGGCAGTATTGCTGGGATTGACGCAGAAGAAGCCTGCATCCCAAAATATGCTCCTGGGCTTGACTTTTACACAATTGTGGGCTCAACAGCAGCAGTTGCACCGCAGCCATTTCAAGGAACACAAGCACAGCAAAGTGTTCAGGCAAATGCTCCTGCACAAATGGTGCAAGGGCAGGGGAGCGCAGAATCAATATGCGGGACGGCAAATGTTCAGTGTATAGTAGAATATGAAAAAGGTTTGACTGGAGGGGAAAAGTGCAAAAAGAACTGCGAGTGTGAAACAGATGTATGGAAGAATAAGATGAATAATTTATGCAGTTTCTTAGGAGATTGCGGTGTTGGAATGAATTACAAAGGAATTGCTGGCTCTCTCGGTGGCGTGGAAGTTAAAATAGAAAAAGGGGTTGATGAGGGGGAATAAAATTAATAATAGTAAAATGGTGTTAAAAACGAAGGATGAATAAAAAAACAAAAAAAGAAAATGATTAACCAAATGCAAAACAAAAGAGGGGCAATCGCATTAAGCGAAATCTTAATTCTTGTATTGGGGATAATTGCAATTGGTTATGCTTTGGGAAGTGAGGTGGGAGGAGTGAGTGGACAAGAAGCTACAAATGCTGCTCCAATTAGCTGGATACAAAATTTATTTGGAATAAAGGGGGGCACTAGTAATGCCGTAACGCCAGCAAAATCGATAACCCCCCCACAGATAATAGATATTGCACAAAGTTATACTGAGCAGGGATTTATGACTAGTGAAGCACTTTATAATAAACTCCTTGCATTAACACTGCAAAATAACCAAATACTAGTTGATGCTAAAAATAATTTTTTTATTGTAAAAGATAACCTTATCTATCCTGCAACATATGATGGAACTAATGTTATTACAAATACCGGGGCTAATCCTCTTGCATTAGGAAAAGATGGCGTTTTTAATAATGAACATTATCACGAATTTAATACCGCTAAACCAATTGAAGGACAATTGTATAAATCTTCAGTTGGTGCTGATGCTACTCCACAGCCACAAGAAGGTCCATTTAAAGCAGTAAATAAATTTTTCCCAAATTCGCCAGGAGTGGCATATGCAATTGGAAATATAGCTCAGGGATTTGCATGGGGAATGGCAGTTGGAATGGCTGCACAATTTTTCTTGCCTTTGCTTGGAATGGATGAAAAACAATCTAAAGTAATAGGCGATGCATTGACCATGGGGATTATTGCTGGAAAGACAACTCAAGGAATAATGGGGGGATTGAAAACTGCTTGGAGAACTCCAAGTGTTGAAGGCGGATGGACTACAGCAGGAAAATGGGGAACAGGAGTTGGAATCGCAGTTGCCCTATACATGTTTTATCAAAATTATAAAGAAACAACAACTAAAATTGTAACATTTGAGTGTCATCCTTGGGAAGCACCTACTGGTGGGAAGTATTGCGAGGACTGCAATAAAGGGGATTTTCCATGCGGTGAATATCAATGCAAATCATTAGGGCAGGCATGTGAATTAATAGATGAAAAGTGTGTATGGAAAAATCCGCAAGATGTAAAACCTCCTGAAATGAAACCTTGGAAAGAAGCTTTGCTTTATGGTTATAAATATGAAAAAGATAATGTAATTTCTCCTCCGGATGTTGGAGTTAAAATAATCCAAGAAGGTTCATCAACTGGATGTGTTAAGGCATTTGCTCCTTTAACTTTCGGGATAAATACAAATGAGCCTTCAAGATGCAGAATAGATTATGACAGACAAAAAGATTATGATACTATGAAATTTGCTTTTGGAGAAAGCACAACTTTAATGTATAATCACAGCCAGGGCATGGCTCTGCCTGGACCGAATGCAACAAGCGGGCCTATTCTGCAAAATGACAAGCAATATTCATTATACACAAGATGCCAAGATGCAAATGGGAACACAAATACAGGAACATTTGTCTTCAAATTCTGCGTTGAAAAAGGACCGGATGCAACAGCTCCGATAATTGTCACAACAAGTTTGTTAAATGGAATGCCGATAGGGTTTAATCAGAGTTCTGTTGATTTGGATGTTTATATTAATGAGCCTGCAAACTGCAAATGGGCTCACCAGGATAAAATTTACAGCGAAATGGAAAACACAATGTTATGCTCAACAGGCATTTTAGAATTTAATGCACAGATGCTGTACAAATGCTCAACAACTCTTAGCGGATTAAAAGACAGGCAAAACAATGAGTTTTATTTCAGGTGTGAAGACACTTCTGCGCAGAAGAATGTTAATTCAGAATCTTACAAATTTACATTAATAGGGACACAGCCTTTAACAATAAGCAGTATAAAACCAAATGCTACAATAAAAGACTCTACTGATTTAGTTAAAGCCCCAATAGAAGTTGAAACTTCTGCAGGATATAAAGAAGGAGAGGCAATATGCTATTTCAGCGAGGAGAAAGACGGGAGTTATATTGAGTTCTCTGAAACCCATTCTCACAAGCACAAGCAGGATTTGTTTTTGCCTTCAGGAAGCTATACTTATTACATAAAATGCGTTGATTTAGGCGGGAATTCAGATACAGCAGAAGTAAGCTTTAATGTAGAATCAGACAGCGTTGCTCCTATGGTTGCAAGAGTTTATCATGAAGAAAGTTACCTTAAAATAATAACAAATGAGCCAGCAAGGTGTGTTTACAGCAACAAAGACTGCAACTTCTTGTTTGATGATGGGTTAAAGATGGCAAATGTCAAAGACACAGAGCATTTTACAGACTGGAATGTTAACACAGATTATTACATAAAATGCAAAGATGAATACGGCAACCAGCCGATGCCAAACCAGTGCAATATAATTGTAAGGCCTTCTAAGGATTTTTTTGGGAAGAGTAGTGATTAAAAAAAATCTAAGTGAGAACATTGAGAAGATAATTTATTAACTTACACCCTCAATTAATGATAGACATCTTTAACTATAAAATTAAATTTTCCAATTCTTCTTTCAACCTCAGCAAAAATTTTCCTGTTAGTTTTTTAACAGGCTTGTTTAAAACAGCTTCATGAATTCCGAGTTTATTGATTATTTCTCTTGCCTGATTTTTTGTATTGCCTTGCTCAAGCAAAGAATAAAGAACTGCGTTTTTCACCTTGCCATTTTTTAATACTATACCTTGAAGTATTTTTTCTGCATTGCTGAGTTCGCCTTTTTTAGTCAATTGAATAAGCCATGAATCCACCCTTGGAGAGGGAAAAAAAGATTGCTTGTTTACCTTAGCTATTGGATGAAAATCATAAAACAAATCAGCAATAATCCCTATTTTGCTTTCTTTTTCAGAAAGAAGATTCTTAAAATTTTCTCCGACAATTAAAGTCAGCTCTTCAATGCTGGGAGAAATTGCGTTTAAGATAGCTGGCTCGGATAGAGAATAAGGAAGATTAGAAACAATTTTGTTATAGCCTTCCCAATTATAATTTAAGGCATTATCATAAATGATTTTTAAATTATTATTTTTATTTTCTTTTTTTATTTGGTCTAAACTATCTTTGAATCTTTTATCAATTTCAAATGCCAAAACTTCTTTGCAGTGTTTTGCAAGTTCTTTTGTCAAAATTCCTGTTCCTGCTCCAATTTCTATAACTTTGTCATTTTTTGAAAGACCGGCGGTTTCAATTTCTTTTGCTAATATCTTTTTATCAATAAGAAAGTGCTGGTCTTTTTCCTTGTTAGGAGTTATTGTTTTCATGATTAAAACAGGGAAGATTATTATAAAAAGGTAATCTTTTGAATTTGGATAAAACTTTATAAGTAATAATTCTCTAATCTATTTATGAAAAAGAGGGGAGTTATTTTTAAGAGAGCTACTCGCGCCTTGACTTCAAATTTGGACACCAAGAATTTAACAGTAGCAAAGTCAAAACGCTCGCAAATGGAATTATCTTTTGGAATGATTTTTTCAATCATCTTAATCGTGGTTTTTATTGCATTTGCTTTTTATGCAATTAAATGGTTTTTAAATTACCAGAAAACTATGCAGATTGGGAATTTTGTGGGTGATTTTCAGGCAGATATCAATAGAATATACAACAGCGAACATGGCTCTTTTGAAAGGTCTATAGCAAGAGATAACCCCTATTATCTACCAAACAACATTAAAAAAGTCTGTATAGACAAGAATTCGAGGCTGGATTTTGAACCACGGGGTTCTGGAAGAGAACTGAATAACAAGAAGATAGAATACCTTAACATAGACAAGATAATCACTGCTGAAAATAATTTTTGCATTGATGTAAAAAAGGGCAAACTTGAGATGATAATTGAAATGAATGCTGGAGAAAGATTAGTAACTATAGGAAAAGTTAGTTAGTTTTAGAAAGATTGAAGGAGATTGATTAATAGTATGGAAAAAATGTCAGGCTAATGATAGGTTATAACATTCATATAAGTTTAGGGTTGAGATAATAAATGAAGCCGGCATATCAAATTTTACTAAATTAATAGTTAAAAACAAAATATCTTAAAATGATTGATAAAAGAGGGATTGAGATGTCTTTTGCATGGCTTTTTGCAATAATTGTTGGAGCGATTATTTTGTTTATTGCAATTTATGCTGCAATAAGTTTTATGAATTCTGGGCAGGGAGAAGTTAATACTGGAACTGCAAAAGAAATCAGCATCTTGTTAAACCCATTAGAAACAGGGGCTGAAATAGGGGTTGCGAGTTCTTTTGCTTTGCCATTGGAAACCCGGATTTATAATAACTGCAATTCACAAAAAGGGATTTTTGGCATGCAAGGGTTGAGTGTCTCAGAAAAGAGCTTTAGAAAATGGACAGCACCCGGATTAAACCTTGAGTTTCCAAACCAGTATATATTTTCAGACAAATATACAGAAGGGAAAAAATTTTATCTTTTTGCAAAGCCTTTTGGTTTACCTTTTAAAGTAGCTAATGTCGTGTATTTAACATCCAAAAACTATTGCTTTTATAATGTTCCTGAAGAAATTGAAAGTGAACTTGAACCAATGAGCCAGGAAAACATCAAAATAGAAGAAAATTGCCCTGAAAACAGCATTAATGTCTGTTTTGGAAGTGTAATAACTTCGGATATTGAATGTGAAATAAAAGTGATGTATAATGACGGCGAGGGATATGTAGAAAAAGACAATGAAATCCTCTATTTTGCAGGAGATTCTTTAATGTATGGGGCTATTTTTTCAGACAAAAACACTTATGAATGCCAATTAAAAAGGCTTATGAAAAAGACAGAGCAGCTTACATTGTTATACATAGAAAAAGCGAATTTTGTAAGCCAAAGAGGTTGCAATTCTAATTTAGACGCGGAGTTGATAATTTTAAACAGCATGGCAAAAAACCTTGAAAAATCAGATGAAATAAGCCAGTTAACTCCTGTTGTTGAGAATATTCAATATAAAAATGAGGATGCTGAATGCAGGCTATTTTAACATGGGGGTGAGTAAATTTAGAAAAGCGCAGTTAAAGATACAGCAAATGGCATTTATGCTAATAGCGATTACTATATTCTTTGCTCTGGTTGGTTTGTTTTTTATTAGTTTTAAAGTGAATGAATTAAAAAACCAGGCCACAAATATTGAAGAAAAAAATGCGATGATGATTGCTACAAGAGTGGCAGATTCTCCTGAATTCTCCTGCGGAGACTCTTTTGGCCCAGGCATGACAAGCTGTGTAGATAGTGATAAAATAATGATGTTAAAGGAAGGTATAGAAAAATACAAAGGTTTTTGGCAGGTTGCAGACATAGAGCTTAGGAAAATCTATCCTAAACTTGGGGGCGATAAAAAATGCACTATGAACAATTATCATGATTGCAATGTAATAGAGGTATACAAAAACCCAAGTTTAAATCGGATTGGAGATTATTCAACATTTGTCAGTCTATGCAAAAAAGATAGTTTTGAAGGGGTGGGCTATGATAAATGCGAGATTGCCAAGCTTATAATAGGATATGCAAGCAGGAGTTAATGGTTAAAATGGAGAAAACAAACAAAAATCATAAAAAAGGGCAGGAAGAAATCGTGGGATTTGCCTTAATTATAATTATAGTTGCAGTAATTATGCTCATATTTGTAAGTTTTGCCATAAGAAACAAAGATAAAGGAAAAACAGTTGAAAGCTATAAAGTCGAGAGTTTTATTCAGGCTTTTTTGCCTTACACTACTGACTGCAGGAATGAGCATGGATTTCTTTCAATTAAAGAGATTATCCCTAGCTGTGAAAGGGAAGATGATTGTTTGGACAACAGAAAGTCATGTGATGTCTTAGAATCTAACCTAAAAGAGATAGTAAAAGAAAGCTGGGAGGTTAAAGAAGGAAGTTCTATAGTAGGTTATGAGATAATTGTTTATTCAGAAAGCAAAGAGATCTTGAATGTTAAAGAAGGTAATATAACAAACATCTATCAGGCAGCCACCCAGAATCTTTCTGATTTGTATGTAGGATTAAAGGTATATAGTTAAACAAAAGAGATTAAATCTTAAAGTGGATAGTCATGGTATCTACTGCTATCTCTGGCTTAAATCTTTTCCTGTTTTTTGTTTTTTCTTCTATAAGGTTGATAAAGCCAAATCTTTCTAAGAGCCTTATATCATCATTTACAGACTTAAAAGTCCTGCCAAGTGTCTTGGCAAGGGCATAAATAGACTTAGGATTCTCTGTTTTTATTACATTCAAAATACGTGCTTTTTCATTGCTTAGAAGCTGTCTTAATACTGCAATCCCAGAGAAATCATATTCCTTAGAAACAGGGGTTTTGGAAAATGGGGGAATATTGAATATAGAAAAAGCCCCTTTTGACTCGGTTATAGTTATTTCCCTTACTTTAATCTTTGCCATTTTATATTTTTTATATATGGGTTATCTTGTGATATATAAGTGCAATATATATCTTAAACATACATATTTAATTGGGATATATATAAAATAGAGTTTTTCACCATTAATAAACATTTTCATTAGATATAGGATTAATACGTATCTATGATATAGTTACAGCATAAGATTTATAAATAAAACCTTGAAAAACAGGGGGTTGGTAAGCTCCTTAAGCAAGAAGGAGGAGAAGCTTTTTAAAGAAAAATGAATAAGGTATATTACTGGCGCCAAAGTATTTTAATAGAGAATTAAAATACGTTATCTCAAATTATGACTCTTCTTATGAGTCATGGTTAAGATAGCCAGATGAGTTGTCTATAAGACAACATGCTTATAAAGCTGAAAGGAGGTTTAAAAAAATGAGGTTTAATTTTAAAAAGATCACGGCAATATTAAGTAGCGCAATAATGGTAGGTTCTAGTCTTGGACTTGCTGCTGCTGCAGATTACCCTTCACCTTTTATAGTTGGAGGAACTGCAAATGTAGCAATTGTTTATGGAACAGGACCTGGAGTATCTGCAACAGATCAAACAGCTTCTTGGAATACAGCATTAGATTTGCAATCACGAATGGGAGAGTCTAGCACAGTTTCAACTGTCTGCTCTGGCGGGGATTGTTATCTGTTTGAACTTGCATCAACAAGGTTGAATATAAATGATACACTTAATGGCGTTAAATCAAGCGCATTGGATGAAATAGAGCTTCCAACTCTTCTTGCAGAAGGGACTTACTCAAGTGGAGATAGCCAAGACTATGGTTATAGCCAAGAGGTAAGGCATTGGAATAGTGGGTTAACTTTCACATCCTTTGCAGATAAAGATTATGACGATGAAAAGCCACATGTAGGTATTCACGTAAACAGGCAAGACTTTGTATTGAACTACTCAATTATCTGGAAAACACAGCCAAAATCAGATGTAAGCAGTGCAGGAAGACTTGAAGACTTTGAAGCCAGCACAATAAACATTCTTGGGAAAGAGTATACTATCCTTAATGCTTATAATAAAAGTATTACTGGTAACACAAAATTAGAGCTTATGGGTGGTGCTTATGTAGGAACTGTAGATGAAGGAAATACAGTCCCAGTAGCCCTTAATGGTAAAACTTATGCTGTAAGGTCATCATTTAATGATGGAACTAAGTCAACAATATGTGTAACTATTGATTCTGGTGTTGAAGAGTGCAAGACAAACATGAAAGTAGGAGAAACCTGGAAAGTATCTGATGGCACACAAATAGGTGTTAGAGGACTTAACTATCGTGCAAAAGCAGGGACAACAGATAGTGTTGATTTCAGCTTAGGTGCTGAAAAATTGACAATAGAAAATGCACAGGCATTAAAGATAAATGATGTTGAGACAGATGGAGTAACAACCTATATAACACAAACTGCAAGTAGTAGCCAAGAACAATTAGGTAATATTGTTATGAGATGGCAGGCTAAAGAAGAATACTTTGTAACAGACAATAATGAAGTAACTGTTCCTGGATTAGGAAGGATAAAGTTGTCTTCAGGAGGATTTACAACTCCGGCAAGTGAAGAGATAAAAGTAGCAAATAGTGGTTCTCAAAGAATGGAATTGGTTATCCCAATAAAAGACGGGATTGCAACAATTCCAATACTTTATGGAAACACTACTGCATTCACCTACATTGGTAGTGATTCTACCAAACACTTAGTAACTCCAAACTGGGCTAATATGTCTGCTGCAACGCCTACGATATTAGTTAATACAAGTAGCGGAGCATCAGGATATGATGAGTATTTTGTTGCATCATGGAACTCTAGTACAGATGCAGAGTCATATCTATTATCTGTGGCAACAGTAACAGCTTCTTCAGGTGTTAATTATACAACTATTAATAACCAAGTAACAGGAACGCAGGCTTGTAAGGTTAAGAGTGGTGATGATTGTAAAATCGGAAATACCATCTTGTCTACAACTAATGCATGGGATGCTGATGATTCAGTACTGCTTACAATTAATGCAGGGGGGTCTTTCAATAGAGTTTACAGCAAAGAAGGAGCAGTGTTCTATCTTCCAGTTTATGGAAATGATAGCATTACTGATGCTGGAGGTTTAATAAACCCAAGTTACATTAATGTAACTGGCTTCGGTGATGTTGGTGTAAATGTGATTAATGGTAACAATGCTACATCTTGGGCTTTACAAATGCGTGAAGAGGATAGAACCGGTAATCTTGGAATAGGAAAGAATGTAACTATGGTGCTTGATTGGGCAAGTGGTAAGGCTGAGGTAAAGAATATTTATGCACTTTGGGCTAGTGATAGCAAAGCGATAAACAACCCAGACTTACAAACTGAAGACAGCAGTGAGAAATACACTGACTGGGTATTATCTGATTTAGCTACACAAGTAACATTCAACCAACTTTCAGGAAGTCAGTATAGCGCAGATATTGTTTACCATGGCGGAGAGAGCTATGGAAGCATTTATATTGCTGATGCTGATGCAGTTATACCAACAGCTGGAACAGCTGCTGCTACAACAACAACTGGTGTTATGAGACTCGGAGATATTGTGGTAAAAGACAGTGAAGTTAGCTCAGTAAAAGACAAAAACCTAATTATTATTGGTGGAAGCTGTATAAATTCAGCTGCTGCTACAGTATTAGGAGGAGCTTATTGTGGAGCTACATTTACTGAGAAAACAGGCATTGGAACAGGGCAATTCTTGATAAAGAGTGTAAAAGACGCTTATGCAACTGATAAAATTGCATTAGTAGTCGCAGGATATGACCTTGTGGACACACAGAACGCTCAGAAGTTCTTGACAACACAAAAAGTTGATACTGCTGCTGGAAAGATCTACAAAGGAACATCTGCTACAACAGCAGAACTCCAAGTAGCGTAAATTTCACAGAAGATTTATTTTTTATTTTTTTCTTTTTCTTTTTTTTAATTGTTAATAGTAATTATGCAATTTTAGAGATAACATATTTAAAATTCGTTCTTAATTTATATGCAGAATTTGCACTCCTAGCACTTACTCGTCGTGAATTTACTACATTTATTAATTGAACCTGCGAACGAATGTGAGCAGCAATTCAGAAACTTCTAAGATTGAATCATGCCTTGACGACTTGGCAGTATCTGCAGGAAGATAACTTTTTATAGTTAAAAATAGGAGATTATATCATCAAAAAAACCCTCTCGTTTGTTCGCCGGGTTTTTAGGATGATCCAAAATTGAAAAATTTATAAAGAAGGTAGTTTTCAATTTATGGACATGAGAAAAATAATTTCCAAAGAAAATGAAGGCAGGAAAAGAACAAGAAATCAGTTACTTGCAGGAGGAGTTTTGATTTTTATTATGTTTTTCAGTGTTTTAGGATATTCTTTTAATGGTTCTGAATCAAATGACGGCTCAAGCACTACGAAAGTGGTGTATAACGGTTTTGAATTTGTAGAGCAAAATGAGTTTTGGCTTTTAAAGATAGGAGAAACAAACTTTGCTTTTCTTTATAATCCTGAACAAATAAATGAAACAATAAAAATAGATTCTAATTTAAAATTGGTAGAAGAGTATTATGGAAAACCTTTGTATATTTCCTCGGAAAATTATGAAGCAGAAGCAGAAATAGCAAGAAATATGGGGGCAGTCGCGCAGAGAATACAGCGTGCATGCTTGAAGGGGGAAAAATGCGGGAGCAAAGAGCTGCCGATTAAAACATGCGAAGACAATTTTATCATGATAAAAGAAACAAATCAGCCCGAGATAATCCAAAAAGAAAATTGTGTTTTTATACAAGGTGAAGAGGGGAATTTAGCTAAAATAGCAGACGAATTCTTGTTTAAAATTCTGAAGATAGAATGATGATAAATTGTTAAGTTAACAGTTGGTAAGGGGGATGAAAAAGGGATAGAAATTATTTTAAAGATAATTTTGGCAAAAATTGGAATTAATATTCCATAACCATAGAAGATGTAGAATTTATTGAAAATAACTAACGTTTCTTCTTTCTCAGCTCTTTATTCCCTCTTACAGATTTACACTTAGATTTCTTCAAAATAAGAAAGATTATTGTTAAAATCTACTACTAGTTTCATTTTTTGAGATATTAAAAAATCCAATCCAATTATAGTATCAATTTGATAAGCACTAAGTTTCATCTCTTGACTAAGATTATTAAGTGCGGGGATATCTACTACATAGACAGGCATTTCTATACTCTTCATTTTTCCTTCAGAAGATTTTATTATGAATTTAAACTTATCCACTTTTCTACAAGGTATACTCCCTCGTCCAAAACCACAAATAGGCAATGCTTTTTCGCCAGTGATAGGCATCTTTAATTTAAATACAGCACCAGCGGAAATAATAGTTCTAGGGCTTCCAGTATCAACAACAGAAATAATACCTCCAAAAGAATGCGGGTACATTGAAACAATATTGAATAATAGGCGTTCAGCTCCTACCTCTTTTATTAAATTTATATTAAAAATCATATTAATATAGTATAATTTCTCCTTCTCGAGGAATAAATTGTACTATTGTTTTGCTAAAATTAAGTTTTTGTGCATCTAATATTTTCTTAACATCGTTAAATGTATCAGCATCTGCTATGACTTCTTTATCTCTTATAGCAATAAATCTTCCACCGAACTCCTTTTGTAGCCCTTTAAAGTTAACAGAAATAAATTGCGAACCTGTTTCAAGAATTTCAAATTCTTTTAAGATTTCTTGTTCTGTCATGTAATCTTTTAGGAATTTCCATATTTAAGCTTTTTGGGGGGGGTTGATTTTTTAGAAAATCCCCTTATCTACCTACCTCTAACTTTACAGCACCAAGGATAATAAACTTTAAAAACCATCGAGAGTGTTTATAGATATGCCAAAGAAAAAGAGTGAAAAAAAGGTTAAAAAAGAAAAAAGCAATAAAGAAAAAATTTGCGAGATTTTCTCAATAGAAAAAGACGGAGAAGAAAAAACCATACGCGTTTGCAATGATGAAGAAAAGGGGGATGGGAAGAAACAAACGCAAATGCAAAACAAACAGCTTAAAACAATACTTTTGGTTACTGCGGGAATTATGCTCGCGATTATTATAATGTTTTATATTATAAGCTCAATAAGGCAATTTGAATATAGGGGGATTAAATTTGAAACAGTAAAGGAGGGGGATTTAATTTTTTATAGGACAATTTTTCATTTATATTCACCTGAAGGGAAGAACACTGCAGATTACAGCGTGTATCTCAGAAAAAATCCAAGATTATTAAAGGATGTCCCTTTTAATGGCGAGATTAATTTGAAGAGTAATCTGGTGATGGAAATCAAAGAAGATTTTAATTGTGAGGGGGATGAAATTATCGCACTTGCTAATATGAATAATTTTCTCGGCGGCCCTTTGTTCAAAATGAATTTAGTTAAAAATGAAAGTTATGGCTGTGATTCAGAGGGAAGATATATGTTCTTAAAATTAGAGTCAGGTAATGAAACCAGAATTGACCAATTCGGGCCTGCATGTTACAGCTTAAAGATAAATAATTGCGAAATATTAGAGGCAACTGAAAAATTTATGACAGAGATTATGGTTGATATTAACAGAGAGCAAATTACAATTAAATAGATTTTTTAGATTGATTTATTGGGCAGGGGATTTTTATATACGTGCGTGATTTTCTTTTTCTTAACCAGATATAAACAGCTACAATTAAAATTGAAAAAGATAATAAGATAAGAGTTATAATATTCATGTTCTCTTTTATTATCTGAAGGTTTGCCCCAAACAAATACCCAATATAAATTAAGATTGCGCTCCAGATTCCTGCCCCCAGGGTGGTGAATAAGCAAAACTTAAAAAAATTCATTCTTGAGAAGCCAGCTGGAAGAGAGATTAATTGCCTAACCCCGGGGATAAGCCTCCCAACAAAAGTGGTTATTTCACCATGCCTCTTAAAATAAACATCTGTTTTTTGCAATTGTTCTTCACTTAAAAAAAATATTTTCCCATATTTTGAAACCAGTTTATCCACTGCCTTCCTCCCTAAATATAAAGCAAGAAAATAATTAATTATCGCGCCAAGAAGACTTCCGGCTAAAGATGCTAAAAAAACAAAAGCAATCCCCATTTCTCCTCTTGCAATTAATGCTCCTGCAGGGATTAAAACAACTTCGCTTGGAAAAGGAATAAAAGAGCTTTCTATTGCCATTAAAACGAAAACCCCAAAATAGCCCATTTTACCAGTTAAAATGAGCAAAGCATCCACAAATTGATTAAAAATATCATTTATCATTTTATTTTACATTTTCTTTTTTTATTTGTTTTTGTACTTGATAGATGAAATAAAAACCGGATATCTGAATAAAAAGGAATCTCTTTTATCCTGAATAATTTTACTCCTGCAAACCATATCCCGACTACAAAAATCACACTTAAAGAATACCAAAATAGTTTATGCAGGGGGTTAAAAAAATCTGAACCAAAAATAGCAAGCAAGCTTAAAACAAATATTCTAAGGATATTCAGCATTAAGAATATAAAAAAAGACGATAAAACAAGAGAAATCCTCTTTTTTAATCTTATTTCAGGAGTAGCCAGATTTAATATAAGAAATAAATAATAAGCAGAGCCGGCAATACATGCTTGTATAAGGTTTATAGAGAAACATTTAACAAGGATGGTGTTCCCACTAATGGAAGCATCAAAAAATAAATTCAATAAAAAATAAACAGGATAAAGTGTTAACGGAGTGAAGACAGCGTAAAATAAAAATAAATTTGGAAATGCAAACAACAAAAGCAAGAGATACCTTACAATTATGCTTGAAACTAAGCTGTTTATCTTTCCTCTTTTATCCATTATAATTAAGGCAGAAACCTATTTAAATATTTTAATATTGGTAATGAGATGATAAAAAAGAAAGAGGTGTTTATTTTAGCAGCCATTTTCTTGGCTTTAATCCTCAGTTTTTATTTTGACAAAGAGGTTATCCAATTAATTTCTTTAGCTCAAAATGCAGTTTTTACTGATTTTTTTATCGGCATAACTTTTATTAGTTCGGAGATAATAATATTTTTCTTTTTAACAAGCTTGTTTTTATGGCAGGATAACAAAAGAAAATGGATTTTGCCTCTTTGGTTCACCCTGTTAATGACGATAATAATCAGTTTTTTCCTAAAGATTATTGTTCAGCGAGAAAGGCCGTTTCAGCTGGGCATTATACCTCTGATCCCGGCATTGGAAAGCGCCAGTTATACAATATGGAATTATTCTTTCCCGAGTTTTCAGGCAATGCTTGCTTTTTCTGCAATTCCTATTTTGTCAAAAGAATTTCCAAAATTTAAGTGGGTGTGGATTGTTTTTGCTTTTCTCGTAGGATTTTCCAGAGTTTATTTCGGGGTGCATTTTCTCAGCGATGTTATTTCAGGGGGATTAATTGGATATTTTATAGGGGCGATTGTTATCAGGATAGAGAAAGAAAATGGGTTTTGGGGAAAAATCTATAAGATAATTTTAAGAAAATAACGAAGGGAAGATTATTATTTGCCCTCTATTAGCTTAATTGGTTTTGGGAATTTAGAGTTGTCAAAAAACAAATAACCCTGGACATATCAATAATAGAATCAAGACGAAAAATTTAACTCTTTGCAACTCTTACTGCTACTACAATTATAATTAAGATTAATATTACATTCAATGCTCCAATTGCCCATAAATACCAGTTTCCTTCTCCAATTCCAGTTATGGCTCCAGTCCATGGGAAAGTAAATCCGGATTTCTGGATTGTAACCTGAACTGGCTGTTTTATAATTTGTTTATTATCTGATGTTACTTCAATGCTGAAAGTCTTGTCCCCCTCAGCGTCTTTGTTTACATTTAATTTAAACAAAACATCCTTTGATTCCCCGCCATTCAAAGTTAAAGTTGCAGGTTCTATGTTAGAAAGTGTTGCCCAATCGGTTTGCCCACTTGCCCCGAAAACAAGGGTCTTTGCATTTTTTCCATTGTTTACAATACTTGCTTTAACTATAATCTCTTGCCCTGCTTTTCCACCCGAAACAATTTCAACTAAATTAGAAGGTATTGAAACTAGCTGTCCGCAATTTCCTTCTATCTTGAAACTTTGTACGAAATCCGACTTTTTACTAGTCTCACTTTCATAAACATTATCGTCTTCATCATAAACTGTAAAGACAAGATTATAATTTCCTTCTGTTGCATCTTCTGGAATCGGCACATTAACATTCAATTTCTTGCTATCAAAAGCATCTATATCTCCAAGGTCTACTTTTTTATTAATCCCTAATTTTCCATTGTTATTGTCTACAATTTCAACATACACATCTGATTGGTCATCACTTCCAATATTCCAAACATCTGCAATTAGATTCAATTCCCCGCCACACTGAGCTACTTCTGGAAGAACTTTTATATTGCTTAATATAACAAGGTCATTATCAATTATAACCTGAATGTCTGTTGAATCACTTGTACATTCCGCATCTTCTCCTGAATCATCACTATACGCTTTCGCATAGAATACATAATCTTCAACATCTACATCTAAATCCTCTGGATTAACCTGGAAATTAAGAGTTAACTCGTTGGTTTTATCTGCTTTAAGGTCAAATTCTTTTTCTTCTTCATCAATCACCCATTCTCCGCTGTCTGGATTGTATAATCCCCATTTAACAACAACATTATCAATTCTTTCGTTCCCATTATTCTCCACTTTTATTGTTACTTCAATATTATCAAAAGGATACCATTCTTCATCTTTTTCACCAAAATCACCGTTGTTTACTATGTCTAATTTTGCGATGCTTAAATTCCCTTGATCTCCGAGCTTGCAGAATTTTGTCTCTCCAAAAGATAAAGCAGTTCTTGCAAGTTCTGTAGTAGTTGCAGAATCTTTTACAATTAAATCAGTAGAGTATAGTTCTCCTAGAATAAAATCAAATTCATTAGGAATAGTTGGGGTTATTGTTATATCTTTTTTGTAATTATCCCCATTAACTAGCACCCAGTCTCCAACATTTATTGTTGATGGATAGCTAAAAGTTATTGTGTTTATCGGAGCTATACTTAACTGAACATTAGGATTTGCTGTTAGATTGTTATTTTGTATTGTTATTGTTGCAGAACTCCCATTTTGAGCAAGTGTAGGAGGAACAGTAAAAGTTATTGCTGCACTAGCAAAGCTCGTCGCTACAATCAATACTAACAAACTTAAGCCTAAAATAGCGGAGATATTTGTTTTCATTTGTAATCATTCTGCAGTTACTATGGTTTATAAATATTTCTATTTTTGGGAATATATAAGATTTTTTAAATTTTGGGCAGAAATCTGCCTTTCAAAAAGTCCTTGTGTATTTCTGCGGACTAAAGTCCGCAGTTTGTTAGGACTTTTGGATGCTCCGAAATTAAAGACGCCCTGAAGGGCGTAGTTTGAACCCAATTTCGGACATCAAAACATTTAAATAATTTTCATGGTTTATTAATCTATAAAAAAGGAGTTAAAAATGCCTATAACAGCAAAAGAGAATATTGTCGGTGCCTGGGCTTTCTTGACAGGAGTTGTTCTTGCGATAATCATTGGGGTAGGCACATCAACCTTGATGCCTGTGCTTGCCATAACTGAATATAGCTCTATGATATATGCCGTATTAGTAATCTTGGGCATTGTGGTAGGTTTTGTAAATCTTAATGGAAGAGATACGCAAACTTTCTTATTAGCAGGGGCAGTATTAGTTATAGTAAGCAAATTTGGAATGGACAGCGTTAGAGGCTCTTTAATAGGAATAGGTGTTGGTGATATTGTCACATCAATATTCGGGGCTTTGCTGGCATTATTTGTTCCTGCAATAATAATCGTAGCGATTAAAGCAGTTTTTTCAATTGCTAAGATATGATTGTGGATAAAGACGATTAAGATTTAGGCGATGATTTCATTATTAATTAAAATCTGATTTTATTAAAGTGGTTAATTGGATTTGTGGATTCAAAGATTAATTGGTGAGGTTATGAAAAAAGTTTATTCTGATTTTATATTAACTATATTTGTGTTGTCATCTCTCAATCTTGGGCATGCAGTATTAATCCAAGAGCCAATGGAAAAATTCTCAAACTCGCTTATGTTTATGTTATCTCCTAGAAATATATAAGATTTCTTCCTTCTTATATTGCCTTTAGGGTGCTTTCTTAAACGTAATGCCCTGTTTAAATTCTGCTGGCCTGGCTTTAAAGATACTAAAATTCCAATTTTGTCTGCATTTAGGAATTTTATATAGGATGCTTTTAACCTTATTTTATAGGCATTTATCTGGCTTTCTGAAAGTTTTCTAAGATTGTAACAATCTAATATATAAATAGGGAGCTTGGTTTGCAAAGCAAGATTTAGGGCATGAAACTCGCCAGAGCCAATTAATAGTATTGCATTTGCTTTTTTAGGCAGTTTTAGTTTGCTGCATCCAAGAACTTGTGTAATTTGAGTAACTTTACCTTTTCCTAGCTGTTTTGCAATCTGCTTTGCAAAATCTTTATACTGAATAGAATAAGCAATTGCAATCTTGTTCGGTAGTTTTTTTGCTATTTCTTTTATTTTTCCTTTATCAAAGGGAATTTTGCGCTTTGCAGGAATAAATAGTGTTTGCATGATATATATAATAGGAGTAATTGTTTATAAAATATAGGGTTAAGTAATCGTGGGGTAATCGAACCTTAGGTTCAAGTCTCCAAAATCTTATCGACGCTGAGGTCTGGGGAGCACTTAACTATCTGTTTTGGGGAGCGTTTAACTGACTATTTTTGATGAAAAAATTTGGGGAGCACTTAACTGCTCATTTTTGCAGAGTTTAACCCATTATCATAAAGTTACATATTTTGTATCCTTGTAATATCGCTTAAAATTCTTAAAACAGATAGATTTATAAATATCATATTGTTATATAAAATATAACAATACAATATGACACTTAAACTAATAGTAAGGAAATTAGAATTGAGTGATAAGAAGTTTATCACGAGAGAAGAGCTTAAAGAAGATTGTAAAAAACTTAGTATGGACTATTATGTAACTATCAGATATTTAACTCACTACAAATACTTAGTAAGAATCTTAAGAGGAATTTTTTATATTAAATCTATTGAAGAAAGAAAATTAAATAAACTAAACATTAACTATCTTGAAGCTATAAAAGAAGCATTGAAAATCAAAGGAATTGAGAATTGGTATTTTGGTTTATCGACCGCATTGAAGCTTAACAATCTAACTCACGAATATTTTACAATTGATTATGTTATTAATGATAAAATCTTTAGAGCCAAACCATTTCTTATATTAGGATACAAAATAAAGTTCATAAAAATAAATCCTAAGCTAACATCGTTTGGAATAATCAATAAGGGTTTGCCATATTCTGATGCTGAAAAAACAATGCTTGATTATGTTTACTTAAAAGAGCATGGTAATGTTAAATTGGTTCCCGAAGAAATATTTGAGAAATGTTCAAAGAATAAACTACTTAAATACTCAAAAATTTATGATAAAAGGACAATTAAAAGATTAAAAGAGATGCTATGATAGACAAAAAATTTATTGACCATATTGGTGATAAACTAGGAATTGAAAGAAGAGATTTGATCGAGAAAGATATACTATTACAGATGCTTCTTAACGAGCTTGTTAAAAACAAAGACTTCAAGGACAATTTTGCGTTTAAGGGTGGCACATGTCTTATTAAAAATTATTTTGGTTATTTTCGCTTCTCAGAAGACTTAGATTTTACTTATTTGAATCAAAAAGAATTTAATGGAATATCAAAAAAGAAACTTAGAGAAAGTATGTCGAAAAAGATTAACGGAATTGGAGAACTGATTGAACCTATAGCAAAGCAGTTTAACTTAGACTTTAAACTTGAGAAAGAAAATAGAAAATACTTTGAGTTTGGAGGAAGTAATGCTTTTGTAACTTTTAAGCTATGGTATGATTCGGTTGTTTTAAACAAGCTATCTTTTATTAAAATCCAAGTTAACTTTATAGAAAAATTGAACTATGAAATAAAAGAATTGCCAGCAATATTTATTTTAGGCCATAAAGACAAGAAAGAGATTGAAACTTTATTTCCTAGCTATTCTTATTTAATAGAGCCAACGATGATTAAAGTCTATGACTTAAAGGAGATTCTTATAGAAAAAGTCCGAGCTATATTAACAAGGAGAGGAATAAAAGCAAGAGACTTTGTTGATGTGTTTTTAATTGTAAAGAAGGAGAAAGTGAACTTAAATGATTTTAAGAAAGAAATAATAGAGAAAATAAGTGATATGCTGAAGTTTGAGAAATATACTTTAAACATAAAGAATAAAGAGACTCAACTTAAGGACGATTTGATTTTAGGAGAAGAAGAGGCTTTAATGTTAACACCGATAGACAAAGGTTTTCCTAAATTTCTAAAAGAGTTTGATATATTCTTAAGAGAGATAATAAATGAATTGAAAATCTAGGTCTGAGGAGCACTTAACTGCTCAATTTTGCAGAGTTTAACTCCATCTTATTTTAACCCCTAACTTTTTTAGTGTTTTTTAGTCAGCGTCGACAAAGTATCCATTTTACTCGTGAGAACCTTAACCTAAGGTTAATCATCTCGTGGGGGCGTTGCTCAAAGAATTCTATTAATAATCAAACCTGCTCTTTTTCTCTTGTTTTGGAGGCGGAGCTGTTTCTTTGTAAATCTTAGCAAAAGAAGGGGTTACAACAACTATGTTTTCCCCAAATCCCGCAATGCTTCCTTCAAGAGCATCAGTTGTTTTCTTTATCTTTGATATTGCTCTTTTTAATTCAATAGAATCTTTTTGCCTTAGAGTTTTAATATCAATTAAAGCGATAGTATATCCTTCTCTTAAAGCGCTTAAAACTTCAGTTATATCATCATAAGTTCTCAAAAAGAATAATTTTACAAGAACTTTGTTTTCTTTTTCCTCTTTTCCGAGATCAATCTCAATATACTCGTTGCCAGAACTCTCTCCTTTCAATATTTTTGAGAAACTATCTCTTATTCTTTCTAAAACCATAATGATTTGATAGAAAGTGGATTTATAAATATTTCGCAAGTTTTTTGTATATTTTTAAGAGATAGATTACTTCATACTTTGAATAAGTTCCTGCCTTAATTTTTCTGATTTTTCAATGAAACTCTCTTCCTGCTTCTCAATTGCTTTTAATCTCAAACTTAGAATCTTCTCTTTGTTAATTAATTCTTCTTTTATCCCCTCTTTATCTGTTTTTAGCATTAACTGCCCTATTATTTTGAAAACATCCTCTCCTGACTTTTCTAATTCTTTAAGCGCATTCTGTGTTTCACTCAATTCTAACTGAAAAGCTTGCTTTTGCATAAGGAGATTCTGCAAATTTTGCTCTAAAACTTGCATTTCTTGAAATTTTTGTCGGTCTAATTTTTCAGGCATTTTATATTGCTTTTACTTTTTTTGTTGCGGTTCTTGGCTTGTAGAAAATCTTGCTTCCGCAACCGGGGCATATAAACCTTTTCTCCAAATTAGCACTAGAAATCTTTTTTCCGCATTTGAAACATTTATATGTTGCCATCTTATTTAAAATTTTTATTAATTTATAAACTTATTCTATAGTGAAAGACATAAGTAATTCCCCTAAATTGTATATCTTTCCCTTGATAGTCAAGGCATAAATAAGGAAATGTAAATGTCCTTGACTATAATCAATTCAGTTATAGATAATAAGCATCTGATGCAAATTTTTTTCCGCACTTCTTGCAATGCCAGATTCCTTTTGAAAGCCTTTTTGCTCCTAGTCTACTGCAAAGCGGGCATTTTTGCCTTTTCCTTTGTTTTATTTCCACAGCTACTAATTTTGTTTTAACTCTTTTACCATATCTTGCCCCAAACCTTCCTGCGGATTTAACTTTTTTTGTTTTAACCATTTTAATTAAGTATTATTTAGTTGTTTTTGTTAGTATCTTATGTAATTAGTTCATAAAGTTTATTTTAAAATGTTTTGTTTTTGAAAAATGGGGCAACCAGGATTTGAACCTGGGTCGTCAGGTCCCAAACCTGAAAGGTTATTGTCCTCAACATTCCTTTTTGTGGGAGATGCTAATCCAGACTACCCTATTGCCCCATTTATAGATTTTAAAGGTTTTATATCCTTAATAAAGTTTGCTACTTCATTTTTCCGGTAAAGACAAAAATTATTTTTATTCGCTTTTGCAAAAGAATATCCTAAAGCGTTGGTTGCTTCCTTGAAATCTTTTAATAACCTTTCATTAAAATTTGTAAACTTAACATAAGTTTGTTTTTCCCTTTTACAGACATATATGCAACCATCTGTATCAATCAACCCCTTTATACAACTTTTGAGGTAATCTTTATTTTGTTTTATCCACACTGGGATTCCTAATCTATTTTTTATTTTATCCCCTCTTTGAAGACCGTCCTTAAATAATTCTTCGATTATCAATCTATTACTTACATAAAGATATGCGTTATTTGTTTCTTCTACAAATTCCCTTTTTAATTTAATGCCAAAAATTTTTTCAAATAACTCTCTTACATAGATTATGTAAGGAGTATTCCTTTTGTCAAAGGCTATCTTCACCCTATTTTTCCATATGTTTCCATCCCCCAGCATAATCCCAATAAATTCTGCTAGATGTTTTGAATATTTAACCTTCTTAATTGGCTGTGTAAAAGCATTCTTCCCTAGATTTTTGCCATAATCTAAATAGATCTTTTTTAATTTTATGTGTATATTTAAAAGAGAACTTATTTTTTGGAGATGATCCCCTCGAATACTGATATTTTTATTAAGGATATTCCTTATCTCAAACCCAAGAATTTTATTTAATTGCCTTACAGAATATTTACTATTCTTTATTTTGTTTCTCAATTTAGGTGTTATGAGATATCTGTCCATTCATTGATAACAAAGAAAAGAATGTTTATATACCCTATTAATCTGGATATCCTAACTACCCCATATCCCCTTATAATTTGAGAGTTATGGGCGATTTATAAATTTTCGTTTTGAAGCTATTTCTTTTTTGCCGGCTCTTCTTTTGTTTTTTCTTTAGTCTTAGTTGTTTTTGAAGATTCAGCTTCTTTTGCTGCTGCTTCCGGAGCAGCCTCGCCTTCCTTAACTTCTGCTTTTGCAGCTTCAGCTTCTTTTGCTGCTGCTTCTTCTTTGAGTATTCTATCCTGATTTTCTTTAACCTTGGAGAAAAATTCCTGCAATTGCGCTTTTTTTTCTGCAGGGGTAATTGTTATTTCCCCTTTAATCTCCCGGTCAAATTTCCCCTGGTCTATCAATTTTTCAATTTCAATAGAAGGCTGGTTCTCTATCAACACTCCAAGTGAAATGCATGTTCCCACAACAGACTTAACTGCTGATTTCAAATCTTTACAAAGCATATTTGGGAGCTTGGTTTTTGCGACAGAAATAATCTGCTCTATAGAAGCATTGGCAACTTTTATTTTTTCCTGCATACCTGATCCTTTTTCCACTCCAAGTTCTCTTTTTAATAATTCTGATACTGGAGGAGAAAAAACTTTTATCTCAAAGTCTTTGGTAACTGAATCTACATCTAATTCTACAGGAACTTTTAATCCCTCAAAATTTTTTGTTGCTTCATTTATTTCTTTTATAATCTCATTTATGTTTATGCCTAAGGGCCCTATTTTCTGGCTCAAGGCTGGTCCGGGTTTCATACTTCCACCTTCTGCAAGCAGTTTAACTCTCATATTTATTTTCTCCTTCTATATTATCACCCATTTCGTCTCTCCTTATTACTTTAATGTTATCTAATTTTATTGTAACGGGCAAAGGAACAACTGCCCCTAACAAACTTACAACTACTTCTTCTTTCTGTTTGTCTATTCTTAAAACTTTTGCTTTTTCTTTTTTGAATGGTTCGGAGATAATTTCTACTATATCCCCCTCTTTAATCTTTATAGATTCCATTAAA
>Ga0180732_1000658_pt1 | contig 26948 bp, 35 predicted proteins | sample KR11_01MetaG_FD_148674 | JGI IMG/M metagenome (GOLD analysis project Ga0180732, IMG submission 148674) | Groundwater microbial communities from the Olkiluoto Island deep subsurface site, Finland - KR11_0.1 MetaG | ecosystem: Environmental > Aquatic > Deep subsurface > Groundwater | place... | reverse complement strand
AAGGTAACGTCCTGCCTGGTACTGACCGAGGCGGTGCAACAGCCGGGTTTAGCCCGCCGTCACGCCGCGCTCAGGGTGGGGGAATTTGAGGTGGCCAAAAGTGGGGGAATTTGGGTGGCCATCAGGGGGTGCTGAATGGCCTTGAGCAAAGCTTGAGCCCCGTTCAGAACCCTGGAACGGGGAGTTTTATGTGTCCTTCGGCCACAGCACCACGCGTTCATGGGCTGAGGCGGTGCAATATGGTTTTATTTGTGGCGGCGGTGGTGCGTGGTACAGCCGCACACTGCAGATTCTCAAACCTGATGATCGTGTGTGGGTGAATGTGCCAAGTACGGGCTACGTGGGAGTGGGTCGGGTCACTGGCCGCGCCGTGCAGGCGGCAGATTTCAATATCATCGGCCCCTCTGGCGAAGCTTCCGTCTTGGATGTTTTGACCCAAGGCGACTACCACCGCGAATTTGTGACTGATCCCGAGCGCAGCGAGTGGTTTGTACCGGTGGAGTGGATCAAGGTGGTTCCGCTTGACCAAGCAGTGAAAGAGATTGGTTTCTTTGGCAACCAAAACACTGTCTGTAAGCCCACCACGCCCAAGTGGCGTAGCACGGTCGACAGATTGAAAGAACGGTTTGGGATTGCCTCGGCTTGAGGGTTAAAGCCATGGCCGCTTTTAGCGGCTGGTAGCTTTTCAAGCTGTCAAAACCGACAACATTTCTGTTGGCCGGCAATTCTTTGCCTCCAAATCGGCAAATCTTTGCTCACCCCAACAAAGGGGTCAAATATCAATGTTGCCAGCGCGCAGCGCGTTGGCTTCGATGAATTCACGGCGCGGCTCCACTTCGTCGCCCATCAGCATGGTGAAGACCCGGTCGGTTTCGATGGCGTCATCAATTTGCACCCGCAGCAGGCGGCGCACGGTCGGGTCCATGGTGGTTTCCCACAGTTGCGCCGGGTTCATCTCGCCCAAGCCTTTGTAGCGCTGGCGCGAAGTGGCGTGTTCCGCCTGAGCCAGCAGCCAGGTCATGGCCTCCCGGAAGTCGGCCACTTTTTCTTCTTTTTGACGTTCACCTTCGCCCCGCATCACGCGCGCGCCCGGGCTGAGCAAGTCCTTGAAGGTCGTGGCGGCATCGGCCAGCGCGGCGTAATCGGCGCCATACACAAAGTCTTGTGTCAGCACACTGCTCTTGATGTTGCCGTGGTGGCGCCGGCTGATGCGCAGAATTGGCTTGTCGGAGGCAACATCAAATTCGCCCGCAACTTCGGCATCGGGCAGCCTGGCTTGCAGTGCAGCGGCAGAAACTTCGGCGTCTGCCAGCGTGTCCAGGTTCAGAGCGACGCCGTCGGCGAGCGAGCGCAGCGCTTCATCGTCCATGAAGTTGCGCAGGCGCGCAATGACCGCTTGGGTGGCTTGGTGTTTGCGCGCCAGTTCGACCAGCGTGTCCCCCTTGAGCGTGACGCCGCTTTCGCCGCCGGTAAAGATGGACGCGTTCACCATGGCGATGCGCAACAGGAAGCGGTCGAGTTCGTCGCCGTCCTTCAAATACAGCTCTTCCTTACCGGCTTTGACCTTGTACAGGGGCGGCTGCGCAATGTAGATGTGGCCGCGCTCCACCAGCTCGGGCATCTGGCGGTAAAAGAAGGTAAGCAGCAGCGTGCAGATATGCGCGCCGTCGACGTCGGCATCGGTCATGATGATGATGCGGTGGTAACGCAGCTTGGCGACATTGAAGTCGTCGTTGCCGGTGGTGCCACCCGCCTTGCCGATGCCGGTGCCCAGCGCGGTGATGAGCGTCAGAATTTCGTTGCTGGTCAGCAGCTTTTCGTAGCGGGCTTTTTCCACGTTCAAAATCTTGCCGCGCAGCGGCAGGATCGCCTGGAATTTACGGTCGCGCCCTTGCTTGGCGGAGCCACCGGCGGAGTCACCCTCGACGATGTATATCTCGCACATGGCCGGGTCCTTCTCCTGGCAGTCCGCCAGCTTGCCTGGCAGGCCCATGCCGTCGAGCACGCCCTTGCGGCGCGTCATGTCGCGCGCCTTGCGGGCGGCTTCACGGGCGCGGGCCGCCTCGATGATCTTGCCGACGATGATCTTGGCGTCTGCCGGGCGCTCCTGCAGGTAGTCGTAGAGCAGTTTGCTGACGATGTCTTCCACCGGGCCGCGCACTTCGCTGCTCACCAGCTTGTCTTTGGTTTGGCTGCTGAACTTGGGCTCGGGCACTTTGACGGAGAGAACGCAGGTCAGGCCTTCGCGCATATCGTCGCCGGTGACTTCGACCTTGGCTTTTTTGGCCAGTTCGCTGTCGTCAATGTATTTGTTGATGACACGCGTCATCGCGGCGCGCAGGCCGGTCAGGTGGGTGCCGCCGTCGCGTTGCGGGATGTTGTTGGTGAAGCACAGCACCTGTTCGTTGTAGCCGCTGTTCCACTGCATCGCCACTTCTACGCCAATGTTGGTGTTCTGGTCGCTTTGCCGGTCCCCGAGCGCATGAAAAATGTTGGGGTGCAGGACGGTTTTGCCTTTGTTGATGAAGTTCACAAAACCACGCACGCCCCCGGCACCCGAAAAGTCGTCTTCTTTGCCGCTGCGTTCGTCTTTGAGGCGGATGCGCACGCCATTGTTCAGAAAGCTCAACTCGCGCAGGCGTTTGCTCAGAATTTCGTAGTGAAAGTCATTGTTCTGCTGAAAGATGTCCGTGTCCGGCAGAAAGTGCACCTCGGTGCCGCGCTTTTCGGTCGAGTCGATCACCTTCATGGGCGATGTTTCCACGCCATTGACCACTTCGACGATGCGGTTCTGCACAAAGCCCCGGCTGAACTCCATCACATGGACCTTGCCGTCACGGCGAATCGTCAGGCGCAGCATTTTGGACAGCGCGTTGACGCAACTGACGCCCACGCCGTGCAGGCCGCCCGAAACCTTGTAGCTGTTTTGATTGAACTTGCCGCCGGCATGCAATTCGGTCAGGGCGATCTCGGCGGCACTGCGCTTGGGCTCGTGCTTGTCGTCCATCTTGACGCCGGTGGGAATGCCGCGCCCGTTGTCGACCACTGACACCGAGTTGTCGGAATGGATCGTCACCAGAATGTCGTCGCAGTGGCCGGCCAGCGACTCATCAATCGAGTTGTCCACCACTTCGAACACCAGGTGGTGCAAACCGGTGCCGTCACTGGTGTCGCCGATGTACATGCCGGGGCGCTTGCGAACTGCTTCAAGCCCTTCCAGAATCTGGATCGAGCCTTCGCCGTAGGCCTCGGAGGCGCCGATTTGGTGGGCGTCAATGGTGGGTTGGAAGTTGGAGCTGTCGCTGGCGCCTTCGCCGGTGTGAACGGCATCTTGGCTGTCGATTTCGTTCCCGGCGGGTTGCACTGGCTTGTTTTCTTCGGTCATGGCTAACTTTTAATCAGTTGAGGACGGCGCTTGCTTGCTACGCGTAGCAGCGGTCTGTCCCGCAAGGTTTCAATATCTTCTTTAACTCTTGAATGACCAAACACGCAACGGATTTCTCATTCACTGCGAGTTCGGGCTTTGCATTGCCACTAACTTCGTGGTGTCAAATGCGCATTGGCATCACCACGTATTTGAACGTGGCGTTGTCTGGAATCGTGAACAGAGCCGAGCTGTTGCCGTCGGAGAGCTCCAGCCGCACCATGTCCTGGCTCATATTGGTCAGCGCATCAATCAGATAGGTCACGTTGAAGCCGATCTCAATGCTGTCGCCGCCGTAATCGATATCAAGTTCGTCCACCGCCTCTTCCTGCTCGGCGTTGTTGGATGCGACCCGCAGCGTGCCGGGGTCAATGTTCAGGCGCACCCCTTTGAACTTTTCGCTGGTCAGGATGGCGGTGCGCTGCAAGGTCGCCAACAAGGCGCTACGGCCCAGGGTGATGCTGTTGTGGTGATTCTTGGGAATGACGCGGTTGTAGTCGGGGAACTTGCCCTCGACCAGTTTGGTGACAAACTCCATGCCATCAAAGCTGAATTTGGCCTGGTTGTTGGCAAACTGCATCTCGATGGCGCCTTGCGTGTCGGAGAGCAAACGCTGCAGTTCAATCACTGTTTTGCGCGGCAGGATCACTTCTTGTTTGGGCACTTCCACATCCAGCGTAGCGGACGCAAAGGCCAGGCGGTGACCGTCGGTCGCCACCAGGCTGAGTTGACTGCCTTCGGCGACGAACAAGATGCCGTTCAAGTAATAGCGGATGTCGTGCACAGCCATGGCAAATGACACCTGGCTGAGCAGGTCTTTCAACGTTTTCTGCGGAACGCTGAACACCGGGCCGAAGCTGGCGGCTTCCTGCACCAGCGGGAAGTCTTCGGCCGCCATGGTTTGCAGCGTGAACCGGCTCTTGCCGCCTTTGAGGATGAGCTTGGCAGCGCTCGACTCCAGCGACACGGTCTGATCCGCGGGCATCGTGCGCAAGATATCAATCAATTTGCGTGCGCCCACGGTGGTGGTGAAGTCGCCCATGTCGCCATCGAGCTCTGCCGTGGTGCGAATCTGGATTTCAAGATCGCTGGTGGTCAATTGCAGCGAGGAGCCTGTTTTGCGAATCAACACATTGGCCAGGATGGGCAAGGTGTGTCGACGCTCGACGATGCCTGATACCGACTGCAAAACCGATAGAACTTTGTCTTGGGTGGCCTTCAAAACGATCATGTCAACCTCTTTTTAATTTCTGCAATTCAAATCAATAACGAACCCAGCGCGCCAAACCATTTGGCTCTGCCATTTTCCCCTGTTTATTTCCTCAATCAGCCCTTGAGCGTCTGCTCCAACACGTGAAGCTGCTGGTTCAACTCGGTCATTTGCTGACGCTCGCCACCAATCTTGCGCACCGCATGCAAGACCGTGGTGTGGTCGCGTCCGCCGAACAGCTCGCCAATCTCGGGCAAGCTCTTTTGTGTCAGCTCTTTGGCTAGGTACATGGCAATCTGGCGCGGCCGGGCAATGCTGGCCGGTCGCTTCTTGGAGTACATGTCTGCAATCTTTATCTTGTAGTAGTCAGCCACTGTCTTCTGGATGTTTTCGACTGAAATCTGACGGTTCTGAATGGAAAGCAGATCCCGTAATGCCTCACGAGCCAGCAAGATCGATATTTCTTTCTGGTTGAAGCGGGAATATGCCAGAATTTTGCGCAACGCACCTTCGAGTTCGCGCACGTTGGAGCGGACATTTTTGGCTACAAAAAAAGCGACCTCTTCGGGCATCACAATGCCTTCAACCCGTGCCTTGTTTATGAGAATAGCGACCCGCATTTCCAATTCGGGCGGCTCAATTGCGACCGTCAGCCCCGAGTCAAAACGGGACACCAGGCGCTCGTGAATGTCAGTCAAACCCTTCGGATAGGTGTCGCTGGTCATCACGATGTGCGACTTTTTGGCCAGCAGAGCTTCAAAGGCGTTGAAGAACTCTTCTTGTGTGCGTTCCTTGTTGGCAAAGAATTGGACGTCATCAATCAGCAACAAATCCAGCGAGTGATAGCGCTCTTTGAATTCATCAAAAGTCTTGCGCTGGTAGGCCTTAACCACATCCGATACAAACTGTTCGGCATGGATGTAGAGAACTTTGGCGCCCGGCTGGTCAGCGAGCAGGCGATTGCCAACGGCGTGCATCAAATGGGTCTTGCCGAGACCGACTCCGCCGTAGATAAAAAGTGGGTTGTACAGGTGCCCTGGCATGCCCGCCACGTGCATGGCAGCGGCCCGTGCCATGCGGTTGGCTGTCCCCTCTATCAAGGTGTCAAAGGTCAAGGCCGAGTTGAGTCGGTTCTTGAGGTTGCCCGGGCTGCGGTCATCGCCCAATTCGGGCACACCCTCCATTGCAACGGGTTCCACTGCCCGCAAGATAGATTGTGTTCTGACAACAACTTCCCGAGGAGCGAGCGCTAACTCCATGCGGATGACTTGCCCTGAAAACATCTCCAAGAGGCCGGCAATGCGCTTGCTGTACTGCGCCCTGATCCAGTCCAGCTTGAACCGGTTGGCAACAAAAATGGTGATGACAGATAGATCGCCGTCGACTTGTGCCGACAGAGGCTTGATCCAAGTGTTGAATTGCTGTTCTGGGAGTTCCTGCGCCAATTGATCCACGCAGGTCTGCCACAAGCTCTGCCCATCACCAGTGCCCTTGAAATCGGGTTGGCTGGCGCGTTGTCCCTCTGTCATTTGTGATCTATTTCTGTGGATAGTTATGGGTTTGCGTAGCCGGAGATTGTAATTTATCAAGCCTTTATCCACAAGACGCAGGAGACGATTGGCAGCATCAATGTTACGTATTGCAGAGCCGCATTCGAAAGCCGGTTTGCCGTGGCCTGGAAAGTTTGCGATAATCACCGGTTCCTCTGAACGTATTGGGGGAGTTAAGACAGCGGCCTGGTCATTTTTTGAAAAATTTGCGGGCCGTCATTGAGCCCTTTAGGATTTCCAAAATGAAACGCACTTACCAACCCTCCAAGATTCGCCGCGCCCGTACCCACGGTTTTCTGGTTCGCATGAAAACCCGTGGCGGTCGCGCTGTGATCAATGCGCGCCGCGCCAAAGGGCGCAAGCGTCTGGCGGTCTAAGTCTGGCTGCTCGCATCGCCTGTCATTGTGATTCGCTGTTCTGGCGCCGCTTCAAATTGCAGCGATTGAAGACGCGAAGTCAGTTTCAGGCTGTGCTGGCTGGCAGCACGGTGGCCCGAACGGCGCACTTCGCTTTGCACCGCGTAGCGCTGGATGATTCGGCGCTTGGCAACGAGCCCGTGCCGGCGGCAATGACATCCAAGCAGCTTCTTTTTGCTTTGGACGACGTGTGGCTGGGGGCTATGGTGGCTAAACGATGGGCGAAACGAGCTGTCACCCGCAATGCCATCAAGCGGCAGATTTACAGTGTGAGCGCCGACTTTGAAGCAATTCTTCCTTTTGCGGCCCATGTTGTGCGCCTGCGCGCTGCATTTGACCCAAAGCAGTACGTCAGCGCCACGTCCGATGCGCTCAAGAAGGCTGTCCGGCAAGAATTGCAGCAACTGTTTGCACGTGCACCGGTACAGTCGCATGGGCTTGCTTTGAAGGATCGTGCTTCATGATGAAGACTGTTTTGATCGGCTTGGTCAAGGGCTACCGCTTGTTGCTAAGCCCGTGGCTCGGTTCGTCCTGCCGATTTGAGCCGACTTGTTCCTCCTATTCCCTGCAGGCCCTGCAAGCGCATGGTGCGGCAGCGGGCAGCTATTTGACTCTGACGCGACTCGCACGTTGCCACCCCTGGTGCGCGGGCGGTTCTGATCCGGTTCCAAGTGACAAGCCCCGATTTAAATCCCAGTTGTTTACTCAACTGATTCATTCTTCCTCTGAAAAGAAGTCTTCATGAACGATATTCGCCGCACCATTTTGTGGGTGATTTTTGGCTTTTCCATGGTTTTGCTGTGGGATCAGTGGCAGGTTTTTAACGGTCGCAAAGCCACATTTTTCCCCAGCGCGGTCAACACCGCCCCAGCGGCGTCCCCATCGGTGCCGGCATCCAGTGTGCCGACCGGTGTGCCTACTGCAAATACTGTAGCTGCTAACGACCAAACGCCGGGGCCTACAGCTCAATTGACCCCTTCAGTTGAGCCGTCTGCTGCAGCCCGCGAACGTCTGGTGGTGACGACCGATGTCCTCAAGGTTACCTTTGATACCGAAGGTGCGTCGCTGGTGCAAACCGAGTTTGCGCAGCACGCCGATATGGCGGACAAGAGCAAGAAATTTATCCTGCTCGATAACACCCCGACACATACCTACATGGCGCAGACCGGCCTGATTGCTGGGGCGGCAGGCGGCACCTTCCCAACGCACAAGACGGTCATGACCGTCGCGCCGGGGGAACGAACGCTGCAGGACGGCAACAATGAGTTGGTTGTTCGCTTCGAATCCCCGGAACTTGGCGGCGTCAAACTGGGAAAAACTTTTACCTTCACCCGTGGCTCGTACGCGGTCGCGGTCAAGCACGATGTAGTGAACGTTGGTGCAACGGTGGTATCACCGCAACTGTACCTGCAGTTAGTGCGTGACGGCAGCAAGCCAATGGGAGAGTCTTCTCTCTATTCCACCTTCACCGGTCCCGCAATTTATACCGAAGCCAAAAAGTACCAGAAGGTCGATTTCACGGATATCGAAAACAACAAGGTCGATGTCGAAAAAACAGCAGAAAACGGCTATGTGGCCATGGTGCAGCACTATTTTGCCAGTGCTTGGTTGCTGGGTGACGGTGTCAAGCGCGATCTTTTCCTGCGGAAAGTCGATACCAATTTGTATGCGGTGGGCATGATCACCCCCATGGACAACATTGCGCCTGGCACAGCGAAGTCCGTGGAGGCCAAGTTTTTTGCGGGTCCGCAGGAAGAGAAAGTGCTTGAATCACTGTCGCCAGGGCTGGAGTTGGTCAAGGACTATGGTTGGCTTACCATTTTGTCCAAGCCCTTGTACTGGCTGCTTCACAAGCTAGAGAGCTTCATTGGCAACTGGGGCTGGTCCATCGTCGCCCTGGTATTGTTGCTAAAAGCGGCCTTTTACTGGCTCAATGCCAAGGCCTACGCCAGCATGGCCAAGATGAAAGCAGTCAATCCGAAGGTGACCGAAATGCGCGAGCGCCTGAAAGACAACCCGCAGCAGATGCAGCAAGAGATGATGCGCATCTATCGCGAGGAAAAAGTCAACCCTATGGGTGGCTGCTTTCCGATCATGATCCAGATTCCCGTGTTCATCGCCTTGTATTGGGTGTTGCTAGCCAGCGTTGAAATGCGCAATGCGCCCTGGATACTGTGGATTCACGACCTTTCCTCACCTGATCCTTTCTACATATTGCCGTTGGTGATGACCTTGACGACCGTGCTGCAGACCTCCCTCAATCCAGCGCCGCCAGACCCGTTGCAGGCCAAGATGATGTGGTTCATGCCGCTGGCCTTCAGCGTCATGTTCTTCTTCTTTCCTGCAGGCTTAGTGCTGTACTGGATTACCAACAATATCTTGTCGATCGCGCAGCAATGGGTCATCAACACCCGCATGGGCGTGCCGCCGAAGTTCCATCTGCCCAATTTCAAGTGACGAGACACTTTGGGTTTTTGTCGCAGACGCGGTGCGGCAGCGGCTGAGCAGTCGTGTCATTGCCGCGCCTTCAAGACCCGATTGTTGCTATCGCCACCGCCCCCGGTCGGGGTGCGGTGGGCATCGTACGCGTCAGCGGAGCACATATTGGGTCTTTGATGCAGGCGCTGTTTGGGCGGCAATTGAAGGCTCGCGAGGCGACTTATCTGCCGTTTCTTGATCGCGACCACTTGCCCATTGATCAGGGCATTGCGCTCTATTTCCCCGCGCCTCACTCGTTCACGGGCGAAGCCGTACTGGAACTGCAAGCGCACGGTGGGCCAGTGGTGCTGCAACTGCTTCTTGCGCGCTGCCTGGAGGCGGGGGCAGAGTTTGACGCAGGCCGCCAACAGCCCCGGCTCGCGGGGCTGCGACCAGCGCTACCGGGTGAATTTTCAGAGCGTGCCTTCCTTAATGGAAAGATTGACCTCGCCCAGGCTGAGGCCATCGCGGACCTGATTGACGCCAGTACCGAGGCGGCGGCCCGCAGTGCCACCCGCTCTTTGTCGGGCGCTTTCTCTCAGGAAATTCATGTCTTGCGCGATTCATTGACTCATCTGCGTATGCTGGTGGAGGCGACGCTGGACTTTCCGGAAGAAGAAATCGATTTTCTACGCCAGGCAGATGCGCAAGGTCAGTTGTCGATGTTGCAGCAAAATTTGCGCTCCGTGCTTCAAAAGGCGAGCCAGGGCGCCTTGCTGCGCGAAGGTATTACTGTTGTGATTGCAGGGCAGCCCAACGTTGGCAAGTCGTCCCTGCTGAATGCGCTCGCCGGGGCTGAACTGGCCATCGTGACCCCGATTGCTGGAACTACCCGAGACAAAGTGCAGCAGACTATCCAGATTGAGGGTGTGCCGGTGCACGTGATCGACACGGCAGGCTTGCGCGACAGCGACGACGTCATCGAAAAAATAGGGGTTGCGCGGGCCTGGGATGTGATCGAGACGGCTGACGCGGTCTTGTTCCTGCATGACCTGACGCGTCGATACGCTACAGATTATGTAGCAGATGATGCAGCTGTCGCGCGGGCTATAGCCGAGAAGTTGTCGACAAAAGTACCGGTAGTCGATATCTGGAACAAGAGCGATGCAGCCGACGGTGTGAGCTGCGAGGCGGGCCTGTGCTTGTCAGCCAAGACCGGCGAGGGCCTTGACACCTTGCGCCGCCGCCTGTTAGAGCTGGCGGGTTGGCAGTCAAAGCCTGAAGGCGTTTACATGGCGCGGGAGCGTCATGTTCACGCCTTGCAACAAGTGGCAGGCCATTTGTCGTTCGCCAGTGAGCACCTGGCGTCCGAAGCCCAGGCACTTGATCTCTTGGCTGAAGAGTTACGCTTGGCGCAAAGCGCTTTGAGCGAAATAACCGGTGAATTTTCGTCTGACGATCTTCTCGGGGTGATATTCTCGCGATTCTGTATCGGTAAATGACGGTGCTTGATCTTGGTCAGCAACCCAATGCGGCCGCTTGCTGAACTCTGCTCGACGAATGATTGACGGACAGTTGTTTCCCGCCTCAAAGTTGAAAGAAGATATGTCTATATTCAGTTGGTTTACCAATAAAAAGTCGACAAATGAGGTCTCATCGGAAGGCGGCTTGAGACTCGTGCACGGTCAAGGTGTGTTTACACCGCCCAACAGCCACGATGCAGATCGCAAAACAGCGCGGCTTGAGCGACGGCAACTCCTCTATGGCGTGGTTCGTGACTCGATGATCAGTGCTGGGGTGCTGGCAGCCAGTTACAAATTTAAGGTCTTGTCGCTGGATGCGGCTGGCCGCCAGTATCTCGTCATGATGGATCTGACCGACAAGGTGGCAAATGACACCGCATTGCTAAGCAAGATTGAGGCGCTAATGGTTCAGTCGGCGAAATTGAGGCACGATATTTCGGTCACAGCGGTCTACTGGCGTGTCAGCGATCATCTCGCAGAGGCGTCGCTTTCCCGTGAGTCCGCCCACATCTCTCAGTTGGGTCGACAGGCGTCTGAGTCCAAGGCAGTCAGTCAGTCGGACGGCTCCGCTATGACACCCCAACAGATACCTCGCTTTCAGCCGCTCCAGCAAGATGAGGTGGCTGCGTTCAGACGGGCGCTGGCAAGTGCCAGCGCACCCGCGCCTTTGTCAGAGTCAGGCAAAATTGTTACGTCCGGGCGGCGCAATCGGGCGCCGCTCGAAGAATTCGAAGACACGCAATTGGTAGACCAGGACGAACGCGCGTCGCCTTTAGGCGTGACTCAGTATGGCGAACTAAATTGACGGTCTAATGGTTTTTCATTGCCCGTCAAAGTCAAGCAGCGTGAAAAGTGCAAGACCTGAAGCTCGGAGTTTGTCAGAGCCGCCAAGCTCGGGCAAGTCAACGATGGCAGCCCCTTCGATCACCTGAGCGCCCAATTTTTCAAGCAATTTCATGCCGGCCATCATGGTGCCTCCAGTGGCGATCAGGTCGTCAATAAGGAGCACACGGTCTCCCGGTTTGACAGCATCGGTGTGCAGTTCAACCGTGGCGCTGCCGTACTCCAATTCGTAGGTTTCCGCAACCGTTGTGAACGGTAGTTTGCCTTTTTTGCGAATCGGAACGAAGCCCACATTGAGTTCATACGCAACCACGGCACCCAAAATGAAGCCGCGGGCATCCAAGCCGGCAACCACATCGGGTCGCATCGTGGCGTCCATATAGCGGTGGACAAAAGCGTCAATCAATATCCGAAATACCTTAGCATCCTGCAGCAGTGGTGTGATATCGCGAAACTGAACGCCCGGCGCCGGCCAATCAGGGACCGTACGAATGTGGGCGCGAAGATACTGGTTGACATTGAAATTTTGCATGGACCATTGTATGAATGTGCTAAGCCGCCATTGTGCCTCGGGCATGCCCAGGCTCCTGCAATGGGCGGTCAACCCTTGAGTAATCTCTGCTCGGCCAAGGCTAGCGGTTCGGCCTTGCCTGCAAGCACGAGGGTGTCACCCTCTTCAATCAACAAGTCTTGGTTGACTGACTTGACTTGGCCTGCGCTTCGGCGCAAGCTGACAATGCGAACACTTGCTGCCAGCGGGGCCAGTTGGCTGAGCGTTTTGCCTACTATTTTGGCGCCCAACGGCAGCGTCAGCGTGGAGAGGCGATCCTGATTGAGCTCGTCACCTGAGTCATCATCGGCCCCGTGAAAGTAGCCGCGCAGCAGGTTGTAGCGCGCATCGCGTTGGTCACGCACGATTCGAATCACCCGCCGCATCGGTACACCCACCAAGGCTAGGGCGTGACTGGCCAACATCAACGAGCCTTCAATCGCCTCGGGCACGACCTCGGTCGCACCGGCTTTGCGCAGCGCCTCAAGATCGTGATCATCCTGCGTTCGTACGATGACGGGAACTTGCGGCGCGTGGTCTCGTGTGTGGGCCAGAACCTTCAAGGCGCTCTGGATTTCAAGGTATGTGATGACGACGGCGCTGGCCCGGGCGAGTCCCGCGGCGATCAGTGCCTGCAGCCGCGCTGCGTCCCCAAATACCACCGAGTCGCCGGCGATGGCTGCTTGGCGCACCCGGTCGGGATCCAGATCGAGTGCGATGTAAGGTATATTTTCCTGTTCAAGTATGCGTGCCAGGTTCTGGCCGCAGCGACCGTAACCGCAGATGATGACATGCCGGTTGGCCTTGATCGACTTGCGCGCAATTGAAGTCATTTGCAAGGACTGTTGCAGCCATTCGCTGCTGACCCATTTCAGAACGATGCGATTGCTGTACATGATGATGAACGGCGTGGCCAACATGGAAAGCACCATGCTGGCCAATATCGGATTGAGCAGTTCAGGCGGAACCAGCGCATTGGACTGAGCGAGTGTCAACAACACAAATCCGAATTCACCGGCTTGGGCCAGATACAAGCCGGTACGCAGCGAGACACCGGGGGTGGCACCCAAGCCCCGCGCCAACAGGCCCACCACTGCCGCCTTAAAAATGACCGGGACGGAGACCAACAGCAGCACCAGCGGCCAACGTTCGAGCACCAGCCGCCAGTCCAGCATCATCCCAATACTGATGAAAAACAGGCCCAGCAAAACGTCGTGGAAGGGCCGGATATCTGATTCCACCTGTTGCTTGAACTGTGTCTCCGAGATCAACATGCCAGCAATGAAGGCCCCCAGGGCCAGACTCAGGCCCGCAAGTTCCGTCAGCCAGGCCAATCCCAACGTAATGAGCAACAGGTTCAGAACAAACAATTCTTCGCTCTTGCGTCGCGCCACGAGCGTCAACCAGAAGCGCATCACCCGCGGGCCTCCGACCATCAGCAAGGTAATCAAGAGTGTTGCCTTCAGGCTGGCGTAAGCCAGGGTTTCAAAAAGCTGTTCGGCCGACGCCCCCAGCGCAGGAATCAGCACCAACAGTGGCACCACTGCCAGATCCTGGAACAAGAGAACGCCCATGACCCGCTTGCCATGCTCGGACTCCATTTCGAGTCGCTCAGTCATCAGCTTGACCACAATGGCCGTGCTGCTCATGGCCAGCGCACTTGAAAGCGCCAGCCCGGTCTGCCATCCCGTGCCCCAAAGTGCCGGCGCCATCCTGCCCAGACCGATCATGGCCGCCGTAGCACCCAGAATGGTCAACACCACCTGAAAGAAGCCGAGTCCAAATACATGGCGGCGCATGGCACGCAACTTGGGCAAATTGAACTCCAGCCCGATGACAAACATCAGAAAGACCACGCCGAACTCGCCTAAATGGCGCACGCCATCTGCATTATTTGCCAAGGCTAAGGCGTGGGGCCCAATCACGACCCCAACGGCCAAATAACCGAGCATAGGGGGTAGTTTTAGGGAGCGGCAGGCCACGACACCCAGCACGGCTGCCAGCAAATAAAGAAGCGTTAAATCAAGTGGGTTCACCCTTGCATACTAACAAGCGCCAGGGCATCGATAAAATGTCACGATGACACTTCAACACAACTGTTTGACGACACCCCAGGCGCAGCGGGCGTTACGACTGGCCCGCGATACACTGGACATTGAAGCTGCTGCGGTGCTGGGTCTGAAGAAGAGTCTGGGCGACGCGTTCGCCCGTGCCGTGGCCATGGTGCTGGAAGTGCGCGGCCGCGTGGTGGTCATGGGCATGGGAAAGAGCGGCCATATTGGTCGCAAGATCACCGCAACGTTAGCCTCTACCGGGACACCCGCCCTGTTCGTGCACCCAGGAGAGGCGAGTCATGGTGATCTTGGCATGATCAAGTCGGTTGACTTGGTGCTGGCCATTTCGAACAGTGGTGAGTCCGATGAGTTGACCGCGATTTTGCCGGTACTTAAGCGTTTGGGTGCGCCCCTGATTGCCATGACAGGCCACTCCAAATCCACTTTGGCCCGTCATGCCGATGTCTTTCTTGATTGCGGCGTTGAAAAGGAAGCTTGCCCCTTGAATCTGGCCCCCACCGCCAGTACGACAGCGCAGCTCGCGCTGGGTGACGCGTTGGCGGTGGCGCTGCTCGATGCACGCGGGTTTAAGGCTGAAGACTTCGCCCGCTCTCACCCCGGTGGCTCCTTGGGCCGTAAGCTGCTCACGCATGTCAGAGACGTCATGCGCTCGGGCGAAGCCGTTCCCCAGGTTGAGCCGCAGGCAAATTTCAGCGCCTTGATGCGGGAGATGAGTGTCAAGGGTTTGGGCGCCACTGCCGTTGTGGATGATCAACTGAAGGTGTTGGGAATTTTCACCGATGGCGACTTACGCCGCCTAGTCGAGCAAGGCATTGATTTACGCAACACCACCGCAGCCCAGGTCATGCATCCTAACCCTGCCACTATCGCCTGCGACGCGCTGGCGGTAGAGGCTGCTGAAATGATGGAATTGCGCTGTATCACAAGTGTGCTGGTGGTGGACGCATCGGGCAAGCTTTGCGGCGCACTCAATAGCAACGACCTGATGCGGGCGAAGGTGATCTGATGGCAACTGTTGTCACAAATTTTTCAGCCCGTTTGTTGCTTCGCGCCCAGGGTATTCGTGTCGTTTTTTTTGATGTGGATGGCGTTCTGACCGATGGGAGCCTGTATTTCACCGATCAAGGTGAAGCCATTAAGCGCTTCAATACGCTAGATGGGCATGGGCTAAAGCTGCTGCAACGCGTTGGCATTGTCCCGGCCGTGATCACCGGGCGCGACTCAAAACCCCTGCGGCTGCGGTTAGCCGCCCTGGGTATCGAGCACGTGCACTATGGAACAGAAGACAAGCGACCAGCCGCTGAACAAACACTTAAAGCCCTGGGATTGACATGGAACCAAGCTGCTGGGATGGGAGACGACTGGCCGGATCTTTCGGTCATGCAGCGTTGTGCTTTGGCCTGTGCGCCGTGCAATGCTCACGCTGAGGTCAAAACGATCGCGCATTACATCACCGGCGCCAGAGGCGGCGAAGGGGCTGTGCGAGAGTTCTGTGATGTGCTGCTAACGGCCAGTGGACGATACGAAGCGCTACTGCAGGAGCATCGCTAATGATCAATCTACTGCGGGTACTCGGGGATCGGATGACGCTTTACCTGCCCATAATCCTCATGGGCTTGTTGGCTTTGGGCACCTATTGGTTGGTCAGGAGCACGCCGCTGTTGATGTTGCAGGGAAAAGAAGCGCAAGTCCGACATGAGCCGGATTACTTCATGCGGAACTTTTCGGTCAAGTCCTTTGACGTCGCTGGACGGCTGAAGACAGAGGTGTTCGGGGCCGATGCCCGCCATTTTCCGGATTCGGATATGTTGGAAATTGATCTCGTTCGCATTCGCTCATTTGACGAAACGGGTGGCTTGACGACCGCAACTGCGAGACGCGCAGTCACCAATGCTGATGCCACGGAAGTGCAGCTTTTCGGAGAAGCGCGTGTGGTGCGCGAGCCGCCGGCACACAAAACAGCCCAAGCTCAACCGCGTATGGAATTCCGAAGTGAATTCTTACATGCGTTTATGGACACAGAGCGCTTCGTATCGGATAGGCCAGTGGAGCTGCTGCGTGGAAACGATAGATTCACTGCTGATTCAATGGAATTTGACAACATCAAACGCGTAATGGACCTCAAGGGGCGCGTTAAGGGAGCGCTCATGCCGCCCGCTGCCAAGTAGACGCCTTGGTTGATGCGTACCAGGTCATCTTCATCACCGGCGCAATGAACTGATCCGAAGAACGGGACGTTCCGTAGAGCTTTGGCCGCAGCTCAACAAAGCAGTTACGGCGTTTTTTGTTTGAGTGAATTAAAAAAAGGGTCCCAAGGACCCTTTAATTTTTGACTAGCTCAATGCCAGCCCAGTGCTTAGTAGCTGCTACGGCCACCGCCGTAACCACCGCCACCGCCGCTGCGGCCGGCGCCGCCACCAGCGCCACCGCCGTAACCACCACCACCACCACCACCACTACGGCCAGCGCCACCGCCGTAACCGCCGCCGCCAGCGCCGCCACCGAAGCCGCCACCACCAGTGCGGGGAGGACGGGCTTCCATCGGACGGGCTTCATTCACCACGAGCCCGCGGCCACCGTATTGTTGACCGTTCATGCCGGCAATAGCGGCTTGCGCCTCAGCGTCGCTGCCCATTTCCACAAAGCCAAAGCCTTTGGAACGGCCAGTGTCACGTTCCATCATGACCTTGGCGCTAGTGACGGTACCGTGCGCGGCAAAAGCTTGCTGCAGATCTTCGTCACGGAAAGTGTAGGGCAGGTTGCCCACGTAAAGTTTGTTGCCCATGAAAGGACTCCTCAAAATAACTCAAAACGCGATGGAGTCCAAAACCGCTATTACCACGCAATCAACAAACGAATGAAGACTTCAAGCAGACGCGAAACTGACTAAACACCGCAAACTTGTACGGCCTTTTTTGGCAATACCGCTGAATTATGCTGCAAAAAAAATTAAACCACAAACATTTTTGAAAAAAACATACATCGCGTGCATGCGAATGGCTTGGCTTGACCGCATTGCACTGCACTGCCCGCCCCCGCTGAGGCTTATGACGTTGCATGACACTCGCATCCCATGCCCCAGGGGAATGGTAGCCTTGCCTAGCGGTCTAGATGGACAGATCTATGGACCAGGCTGTGACGCCAAATATGTTCATGTTGTGGGTGGCGAGCTTGATCCGCGACCATGGTGCCTTTGGCGCACAGATTCAAGTGCCAGTTCGCTTAAGTTTCAACGTGCAAGTGCAATAAATCGTGCTCTGCTCAGTGTCTATTCTGTAAAAAAGCGTGCAAAGAGAGAGGCATGCCGCGCGCCAAAATCTGCATTCGGTTCTTTGTTCATCCCAAAGGCGCCAGCGCTTCAGGTGCCGTTACCTGTGCTGATTCACAGGTGTCCCCATAAAAAACTAAAAAAAGTTTGACGAGCCCCGTAATCTGATACATAATTACCGGCTTCGCTTGAAAAAGCATGAAGTATCTGCCTAACGAAGGTGATGTGAGTGGTTCATATCGCTGCCGACAGGCCCAAGACTGACTAGAAAGCTGCAAAAGGCCGAGCCAAGTGCTGGTTGATTAAGGTGTTTAGTGCAAGTTGGGAATAATTGAAATGATCCAAGTTGAATCTCGATTAGAAGTTGCCGACAATACCGGCGCTAAGTCCGTTCTGTGCATCAAGGTGCTCGGTGGGTCTAAGCGTCGCTATGCAAGCGTTGGCGACGTTATCAAAGTCAGTATTAAAGAAGCTGCTCCGCGCGGTCGCGTCAAAAAAGGCGAGATATACAGTGCGGTGGTTGTTCGCACGGCCAAGGGTATCCGTCGTAGCGACGGCTCATTGGTCAAATTCGATGGCAATGCAGCTGTTTTGCTGAATGCCAAATTAGAGCCCATTGGCACCCGTATCTTCGGCCCGGTAACGCGTGAGTTGCGTACCGAGAAGTTTATGAAGATCGTGTCTTTGGCTCCTGAAGTTTTGTAAGGACGCGCCATGAATAAGATTCGAAAAGGCGACGATATCATTGTGCTCACTGGGCGCGACAAGGGTAAACGAGGCAAGATTGCCTTGCGCAAAGATGACTCATATGTTCTCGTTGAGGGTATCAATGTGGTCAAGAAGCATACCAAGCCAAACCCGCTCAAAGGTACGGTTGGTGGCATCATCGAAAAATCCATGCCAATTCATCAGTCCAATGTAGCTATTTTCAACACTGCTACTGGTAAAGCTGATCGTGTCGGCATCAAGCAGGCGGCTGATGGTAAGCGTGTTCGCGTTTACAAATCCAGCGGCGAAGAAATCAAGGTGGCATAAACATGGCTCGTTTGCAACAACATTTTCGGGAAAAACTGGCGCCGGAGCTGATGGCTAAGTTTGGTTATGCATCTCCTATGCAAGTGCCTCGCCTGACAAAGATCACTTTAAACATGGGCGTCAGTGAGGCTGTGGCCGACAAGAAGGTCATGGATCATGCCGTCAGCGACCTCAGCAAGATTGCAGGCCAGAAGCCGGTGGTCACAATGTCCAAGAAAGCCATTGCCGGCTTCAAAATTCGTGAGAATCAGGCAATCGGCTGTATGGTCACGCTGCGCGGTGTCCAAATGTTTGAGTTTCTTGATCGCTTTGTCACTGTGGCGTTGCCTAGGGTTCGTGACTTCCGGGGAATTTCTGGTCGAGCGTTTGATGGCCGTGGAAATTACAACATTGGCGTCAAAGAGCAAATCATTTTCCCTGAAATTGAATACGACAAGGTAGACGCCTTGCGTGGTCTCAATATCAGCATCACCACAACGGCCAAGACCGATGAAGAGTGCAAAGCACTGCTCACTGGCTTCCGTTTCCCGTTCAAGAACTGAGGTGGCCCGTGGCTAAAATGGCTTTAATCCAGCGCGAGCTGAAGCGCGACAACCTGGTCGCTAAATACGCAAAAAAACACGCGGAATTCAAAGCGATTGCCGGCGATGTGAAGCGAAGCGATGAAGAACGCTCAGCCGCCCGTCTGAGCCTGCAAAAACTGCCTCGCAATGCAAACCCGACCCGTCAGCGGAATCGTTGTGCAATTACCGGGCGCCCTCGTGGTACGTTCCAGCATTTCGGTTTGGCGCGTGCAAAGATTCGTGAAATGGCTTTTGCCGGAGAAATTCCCGGCATAGTCAAGGCCAGCTGGTAAGCGGTAGGAGACATAGATATGAGCATGAGTGATCCCATTGCCGACCTGTTGACTCGCATTCGCAATGCACAGATGGTGGCAAAAACCACCGTCAGTGTTCCTTCTTCCAAGGTGAAGATCGCAATTGCGCAAGTTTTAGCCGAAGAAGGCTACATCGACAGTTTCAAGGTTAATGCCAATGACGGCAAGCCTGAGCTTGAAATTGTTTTGAAATATTACGCCGGTCGGCCTGTGATTGAGCGCATTGAGCGTGTCAGCCGCCCCGGGTTACGTGTATACCGTGGCAGCGATGCCATTCCACAAGTCCAGAACGGCCTAGGTGTGGCAATCGTCACAACCCCCAAGGGCGTCATGACTGATCGCAAAGCGCGTGCGACCGGTGTCGGTGGCGAAGTGTTGTGCTACGTCGCCTAAAGCGTGACATTGAGGAGAAATAGAAGATGTCCCGTATAGGAAAAATGCCCGTAGCCGTTCCGGCTGGCGTGGATGTGTTGGTCAAGGCAGATCAAATAAGTGTCAAAGGTGCCGGTGGCACTTTGCACCTAACTCAAAACGCTTTAGTTAAAGTGACTAATGATGCTGGAACATTGAGTTTTCAGCCTGCCAACGAGTCTCGCCAAGCGAATGCGATGAGTGGCACCATGCGTCAGCTGGTCAACAACATGGTCGTCGGCGTAACCAAAGGTTTTGAGAAGAAGTTGAATCTTGTTGGTGTGGGATACAAAGCCCAGGCGCAGGGCGCAAAGTTAAATCTCACGGTGGGATATTCTCATCCAGTGAACAAAGACATGCCGGATGGCATTGCTGTTGCGACCCCTACGCCGACTGAGATTGTGATTAAAGGTGCGGACCGTCAGCGCGTAGGCCAGGTCGCCGCTGAGATTCGTGCTATTCGTCCACCAGAGCCCTACAAGGGCAAGGGCATCCGTTACTCGGACGAAAAAATCATTATTAAAGAAACCAAGAAGAAATAAGGAGCTGCAACATGTTGACCAAAAAAGAGCAGCGTCTTCGCAGAGCGCGTCAAACACGGATTCGGATCGCCAATCAAGGTGTAGCCCGTCTCACGGTAAATCGAACAAATCTGCACATTTATGCCAGTGTCATTTCTGGCGACGGCTTCAAGGTATTGGCCAGTGCTTCTACTGCAGAAGTCGAGGTGCGAAATGCGTTGGGTGGTTCGGGCAAAGGTGGCAACGTTGCCGCCGCCCAGGCTATTGGCAAGCGTCTGGCTGAAAAGGCTAAGGCGGTTGGTGTTGAAAAAGTTGCGTTTGATCGTGCAGGCTTTGCGTACCATGGCCGCGTCAAAGCGCTGGCAGATGCAGCACGTGAAGCTGGCTTGCAGTTCTAAGCAGATCGGAAATTAAGATGGCTAAAGTTCAAGCGAAAATGCAGGGTAAGGCCGTAGGGCCTGAAGATGGCCTGCGCGAGAAGATGATCGCGATTAATCGCGTCACCAAAGTGGTCAAAGGGGGGCGAATTTTGGGTTTTGCCGCCTTGACGGTTGTAGGCGACGGCGATGGTAGCGTTGGCATGGGTAAGGGAAAATCAAAAGAGGTTCCCGCGGCCGTGCAAAAAGCCATGGAAGAAGCTCGTCGAAACATGACCAAAATAACTCTCAAAAATGGGTCAATTCATCACAAAGTGATGGGCCAACACGGCGCGGCTTCCGTCATGATGGCGCCGGCCCCCAAGGGCACTGGCATTATCGCGGGTGGTCCAATGCGGGCTGTCTTCGAGGTTATCGGTATCACCGACATCGTGGCAAAAAGTCATGGTTCATCTAATCCCTACAACATGGTTCGTGCAACATTGGATGCACTGTCTCATGATAGGACTCCTTCTGCCATTGCAGCAAAGCGCGGCAAGACGATCGAAGAACTCTTTGTATAGGCTGTTGATTCAAAATGACTACACAACAAACAATCAAAGTTCAGCTGATTCGTAGCCCCATAGGCTGCCAAGAATCGCATCGCGCCACAGTTCGTGGACTTGGCCTTCGCAAAATTCGCAGCACCAGCGAGTTGGTGGATACGCCAGAAGTCCGTGGAATGATTAATAAGATCAGTTATTTGATCAAAGTGCTCTAAGAGGTTGATGATGGAACTTAATGGCATTAAACCTGCAGACGGCGCAAAGCATTACAAGCGTCGTGTTGGACGCGGTATTGGCTCGGGCATCGGAAAGACGGCAGGTCGCGGACACAAGGGGCAGAAGTCTCGTGCGGGTGGCTATCACAAAGTTGGCTTTGAAGGCGGTCAGATGCCTATGCAGCGCCGACTACCGAAACGAGGGTTTAAGTCGCAATTGCTGAAGTTCAACGCAGAAGTTACGTTAAGCGCTTTGGAGCAATTGGGGGCTACCGAAGTCGATTTGGTGACGCTAAAGCAAGCTGGGCTCGTAGGCGAGCTGGCTAAGGTCGTAAAGGTAATCATGACTGGCAGTATCACGAAAGCAGTGAAGCTTACTGGCATTGGTGCGACAGCGGGTGCAAAGCTGGCTATAGAGGCTGCTGGCGGTAGTTTCGCTTAAGTTGGTAATTGAAAGTAACTACAAGTGGCAACTAACGCGACACAACTGGCAAAGAGCGGCAAATTTGGCGACCTGCGCCGACGGCTTGTTTTTCTTTTGCTTGCCCTCGTTGTGTACCGCGTGGGCGCCCATATTCCTGTTCCAGGCATTGACCCGGTCCAGTTAGCGCAATTTTTCAAGGGTCAGCAAGGTGGTATCTTGGGCATGTTCAACATGTTCTCGGGCGGAGCGTTGTCGCGCTTTACGGTCTTTGCGTTGGGGATCATGCCGTACATATCGGCATCTATCATCATGCAGTTGCTGACTTATGTCCTTCCAGCTTTCGAGCAATTGAAAAAGGAAGGTGAAGCTGGTAGAAGAAAGATTACGCAATACACCCGTTACGGAACACTTGGATTGGCACTGTTTCAGTCAATGGGGATTGCCATTGCGCTTGAGAGCTCGCCAGGGCTGGTGATTGCCCCTGGATTTGGATTTCGCATGACTGCGATCGTCACTTTGACATCGGGTACTTTGTTTCTCATGTGGTTGGGCGAGCAGATTACAGAGCGTGGTTTGGGCAATGGCATTTCGATCCTCATTTTTGGAGGTATTGCGGCTGGGCTACCGAGCGCAATTGGCGGGCTACTTGAGCTTGTTCGAACTGGTGCCATGAGCATAATTATTGCGCTCTTCATCGTGATCTTGGTGGCGCTGGTGACCTATTTCGTTGTTTTCGTCGAACGCGGGCAGCGAAAGATATTGGTCAATTACGCACGGAGACAGGTTGGTAACAAGGTATATGGCGGGCAGTCTTCGCACCTGCCACTTAAGTTGAACATGGCTGGGGTAATTCCACCGATATTTGCCTCTTCAATTATTTTGTTGCCAGCCACAGTGGTAGGTTGGTTTAGTGCTGGTGAATCCATGCGATGGCTGAAAGATATCGCTGGATCACTGACGCCGGGTCAGCCAATCTATGTGATGTTGTACGCAGCTGCGATCATATTTTTCTGTTTCTTCTACACGGCATTGGTATTTAACAGCCGTGAGACCGCAGACAATCTGAAAAAGAGTGGTGCATTTATTCCTGGTATAAGGCCCGGTGATCACACTGCCAAATACATAGATAAGATCTTACTTCGGCTGACCTTCGCTGGTGCTATCTATATCACCATGGTTTGTTTGCTGCCCGAGTTTTTAATATTGAAGTACAACGTACCGTTCTATTTCGGTGGCACGTCTCTTCTCATTATTGTCGTGGTGACTATGGATTTCATGGCCCAGGTGCAAAACTACATGATGTCGCAGCAATATGAATCGCTGTTGAAGAAGGCTAATTTCAAGTCTTCATAAGGCGATTGTTAAATATGTCAAAAGACGATGTTATTCAAATGCAAGGGGAAGTAGTTGAAAATCTTCCCAATGCTACTTTTCGTGTGAAGCTGGAAAACGGTCATATTGTGCTTGGTCATATTTCAGGGAAGATGCGTATGCACTACATTCGTATTCTTCCTGGAGACAAGGTCACCGTTGAGTTGACGCCGTACGATTTGAGTCGGGCAAGGATTGTCTTTAGGGCTAAATAGCTGCAGTGGTGTGCGCACCACTCGACTCAAGTTTCAATTATTAAATATTGTTTAAGGAGAACGAAGTGAAAGTTTCTGCTTCAGTTAAGAAAATTTGTCGTAACTGCAAAGTGATACGGCGCAAGGGCGTTGTACGCGTGATCTGTACGGATCCGCGTCACAAGCAGCGCCAGGGTTAATTACAAGAGTTTTAGAGGACGAAAATGGCACGTATCGCTGGCATCAACATTCCGCCGCAACAGCATTCAGAGATTGGCTTAACCGCTATTTTTGGAGTTGGTCGCAACCGCGCTCGCAAAATTTGCGATGCTTGTGGCATCGCTTACTCCAAAAAAGTCAAGGATTTGACTGATTTGGACCTTGAAAAGATTCGTGACCAAGTTGCGCAATTTACTATCGAGGGTGATTTGCGTCGAGAGACAACAATGAACATCAAACGATTGATGGACATCGGTTGTTACCGGGGTTTCCGGCATCGTCGCGGTTTGCCTATGCGGGGTCAGCGGACACGCACAAATGCCCGCACCCGAAAAGGGCCGCGCAAGGCCGCCCAGTCACTGAAAAAATAACAGGCATTGAAAGATCACCATGGCAAAAGCTCCTGCTAACAACGCGGCCCAACGTGTTCGTAAAAAAGTTCGTAAGAACGTTGCTGACGGCGTCGCGCACGTGCATGCGTCGTTCAACAACACCATCATCACCATCACGGATCGCCAAGGCAATGCTTTGTCTTGGGCATCATCTGGCGGTCAAGGATTTAAGGGTTCAAGAAAGTCCACGCCATTTGCCGCACAGGTTGCGTCAGAGGTTGCCGGGCGGGCTGCGATAGAGCAGGGTGTCAAGAACCTTGACGTCGAGATCAAAGGACCTGGGCCTGGACGCGAGTCGTCCGTCCGTGCGCTCGCTGCTCTCGGCATCCGCATTAATATGATCGCCGATGTGACACCAGTGCCGCATAACGGTTGCCGCCCGCAGAAGCGCCGTCGCATTTAGTTCGGCGTCTATTTTTTTAACCAAGCCCACCGCCACAAGCCTAGTGCTTGTGGCTCCCGTGCTAATGCGCGGCAGATGACATAAAGGAAGTTCAAGTGGCACGTTACCTCGGCCCTAAGGCCAAATTATCCCGCCGTGAAGGCACTGACCTGTTTCTGAAGAGCGCACGTCGCTCTATTGGTGACAAGGCCAAGTTTGAGTCAAAGCCCGGCCAACACGGGCGCACGTCTGGCGCCCGGACATCTGACTTTGGCCTGCAACTTCGTGAGAAGCAAAAAGTCAAGCGGATGTATGGCGTACTAGAAAAGCAGTTTCGCCGGTACTTCGAAGAGGCAGACCGTCGTAAGGGCAACACCGGAGCAAACTTGCTGTCTTTGCTTGAGTCCCGTTTGGACAATGTCGTATATCGCATGGGCTTTGGTTCTACTCGCGCTGAGGCGCGTCAGCTTGTGTCTCATAAAGCCATGACCGTTAACGGGAAATGCGTCAACATTCCGTCATACATGGTTAAGGCTGGCGATTTGATTGCTGTTCGCGACAAGTCAAAGAAACAGAACCGAATTGTTGAGGCGCTTCAACTGGCTCAGCAGGTGGGCATGCCCGCGTGGGTTGAGATTAACGCTGAAAAGGCGGAGGGCACGTTTAAGTCCGTTCCTGATCGCGATCAGTTTGCTGCTGATGTCAACGAATCACTGATTGTTGAGTTGTATTCGCGTTAATAGCGCGATCCGCACGTTTTAGTCTGAAATTGCTCCTGTGGCGTCAACAATGACGCCTTAGGCGCTTGGTCAACCTTACCGGTGTAACGAGCCGGGGGTATTGAGAGGGAGTTCCCATGCAGAATAGTTTATTGAAACCCAAGGCGATCAATGTTGAGCAAATGGGCGGAAACCGTGCCAAAGTTGCTCTCGAGCCCTTTGAACGTGGATATGGGCATACGCTCGGCAATGCGTTACGTCGTGTCTTGTTGGCATCGATGCCCGGTTACGCCGCCACAGAAGTGACTATCGCCGGCGTCTTGCATGAGTATTCCTCGATTGACGGAGTGCAAGAGGATGTCGTGAATATATTGTTGAACCTGAAAGGTGTTGTTTTCAAGCTGCATAATCGGGATGAGGTTACCCTTAGTCTGCGCAAGGACGGAGAAGGGCTTGTTACTGCAAGCGATATCCAAACACCGCACGATGTTGAGATTATCAATCCTGATCATGTCATTGCACACTTATCGCAAGGCGGCAAGTTGGACATGCAAATCAAGGTCGAAAAGGGTCGGGGCTATGTGCCAGGAACGATGCGCCGCCATGGTGATGAGCCCACGAAGTCGATCGGGCGCATCATTTTGGACGCCTCCTTTTCGCCCGTTAAGCGTGTGAGCTATACGGTTGAGAGCGCGCGGGTTGAGCAGCGCACCGACCTCGACAAACTGGTGGTTGATATTGAAACCAACGGTGCCATTTCCGCAGAAGACGCAGTTCGCGCTTCGGCTAAAATTCTGGTTGAACAACTGGCGGTTTTTGCGCAGTTGGAAGGCAGCGAGTTGGCCGCTTTCGATACGCCATCCCCCCGCGGGAGCACGCAATTTGATCCTATCTTGCTGCGGCCCGTCGATGAGTTAGAACTGACCGTTCGTTCAGCGAACTGCCTGAAGGCCGAAAATATTTACTATATTGGTGACCTAATTCAACGGACGGAAAACGAATTGTTGAAGACTCCCAATCTGGGGCGCAAGTCGCTGAACGAAATCAAGGAAGTGCTGGCTTCCCGTGGTTTGACTTTGGGCATGAAGCTTGAAAGTTGGCCTCCAGCCGCTCTCGAAAAGCGTTAATTTTTTAGAGGCCTGAAAAGGGGCTCTGTGCCACGGACAGTACCTGATACGGCTGTCTGTTTAATAACTCAAGGAAAGCACCATGCGTCACGGACACGGACTACGTAAACTTAATCGAACCAGCGAGCACCGACTTGCAATGCTTCGTAACATGATGAACTCGCTCATCGAGCATGAAGTCATCAAGACGACACTTCCCAAGGCCAAGGAGTTGCGTCGCGTAGTTGAGCCAATGATCACATTGGCCAAAGAAGCTACAGTCGCCAATCGTCGCTTGGCGTTTGACCGTCTGCGTGACCGCGACAGCGTGGTCAAGTTGTTCAACGACCTGGGTCCACGTTTCAAGGCGCGTCCGGGCGGGTACACGCGTATTTTGAAGATGGGTTTCCGCGTTGGTGACAATGCACCGATGGCCTTGGTTGAGTTGGTGGACCGCCCCGAACTGGTGGAAGCTCCTGCTGACGAGAAAATCCAAGGATAATCGAGTATAATATTCACTTATCGCGCGATGGAGCAGCCTGGTAGCTCGTTGGGCTCATAACCCAAAGGTCGTAGGTTCAAATCCTACTCGCGCAACCAATAGATACGGGGCTTTCCCCGTAAGTAAACGCCCACTAACAGTGGGCGTTTTGCTTTTGTGACGAGGTTTGTGACGAGGTCTCCCGGGTTCCCCAGCTATTCACCCCCAACCACGTCGGCGCCCAATGAAATCAACGATCTTCGCTCTTGAAATCGCATTTTTGTAATGGCGTGAATTGCTAGCTTAGTGAATTTATGCGTGGTAAATGTTGTGATACAGTAGTGGCGTGTTCATTAAAGTCACCCGCCGCGGCCCCAATCACTACGTCCAACTCGTAGAGGC
>Ga0180732_1000657_pt1 | contig 27052 bp, 25 predicted proteins | sample KR11_01MetaG_FD_148674 | JGI IMG/M metagenome (GOLD analysis project Ga0180732, IMG submission 148674) | Groundwater microbial communities from the Olkiluoto Island deep subsurface site, Finland - KR11_0.1 MetaG | ecosystem: Environmental > Aquatic > Deep subsurface > Groundwater | place... | reverse complement strand
AGGTGGCTATAGAGAGAGGGAAACGCCTGGTCCCATTCCGAACCCAGAAGCTAAGCCTCTCATCGCTGATAATACTGCATCTTTCAGGTGTGGAAATGTAGGTCGCTGCCTAGTTGATCAGATCTGACTCCCAACTCTTTTTAATCTAACGCTTATTTCAATTTATTCAAGTTTATTGTCAATATTCTTATATATTTATCATCTATAAGTGCGGCATTGTATATTATACAAATGATATATATGATATTATTTGCACAATATATAATAACAGTGGAATTACAATGAAAAATTACATTAAAGATCAAATTAAAAAATCTTACGAAACAAAACAAGATATTTATAAAAATGAAGCTCTTCTTGACACTATTGTTGAAGTTGCTAGAGAGTGTGTAAAGTTATATAGAGGTTTCAATAAAACAATACTTGCCGGTAATGGCGGAAGTGCTGCTGATGCGCAGCATATTGCAGCTGAATTAGTTGGAAGATACGGTTTTGATAGACCTTCTATTCCTTCTTTAGCACTAACAACTGATACTTCAAACTTAACTGCGATTGGGAATGATTACGGGTATGATAAAGTTTTTTCTCGTCAATTAGAGGGCATGGGACAAAGTGGTGATATTTTTATTGGTATATCTACATCTGGAAATTCTCTAAATATCATTAATGCTTTTCATAGTGCCAAAAATAAGGGAATTATGACAGTTGCTTTAGTTGGAAGAGATGGTGGCGAGATGGCTAAAATGGCTGACTATGCGATAATTATTCCTTCAAACTCTACGCCGCGTATACAAGAGTCTCATATACTTATTGGACATATATTGTGTGATATTATTGAAAAAGAGATTTTTGCTGATGGAGTTGGCGAGTAGAATATGGCTAATGAGCCAAATAAAGCGCTTTTTCTTGACCGAGATGGCGTTGTCAACGTTGAGAAGGATTATCTTTATAAAGTTGAAGATTTTGAATTTATTGAGGGCATATTTGAGCTTTGTAGGCATTATGCTGATTTAGGGTATTTAATTTTTATTGTAACAAATCAATCAGGAATATCTAGGGGTTTTTATACCGAAAAAGATTTTGATGCTCTTACAAGTTGGATGGTCGGTGAATTTGAAAATCATGGTATAGTAATTTCAAAAGTTTATCATTGCCCTCACCATCCAGACATTTCAGGTTATTGCAGTTGTCGAAAACCAGAGCCAGGAATGATACTTAGTGCTAAAGAAGAATTTGATTTGGATTTAAGTCGTTCTCTAATTATTGGCGATAAAGAGAGAGATATTGAAGCCGGTTTAAACGCGGGCATTACAGAGACTTATCTTTTTGATGAAAAAAATGAGACAAAGAGTTCAAAAGCAACTAGAATTGTCTCAAAATTAAATGATGTGTGGAAGAAGTAAAATGTTGATTTTAAATAGTGGCGGAACTTTTAATAAACGCTATAATGCCCTTAACGGGGAGCTTGAAGTTCCTTATGATAATTTCGCTCTTGAAGAGATAGTAAAAAGTTGTAATGAGCAGTTTTTGATTGCCGGAGTTATTTACAAAGACAGTTTAGAGATGGATGGGCATGACAGAAAAAAGTTTGCAGACATTATTTCTCATTCAGATGAGGATAGATTTGTTATTGTACATGGAACAGATACAATGGATAAGAGTGCAGAGTTTCTTGCGGAGATATTTTCAGAAAATATTATTGTTCTAACAGGTGCTATGAAGCCATATGAAATAGATAAAACAGAGGCTAGTTTTAATCTAGGGATGGCAATAGGATTCGCTAAAATAGCACATGAACCGGGCGTTTATATTTGCATGAATGGCTATATAGAGAGATGGGACTGTTTACAAAAAAATAGAAAATTAGGGAAATTTGAACTTGTCAAATAGCGTAGTCTGTAATCACTGTCATTTAGAGTTTGACAAGTCTGTTATGATTGTAGAAGAGAATATAAAGTTCTCTACTGAAGCTCCAGAACAAAGTAAGGGTAAACTTTATTTTTGTTGTAACGGTTGTCAGGGTGTTTATCATCTTTTAAGCGATGAGGGGCTCGATAGCTTTTATGATAAAGCCAAAGGTGTAACTTTAGCACCTCCTACAAAGCAGTATGAAGATTCTGCAAATTTTAATTCACCTGCGTTTTACGAGAGATTTGTCAAGATTAACAAAGATGGCTTTCATGAAGTATCTTTGATTATAGAAGGTATTCATTGTTCGGCTTGTGTTTGGCTCAACGAAAAAGCCTTACATAAAATGGACGGTGTTATAGAAGCGAATATTAATTTTACAAATAACAAGGCGAGGATTATTTGGTCTGATGAAGTTTTAAAACTCTCGGCTATTATAGATATGATACGCGCAATTGGCTACAATGCTTATCCTTATGATGCCTCAATGCAAGAGGCTCATGCGAATAAAGAGCGAAAAGAATATTATCTTAGGATGGCGGTGGCAATTTTTGCTTCTATGAACATCATGTGGATTGCAGTAGCACAATATGCAGGGTATTTTTCTGGAATAACACAAGAAGTAAAAACTATTTTAAATATTGCAGAAGGAATTTTAGCAACACCGGTACTTTTTTATAGCGGTTGGGTCTTTTTTAGAGGAGCCTATTATGGTGTAAAAAATAGAGTTGTAAATATGGACTTACCTGTAGCAACAGGTGCTTCGTTAACGTACATTTATTCCATTTATATAACTGTATCGCAAAGTGGTGAGGCCTATTTTGACTCAGTAAGTATGATTATTACTTTTGTACTTATTGGAAAATTTTTAGAAATTTTAAGTAAAAAAAATGCTGCGGATACACTTGATATTGTAGGAAAGCATATTCCGAATGTGGTTAATATTTTAAAAGGCCCGTCTATAGTCTCTTGCAAAATTGCAGATGTAGTTGTTGGCGATATTGTAGTTGTTGCCTCTGGAGAGAAACTACTTTTTGATGGCGAGATTATAAAGGGAGAGGGCTCTTTTGATGAGTCTAATCTTACGGGCGAAAGTGAGCCTATTTACAAAAAGACAGGGGATAGTGTTGTAAGCGGGACAACAAGTATAGACGCTGATGTACAATACAGAACAACTAAAGATTTTGAGCATTCAACTCTTTCAAATCTTGTACAGCTTTTAGAGAGCGCAATCAATAAAAAACCTCGAATAGAGAAGATTGCAAATAGACTTTCAGAATATTTTTCGGCAGTAATACTTGGATTTTCTGTCATAACATTTTTTGCTTGGTGGTTGTGGCCTCACAGTTTTGAAATTTCATTTATGGTTGCAATTTCTGTTATTGTTATTGCCTGTCCATGTGCACTAGCACTTGCAACACCTGTGGCAACTTTAGTCGGTTTAAGTTTAGGGGCCAAGAGAGGGGTGCTCTTTAAAGAAGCTGCCCAACTTGAAACAATGGCTAAAGCAGATATGCTTATTTTAGACAAAACGGGTACCTTAACCGTTGGCAAGCCTGAAGTTGTAAAAGAACATATAAACAGTGTCTTTGACGTAAATGCACTTTACTCACTTGTAAAATCTTCAAAGCATCCTGTAGCAAAAGGCATCTTAACATATTTAGAGCAAAAGCATGAGCACTTTGAGAACTTACTTTTTGATGAGTATAAACAGCTTTCATCATTAGGAATTAGTGCTCTTTATGAAAACTTTGAAATACTTGGAGGTAATTACAAGTTGATGCAGAATAATGGCATTACGAGTGACGTTAGCTCTGACAACACTCTGTTTTATGTAGCGGTAAATAAAAAAGTTGTCGCTGTTTATGAACTGCAAGACAAAATAAAAGAAAATGCCAAAGAGATTATCAACTCATTTAAGAAGAAAAATATTGATGTCGTCATGCTTACGGGAGATAATGAAAGCACGGCTCAGAAAGTGGCTATAGCAATAGGATTAGAACATTTTTACTCTCATCAAACACCTCAAGAAAAAGCGGATTATGTCAGCAAGATGCATGAAGAAGGAAAAACAGTCGTTATGGTTGGAGACGGAGTAAATGATATTTTGGCTCTTGCAAGGGCAGACATAGGAATTGTAATGGGAAGTGGAAGCGATATTGCGGTTGAAGTAAGCGACATTGTACTTTTAAATGACTCTCTTAAATCGCTTGAAGATGCTTTTAAAATATCGCGCACAACCTATTTCTTGATTAAACAAAATCTCGGAATATCTTTGTTGTACAATGCTATAACTATTCCCCTGGCAATGGCCGGATATGTTATTCCTCTTGTCGCCGCAATCTCTATGAGTGTGAGTTCTCTGCTTGTTGTTGGAAACTCCATGAGAATACGTTATAAATGGAATAAAAACTAGGAGGCCTTTTTGGATAATTGGGTAATTACTATGATGCTTGGTGCGTCGATTTTTTTAGGTGCAATAGCACTCTTTGCATTTTTGTGGGCTATTAAAAATGGACAGTTTGATGATGAAGAAAAGTTTTTAAACGCAGCAAAATATGATGGTGTTGATGAATTGAATGACGCTGTAAAACAAGAGCAAAAAAGAGAGAAGTTAAAGAAAGATTACAGACCAGAATAAGTTACAGAGAGTGAGAAAAAGGTGGATTGCCCAAAGGGGACAATCCAAGAGGAATTATTTTCCGATTGTTTGTGCGAAAGCTTCTAATTCAGCGTCAGAGTATTTAGCAACTTGACCTTTCATAAGACCTTTCATTGGTCCGCCGTATGAACCATCTTTGTAACCTTTAAGTGCAGTTGCAATCTCAGCATGCGTTAAAGTAGAAACAATTTTAGATTTACCAAGAGCAGATTTAGACCAATCAGCACCATGGCAAGATGTACAAGCTTTACCGTTTACGTCAGCAGAAAGAGCAGATGCTACTGTAAGAGCAGCTATAGAAGCGATTATAATTTTTTTCATTTTATTTCCTTAATTGAATGTTTCGCCTCAATTATATTGCTTTGTGTCTTAAATGCTTGTTAATGAATTTAAGGGTATCATTTTGTTAATATTATTTTACTGTGGGTGAGTATATGCGATACATACAAGACGATTTAAAAGAAAAAACAATTTTAATAACTGGTGGGGCAGGCTTCATAGGTTCGAACTTAGCTTTTTATTTTCAAGAGAATCATCCGGAGGCTAAAGTCGTAGTTTTGGATGCGTTTAGAAGTGGGGAAACACTCTCCAACGGCAACTTAAAAAGCTTTGGACATTTTAAAAATCTTTTAGGTTTTTGTGGTGAAATCATTAGTGGAGATATCAACGATAAAGAACTACTAGCAGACCTTAAACGCAACTATAAATTTGATTATATTTTTCATGAAGCGGCGATTTCAGATACTACTGCACAAGAACAAGATTTAATGATAAAGACAAATGTGAATGCGTATAAAGATCTGCTTGATTTGGCAGTTGCACATAACGCAAATATGATTTATGCTTCGTCCGCTGCAACTTACGGAAACGCAGAATCTCCACAAAGAGTTGGACGTGAAGCACCAAACAATGTGTATGGCTTCTCTAAACTCAGTATGGACCACTTAAGCCGTGAATATATGAAAAAAAGTAACATCTCTATTGTAGGTCTGCGTTATTTTAATGTTTATGGCCCAAGAGAGTTTTTTAAAAATACGACTGCTTCGATGATTTTACAGTTTGGACATCAGATTTTGGCCGGAAAAAATCCTAGACTTTTTGAGGGAAGCGACAAAATTCTTCGCGATTTTATTTATATCGGCGACATTATTCAGGCAAACATTAAAGCGATGCAACCTAAAGAAAGCGGCGTTTATAATGTTGGAACAGGAAAAGCCAGAAGTTTCCAGGACATTGTAGATATTCTTCAAAAAGAACTTGGGACTAGTTTGGCTTGTGAATACATGCCAAACCCTTTTGTAGGAAGTTATCAGTTTCACACCGAAGCAGACATAGAGACAACAAGAGAAGCCCTTGGATATAAGCCTTCTTACGAGATGGAAGAGGGCATAAAAGCGTATGTAAGCGAAATCAAGAGACTTTTCAAAGAAGAAGTGAAATAATGCAAATCCTAAAAAATAACAAGCCTAATATCTTGGTTGTTGGTGATTTGATGATAGATCACTACCTCTGGGGAAGCTGTGAGAGAATCTCTCCAGAGGCTCCTGTTCAGGTTGTCGATATTGCCAAAGAGACAACGGTTCTTGGCGGTGCCGGAAATGTTATCAGTAATCTTAATGCTTTGGGTGCAAAGGTAAGCGTTGGCAGCGTTATCGGTGATGATGCAAATGGAGCAGAACTTATAGAGATGCTTCAATCAATTGGTGTTGATACTAAAAATATTTTTTTACAAAAAAACAGAAAAACATCCAAAAAAAGCAGGGTAATTGCGGTAAGTCAGCAGATTTTACGTTATGACAAAGAGTCAAAAGAAAAAATTGAAGCATCTTCCGTGGATGCGATTATGAATGCTTTAAACAATACTATCTCCAACTTTGACATAGTGATTCTTTCAGATTACGGTAAAGGTGTTTTAACAGATGATTTGTGCCAAAGAATTATTAGACTTGCAAACGCAAACAATGTCCGTGTTTTGGTTGATCCAAAGGGAAGTGATTTTACAAAATACAAAGGCGCTTACCTTTTAACACCAAATAAAAAAGAGGCGATTATTGCAACGGGTATTGAGATTAAAGATGAAAAAAGCTTAGAAAAAGCACTGCTTCAACTCAAAACGGAGTGTGATTTAGGGATTTCTCTTATTACTCTTTCAGAAGACGGGATTGCAACCTATGACAATGAACTCAAGGTATTCCCGACAGTTGCCAAAGAAGTTTTTGATGTGACGGGAGCCGGAGATACGGTCATCGCTTCCATTGCGTTTGCTTTATCTGCAGGTAAAAACATAGAAGAGAGTGCAAAGTTTGCTAACCTCGCTGCAGGTGTGGTTGTTGGTAAAATCGGTTCTGCTACTGTAAGTATTGCTGAGATAGAAGAGTACGAAGCTACACTGCACAAAAGTACTTCAGATGCTCACATTAAAAGTTTTGAAGATATCAACGCAATAGTTTCACGTTACCGAAGCAATGGTAAAAAAATTGTTTTTACAAATGGCTGTTTTGATATTTTGCATGTTGGCCATGTCAAGTATCTTCAAATTGCAAAAAGTTTTGGTGACATACTTATTGTTGGACTTAATTCCGATGAATCTGTCTCGCGTTTAAAAGGCCCGACTCGCCCTGTAAATATAGCCGAAGACAGAGCTTATCTTTTAGCGGCGCTTGAAGCGGTTGATTTTGTGGTTCCTTTTACTGAAGATACTCCGTATGAACTCATTAAAATGATTCAACCGGATGTTCTGGTTAAAGGCGGAGATTACGAAGGAAAAGAGGTTGTCGGAACAGAATTTGCTGGTAAACTGAAACTCGTCGACTTTGTTGATGGAAAAAGTACAACAAAAACAATAGAAAAAATACAAGGAAGCACATGTTAAAAAAAATAAGTATGCTGGCACTTTGCGGTGCATCGGCTTTTGCTTTAAATACGGCAGAAATAAATGTAAACGATAGTGATTTAGAGTTAAGCGGGAAGCTTGATATGGGACAGGTTATTGATAGTGTTGAGCCAAATACCGTGTTTCTTGGACTTAGATTTTTGGATGCAAATAAAAAACATAGCGAAAATGAAAACGCAGATATAAAGAGTTATTCAGAGTTGAACTTTTTAATGCAAAAAGAGATTGCTCGCAGCGGTTTGTCTATTGGTCTGGGCGTAAAATTAAACAGTACAAAACTTGAGAATAAAGATTTTGTTTCTGCACCTCTTGGTTTAGAAGCTAGTTATAGAATCCCTGCATCTGAATACATTCCAATGTATTTGGGTGGAAGTATTTACCATGCTCCATCAGTTTTGTCTTTCCAAGATGCAGAAAACTTTATGGAATACCGCGTAAATTTTGACTTGGAAGTTATTAAAAATGGCCGTGTGACAATCGGGTACAGATCACTCGATACAAACTACGACACATTTAATTTTAACTATACTAAAGCAGTATACGTCGGATTTAAATTCGCGTTTTAAACCCCTAAAATTATTTATGCACCATAATGGGCAAAGCTCATTATGGTGGCAGGGACTAAAGTCCCTCAAACCCCCTAAAGCTACATAAAACAAGTTTTATGAGAATTTTATAGTTCTCTGACAGCCTGTATTACTTCCTGCGCTGTAATGGTCGTCATGCACTCATGATGACCAAGCGGACATTCGCGTTTCATGCATGGGCTGCACTTCATTTCGTGTCTTACAATTTTACTTTTTTCATTCATCCACTGTGACGTTTCTTTATACTTTGTCGGTCCAAAAATAGCTACTGTCGGAACTTGATATGCCGCTGCAACATGCATTGGCCCGCTGTCGTTGGTGATAAATAAAGAACAGCCGCCAATATTTGCGCAAAGCTCTTCAATATTCGTTTTTCCGGCAATATTTATGTAATTTGCAACACCTAAAGAAAGAAGAGCATCTTCTATCTCCTGTGCCATTTCAACTTCGCCAGGACCGCCAAATATTAGAATGTCATATTTGTCGTTAAACGCAGCGCCAACTTCTGCAAAGCGCTCAGGATACCAGCGTTTGGCGCTTCCGTAAGTTGCACCTGCGTTTATGCCGAGCATTGGTTTCTCAAACTCCTTTTTTTGTATGTAAAGAGCTAATGACGGTGTCTGCTTGTCCCATGCATGATTATTCGTCATAGCAAGCTGTGCGTATTGCAGAGCGAGATGCTGATTGCTTGTAATCTTTGGAGTATGAGAGAGCAGAAATGCTGAGTGCCAGGATTTTTTTGCAATACATACAACAGTGTCGGTAAATTTTAAAAGTAAAGAGGAATGAAGCTGATTGCGAAATGTAATGGCTAAGTCAAATGAGCCGAGTTCACGGGCTAGTTTATAGGTGGCAACTAAACGCGAAGAGGCTTTTTTTGTCTCATCTACAATGGCTTGCTCACAAAGAGGATGGTATTTGAGTGCTTCTATGCTTACATAGCTTCCTACAAAAGTAAACCTTGCGTTTGGATGTTGTTGTGCTAAAAGTTCAATGGCAGGTGTCGCCATAATAGCGTCACCGAGCCAGTTTGGTAAAATAATGAGTATTTTATAAGGCATTATTTCACCCACTTATTTTTTTCTAAAAGTTTTGCTTCCACGGTATCTGCGGCAAAAAGAAGCTCTTTGAGCTCCTGCGTTTTTTCGGCATCTACTGAGCTTTCGACAATATTTTTGAAATTGTATTTTATATAGCCTTCCTCTGTAACAAGTCCGATGAGGTTTCCTGCAAAAAAGTAGCTGAATCTTTTGGCAACATCTTTGTCAAAGAGTGAGCTTCCCATAGTCGCAATTTCTGCTTTGAGGCCGAGCATATCGACAATTGTAGGAAAAATGTCGTTGTGGCATCCAAGCGTTTGAATGACTTCGGGTTTAAAAATCTTCGGTGCGTAGATAATAAGCGGAATTCTAAAATGCTCTATCGAAGCCATTGGCTTGTCATTCGGACGATATTCTCTTGCAATAGGATTAAGGGCATCACCGCTTCCATGGTCTGAGGTAAAGATGAAAATAGTTCGCTCAAACCAAGGCTCATTTTTGACACCTTCCATAAAACGCTCAATAGCGTTGTCTGTGTAGATGTAGGCATTGAGTGAGCCGTTATAGTTTTTTAAGTCATGCGGATAGCGCTCAAACTTTTTACTTGGGAGATAAAAGTCAGAATGTGTTGTATCGGTAAACGCAAAGCCCATAAACGGTTCTTTCATTGCGTTTAGCTTCTTATGGTAAAAATCGAACATATTGAAGTCATAAGTTCCCGTAAGCGGTGAACGTCCCTCGTCCACGGTTTCTACATTTGGCATGTCTTCTGCCCCATAATACTCACTAAACCCTGCTAATGCGCTCACGGCATCTACTCTATATGAACGTTTGTTCCCCGCTTGCATGGCAACAGTGCTATAACCGTTTTCTTTTGCCACCTGTCCAAGATAGCTTAGTTTTGAGAGTTCTAAACCTTTACCAAGGTATTGAAAGCCGTAAGGGATTGTCAGGCCGGTAAATATGGAGGTTATGCCAAAAATAGAGCGGTAACCGTTGGAGTAAAAGTTAGTAAATTTAAGCCCTTCGTTGGAGAGTTTTTTAAAGTAGGGCGTAACACCAAGCTCTTTGTAATGCGTAAAACCATCAAGATGTTCCGCTCCAAAAGACTCTAAAAGAACGATGACGACATTGTATTTTGGTTTGTCTTTTGCGGCATATTCTCGTACCATCGGGTACTCTTCATATATGAAAGGAGCGTTTTTGGAATGCATCGCCGCTTTTGTAATACCAAGAGCCTTATCCAGTTTCATAAGATTGTGTTTTTGAGATTGTTTAGCTGTTCTGTAAATAGTAAAAAAACCGTTTAAGGCCAAGTTGCCGCTGCTTACTTTGTTGACGGCATAGGCATCGCTGCTTCCAAAACTTTTACCGCCGAGGTTGTTGCGTATGCCTAAAAAAAGCAGGAGTGTAACTATAAACGCAGTGATATAGAGCTTTTTTCCTGAAATGAAATTTTCTAATTCGACAGAAAATATTTTGTAGACACTATACAAAAACGCAGCACTTAAAAGCAGTGCAACAAGTGTGTAAGGGAGCATAGAACCAAAGGCCATACCGATGATAATGTCCCAATCTTCCCCGAGGTTAAAAATCTCATTTGAGATGTGTCTGTGGATGTAATCGTAGTAGAGTACATCTGAAAAACTGAGGATAAAAATTGCGTTTAAAATCAAAGCCCAGACAAGTCCGATATAGGCTCTTGCTTTTGTTTTTTTTACAAAAAGTAAAAGCAGTATAAAGAGTATTGAAAACGTAAAAATTGTTATCATATCTACACGAAAGCCCACAAATAAAGAGGCGTAGAACTCTCTGGTTGTAAGGTCTAAAAAGTCATCCGGGTAAAAGTTTAAAAGAGTGAGGCGAATGCCCATCATGACAATGAAGCTAAAAAGTAAAAGAACGCTTATTTGTGTAATTTGATTTTTAAACATTTTCGTTTTTTTCCTTCATAAGCCAAGAGTAGAAGATAATAGTAAAAATAGTAACAAGAAAAAATGAGGTGACGACATCGCTCAAAAAATGTCCGCCTGCGGATACGCGCGCGAAACTGACTAAAACACCGTAGATGAGTGCCACAGAAATCCAGAATGTTCTTTGGCGTTTGAGCAACAGGGCAAAGGCTAAAAGCGAAAATGCGCCTGCCGCGTGGCCTGAACTAAAAGAGTAACCCTCTTGGTCAGATACTATAAACGCAGGGGAGAACTCTTTGTCTCCGCCAAACTGTGTTGTCTGCGCAGGACGTGCGCGTTCCCAATTTTCTTTTAAAACAGAATTTACGATAAGCCCCGGAGCCAAACCAAGGGTTAAAAGCAGGTACAAAATCACTTTGGCATTGATGTTGAAGAGATTTTTTTTGCTAAAAAAGTTATAAAGAAAAATAAGAAGAGCACCTAGCGAAAAGGCAATGATGAGCGGTTTTACCGAATAGTAAAAAACCTCTTCAAAAAGTGTGCCGTTTATCGGGAAGCCTTTTCCGTCATAAAACAGATTTGAGATAAAAATATCAATCTGAGGAAAGAAGACAAAAACAAGTGAGGAAACTACAAAAAGGAGCCAAATTGTGAGTGGAACATGCAATATTTTTTTATTCATGAGCGATTATACCCCATCTTTTATGTGGATATATAAAGGCGAAGAGCCTATGTTTAGGGTTTTATCTTCGATTAAAATTCCGCTGCTCGAATAGACCTCGAAATGCGCTTCGTTTTGCAGGGTTGTGGGTTTGAGCGACCAGTGAATTTGAAGCAGTTTTTCATCGGTTAAGCATTGAAATATATAGTAGCCTCTTTCAATGTCCAAACGCAAAAACTGTGCGTTGTTTAAGTTCTGCACCATATATTTATAAACATTAAAAGCGCTGCGTTTTAGTAATCCTTCCCTATTATCAATAAGACCGTAACCCGGTGCTATAAGCTGATGCCATGAGACACTCTCAACTTGCTGGGATGCAAATGCGAGTAGGTGGTATCTAAGCATATAATCTGCGTAAAGGTCTTCGCTGACACACTCATGCTCGCTCGTCGGAGCATACGGGGCTGTGTTGCTTATAGGCCAGTTTGTCTCTGTAATATGCAAAGAATGGCCCGATTTTGGACTCAGCCAAACCATTGTGCTCAAAAGTGCTATTTTATCGGAAAGGTCAAAGCCCATCTGCAAATTTTCAGGAGCACCGCGTCTGTCAACGTATAACAAGGAAGAAACCCCGTTAAACTTTTGCTTATAAAAGTGAAAAAGAGTATGGGCGGTAAAATGGTACTCAAAATCTATGACACCGCTTCCTATGAGTTGTATGTGTGGAAATTCTGATTGTTGCAAATCGTAAGCTACCTGATAAAAACGCAGATATTCATTGACACTGAAAAAGCCCCATTTCGCTCTGTTTATAGTCGTGCCTATCTCGTAAATTGTAACAAGAGTGTCCAATGAGGTAAATATACTTCGCAAATCTTTTTTTGTGAGCTCCAAATCTTGGACATGTTCTCTGTCTTGCATGATTTTGAGGATAATTTTTCTATTTTTGTTTGCTTCAATAAAGCTCTTTAAACTCTCAAGTTTTTCCATTTCCCAAAGCTTCAAACGCAGTAGAATCGCTTCGACTTTAAGCTCGTCTAAAAGTTCCAAGGAGCGTTCAGGTTCTCTCTCAAAATCTACACCCATACTGAAAAAAGTTTTTGAATCGACAGTTTTTCTTTTAATGAAAGGCATCATCATTAAAGAGACAGGAAGCATAATGAGCGCTGTAAAGAGAGTTTGTATTAAAGAGAAAAGCTCATAGCGACGCATCTTTTTTTTGTACTCTTTGTCTTTGAGTTGGTAAGGTTGGTCGGAGTAGTTGTCCCACTCATAAGGTGTTTTCATTTATTGCATCCATTTTGTTTGTTTAAGAAGGCTCGCCTGAGCCGTGTCGATGCCAATGAGAAGTTCTTGAAGCTCGGCAGAATTGTTTCCCTCACCGTCCATAAAGTTTCTAAAGTTGTAGTGAACGCTTGCTTTGCCGTCAGTAAGTGCTACTTCATTCCCGCGTTTAACAAAGGCAAAACGCTGCGTGACACTCTCATCAAAGAGGGAATTGCCAATAGCCGTAAAAGTGTTTTTCCAGCCGAGAATGTCCGTTAAAGATGCGAGAATATCAGCATGCGAGCCGACTCTATCTATTTTTTGTGCTTGCAGAATTTTTGGCGCGTAGATGATAAGAGGAATGTGAAATTCATTGAGCGGCACTTTTGCACTTTGCAGTTCTTTGGTTGGCGCTACTTCGGCATGGTTTGCATGGTCGGCGGTGAAGATGAAAATTGTGTTCTCAAACCAAGGCTCTTGTTTTGCTTTTTCCATAAACTCCGCTATCTGGGCATCTACATAAAACATGGTGTTAAAAAAACCATACTCAGATTTCATGCTGTGCGGGTATTTTTCCCATTTTGCACCGGCTGAATAATAGGGCGCATGCGTTGAAGCGGTAAAGGCAAAACTAATGAAAGGTTCGCTAATAGTGTGGAGCTTTTGAGATAATAATCTGAACATGTCCCCATCCCAAACGCCATAGTTCGGAGCGCCGACTTCATCAGAACTCTTAGGCATGTCTTCGGCACCGTAATAATCACTGAAACCCGCTAGCGCACTGAGTTTATCAACTCTAAAAGAGCCTCTGTCGGAGCTTTGCATAGAGAGCGTTGCATAGCCGTTTTCTTTGGCCATTTTGCCCAAGAAGCTGAGGTTGTAAAGCTCCAGACCTTCTCCAAAATTCTCAAAACCTACGGGCTGAATCAGCCCCGTAAAAACGGAGGTGATTCCCTCTTGCGAGCGTTGTCCGTTGGCGTAAAAGTTTGTAAAAAGCAGACCTTCGTTGGCCATTTTATCGAGTGTAGGCGTGATGCCAAGATTGTTGTGTGAGAGAGCATCTACATATTCGGCACTCAGACTCTCTATCATGATGATAACCACATTGTGTTTGTTTGGCTTTTGATCTTTGTAGCTTCTCATGAGCGGAAACGTACTCTCATGGTACTGCGTTTTATTTGAGTCTAGGGCACTTTTAACAGTCTCCAAGGCGCTCACTAAACTCATGCCAGAGTGGTTGATATTTTGACGGTTTCCACCTCTGTAGTAACAAAAAAAGCCGTTGAGTGCGAGGTTTCCCGAGGCGAGTTTATTGACTGCAAAAGCGTCAGAAACACCAAAGGAGATGCCATCAATCTTTCCGCGAACGCCTAAAAACGCAACTATAAGAATGAGCGGGATATTTACCCATTCCATAGCTCTTATTTCTTGGTTGCGTATCTCTGCGCCAAAAAGTTTGTAAAAAAAGTAAAGTACACCCAAAAATAGAATTGAAGCAACAATGCTTTGGTAGAAAAAATAATCCATTGCCATGCTAAAGAGTATGCCGACATCGTTGCCGATGACGTTAAGCTCGTCGCTGAGGTGACGGTTTACAAAGCCAAAATAGAGCACATCCCCAATGTTGAAAAAGAGAACAGAAGCCACAGGAACAGCCCAGATTAGGCCTATTAGAATTCTGTATGGCTTGTAAAAAGTGAATTTCAGAGGCAAAAGCAGAAGCAGCCAAAGCACAGAAGTCAGGGTGAAAATAATCGCTGTATCGACACGTAAACCCATGAAAAACGATTGGAGTGTTTCGCTAAAAGTAAGTGATGAAAAGTAGTCCAAATAAGAGAGATAAAAAAATATTCTAACGGCTAAAAAGAGTGCAAATGTGAAAATAATGGCTGAAATAACTTGTGTATATCTATTTTTGAATGACAAAACAATCCCTGATGAAGTATAAAATGTAAGTGAAATTATATCCTTTTTAAGGTAATATTTTGGATTAATTTATTTTAGGAAATATATATGAAAATATCAGTAATAGGCACAGGTTATGTAGGTTTAGTGAGTGGAGTTTGTTTCGCTCAGATGGGAAATAGCGTAACTTGTGTTGATATTGATGCGAATAAAATAGAAAAACTTAAAGAGGGGATTATCCCAATATATGAACCGGGTCTAGAAGATATGACTTTGGAGAACTATAAAAAAGGCACACTTAAGTTTAGCACGGATGCAAGCGAGGCCATAGGCAACTCTGCTATTGCGTTTATTGCAGTGGGAACACCGATGGGCGAAGACGGCAGTGCAGATTTGCAGTATGTTTTGGCGGTTGCAAAAACAATCGGGCAGAGTATGAAAAAATATATGGTGATTGTAGATAAATCAACAGTTCCGGTTGGTACTGCCGACAAAGTAAAGGCAACTATTCAAGCAGAACTCGACAAACGCGGAGAGAACATTGAATTTGATGTAGTCTCAAACCCTGAGTTTTTGAAAGAGGGTGCAGCAATCCAAGATTTTATGCACCCTGACCGTGTTGTCATCGGGGCCCAGAGTGAAAAGGCGATGAATATTATGCGAGATTTATATGCGCCTTTTATGAAACATCATGACCGTTTCATAGGTATGGACATAAAATCTGCAGAGATGACAAAATACGCAGCAAACGCAATGCTTGCAACAAAAATCTCTTTTATGAATGAGATGAGCCAGATTTGTGAGCGAGTCGGAGCGGATATCAACAGAGTCAGAAACGGCATAGGAAGCGACAGCCGCATTGGGTACAGCTTTATCTATCCGGGCTGTGGATACGGCGGAAGCTGTTTTCCTAAAGATGTGCAGGCTTTGGCAAAAACAGCTAAAGACTTTGGCTATAACCCAAGAATTTTAGACGCGGTTGAAGCGGTGAATTATGACCAAAAGTATGTTATTTCTAACAAAGTCATAGAAAGATTTGGCGAAAACTTGGACGGGAAAACTTTTGCTGTTTGGGGACTTAGCTTCAAACCAGAAACGGACGATATGCGTGAAGCGAGTTCAATCACAATCATCAACGAGCTCACAAGAAGAGGGGCAAAAATAGTTGCGTATGACCCAAAAGCAATCCATGAAGCACAAACACATTATCTTGTAGGAAATGAGCGCGTTTCTTACGTTGAGAGCAAATATGAAGCACTCAAAGGCGCTGACGCGCTGATTTTAGTGACGGAGTGGCAAGAGTTCAGAAGTCCTGATTTTGAGGAGATGAAAAAACTGCTTAACTCTCCTATCTTTTTTGACGGAAGAAACCAGTTCAAAAAAGAGAAGATGAATGAAAACGGGTTTGAGTATTTTCAGATTGGCGTGAACTAACTTGTTGCGTTTTTTTGTAGTTTTACTAGTACTCTTTGTTAGCCTAAACGCAGTAACTCTACAAAAAGCGAATCTTTATAAAGACCAAAATATCTCCGGTTGGTTAATGTCTGAAAAGCTTGACGGCATAAGAGCGTTTTGGGATGGAAAAATGCTGCAAACGCGCAAAGGAAAAGAGATTCATGCACCTGAGTGGTTTGTAGAAAATCTTCCTCCTTTCGCACTCGATGGAGAACTCTGGAGTAAACGCAGTGACTTTGAAAATATCCAGTCTATTGTGGTTGATGACAAACCGGGTGAAAAATGGAAAGAAATCTCTTACATGATTTTTGAAGTGCCTTTTTCTGAGGGAAATTTTACGACAAGAATCGAAAAAGCCCAAAACTACATCTCTGCGAACAAGCTCTCTCATCTTAAAATAATCGAGCAAAAAGTTTGCTCTTCCCAAACGCAGCTTGATGCATATTTGCAGCAAGTGATAAAAAACGGTGGCGAAGGTGTTATGATAAAAGACGCTTTTAAATACTATTTTGAGGGACGAAGCGACTCTATTTTAAAAGTCAAAGAGTCTCAAGATATGGAAGCCGAAGTCATAGGTTATAAAGCCGGAACCGGAAAATATAAAGAGATGATGGGAAGCTTGCGGGTACAACTTGAAAACGGCGTAGAGTTTTTCATAGGAAGCGGTTTTTCAGATGCACTGCGAAAAAACCCTCCTAAAATCGGTGAAACAGTTACTTTTAAATATTACGGTTTTACAAAATACGGCAAGCCAAAGTTTGCCTCATTTATGAGAGTGAGAAAAGATTAATGCGAATACTTGTAGTCCGAACAGATAAGCTTGGTGATTTTATAACGGCACTTCCCGCTATATATGTCCTTAAGCAGCATAACCCAAATAACAAAATCATTGTCTGTGTCGCACCGCTCAATAGAGCATTGGCTCTTGCATGTGACTTCATTGACGAAGTGATTATAGATAAAGGGCAGAGTGTTTTTTCACTCGCACAAGAGTTTAAAAATGCAAACATAGACGCCTCAATCACACTCTTTTCCAACACCAGAGTTGCGTTTGCGCAGTTTTTAGCACGCATTCCAAAACGCATAGCACCTGCTACAAAAATAGCGCAGATATTTTACACAAACAGAGTCTCTCAAAGACGCAGCGAAGTCAAAATGGCTGAGTTTGAATATAATTTGGAGCTTACAAAAGAGCTGTTTTCTGAGATAAGTTTGGAGTATAAAAAACCTCTTTTAGTCTTTGAGGGTGCACATGATGTATATGCGGATTTTTGTAAAAACAATACAATAGAAAAAGAAGTTGTTGCGTTTCATGTAGGTTTTGGCGGGAGCAGTGATGCCAACTGGAGCTTGGATGAATATGAAATATTGATACGGGAAGTTTTAAAAAAAGGTAAGTACCAAGTAGTTTTAACTTTCGGACCAGATGAAAAGGGCTTGTATGAAGAAATGCAAAAACGCTTTCTCGGTGAAAATGTCGTATTTTATCTCTCACTTGATGGCATCGTCTTCTTCGCAAAACTCATCAGCAACTTCAAACTTTTTGTGAGCACTTCGACGGGAACCTATCATTTGGCATCTTTAGTAGGTTGTCCAACAATGACCTTTTTTGCAGATACGCTTTTTGCGAGTGCTAAACGCTGGAAGGGTGTTGGGGATGAGAAGCTGCAACAGTGGTTTATGATACCTTTAGCGAGAGAAGAGAGAAATACACTGTTTATCAAGGTCAGAAAAAATATTATTGAATTTTAATTATTGACCATATAAATATCCATATATTTCTTGACCACTGAAGCAGGAGAATATATTTCAAGATGCTTGTCATAATCTATTGTCTGCTTTGAATTTAAAACTTCTATGATTTTTTCAGCAATTTCTACTTTGTCAAAGTTCGTGAGATTATTTGCCAGGTCACCGGACATAATGTCTAAAGTTCCACCTCTTCCTCTTGTAGCGATTATATTTGTCTTGCATGCTAATGATTCGAGTAATACATTTGGCAAACCTTCAAATAGCGATGTGAATACGAAAAGATCGGCTTTTTTTACCCAAGGATAAGGGTTTGTGAGAGAACCTGTAAAGTGAACACTATCAACAATATCAAGCTCTTTGATTTGCTTCTCATAATCATTTTTTAACTCACCGTTGCCTATAAGGACTAGATTATGTTCAAGATGTAAATGTTTTTTTGCATAAGCAAATGCTTCTATAAGTAAAGATATGTTTTTTGCGTTTGAAAATCTTCCAACATTTACGAGATATTTTTGAGTATATTGAGGTGAATATTCTAGCGCTTTTTCCTGTATAAGTTTAGAGTTTATTGGACTTGGAATAACATTTAAACTTTTTGGCACAATATTATTTTTTTCAAATCCTGTTAAAATTTCTTCATAAATACTTTGAGCATTACACATTACATTTTTTTTATCAAATAGTTTTTGCATATAAAAATTATGTAGAATTGTTTTGTAGTGTCTTAATATATTGACCTGTTGTATAACAAGCCTCTCATCATGTAAAGGCCATAACATTTCGAAAGTTCCTTGTCCTCTGATTATAATCAGGTCAAATTTTCCGTATTGCTTTTCTAGTTTTTTAAGTTTATATTTAAAGATAGGAGTAAGTAAAATACCTTGCCATAAAAAATAGCTATATCTTATTAAACCGTTTAAAAATTTTGCTAGGATATTTAAAAACACTCCAATAACAGTTTTTTTTAAACTTTTTTCTAAATCAAAAAGATGTAGGTTTACTGTATTATTTGGTTTTAAAACAGCATTTTTAGATTTAAAATAAATAAGATGAGCTTCATGCCCTTCATTGGCAAATGTTTCACTCAGGTTTACTGCGGCTCTTTGCATCCCTCCCATTGTGAGGTTTTTTACTATGACCGCAACTCTCATTTAGACCCTTCTTTTGCGTAAAATTTTTTATACCAGTCAACAAAGGCCTTGATTCCAGTGTCAAGATTCGTGGATGGTTTGTAATTAAAATCTTTTATTAAATCTGAGACATCTGCAAAAGTCGACTCTACGTCACCGGGTTGCATAGGCAGCATCTCTTTTTTTGCATTTATGTGAAGATTATCTTCTAGTGATTCAATAAAATCCATAAGTTTGATAGGTTTATTGTTTCCTATATTGTAAATTCTGTATGGTGCCGATGAAATATTAGGAAGCGGAGTTGAGGCATTCCAATTGTTACTCGCTGAAGAAGGATTGTCGATTATTTTAATAAGACCATCGACGATATCTTCAATATAGGTAAAATCCCTACTCATATTTCCATTGTTAAATACTTTGATTGGACGATTATTTAATATGGCATCTGTAAAGAGCATAGGTGCCATGTCCGGTCTTCCCCATGGCCCGTATACGGTAAAAAATCTGACTCCCGTTGTTTTAATGCCGTAAAGGTGAGCATAGGAATGTGCCATCATCTCATTAGATTTTTTTGTTGCTGCATATAAACTGACGGGATGGTCTGTATGGTCGGTAGTCTTGAATGGTTGAGATTTATTTAATCCGTACACGGAAGAACTTGAAGCAAAACATAAATTTTTTACATTGTGATTACGGCAGCCTTCGAGAATATTAAGAAAACGTAAAACATTACTTTGCACATATGCATAAGGATTTTCAAGAGAGTATCTGACTCCAGCCTGGGCAGCGAGATTACAAACAGCATCAAATTTTTCTGTTTTAAAAAGTGCATCAATTTTTTCAGTGTCGGAAATATCAAGTTTCTTGAATGTGAAAGAAGGGTATATAGATGATTTCTGAGTTTCTTCTGAATGTGTTTCAAGATAATGAACGCCCAATTCATTCAGACGACCCAGCTTGAGATTTACATCATAGTAATCGTTTAAATTATCAATTCCAACAACTTCATCCCCCCTCTGGAGTAATCTTTTTGCGAGAAAAAAGCCAATAAAACCAGCACTTCCGGTTACTAAAATTTTCATTGATTACCTTTGTTTTAATTTTGACCAAGAAGTGATATTGAAATACAATAAGACTCAAATAATACAACACTAAGACTTAAAATGTATTTTATGCATTAAGGTAGAATTAAATATTGTTTCAATACATCAAAATAATCAGATGTAACTTCTTTTTTATACCTTATATCAATATGATCAAGACTGTCACCAAGATATCCATTAGGATATTTGAAAACTTTGTCGCTATGTTTGATTTTGAAATGTTTATTGAGTTCTTGATTGAGATAGCTAAGATATTGTCCTGAGTTATTTGCAATTGAAGCATGAATAGGGCCATGCGTAAATACGCAGTTTAAGCTATGCGTATTACAAAAATTTTGAAGTAATTCTAACTCTTTGAGTTTGTCGTTATGAAGTTTTATATTGTCAAAAGATATAGCGCTTAATTGCTGTGTATTGTTGGAATATTTTTTCTTTTTTTGAATTACATAGTCATTTTTGTAATCTATCTCAGAACTAACTTTTAAAGAAAACATTTTTTTATTTAAGTGTTTCAAATGCCATAAAATTTCTTTTGGATTTATATAATACTCTACCAATGTTTTTAGATTTAACTCTTGCAATGCATCTTTTAAGTTGAAAAGTTCTAATACCGCTTCCTTTGGATAACTTCTTCCCCAAATATCCAGTGTCTGTATAATTATTACATTTTTAATTTTATGATTATGTTCTAGTGATTTTTTCAAGATTCCTAAACTGCCTATAATCCCCCAACTTCCTGTTAAGCAGAGATTTGTAGTCTGTGAGTTTGAAAGTTCTGTAAAATAGTTTGCATCTATTGCGTTTCCACCGGATGAATCACCTATAATAATTGTTGATATATTTTCGAAGGCATCACTTTCTATTTTGGATAGTTGATATTGTCTGAGGATATCGTTACCATTTAAAGAAAAATCACTTCTATTTAACAAAAAAGAAATAATAAAAATCCCGGTGAGCAGTATCAAAAAAATTATGACAAATTTTTTTGAATGTATCTCTTTTTTAAAAATTGAAATATAAGAATTCAGAAAATTCATTTAACCCTCCATATGCGACAATAAATAGCAGCAGAGTAACAAGCAAATAATTTAGATTTAAAGTAAATTGTTTTGAAAGCTGAGTAGTATTTTTGAGGTATATAAGTATAAATGCAGCAAGCAGCCAGATGAAAATTTCATTTTTTGCATTGATATTTTGCAGCCACGGGCCAAAATTTATATTTAAAAAATCAAGTTTGTTTTGCCAATGAGAGTCAATGAGAATTTTTCCAAAAAACATTCCATGCAAGACTTTGATAGCATCATCCCACTCCTTAGCCCGAAAGAAAATCCAGGCAATATTGACAAAATTAAATGTGATAAACCAAGCGAGGATGGTTGGCAGTTTAAATCCAAGAGACTTCCAAATGTGATTGACAACAAGAGCAACACCATGCAAAAAGCCCCAAAAAACAAATGTCCATCCGGCTCCATGCCAAATACCGCCAAGTATAAAAGTTGCCATTAAATTTGTAGAAGTTCTAAAAGTGCCTTGTCTGTTTCCTCCCAGAGGAATATAAATATAATCTTTTAAAAATCTTGAAAGTGTTATATGCCATCTTCTCCAAAAATCTTGAATAGAGGTGGCTTTATAGGGAGAATTGAAGTTAATAGGCAGTTTGATGTTAAAAAGAAGTGCTGCACCTATGGCCATATCCGTATATCCGCTAAAATCAAAATAGAGCTGAAAGGTATAGCTGAGGCTTGTTGCCCAGGCTTCTAGCAAATTTAAAGTCTCCGCCTTGTCAAACCCGTTTGTTGCCCAGACGGCAAAAGTATCCGCAATAACAACTTTTTTAAAGAGTCCTATGGAAAATATAAAAAGTCCTGTGGCAATATTTTTGTAATTTTTTGCCAGATTCCATTTGTTGGCAAACTGAGGCATCATTTCAGCGTGATGGACAATCGGGCCGGCAATGAGCTGAGGAAAGAATGTTACAAAGAGTGCATAGTTTAAAAAGTCATACTCGCTTGTCTCGCCTCTGTAGCTGTCAACCAAATACGCTATTTGTTGAAAGGTAAAAAAACTGATAGCTAAAGGCAGTGCTAAATGAAGCAATGGAACAGAGCCGTCAAACGCAAGATTAAAGTTCTCTATAAAAAAATCACTGTATTTAAAATATCCGAGTAAAGAGATATTGGCAATTATTCCAAAAATAAGAAGCGTTCTCTTACTTACTTTTACTTTTGTAAAGTTCTCGTTTAAGCTGTTGCCGATTACATAGTTAAATAACATTGAGGAAAGGATAAGTGGAAGATAAACTATATTCCACCAAGAGTAAAAAAACAGAGATGCAAAAACCAAAAAGCCTTTAGCACCCGTGACAAGCCTTTGGTTTAAAAGATAAAAATATATGAAGAAAGTAAAAGGCAGGAAGAAAAATATAAATTCGTAGGAGTTAAAGAGCATTAATTATTTTTGCCCTTTTATCTTGCGTTTAAGATTCACCTTCGCTTCTAAAAATTTCGCTTCATTTATAACAATTTTAATGGCTTTTTTCTCGTCTAAATTTGCCAGTCTTGCATATTCTTTTGCAATAATAACAAGGTCATTATCATCTTTTGCCCAGAACTTATTGAAATTTGTAAGTCCTTCATATCCCGGGATTGTTTTGAATTGCATTCTGTTTATGTCTACGAGTGAAAATTTAAATTTATCGTTTTGAATGGTGACTAATATGTTTCCGAGTGAATAATCGGTATGCCAAACACCTTTTTGATGAATATCATAAGTAAACGCAGTAAACTCTTTGAGTATTTCTTCATAAGTATTTACTTTATGGTGAAAAACTTCGCGTATGGTAAATTCATAAGGCTCATAAACAGAGATGAAATAACTCTCAGATAAAAGTCCCCCTTCAAAAAATTCTATAATGCCGATGGGTTCAGGTGTGTTTACTCCTAGTTCCATAAGTTTGACTGCATTCTGATAGGATTTTTTTGCTTTTCCTTCACGAAAAAATGTATAGGCTAATTTGTTGATAAAATGAGGCACTTTAAAAGATTTGACCACACATTTTATGCCGTTTAATTCAACTATCTTTAACTCATTCCTAGCTTTATGAATACTTTCTTTAGAGTTATGAAATATCTCTTTTATATTGAGTAAATTTTTTTCAAAGTTTTTGTACTTTGGATTGAGTGTAAATTTGTATGACAAAGAAAAGCCTTTATTTGTGTGTAACTGTTATTTGGATAGAATTTTGCTAATTATTTTAGGATTTATATGAAAAAAAATATAACAGCCAATATTATAACACTTAATGAAGAAAAGAACATTGAAGCAGTTATAAAATCAGTGCAGGAAGTTTGTGATGAAGTTCTTGTGATAGACTCTCTTAGCAGTGACAGAACTTGTGAGATTGCTGAATCTTTGGGTGCAAAAGTCATCAAGCAGGCTTACCTTGGTGACGGACCTCAAAAAGCGTTTGGCGCGCCGTTTGCAAAAAATGAGTGGATTTTAAGCATTGACGCAGATGAAAGACTTGATGCAAACGCAATAGAAGCGATTAAAAATCTTGACTTAAACGCAACGTCCTACGAAGCTTTTTCTTTTGCAAGAAAAACTTATGTCGGCAAAGCCTTTATAAAACTTTGGTATCCAGACAGGGTGACGAGGCTTTACAACAAAAGCAAGTGTGGGTTTTCAACTGCCGGCGGGCATGCAAGAGTACAAACGCAGAAGGTAAAAGACCTCGATGCCGACATGCTGCACTATTCGTACGAAGATTATGCACAGATGGTAAAAACTTCTCATAAATTTATAACACGTGGTGCAAAAATAGCTCACGAAGAGGGAAAACGCGCTTCTGCGTTTGATCCGTTTTTACACGGAGTCGGGGCTTTATTTAAAGCACTTATTTTAAAAGGCGGTGCGTTTCACGGGGTTAACGGCTGGAATGTCGCGGTTATCTCTGCGTTTAGCTCGTATATGAAATATGCTTTGATGTTGGAGATGCAAGAAAATGACTAAAAAAACACTTTTAGAATTATGTATGTCCCCGGATTTGGGCGGTTTGGAATTGTATATGGTTCGGGCGGCAAAAGCGCTTCGAGATGATTTTAACGTCATCAGCATCATTAATGAAAACTCTAAACTTGAACAATATTACGATGAAGACAACACATATATAAAAATCAAAAAAACGAGTAATCTTTTTATGTTCGGTGCAGCGAAAAAATTGGCAAATGTCATTGATGAACATGATGTGGATATCATTCACATGCACTGGACGAAGGATATTCCTTTTGTTGTTTTGGCAAAGCTACTTTCAAAGAAAAAACCAAAAATTGCGCAAACACGCAATATGACAATGACACGTTTCAAAGATGATTTTTATCATAGATTTTTATATAAAAATATGGATTTGTTGCTTCCTGTAACATATCAGGTAAAAGAGCAGCTGGAGCAATTTATCCCTGCAGAGATTCGCCCAAAAGTTGAGGTTCTGTATATGGGTTCAGATAAACCGGAACTTTTGAATGATGCTGAGGTTCAAGTGCTAAAAGACGAACTTGGCCTCAGTTCTTCTGCGTTTAATCTAGGCATGGTCGGACGCATCAACGAAGCAAAAGGGCAGCATCTTCTTATTCGCGCTCTAGCTCATCTGCAAGATATGAATGTTCATGTATATTTTGTGGGACATGAAATGCGCAAAGGATATACGCAAGAGCTGAAAAAACTTAGTCATGAGTTAGGCGTAGAAAATCAGGTACACTTTTTAGGTTTTATGAAAAATCCGCACCATTTTTACCAGGCATGTGACGCGATAGTGCTTGCTTCAAAACGTGAAACGTTTGGTTTGGTGCTCATAGAAGCAATGCAGGTCGGAACTGCCGTCATAGGGGCAAACAGCGGCGGAGTAGTTGAAATAATCGACGACGAAAAAACGGGCTTTTTGTTTGAGAGCCAAAATGCAGAGAGTTTGGCAGCAGCTATTGAAAAACTTGTAAAAAATCCGCAGCTGCTTGAGAGTGTTGCAAACGCAGGTCAGCAAAAGTGTCAAGAGAAGTTTTCTAATGTCGTGCAGTTTGAAAAGCTCGCTGAAATATTAAATACGAGAATAAATTAAATGAAGACTTTTGTAACTATATTTGAAAAATGTGAAAATATTCATTTAATAAAAGATGTTGGTCAGATACCCTATTTCATGCATAAAACTTTTGCTTATGACTCTACTATAGTCACTTTAAAAAATGAAACTGATTATAAATATTTGGATAGTGAAGTAAAAGGTTTAAAGTTAAAATTTATACCAAAAATTAAATTTGGTCGTGTGTCATTGGCTGTTATTTGGTATTTACTAAAAAACGCAAAAAAAATCGATGTGCTTCATCTGTTCCATCATAGAGAACCTAGCTATATCTACTCAATAATATATAAATTAATAAATCCAAAAGGGCATTTATATTTGAAGTCTGACAAAGGTTATCGTGGCTTAATTAAGAATAATGGACTTTTTGCCAATGAGAAGTTACGCCACAAATTTAGATCAAAACTTTTTGATATTGCGATTAAGTATATTGATACTTTATCAATAGAATCAACAAATGGTTATGAGTTTTTGATAGAAAAATATCCACAATACAAAGAGAAGTTTTTGTTTCTTACAAATGGATTGGATATTGACAGATTTTACGAACAAGCTCCGTTTGTGGAATATAAAGACAAAGAAAATCTGATTATCACCGTTGGCCGCATAGGAGCAAGAGAAAAAAATAACGCTATGCTCTTAAACGCCATCCCGTCATTGATCTTAGAAGATTGGAAGGTACTGTTTATTGGCCCAATTGAGGACTCTTTTCAATCGGAAATAGATAAATTTTATAGTAAAAATCCAAGTTTAAAAAGTAAAGTTATTTTCACCGGAGCAATTTATGATAGAAAAGAACTTCTGTCTTACTATGCAAAAAGTAAAATATTTTGTTTGACTTCTATTGAAGAGAGTTTTGGATTTGTGCTTATTGAGGCTATGTGTTATGGGAATTATATAGTTACAACAAATGTTTCGAGTGCCAAAGAGATAACCAATAATCAAAAATATGGAGCAGTAGTGGATAATCAGTCAGAACTAATAGATACTGTAAATACTTGTATTACAAATGATTTTGAGTACGGAAAAAAATCAGATGAAATCGCAAGATACGCGAATGAAAGATATAACTGGAAAAAAATCGTACAAAAGCTTGAAGAGAGTATTGAAAAAGTATAATGTAACTACTTCAAATCTTGCTTCAATTTTTGTATGAGATTGTGTGAAAGAGTAAACTTTTCTAGAGATAACTCAAAGTTTTTCAGTGCTTTTTCAGTATCGTATAAGTTCTTGTTTTCCAATGCTTCATCATCGTCAATGTAATAGAATCCGTTGGTAAATTTGCTGCCAAGAGGAGTTTCTTTAAATACTACAGGTATTGTGAGAACCATACAGCACTCTATAAACCTATATGTCCACATGGTTTCCTGATTGCCCTTAAAATCTTTTTGGTGAGGGCATAGACCAAATTTTGCGGTTGCTAATTCTGAATAATAAACATTGTTGAATTTGTTTTTTGTAAATTTTGATCTGCCATAATCTGACTCAATTAACTTAGAATTTGGAGTAGAGAATTTTAGTAGCATCTCTTTTCTTCCGCCACCATCAGACATGTTCCCATTAAAATAATAGGTTAAAATCTTTTTTACTGTATGCATTTTTTTTGCTTTGTTAAAAAAAGATTTTGGATATATGATTGGCAGCTC
>Ga0180732_1000656_pt1 | contig 27061 bp, 27 predicted proteins | sample KR11_01MetaG_FD_148674 | JGI IMG/M metagenome (GOLD analysis project Ga0180732, IMG submission 148674) | Groundwater microbial communities from the Olkiluoto Island deep subsurface site, Finland - KR11_0.1 MetaG | ecosystem: Environmental > Aquatic > Deep subsurface > Groundwater | place... | reverse complement strand
ACATTTTACATCCGCTTGCCGCTTACTCTGGCGATTGTAGACGGAATGATAGTTAAAGTGGCAAATGAAAGGTTTATTATTCCGACTCTAAATATTCAGGAATCATTCCGTCCCCAGAAAAAAGAATATTTTACAGTAAAAGGAGAGGGAGAGGTTATAAAAGTAAGAAATAGTTTGATTCCACTGATCAGGCTTGACCGTCTTCTTGGGCTGAACACAGAAAGTACTTCCGGACAACCCAAAGCAGAACCATGGGAAAAGCTTGTTGTTGTTGTTGAGAATCAGGAGAAGAAAAAATGCCTGCTGGTGGACGAATTGATTAACCGGGAAGAAGTTGTTATCAAAAGCATGGGTGGGTGGCTTAAAGACATCAAAGGAATAGCCGGCTCAGTGATTATGGGCGATGGGAGAGTCGGACTTATTCTTGATATAGGAAGTATTTTTCAGATGGTATCGAGGGAATCATAATGAATATTGTTGTCGGCGTCGGTGACATGAAAGTAAGCAATGATCCTGATGCAGTGCTGGTTACATACGCTCTGGGTTCATGTATAGGAATAGGGATATATGATCCTGTTGCAAAAGTTGGCGGGGTTCTTCATTACATGTTGCCCGACTCCGAGATTGATCCGGAGAAGGCCAAAAAAAATCCTTTTATGTTTGGCAACACCGGTATACCACTTCTTTTTAAAGAAACTTACAAGTTTGGAGCTGCAAAAAACCGCTTGAAAGTCCTGGTATTAGGTGGGGCTCAGATTCTTGATCAAAATGGGCTTTTTAATATCGGAAAGCGTAACCATACAGTTCTTAGAAAAATGTTCTGGAAAAATAACATAATTGTAGATTTTGAAGAGGTGGGAGGTACCGTGAACAGGACAATAAAACTCGAAGTAAAAACCGGTGAAGCCATTATGAAAGTATGCGGAACAGAGGTGAGAAGAATACCATGGATTTAGAAAAAATTATAAAAAATATTGATTCTCTAAGTCCTGTTTCCTCTACAGGAACAAAAATTATGGAGATTATTTCCAACCCTGACAGCTCTCTTGGTGAGATTGTAGAAGTTATCCAATACGACCAAAGCATGACTGCCAATCTGCTGAAAATATGCAATTCATCTTTCTTTGCTTTGAGAGAAAAAGTTGTATCGGTACGACAGGCGGTTTCCTATTTGGGAATGAATAATATAGCCAATATTGTGATAATGGGAAATTTTTCTAAAAACTTCAATACTTCCCAGGATGGTTATGGTCTGAATGAAGGCGAATTATGGAAGTATTCGGTTTCTTCCGCAGTTATAGCCCAGGGTTTGGCAGAAAAACGGAATGTTAAAAACATTCCCCGCCTTTTTACTTCTGCATTATTGAAAGATATCGGCAAGGTTGTATTAAGCAATTACGTCCAGGATGCGTTTAAAGAAATAGAACTAAAAGTACAAGAAGATGGAATGACTTTTTTGCAAGCGGAAAGAGAAGTTCTTGGAATTGATCACGCAGAATTAGGTGCTATGGTAGCTGAAAAATGGAATTTTAATCCTGAAATGGTGTTTGTTATCAGGAACCATCATAATCCAATAAATATTCTGATACAGGATAATCCATCTATTCCAATAATTTATCTGGCCGATTCAATATGTATGATGATAGGAATAGGCGGGGGGTCGGATGGACTGGCTTACAAGTACTATCAGGAAGTTGTAGACAGGTTGAACTTTACTGAAGTTGAGTTGCAAAAAACCATCGCTGATTTCTGGGAAAAAACCAAAGCTGTTGAAGAGATGGTTACTTTGTCAGGAGGACGTTGAAAATGGCATTTAATGTTCTGATCGTTGACGATTCTTCGTCAATGCGGGCAGTTATAAAAAAAGTCATTAAAGCTTCCGGCTTTAATGTAGGCAATTATTTTGAAGCTGGAGACGGAATTGAAGGCTTGAAAATACTTGAAAATGATTGGATAGATCTTGTTTTGAGCGACATCAATATGCCAAATATGGACGGCATGTTATTTTTATCTGAAATGAAAAAAAATGAGCTATTCAGTTCAATTCCGGTTGTAATGATTACAACTGAAGGAAGTGAAGCAAAAATCCAGGAAGCGATAAGACTGGGGTCAAGCGGATATATTAAAAAACCGTTTTCTCCGGTGGATATAAAGAACATTTTGAGCAGATTAATGGGAGAGGAGGTCTCTGATGTCAGGGGAAATGATGACAGCGATGAAACAGGCGATTTCTGAAGTAATGGAAAAAATGTTTTTTATGCCTGTGCAGATCAACGATAAACCTGGAACTTTAAGCGAATGGTTTTCAAGCGAAGAACCAATAATTGGCGCTACTCTTAGTTTTACAGGCATTCAGTCAGGTTATTCGTATCTTCTTATTCCGGCGGGAGCCGCCAGGGAATTAACTGCCAATTTTTTAGGATATTCAGAAGATACTATAAGCGAAAAACACGAGAGGGATACGGTAAAAGAGGCTCTGAATATGATTGTAGGCTATATGTTGTCACAATTTGAAGATGCCTTTAAGCTCGGTATACCGCAATATATCAATGAAAGCGATTTTATGGCTAAACGGCTTGAAGGCGATTATAATGGCGCCTTTTCCGTCAAGACGTATGGCAATTGCATTGCAGCCGGTCTTATAATGAATATGCCCTTACAATAAAAGGGGTTTATCCTATGGGAAAACCAATAAAAGTATTAATTGTCGATGATTCGGCTGTAGTAAGAAAAGTCTTTTCGGAAGAACTTTCGAAAGAATCCGATTTAGAAGTAGTCGGAACAGCGCCTGATCCTTATGTGGCTAGAGACAAAATTTTAAAACTGAATCCCGATGTTGTCACATTAGATATTGAAATGCCCAGAATGGACGGACTTAGCTTCCTTAAAAAGTTGATGCGTTATTATCCATTGCCAGTGATAATCGTAAGTTCATTAACTCCAAAAGGTGGAAAAATGGCTTTGGAAGCTTTATCCATCGGAGCTCTTGAAGTAATTTCAAAACCGTCCGGCGCATATTCAGTGGGAGAGATGAGCGTTCAGCTGATTGACAAAATCAGGGCTGTGGCCGGAATCAAGGTAAATCCCTCCAAATTCGCTAGCAATGATACCAATGTACAAGGTAAAAAGACGACAAAAGCTCTTACCGAAACGACCAACAAGATTATAGCGATCGGCGCTTCAACAGGAGGAACGGAAGCATTAAAGGTTGTATTGACGTCAATGCCTCCAAACGCACCGGGAATTCTTATCGTACAGCATATGCCGGCACATTTTACCACTTCTTTTGCAGAAAGGCTGAATGAATTAAGCTCCATTACTGTAAAGGAGGCTGCTGACGGAGATTCATTGGTAAACGGAATTGCATTAATAGCACCGGGAAACTTTCATATGCTGTTAAAAAAAAGCGGAGCAAGGTATTATGTTCAGGTTAAAACCGGTCCGCTTGTTCATCACCAGCGACCAGCCGTAGATGTTTTATTTTATTCCGTAGCCGAATATGCCGGGAGCAATGCTGCCGGAGTGATCCTGACAGGTATGGGCCATGATGGTGCAAATGGATTATTGAAAATGCGTGAAGCCGGGGCACGGACTATTGCACAAGACGAAAACAGCTGCATTATTTTCGGGATGCCGAAGGAAGCTATAAAATTAGGTGCTGCAGAAAAAGTTGTCCCTTTGAAGGATATAAAAACAACAGTGCTGAATATGATTGTCAGAGAAAAATAGGATATTGAAAGAGAGGATAACTGCATGACAAAACATCTGGAAGATCAAATCTACAGGATTGTTGAAGGAAAACTTTCGGTTGAGGAAACAAAACAAATCATACACTTTATCTCTAATATAAGTGACGGCAGTTTATATGAAGATGAGCAATTTTTTCACGAGATTGCATCCGGAATGAGCGGTGCTATCAAAGAGCTGGCTTTGCTTATTATTGATTTCAGAAGAGACTTAAGATCAAAAATTGACCCCGGGTTGACCGATATGACAACAAAACATATACCCGAGGCATCCGATCAGCTTGAGGGCATCATAGATACTACCGAAAAGGCCGCTAACAAAATTATGGACAACCTGGAATTGCTGCAGGAACAGACAGCAAAAATGGAAAGCGTTATAGCCTCTTTAAAATCCGGGAAACTTAAGGTGCCGGCAGATGAAGTTAACTACACTGAGGTGGAAATCGACCAGCGAACTATAGAGACGCTGGACCCTCTTATTAAATACGCGGAATCAAGTATTAAGAACTACGATACATTAACAACGGATATATTTGTTCATATGAGCTTTCAGGATTTGACCGGACAGCGGATTAAAAAAATTATGACTCTTGTTAAACAGATGGAAGAAAAATTGAAAAGCATGCTGGTTTGTTTTGGAATAAAGCTTTCCGCAAAGGAAAAAAATCCGGATATATCGGGTGAAGAATTGCAAAAATTTGTAGACGAAAAAGTTTCTGAACTGGCTGGACCGCAGAAAGAAGGCCAGGGAATGGACCAGACGGATATAGACGATATTCTGGCAAATATTTGAGACTATTCCAGAGGCAAAGATTAAGAATATATAGATTTAATCACAATGAGATATGGAGGTTGTTTTATCATGGATTTAAATATGAAGGTTCTTGTTGTTGACGATTTTGCTACAATGAGAAGAATTGTTAAGAACATTTTAAAGCAGATCGGATTTAGCAATATCCTTGAGGCAGAAGATGGGAAAAGTGCTTTAAAGATGTTGCAGAATGATAAATTTGATCTGATCATGTGCGACTGGAATATGCCGGAAATGCCTGGGATAGAATTGTTGGCAAAGATTAGATCCGATGAGCAATTAAAGAAAATACCCTTTGTGATGGTTACAGCAGAGGCCCAGAAAAATAACATTATAGATGCTGTCAAAGCAGGAGTAAGCAGTTATATTGTTAAGCCCTTTACTGCTGAAACCGTAGACCAGAAACTAAAGAAAATATTTAATTGATTCTTATATCCGGCCAATACTGTTATTTTGCAGAAAGGAAAGGGGTATTATTATATCACAAGGAATTAAAAATGTTTATTTGGTTGATTTTTTGTAATATATATGACAAAAGAGAGGTAAAGCAATGGATATAAAACAGATAGAACAGCCGGGCCAAATTCGGCAGTCAGCCTTTAACAGAATAACGAAAGATAAGGATTTTAAGCAAGTCTTTGATCGCAAGCTTTCCGAAATAAACAAGGTTGCTCTACCAACTTTATCAGATCATGAAACAGATGTGATTGATCATAGTGATAAGGTGCTTAATCTTCTTGATGATTATGCAAATAAATTGAATAATCCGCTAAAGACATTAAAAGAAATTGAACCGGTTGTTTATAGCATAGAAAATGAGATGAACCTTGTTGAATCAAAGGCAGCCGATATTGTTCCTAAGAACGGAGAAATTGAACAATTTGTCAGAGCTCTTTCGGTCACAGCGCATGTTGCCGTTATGAAGTTTCAACGTGGAGATTATGTATAGTTAGTTAGCATGCATGTGTTCTATTTGACCTGGGATTTTTTAAATAAGTTGATCTTTTTTAATTTTATTATATTTTTCCATTCTATTTTTCTTAAGGAAAAGCCCTGTTTATATCAAAACGGATTTATATTTTAATGTCCTGCCACGATTTTAATTTTTAGTCGTTTAATAATAATGAGCCACTTTAAAAACGTTTCAGTTTGGTCAAGGTCAAGGCGGGTGAAAATTTTAACCGCAGGAATACATGGGGTATTTCGAGGATGAAAATTTTCGCCCAACGCAGAGATCGGCCAAAATGGGACGTTTTGAAACTGGCTCTAATGTTTACTATTTTATCGTGTTTTTATATCAGAAAGGCAGTATGATATGGAAAATATTTTGATTATAGATGATAATCTTGTTGAGGCAGAATTAATAGTAAATATCTTAAAAGAGAAAGGCTACGAATCGACGTTTGCTCCAGATGGGGCTTCGGGGATCAAAGAGCTGGATACTAACCATTATGATCTTGTTTTAACCGACCTGATGATGCCCGACGTTGATGGAATGGCTGTACTTAACCATGTTGTATCTAAATTTCCTAAAACAAAGTGCATCATTTTAACCGGCCACGCAACCATCAAGGGTTCGGTAGATGCTATCAAGCAGGGTGCTTTTGATTATATAACTAAACCAATCGCATCGGTTGAACTCCTTATGGTTGTTGAGAAAGCCGTCGAATTCAAATGCCTTGAGGAAGAAAATATCCGCCTCAAAAAACAGTTAAAAAAAAGATATTCATATACTAATATTATCGGCACCAGCAAAATTATGGATAACATCTTCAGCCTGATTGATAAAATAGCTGATACGGATGTTTCAGTTCTTATTCAAGGGCCTAGCGGCACAGGCAAGGAATTGATAGCAAGGGCTATTCATTATGAAAGCTACAGGAGCGAAAAACCCCTGGTTGTTATTAATTGCGGCGCTATTCCGGAAGCATTGCTGGAAAGTGAGCTTTTCGGACATGAAAAAGGTGCATTCACAGGAGCTTATAAAATCAGAATCGGCCGCTTTGAAATGGCAAACGGCGGAACTATATTTTTAGATGAAGTAGGCGAAATGAGTCCGGCATTACAGGTAAAACTTTTAAGAGTGCTTCAGGATCAGCGTTTTGAAAGAGTTGGCGGAACCAAAACCATTCATACTGATGTTCGTATTATTGCAGCCACAAATAAAAACTTATCCACAGCAATTAATAACAACACATTCAGAGAAGATCTATATTACAGGTTAAATGTTATCTCAATAAAAGTGCCTTCCTTAAAACAGCGAAAATCCGATATTCCCTTGCTTATTAACTATTTCTTAAAAAAATTTCAGAAAAAAGAGACCGATATTATCACCGGATTTAATCCGGAAGCAATGGATGCAATGCTTGCTTATAACTGGCCCGGTAATGTAAGAGAGCTTGAAAATGTAATCAAGCGCATAATTGTCCTTTGCGATAAGCATGTGGTTGAGTTTGATGATCTTCCGGAACATATACAACAGATAGAAATAACATTTCCCAAAGGCGATACGGCTCCGGCGCTAGACGGGGTTGTTTCCTTTGATATCGCTGTTCAGGATTACGAAAGAAGGCTTATAATGGAAGCTCTTGAAAAGAGCGATGGAATTAAAGCAAAGGCTGCAAAACTTTTGAATATTAAAAGAACAACTCTTGTTGAAAAAATGAAAAAACAGAATTTTTCCAAATCAGCCTGCGCCTAAACAGGCTGAAGATTATTTTCAATATTTGCCCATCTGTTTACGCAATAAGTTTTCTCGTCAAAATAATGGCATCTTCCATATATTGCCATCCAACAAACTTTACCCCAACAATTAGAAATCATTATATAACATTGATCGGCTATAGCTAATAATATGCCATATGCTATTGGCATAAGAATTGCTGTAAACAGGAACTATGCGAATCCTTTTTATCTACAGAATCCTGTTTATTATTATGGCGTTTACATTTACAGGCCTTCCGTATTCTTTCGCAGTTTCCGGTAACAGTTTTGTTTCCGTTTTAGACGATACCCGAAAAGAAGTTGTTTCGATTTCTACAACTGGAAATGAAAAAGAAATAACTCTTACCGTTCAAAGCGGCAAAACATTGACGGTAAAGAATACTATGGTTTTGGATTCACCACCTAGGATTATTTATGATATCCCATATAATGGAGCTTCATTTCAATCCATAAACAATACTTTAACAAACCAGCTCTTAAAAAGTATACGTGTAGGATACCATTCCGGTGATATCAGGATGGTGCTGGATATTAATGGGACAGGCATACCAAAATTTACACATCGCGTAAACAATCATGAACTAATTATCATGGTAACATCAATCAAAAAGGGCAATGACAAAGAAACAAACGAGAAGGGAAGCACGCCGCAGAATAATTCGAAAATATCCGGCATATCTTCATCTAAAGAAAATAATCATATAAATTCAAACAAAGAATTAGCTGACGATAATCTTAAAGAAACAGCAGCGGTCGTTCAAGAACAGAAGCCGAAATACATTATCCCCGAAAACAAATCAGACTATGACACAGCAGAATTATTGCAAAAAAAAATGACCGGGCTTGAACAAAATGACAGCAGTGAAGAAGCAGAGCTTTTTCTAAAAGGGGTTAATGCTTATAATGACAATGATTTCCAGAAAGCTACTGAACACCTTAAGAATCTTATAAAAACATATCCAATGGGAAAATATTCGGAGAAAGCGTATTTTTTACTGTCAAAGTCCTTTGAACAACTTTACACGAAAACTTCTTCCGAACATTTTTCAACAATTAAAAACTCCTTTGATGATGCCATTTATAAGTTTCCATCTTCAATATTTGCTCCTGATGCCCTGCTGTCAGCGGGAAACCTTTGTCTGAAAACCAACAATTTCAGTGAAGCTATAGCATACTATAACCGTGTTATCAAAAATAACTATGACTCTTTTACTACAGTCAGAGCATTATTGCAAAAAGGCGAGGCTCTAAGTCAAAAGGGAAAATACGCTGAGGCAATTTCTACATACGAGAATATAATTCAAGACAATGGCGCTTGTTTCGGAAAAACGGAAGCACAGCTTGGAATTGCAAAAGCGCTTTTTGAGATGAACAGTTTTAATAAATCCATCACCCTGCTGACTGGTATAGAAAAAGAAACTGAAAACATATACCGCTATCCTGATATTTCATTATATCTCGGCTATAATTACTATCAGATGGGAAATTACAACGCAGCAATAAATATGCTTTTCAGGTTTTACAATATATATCCGAATAGCAAGGCAAACCATCTGGTATTAAGCAAAATCGGAGATGCATACAGAGCAATAAATTTGCCCGATGCTGCGTCAAAAATATATAAGCTGGTTTTTGATCAATTCCCACAAACAGAAGGCGCACTTATCAGTCTTACCCGTATTGCGGAGCAACAGGAAAGCGGAGAACTGAAAAAAGGAAATAATTTTATCCCCTTTACAAATCCCGGGGAAAAACTATCTTCACCTCATAAAATTTATGAAATGGTTATTAGCGAATACTCGAAAAAAGACAGTAAAAACCCCATGCTTGAGTATACTCTTCTTAAACAGGCTCTTCTTTACAAAAAAGAAAATAACTACGCAAAAAGCATGGAAGTATTAGAGTACCTTTTAAAAAATTATCCTTCATCAAAACTACACCCTGAAATCATATATGCTTTAACTGATAATTTTGAAAAGATTGTTAAAGACAGGAATAATATTGAAGAAAATAAAGCGGCTTACATAGATATAATAAACATTTATCTTAGGGAAAAAAATATTATACGCCGACTTGCTTCTTCAAAGACCTTATTAGCAATTTCATTGGCATGTATAAACCTGGGTCTTGAAGATATGGCTTCAGAGCTGCTCCTGGAGGCAGATACTGTCTTTCCGGATAAAGAAAAACCCAATGAACTTCTTTTCTATCTTGGAAAATATTTAGTTAAAAATGGGCAGCAAGAAAAGGGCTTAAAAAGTTTGGACACCCTGACTTCTCAAGGCCAGTCAGGAGAATTTGTCGCAAAAGCATACCATATTAAAGGGATTCTTCTCGAAGAAAATAAAAAACATGAGCGGGCTATCGAAATGTACTCGCAAGCGTTAAAAAGTAACCCTGAAGTTGAAGATAGAATTATGATACTTGCGGATAAAGCTCTGGTTTTAGCAGAGTCGGGGTTAAACATTGAGAGCCTTCAAACAGCGCAAGAAGCAAAAGAAATTCTTGCCAGATATCCGAAACAGAAACAATTTGTCTATCAGAAGGTCGGAGAGATCTGCCTTGCTCTCGGCAAACCTGAAGATGCTCTTTCACTGTTTAATAATGCAATAGCAGCGAAAAAAGACGATAATGAAAACATGAAATTAAGGTTTTTAATCGCTCAATGTTATGAAGCGCTTAACAGGAAAAATGATTATATAGATGCATATAATCAGCTTACCAAGAGTGCTGATCCTTTGTGGAGCAGACTTGCTAAAGAAAAGATGGAAGCAATAATATTTAAAGAGCTGCTAAGCAAGACAGAGTTCAATAAATACAGGAGATAGACAACGGATATGCAAGATAAATGTGCGCTCCTTGTGGAAGATAATAAAATCGAATCAGCCGCGATAACCAGCCTCTTTAACCGGGCCGGGTTCCGTTTGTCGGCGGTCAGCGACGGTTATGCTGCCCTTGATATAATATCGGACAATCAATATGATATGGTAATTTCTGAAGTAAATTTGCCCAGTATGAGCGGAATTGACCTTTTGTTGAAGATAAAGGAAATAGACGCGACTTTGCCGGTTATTCTGATCTCGGGTGATATCTGTGTGAAGGACGCGGTTGAAGCTATGAAAAATGGTGCTTACGATTTTCTCTTAAAGCCACTGGAGGCTGAAACAGTAGAATGCATTATCTCCGGGATATGCCGTACACCGGTTTTTTCAGAACAATCCCCAATGAATGGGAAATATACAATAGTTACCAAAAATGATGAGATGAAACGTCTCATGAATTATGCAGAAGAAATTTCAAACAGCCGTGCTTCAGTATTTATACATGGCGAATCCGGTACAGGGAAAGAACTGTTTGCAAGGCACATACATCAGTTCAGCACACGTAAAGACAAGCCCTTTATAGCGGTAAATTGCGCAGCTCTTCCGGAAACACTTATGGAAAGCGAGCTTTTTGGGTATGAAAAGGGGGCTTTCACAGGAGCAATAGCCAGAAAGAAAGGAAAGTTTGAAGCGGCAGATAAAGGCACTATATTACTGGATGAGATCAGTGAGATGAATTATCAGCTTCAGTCAAAATTATTAAGAGTGCTTCAGGAAAAGGAAATAGATAGAGTCGGAGGCACAGAATCCATACCCGTTGATGTGAGAATTATTGCCACTACAAATAGAAATATTGACAATCTAATGCAGGAAGAAAAATTCAGGGAGGATCTTTACTACCGTTTAAATACCATTCCTCTCCATTTACCTCCTTTGAGAGAAAGAAAAGACGACATATCTTTGCTGGCTGATTATTTTATAAATAAGTATAACAAACTTGAAAATAAAGTTGTCAAAGGATTGACAGAACATGCGGTCATTGAATTAACTGAAAGACCATGGAAAGGCAATGTAAGAGAATTGGAAAATGTAATAGAAAGAGCGGTTCTGATGTGCAAAGGAACTTTCATAGATGAAAAGCTGCTGTCATTAAACGGTCGTTTACTGACAGCCAGACCTCCTGTGTATATGGGACAATCTGTAGCCCCGGAGGTTTCTTTAAGAGAACTGGAAAAAAAAGTTATATTTCAAACGCTAGACAAAACAAATGGAAACAGAACACATGCTGCTGATATACTTGGTATCAGTGTTCGAACTCTAAGAAATAAGCTTAATGAATACAGACAAAAAATGGAACAGCAGTAAAGAGGCACGCAATTTGCTTCAATCTTAAATATTCGAAATAAATTATTTTAAATTTATCATAATATGCTTTCAAAACTTTTCGACTGAATTTTATACTTTTAATAAATTTATGGAAGGAGATTTTTATGCCTTTTGATTTATCATTTGGCAGCATATTTAATATGCTTGAAAACGCCATAGGCGTTGCATCCCAGAGGCAGAACACTATTTCCAGCAATATAAGCAATCTTGAAACACCCGGATACAAGCCGAAAGACATTGATTTTAAAGCTGCTATGGCAAAGGCTATAGGTTCAGAATCGCAAATCGGTTTATCCAAAACGGATGTCGGTCATATTGATTCATATTCCGGTTCCAATCAGGAAGCAGAAGCCTTTGAGGAAGAATCTGAATGGAATGGTGTAAACTACGTTAGCATCGATAAAATGGTAAACAAGATGACAGAAAACAACCTGATATATAAAACAGCAGCGGAAGTAATGTTAAGAAAAATTTCTCTTATAAAAGAAGTTATCAGAGAAGGAGGACGTTAACATGAATTTTGTGCAATCATTAGGAATAAGTTCTTCAGGGCTTTATGCTCAGAGAAAAAGAATGGACGTTATTGCCGAAAACCTTTCGAATATCGAAACCACCCGCACAGAAAAAGGCGGCCCTTACAGGAGGAAAATGATAGCCATGGGTGCGGAGCCAATTGATGATTTCGATGAAGTGCTTGGTTCTCAGCTTGAAGGAGTCAGGGTTGATGCAATTGTCGAAGACAAATCACCATTTAAAATTGTTTTCAACCCAAGTCATCCTGATGCAGACAAGGAAGGATACCTCCGCAAACCGAATGTTGATCTTTCGGTTGAAATGGCAAATATGTTGATGGCCCGAAATGCTTTTTCCGCAAATTTATCGGCTATCAAATCAACACGACAGATGGTTTTAAAAGCACTGGAAATAGGGAAATAAAAAATGAACAGCCTAAAAATTGATAATTTTATTCCAATCAGCTTCAATAAAAGTGAACAGATAACATCAAACGGTTCTACAGAATTTAAAGATGTAATAAAAACTGCAATCGATAATGTAAACGATTTGGAAAAAGATGGGGACAAATCTATTGTTAATCTTCTGCAGGGAAAGGAAGATGTTCACACAACAATGATTGCGCTTCAAAAGGCCGATATATCCATGAGAATGCTTCTATCCGTCAGAAACAAGGCTCTTGAAGCTTATAAAGAAATAATGCACATGCAGTTTTAAGATTATTTTTAAACAACATAAATAAACAGAGTATATGAAATGAATGATTCATTGGTTCAGTTTACAAATTTTATTAACTCGTTACCGCTTGCAAAGAAAATCACCATTGCTATTACTGTTTTACTGCTAATTGCAGCTTTTGCAGTTATGTTTATGTTGTCGAACCAGGTTGATTACCGTGTTCTATTTAATAACCTTTCAGCCCAGGATGCCGGCTCAATTATTGAAAAGCTGAAAGAAAAAAATATTCCCTATAAGATTGAAGGCGGAGGGTCTCTGATACTTGTTCCTTCTGAGCAGGTATATGAGTTACGCCTTAAAATGGTAGGAGATGGTCTTCTCCGAGACGGTCAGATCGGTTTTGAAATATTTGACAAAACCGATTACAAAACCACTCAATTTGTTCAGAACTTAAATTATCAGAGAGCTTTGCAGGGTGAACTTGCAAGAACAATAAACTGTTTTAATGAGGTAAAAAGCTCAAAGGTATTTATTGTTCTTCCAAAAGAGACCCTGTTTGTAGAAGATTCAAAACCAGCTTCAGCTTCAGTGCTTCTTGATTTAAAGTCGAATCTGCCGCCAGAAAGGCTAACTGCTATTGTTCATCTTGTGTCAAGCGCTGTAGAAGGGCTTGAGCCAGAAGAAGTGACAGTTGTTGATACAAAAGGGCGGGTAATTTTTAAAGGCGGAAATAGCAGCCAGACAAGTGCTTCTTTAAACAATTCACAGTTAGATTATAAAACTAAAATTGAAAGCGAAATCAGCAGAAATGTTCAAAGTATGCTGGAGGGAATTATTGGTTCAGGCAATGCAATTGTGAGGGTAACCGCCGATATTGATTTTAATAAAATAAACATGAATGAAGAGGAATATGATCCTGCGGCAGCCGTGGTCAGGAGTAAAAGAGATATTGAAGAATCTTTCCGGTCAGGAAATGCTTCTCAGGATAGCGCTCCTTCAATAATTAATCAAAGAGCCGGTGTAATTCCTGCAGAAACGATAGACCAAAACGGAAGAAAGAAAAAAGATACCCTCACAAATTATGAAATCAATAAAATTACAAGGACAATATCCAAACCAGCCGGAACCATTAAACGCTTATCTGTTGCTGCAGTCATTGACGGTCGTTACGAAATCGCTAAGTCGGCTGACGGTACCGAAAAAAGAAATTATATTCCGAGAACAAACGAAGAATTAAGAAAGTTTGAGGATATAGTAAAAGGTGCCATGGGTTACAATGAAGACCGTGAGGACAGAATTTCTGTAAGTTCCATTCCTTTTTCCGAAACCTTGGCATCTGAAATCCAGACAGAATCCCAGTCGTTTGATTTTATAATGTTTTTAAAAGATTATAAAAACATCCTGATTAATCTGTTTCTGATAGTTGCTGTATTTTTTGTTCTAGTAAAGCCCCTGATTAATACTTTAAAAAATATGCCGAAGGAGCCCCTTGTTAATATAAAGGAACTTCCATCAAATGTGCAGTCAAATTTACAGCTCCCAGGAGTAAACACAAAGGGCCAGATAGAAAAGGCTATGGAAATAAGCAAGAGCAATCCTGAGAGAACCGAACAACTTATTCGGGGATGGGTGAGCGAGTAGAATAAAATGAGTTTAGACATTAATGATATAAAAAAAACAACAGGACTTCAAAAAGCAGCGATATTTTTGATGGCAATGGGCGAAGAATTTACCGCATCATTTTTTAAAAAAATAGATCAAACTACCATCAAGAAGATAGGAAAACATATGTCTAAAATATCCTATGTTCCTGCAGATGTTTTGAATTCGGTTATGAATGAATTCTTAAAGAGTTACGAAAGCGACAAGTCTATTGGCGTATCCGGCAAATCTTTTTTAAAGCAAGTTGCTGATAAATCTATGGGAGAATCTCCGGTAAAGGAAGTTGTAAAAGCAATAGAAAGAGAAAACGAAAACACTCCTTTTGCAGAACTTGCTTATCTTCCTGCAGAAAACATTATAAATATTTTTAAGGGCGAACATCCACAAACCATTGCGCTTGTACTTTCCAGTCTGCCGCAGGATAAAGCCGCTGAAATACTATGTCAACTTCCTGATGAATCAAAGGCTGATATTGCATATAGAATACTGAACATAGGAGAAGTACATGATGATGTTATTAGAGATCTTGACGAAATATTAAAAAAAGAAATTTCAGAATTGGGAACAGGCACAAAAAGAAAATTCGATGGGGTTGAAGCGCTTGCGAACATTTTAAATGGAGTAAACGGCGAAACCGAAGAGTTTGTGATGATGCATATAGAGAAAGAAGACGGTGAACTCGCGCAAAGAATCCGACAGAAGATGTTTATTTTTGAGGATTTGTTAAAAGTTGATGACAAGAGTTTCAGGGAGATCTTAAAAAATATCGCCAATGATGTAGTTGTAAGGGCTCTGAAAACGGCTTCTGAAGATATGAAGCAAAAAATATTCAGCAATTTATCGGAAAGAGCTGCCAATATGCTTAAAGAAGATTTTGAAGTACTAGGCCCCATTCGCCTTAAAGAGGTTGAAGAAAATCAGCAGGAAATTATCAAGGTTGCAAAGAAATTGGAAGCCGACGGCAAAATCATTCTTGCTGGTAAAGGAAAAGAAGATGTTTTTGTTTAATCGGAATTTGAGCCTTACACAAACATGATAGTAAAGCTTTATTGCTAATCGGCAAGAGAGTTTTATGCAAAGGACTCATATAACAAACGGAGATACCTTGAAACAATATGATATAAAATCATTTAATTCTTTTCCTGCTACCACAAAGAGAGAAATAAAACCATTTACGGTGTTTATAAATAAGACTGATAAAAATGCCGTTTTTTATCCGTTAGACTTAAATGGTAAGTACCGTAAAAATGAAGATCCTGAAGAAATTATAAATAAAGCTAAAGAAAAAGCCGTTTTACTGGAGCAAGAAGCGTATGAGAAAGGATTTGCACAGGGTGAAAAAGACGGGCTGGAGCTGGGCGATGCAAAGGCTAAAAAGATTATTGAAAACATAGAAACTCTTTTGGGAAAAATCGATTTTTTAAGAGCGGATATATTGAAATTTTATGAAAAAGAGATACTGACACTTATTTGTGCCGTTGCAGAAAAAGTAATTGATCATCAAGTTGCGCTAAACGATACTGTAATCGGGAAGACAGTTATTAAAGCAATTAATATGGCAACAGAAAAACAATCTATTCGTTTGAAGGTAAATCCGGAAGATTTTGAATACATCGATAACCTGAGGCCGGAAATATTTCAGCGGTTTAATGAATTAGCATCAATTGAAGTAATTTCTAATCCATCGATAAAAAGGGGCGGTTGTTTTCTTGAAACACCATGCGGTGATGTAGATGCCAGAATAGAAACTCAACTTTCAATAATCAGCAAATGCATAGAAGAAGCATATAGGGAAAATATACTTGATTGACCTTGGCGGAGAAATTAATTGGAACCGATATGTTGAGTCTCTGGATAAATCAAGACCAATGCGTCTTCAGGGAAGGATTATAAAACTCGTTGGAATTATTGCTGAAGCAAATGGGCCCGGGCTTTGTATCGGAAGCCTTTGCGATATTGAAACAACACAAGGGCAAGTTGTACGCGCAGAGGTTGTAGGTTTTAAAGAACAAAAACTTATCCTGATGCCCTTCGGAGAGCTAAGAGGTGTTAAACCGGGAAGCAAAGTAGTCGAGGTTACCAGCAGGTCTACTGTTCCTGTTGGTTATGGTTATCTTGGCAGAGTGATTGACGGACTCGGACGACCGTTAGATGGTAAAGGGGAAATAACTCCTGACGCCGAATACCCTGTGTATGGAGAAGTTCTTAACCCGTTGCAAAGAGGAATGATCAGTGAAGTCATGGATGTAGGCATCAGGGCCATCAATACTATGATAACTGTGGGCAAAGGGCAGAGAATTGCTATTATGGCCGGATCAGGAGTTGGAAAAAGTGTCTTAATGGGCATGATGGCAAGAAATACTGCGGCAGATGTTTCAATTATTGCATTGATCGGAGAGCGAGGCAGGGAAGTAAAAGAGTTTGTTGAAAAAAAACTTGGTGAGAATGGAATGAAAAAATCAATTGTAATCGCTTCCACATCAGATACTCCGGCCCTTATAAGAATTAGAGCAGCCTATTTTGCAACTGCTCTTGCAGAGTATTTCAGGGATAAGGGTTTAGATGTTCTTCTGGTTATGGATTCCATAACCAGAGTGGCCATGTCCTTACGAGAAGTTGGCCTTGCGGCCGGTGAACCACCTACATCTAAAGGATATACACCCAGCGTTTTTACTCAGATGCCGAAGCTTCTTGAACGGGCCGGCAACCTTCAGAATAAGGGCAGCATAACCGGTATATACAATGTGCTGGTCGAAGGAGATGATATGAGTGAGCCAATAGCAGATACCGTTCGTTCCATTGTTGACGGACACATAGTACTCTCCAGAGCTATTTCACATAAGGGACACTACCCGGCAATAGATATTATGGCAAGCATAAGCAGAGTAATGAAAGATATTGTGACCCCCGAGCATCTTGACCGAGCAAGGAAAATGATCAAAACTCTAGCCGTTTATAAAGATGCCGAGGATTTGATTAACATTGGCGCATATCAAAGCGGCAGTGATCCTGAGATAGATTTTGCAAAAAAAATGATTGTAAAGATTAATTCATTTTTGCAGCAGAAAACTGATGAAACATCAGGCTTTGATGAAAGCGTTTTACGGCTGAACCAATTATTCGGAGCTGTTTGAAATGAAAAGATTTTCCTTCAGGCTGGAAAAAGTATTGCGGTATAGGAAGTATCTTGAAAAAAAAGCACAAAAAAAACTGAGTGATACTCTATATGAATATCAAAACATGGAAAATTCCATTAAAGAGATAGAAAATAAACAGATAAAGCTTTCAGACAAATGCAGCGAAGAAAAACGCCGAGGAATTGAGGTATTGCGATATCAGCGCTACAATCTTTATTTTAAGAAATTAAACGATGATCAGGAAAAAGAATGTCTTGCCCTAAAAGAAACGGAAGAAGCGGTTCAATTGCACAGAAACTTGCTTAAAAAAGAATTGATCAGGAAAAAAATGCTTGAAAAATTAAAGGAAATTCAGAGCAGCAGATACATGCTATATGCAGAAAAAGATGAACAAAAGCAATCAGATGAGGCAGTAATTGTCAGGGCCGAAAGGGTAATTTAATGAAATCATTAACATATATTTCATTTATATCTTTGCTTGTTCTTAAAATAATTTTTATGTCGTGTTTTATTTTCCAGACAGAATCAAACAATTTATTTTTCAGCACAAATGCAATTGCTTCAGAACATAAAACCGACTCCGCTATAATTAATACCCCCATAAAAATTGCTGATGGAAATAATGAAAGCAACCTGGCTTTTCTTTTAAAACAAAAAACCGAACTTAAAGCACAGCAGGAAGAGCTTGCGGCTATAAGGGATGATATCAAAAATAAAATTGAACAACTTACTCGGCTAAGAGAAGAAATAAAACTTGATTTAGCCACAAAAGAAACCATCGAAGGCAAAAAAATTAAACTCCTGATAAAAGCATATTCGGCGATGAAACCTCAAAGTGCAGCGGAATTGATAGGAAAACTTGATAATGATTTTGCTGTTGAGCTGCTTTCGCAAATGAAAGGAGAAGCTGTTGGCACTATTTTATCTTGTCTGGATAAAGATAAAGCAACAAAAATCACTGAAAGGCTTGCGGGAAAATAACAAACAACAGAGCCACTTTCAAAACGTTTCAGTTTGGTCAAGGTCAACGCGGGCTAAAATATACATGGGATATTTTGAGGATAGCGCTAAAGCTTCACTAAAGTGCAAAATATAAGCTCAACACAAAGACCGGCAAAAATGGAACGTGTTGAATTTTGCTCAACAGGTTCAGGCATAAATATCGACTAGTTTGCCTTTTTCGCTTAAATACAAGGCAGGATGAGAAATCTTTTTTTCAAGGATAATTGTATCGTTGCGGCTTTGCGAAGAAACCTGCAATCCGGAATTATTTTGAATAACATACATATCCGGTTTCTGAGCCAAAACAAGCGGCCAATTATTTACTATCTTGTTAATCAATATATAAGCCTTTTCGCCTTGGGTTAATATCAAATTGATTAGCTAGTAAAGATTTACGCCGGAGTTTATCCCGAAAAGCAGTACTTCCATCATTAATAATTATTTTAAGATGTTCAATATTATGTTCAATTGCTTCAATATAAAGATTGCGGTCGATCATGAATCTTTTTCTAAAATGGCTCTGCGCATATTTATAAACACCTAAAAAAGTCTTGGAAAACCGCTTTTTCATGAACTCATAAAAGCCTACTGTATTGTTTATAATATCGAACTCAATATTAAATCCATCGATCCCGGCTTCTTTGAACTCATAAAACAATAACAATAGTTTCTCGAGATATAATCTGTCTGACATTTGAGACAAAATATCGGATGAACCAAGAATATGTCCGGATAGTTTTTCTTCATTGGAGGAAAATTCTATAGAATTGAGATTGAACTGCAGATCGGTACACAATATGAGATTGTTTATGGATAAAATCTGGTCCGGAGCAATTTTAAAATCTTTATGATGTCTTTCTATAAATTGCATACTTCTTTTCACATGCGTGGCGGTATGCTTTGCTCCGGTACCTTTATTGTCCTTTTCCTCCTGGATATATCCGGTGTCATGGGAAAGAGCTGCATTTAGAAGATTTGATGCAAGTTGAATCGGAAGTAGATCATTTTCTATGTTGTATCCATCCATCAATCTGGCGGTTGCAAGCAGAATATCCATAGTGTGCGAAAAATTATGATATTTAGTGTTGCACGCTTTATAGCCTGGAAACCTTCCCTCGAACAGTTTTTTTATAATAATGAAACTATCATATATCTCATCAAAATTTTTTTCCGGATAATGATAACAAAAGATTTTTCCGGCCTCAGAGATAATTGCTTCGGGACTGGGATTGCTTATAAGCTGTGAAAGCTGAACACTATCGATGGAATTAGCATGCATGGCATTTATTATAATTTAAAGTGAAACCAATTACGGTCATTTGAGCGCGTTCGAGTATACCGATTTTATAACAATTCAGGAATGATTTCGTTTTTTCTTTCCTATCAAATAGTTGTCTAATAAAAATATAGAAATAAGTCAACAAAAAAGGGTTTGCAGCTCGACGTTGCTGCAAACCCTTTTATATTATCTGGTAGGCGCGATTGGATTTGAACCAACGACTTCTACCGTGTCAGGGTAGCGCTCTCCCCCTGAGCTACGCGCCTTCTTTCTAATTGGCATTAACACCACTTAATTTATGTGTCAAGAAAAATGGTTTTCCCTTTTGCCAACCAGCAAACTTATGAACCACCTATGCTTCACTGATACTGATACGGATAAGACTCGACCTGCAAGGTCTGGCGGTTGAGAATCAGACCGAGAACCTTTTCTCTTGGCAGCATCTGCAGGGCTTTGTTGACCTCGGCCATGGATGTCTTGCCGGCCTGCACGACCAGCACAATCCAATCCACAAGCGGGGCAAACGCCAGAGCATCGGCACCGACAAGAAGTGGCGGAACATCGAAAATCACATAACGTTCCGGATAGCGGTCCTTCATCTCAGAGGTAAGCTCCCGCATTCGCGGCGATGCGATTACCTCGCTGCTCTCCTGGATGGTTTTTCCACCCGAAATCACCGTCAGCTTCTCGATGCCCGGCCAGACAATAAGATCAGACACCGGCATACCGTCGAGAAGGTGGTCCAAAAGCCCACGGTCACTATTAAAACCCATGACCTCATGTATGCACTGCTTCCGGAAATCGCAGTCCACCAGCATGGCCGTCTGTTCGAACCCTTTGGCAAATGTGAGGGCGAGGTTGATGGCCGTGATTGTCTTGCCCTCCCCGGGCAGGGCGCTGGTGATCATGATGGACCGCCCGCCCTGTTCCTTGGTTCGGCGCAGGATACGGGTCCTCAAAACCTTATAAGACTCAATTTCCGGACTTGCCGGGAACATGGTCACGCAACGGTTCATAGCCATGATATTGGGATCGAGCCTGACGTCCCTGGCCTGGGAATAGACCGGGGACACCCAGCCGGCCTTGTCCATAGTGTCAGACAAGGTAGCATGCTCCATATCGTTGATCAGGTCTGCTTTTTTTGATTTGTTTTCTTTCTTTCCGCCAAAAAACATCTTGAGATTCATAGAATACTCCTTATTACAGCGCCAGGCGACGCATTATTCGGGCCCACAGGACATCCAGATCCATTACCAGGAAATGGAAAGCCGCCAGACCTGCCAAAACACAGATGATCAGCACAATCAGCCAGAGTATGCGCTTCTTCCATACCAGGCGTATATCCTCCGTGGTAACAATTTCCGGGATACCCACCAGAACTATTGCAGATGTGGCGGTGGCAAGAGCCTCCACTGTCCGGACGGACTGATCGCTGTATTCCTTTAAGGCTGCCATACCAACGCCCGCGCCAATCCCCAGGATAAGCCCGATAAGAAGAATAGCTGGAATATTCGGCTTGACTGGTTTCTCAGGAAGCTCGGCAGGATTAATCAGCGTAAAGCGTTCCCCCAGCTGATCCTTTTCTAAACCGGACGCCACCTTTGCTTCCATGAATTTTTTCATGAGATCATCATATTTGATTTGAGTATTGTTTCTTTCGACCGATAGGTTTCTATACCCTTCCTCCACCCGTGGGGAAGCTTCAATCCTTTGATTGAAAGCAGTTCTCTTGTTTTTCAGTTCGTCGATCTGCCGTTTTACAGATTTAATTTCCGATTGAATGCTGGCCAGTTGTGAATTGAGCGTAATGTAAACGGGATTGCCGGATTGCTGTTGCGCCGATTGTCCGCTTGAAGTGTTAAGCCGTTTTTCAAGCTCTGCTATTTCCGCTTTCATCTTTACCACGTCAGGATATTCATCGGATACACGTGTTCTCAAATTAATAAGGTCACCGTTAAGTTTCCTCAGCCGCATCTGGTCATCTGACTCCGCATTGGTAGGAATGCTTGCCAGTTGGGATTGAAGAGAGCTTTCTTTCTCCCGTAAAGTCTGGAGCTGATCATTCATCTGGTTCAAATCCCTGTCGATCCGGTCTAAGGTCTGGAGGTTAAACTGGAAGAGTTCGGGAAGAGCAACGGAATGTTTTTCCTTATAGACAGCAATCTTCTTCTCCAGTTCCGCCAGATTTGCCTGAACGGACTTTGCCTCATCCTCCAGAAATTTTGTCGTACTTGATGTCTGCTGTGCTTTTACTTTAATATTCTCTTCCAGATAAAAAGACGCGAGCACATTGGCAACCTGCTGAACCACCGCGGGATTTCGCCCTTCGTACGAAACAGTGAAGGCAATTGTCGCAGCACTGGGTTTTCCTGTTCTGCTATCGACAATATCAGAAGTCACTGGCTCGAACTTGATATCCTTACGCATGTTGTTGACAATCTCTTCGATCGGCATTTTGTTCCGTTTATCAGCGTAAAGATTGAACTGGTTGATGATATTGAGAAGCCGCGGGGAACTCATGATCCTCTGGGTGAGTGTTTGCAGGCGCTGTTCTGCAAAACTCGTCACGGTTGCCATGACATAGTCACGGGATATTTCCTGTTCTTCAATAAGGATGGTGGATGTGGAGCGATAAACAGGGTCTATGCTTAAACATGTTACCACCGCGATTAAGAAAACGATGAGCGCCGGCAAGATAAGACTCCATCGTCTTCTTTTGACAATCCCGATGAGTTCATCGACTGTTAATGTGTTCTGTGTTTCCATAAGAGTCCTTTCCATTTGTATTGCAGGAGCCGGTAATCGGGGGGGCAGGAATCAGAATTCAGGGCAACCACAGGAGGTTGTTCCTATATACCGTTCTTTGCTTTTCCCTTACACTCTCCTCCTGTTCCCTGTTCCCTGTTCCCTGACCCCTGACCCCTGTTCCCTGCTCCCTGATCCGAAAGTTATTCCAAAAAGGGGTGCTGAATAAACAGGCGAAGAGTGAAAAGATGTCTCTGTGCCTCTGTGTCAACTGCATTGTCATGATAGTTGTTATAGTTATAGGATGCCTCGGCATAGATATCTTTTGAAACATCGTAACGGATGCGAGGGCTGATATAATAGCTCCTTGTGTCGACAATGTTCGCCATAAAGTTATTCTGATCGGATTTATTGGTGAAATATCCGGTGTTAAGAGCAACCGAAATCTCATAGTTTATCCGATACCTTGTATTTAAAGTCAGGGCATTTCGCACCGCCGCGTTGGAATCTCCGCTTGACGGCCGAATGTCCCTTACATAAGATAGCTCGCCGCTCTCCTTTTCTCCCTTGTAATTCAGAGAAGCTTTTCCAACCCAACCCCAGGTATCTTCCGTCTGTTCATTGGTGACCACACGAAAAACATTCGGCGCCACCTGTTCTAACCGGGACGCAGAGAATTCAGACTGTGTATAGCTCATACCGGCATCAAAGCGGACGCTCCATATCTCGCTGAAATCACGGGAGGCTCCCATTGTTCCTGTGATTACATCCATCTGCATATCCGAAAAGTCGAAATTACTGTAGCCTATATTTACATATCCACTGAGAGCCGGAACATATTTACCAAGATCGCCCATAAGCCCGGCATTAACTTCGTGGGTCAGGGTATCAGAATACCGCTTTTCGTATGTCTCCTTGCCATAGGCATAAGAAAGCAAAAATGTGCTTTGTTCGGTAACCTTGTAGTCTGTGGATAAAGCGGCGTTACTCCGTTTTCGGCGTATAGCCGAAGAAATAAGGCCGGTTGTTTCCAGGTCCCGCTCCGGGCTGGAATCAATTATATATCCGGCATCTGCCGAAAAGCCGAACTGTGGCGTAAGATTATATTTAAACTTTCCCTGGTATAATTGATCTGTCGCATTGAGATCCCGGTTGTCGGCATAGTCTCTGTGGTCAAGCCGTATCTTAAGCTTTGCATCAGATTGCTCTGTTCGATTTACAAGCTCAAAAGCGGGAGACAGAATTGTAACAAAATCGCTCTCACGCGCATAAGACGATAAAAAGATATTGCTGTTGTAATCCTCCTGGGCGGTTATGGATGGTACAAGGCGGAATTCGTCACTTCGTACAGCAGATGGAATGAAAATAAAAAAAAGAATAGCGGCGATAAGATAACTGAATTTTGCTTTCATCATGGCATACCAGTCCTGTGATCAGGGAACGACTACGATATCGCCTTTTTTCAGGCGGATGTTCTCTTCCAGAAGTTTTCCTTCAATAACCTTGTCATATTCAAAAGGAAATATCAGTGTCTTATCATTTTCTTCCCGGAAAATCTTGATATTATCCCTTTTTGCGAAGATGTTGAGCCCACCGGCAGTGGCGAGGGCTTGCAGCACATTTACGTTGGCATTCAGGTTGATTCTGCCGGGAATGTTGACCCGGCCGATAACGTAAATGATCATGCTGTTAGCCTGTTTGACGTCAAGGGATAAAATGACATCGGGCACATAACGGGCGAGCTTACCTTCCATCTCAGTCTTAAGCTGTGTCACGGTCTTTCCGGATGCCCTGATATTGCCAATCAACGGGAAGGAAATAAAGCCATCGGGCAAAACTATGGGCATACGTGTTAACGCCTCATCCTTCCAAACAGAAATATCCAGAATATCTCCCGGTCCGATGATATAAGACCCTGTCTCAGCCGGACCCGCCTCTTTATCTTCTGCAAAAGACGGTAAATAAAGCATGATCGTGAATACACCTGACAGCACAATTAAAATGTATATTTTTCTAAGCATAAATACTGCCTCCTTCTTGGAATAGTTCATATAGAAAGGGGTCAAGGATTCAAGGGTTCAGGTGTTTATAGTTCGCAGTTCAAGGCACAAAAAAACTGTGTTGAGTGTTGTGTTTTAAGTTTTGTGTTATAAATTGATCTTCTTTCCTTCACTCGACCCCTTGAACCCTCGGACCCTTTTTTTATCTCATCCCCTCCATCACTTTTTCAGCCTTCTCCCTGTCGGGAAAATTGGCTTTGGACGCCAAGGCAGACTGCAGATACTCTTTTGCTTTGCCCTGATTTCCGTCCTGGTAATATGCCATCCCAAGATGATAATTAATCAAGGGATTCTGCGAAGATCCGGCCTGGGCCTTTTTCAGCCACTCGACGGCCGGCTTTATCTCACCCCTTCGATAATGGACCCAACCGAGTGTGTCGAACAAACCAGGATTATTCGGATTCTGGGACTGGGCGTTTTTGGCCAGTGCCAGTGCCCGGTCAAGATCTTTGGCGCCATTTCCATGATCCGCCAGCAGAAATGCCAGGTCATTTGCTGCAGCCCAGTGATTCGGGAAAATCTTCAGTACCTGGTCAAGTTCGGCCATCGCTTTGTCCCACTTCTGCCTTGCAAGATAAAAGGCGCTTAGCTTGATATAACCATAGGGCAGTTTAGGAGCCAGATGTTTAATCTCCTCATATTCCTTTTCCGCCCGATCGAAATCACCGGCTGCCTGAAAAAGATCGCTCATATCTGCAATGACATCCAGATCATTGGGATTGGCATCAAGAATTTTCCGATACTGTGCCTCGGCATCCTTAAATTTGCTTTGTGTAATATAGAGACGTGCAAGAGCCCGAACCAAATCCCTTGAATTGGGCATAGTTTTTAAGGCATTCTCAAGGGTATCAAGGGCAATATTGGTCTCCTTGTTCAATAAATGTGCTTCGGCAAGGTTGATATAAGCGGGAATAAACTTAGGGTTCTCGTTCACGACCACGCGGAAGGCCGAAACAGCCTGCACCCCCTCTTTTTTCCGCAGATGAATGATACCTTTGATATAATTGGCATCACCGTTTTTCGGGCTTGCCTTGATAACTTCATCAACGTATAATTTTGCTTTATCAATATCCGATCTGGCAAGATAGATTTGTGCCAGAGTATTCTTTGTCTGGATAATATACCGGTTGTCCGGCTCTTTCTCAAGACCCAGACATTGCTCAAGCATGGCAATGGCCTGATCTGAACGGTTTGTGCTAGCAAACAAATCGACTAAGGCAAAACGGATCGGAAAACTTTTCGGATTCTGCCGGATACCCTCTTTAAGCTCAGCCTCAGCCTCGGCCGGTTTTTTCCTTGCCACATAAAATCCAGCCACCTGAACCCATCGTTCCTCTTTTAAAGGCTCAGCAGAGACAATGGCCTTTAAGATATCAACCGCCTGAGGCTCCTTACCCGAATCCCATAACAATCCTGCAAGCACAAGGCGGTGCTGCACTGCATTTGGCTCAATTGAGATGACTTTCCGGATAAGTGTTATCGCTTCATCCATCTGCTTCTTCTTCAGGGCAAGTTCGATCATAGCAAGATGAAGAGGCACGGACTTCTCATTCATCTTGATACCATCGAGCAGGGTATTTTCAGCGCTTTGCATATCTCCTTTCTGCTGGTAGACAAAATTTAAAAGCAGATAGCCGTCGGGTTTATGAATCTTGCTCCCCACAACGTCTTGCAGAAACCGCAGCGCATCATCCGTGTTTTTTTTCACCAGCAGGATGGCCCCCTTAAGGATGTAAGCGTCTTCAAAGTTTGCATCGCCTTTCAGAACCAATTCTGCTTTAGCCAGGGCTTCATCTGCCTTGCCCGAGCGAAGCAACAAGCCGCCCAACTGAATCTGGTCGTCCCAATTCAGTGGATTGAGTTCAACTGCCTTGGAAAAATTCCCGCCGGCGCTGTTTACATCCCCGGTTTTTATGGCGATCATACCGAGCAGATGGTAGGCATCGGCAAAATTGGGATCGATCTGGACGGCGTTCTTAAGCTCCAGCCTGGCCTTTACAAAATCTCCTTTTTCATACAGTGCTTTGCCTTTGTTGAAGAACTTCATCTTCCTCTCTTCCGGACCGCTGCACGAAACCAGAAACGTGATGGCCAGGAGCAGCAACATTCCAGAGAAAAAACAGCGGCGCATAATAATCATCCATCCTCCTTTATAATAAAGCTCATGAGTTCATAAGCTGATAAGTTGTTGAGTATTGAGATTTAAGATATTTTATTCTCTCACAGAGAGATAGAAATCAGGTGCCGTGGATCATGATAACCGACAAACCAATGAGCCAGTTTCAAAACGCCCCATTTTGGCCGATCTCTGCGTTGGGCTCAAATTTCAATCCTCGAAATACTCAATGTATTCCTGTGGTTGAAATTTTCTCCCCAGGGTAACCGCATTTAGATTTCATGGTCATGTAAAAAGCTGGAAAACTCCACTTTTGTCATTCCGGCGAAGGCCGGAAACCAGTAATTCCATTGGGTTCTGGATACCCCCGGCTTACAACC
>Ga0180732_1000655_pt1 | contig 27075 bp, 28 predicted proteins | sample KR11_01MetaG_FD_148674 | JGI IMG/M metagenome (GOLD analysis project Ga0180732, IMG submission 148674) | Groundwater microbial communities from the Olkiluoto Island deep subsurface site, Finland - KR11_0.1 MetaG | ecosystem: Environmental > Aquatic > Deep subsurface > Groundwater | place... | reverse complement strand
TAAAATATCTAAATATAAATTTTATGTCACGAGTTTGCACAATCTGTGAAAAAAAATATGCCATGGCGAGGAAATACAATAAACTAATGTCAAAGTATAACCCCTCTCCTAAGAAAAAGAAAAACCCAAATCTCCAATGGGTAACTTTAGCGTCTGGCGAAAGAGTAAAGGCCTGCACCAAGTGTATCAAGACCCTTCAAAAAACAAAATAAAAAAGGCGGGCAATCCTCCCTTCCCCGAACTAAAAACCGCTTTAGGCGGTTTTTGGTTCATTGCGATTGATAAAATGGTCTTATATCTTATATCTCTTCATAGAAAGAGAATTGGAAACCACACTCACAGATGAGAAAGCCATAGCTGCAGCAGCTATTACTGGACTCAAAAGCCAGCCAGTTAGAGGATAAAGAACGCCAGCGGCAATAGGAATGCCAATACTGTTATATATGAAAGCCCAAAAAAGGTTTTGTTTTATTTTCCTTAAAGTGTATTTACTTAAATCAATCGCCGTAACAACATCTCTTAAATCATCTTTTATTAAAACTATCTCCCCTGTTTCCATTGCCACATCCGTGCCAGAACCCAGGGCAATACCCAAGTCAGCTTGAGCTAAAGCTGGGGCATCATTGATGCCATCACCTACCATAGCAACAACATTCCCTTCTTTTTGTAATCTCTTTATTTCATCTGATTTCTCTGAAGGTAAAACCTCTGATAAAACATAATCAATGCCCAAGTCTTTAGCTATTGAATCAGCAACTAACTTGTTATCGCCGGTAATAATCGCTGTTTTTTTACCAAGCTTATGAATCTCATCTATTGCTTCTTTAGAATTATCTTTGAGAATATCAGCTATGGCTAAGGCGCCTATTACTTGTTTTTCAACTGCTGTTAAGACAACTGTTTTCCCTTGTTTTTCTAAGCTCCTGCCGATTTCAGCCCCAATCCATTTTGGCTTGCCAACCCTGACTTCTTTCCCTTCAATCTTCCCAATAACCCCTTTGCCAGGGATAGCTCTAAAATCTGTTATTTCAAATAAATCTAATTTTTGCTCTTTGGCTTTATCAACAATGGCTTGAGCCAGAGGATGCTCTGAATTCTTTTCCAAAGAAGCAGATATCTGTAATACATTAAATCTGGAACCTGGGGCTTGTATAATATCAGTCACAATCGGCTCTCCCTTGGTTAAGGTTCCCGTCTTATCAAAAACCACTATATTAACTTTGCGGGCAATTTCTAAGGCCTTACTGGTCTTAATTAAGATTCCTCTTTGAGCGGCTAGGCCTGTGCCCATCATCACCGCCGTAGGAGTTGCTAAGCCCAATGCACAAGGACAAGCAATAATCAAAACTGCCACAGCCACTGTTAAAGCAAAAGCGAGAGATTGCCCCAATAAAAGCCAGGTAGCGAAAGCAAAAATAGCAATGCCGATTACCGTGGGCACAAAATAGAAAGACACTTTATCGGCCATTAATTGAATCGGTGCTTTAGATCCTATGGCTTGTTCAACGATTTTAATAATTTGAGCCAGCATTGTATCTATTCCCACTCGGGTCGCTCTAAATTTCAAAACCCCGGTCTTGTTTATTGTCGCACCGATAACCTCATCTCCTTTTTCTTTTTCAACAGGAATGCTTTCTCCTGTGATTGCCTTCTCATCAACTCCTGAATATCCGTCAATCACAATTCCGTCAACAGGAATTTTCTCTCCTGGCTTTACTAAAATAACATCACCAACTACTACTGCAGAAATTAAGATTTTAATTTCCTGCCCGTTTTTGATAACAGTTGCCTCCTTTGGCTGAAGCCCCATTAGCTTTTTAATGGCCTGACTTGTCTTTCCTTTGGTTAAATTTTCTAAATATTTACCCAAAGAAATGAAGATTAGAATAAAAGCAGCACTCTCAAAATAAAGGTGAGTATTGCCTAATCCGTAAATCCAATAATAGATAGAAAGAACTAAGCTATATATATAAGCAGCTAATGTACCGATGGCTACCAAAGAATCCATATTTGGTTTTGCTCGGAACAGCCGCTTTAAGCCAGAAGTATAGATATCTAGATTTAGAACCAGAATAGCAGTGGTAAGCACAAGTTGAATAAAAGCATTAATAGCAAAAGAAATGCTTAGCCCAGGCAAGCCCAACATTTCCCCCATGGATAAATAGAAAAGAGGTATGCCTAAAATTAAAGAAATTGAAAATTTATTTCTCAAATTTTTGACTTCTCCTTGCTTCTTGCCATGTCCTATTGTATAGCCCAATGACTGAATCAGTGCTTGAATTTTATTCAAATCTATCTTATTAGAATCAAACTCTATAACTGCTTTTTCAGAGGCCATATTGACACTTGCAGAAATAATGCCCTGCTCTTTACTAAGCCCTCTTTCTATGATTGCTGAACAACTAGCGCAATGCATGCCACCAATTTTTAGAATAGTTTTTTCCATAAAATTACTCGTTTACTCTAATGCGAGTGCTGCAGCCACAGCCACAAGTTCCTCCGCAAGAACCTCCGTTGCCACAAGTTCCGATAGAAGGAACATCAAGTTGTTCCTTCTCTAAATTTTTAGCGCTTGGTTCCTCGTCTTGCTCTATTACTACGAATTTTCCCCAAACCATTTGCATCCAACAGCTAAATTTAATATCCCCTATCTTTGTCGGAACAAACTCAATAATATTTTCTCCATATTCAAGCGGTTTTTTAATATTGTATTCAGGCATTATTATTTCATCTGTGCAACCAGACATTTGTTTGACATCAATAATCCAACGAACAGGAATATCTTTTTTAATAAAAATGACATTTGGAGAATAGCCATTATAGGTTAAATCCATATTCGCAACTTGATACTCTTCTATATTTCCAGTAATTAAATATTCTGTCTGGCTAGTAGCTTCTTGGGGAACAAAACTGCGAAAACCATAACCAAAGTTTATCATCCCTCTGTTAATCATAAACAGGCCTAAAATCATAACTATTACTCCTGAAAACTTCATTACTTGCTTTATCTTGTCATGGCTAATCAGTGAAACAAAGCTACCAAAACCAAAAAGCAAAGGCACAGTGCCTAAACCATAAACTCCCATTGATATAGCGCCTGTGAGAATATTGCCTGAAGCCAAGGCGTATAACTGCATTGCCTGCAACGGCCCGCAAGGCATAAATCCATTTAATAATCCAATAATAAAAGGGCCTCTTGGTTTTCTAGTGTGGCGTTGCGAATACAAAAAGCGGGCAATAAATATTGGAGTTCTTAATTTGATTTTTTCCAACCATTTAAAATTAGTAAGCAGAGAAAGCCCCATTAAAAGCATAAAAATTCCGGCTATTAAAACAATAATACCGGTAAATGTTGGGTTAATCGCGAAAAAAGAACCAAATCCACCCAAGATGGCGCCTATTAGAGTATAAGAGATTATTCGAGCTATATTATACTGAAGATGAGGCGTGAAAGAAATCTTCTTCTCTTGAGATTGAGTTTGATGTCTGGCAGTGTATGTCACAACCAAACCACCGCACATTCCTACACAATGGAAGCTTACTAAAAAACCAATCAAAAAGATAAGCCAATACCCTATGTTCTGCTCATTCAGCTTAGCCAATATTTCTAAAAGCCCAAGATTTTTAATCAAAAAATAACCGAGTATAAAAACAATCAGCAAAATGCTGGCAATCAAAAACCTTTTAGCCATTGGCTTTTCCCTTGATCCACTGTTCTCCTCTGAAGCAACCTTATATCCTAACTTTTCAATTGTTTCAAAAATCTTTTTTTGAGAAATCTTTTGGTCATCAAATTCTATTTCACACTCCCCTGTTTTTAAATAAACATTGACATCTTTCACTCCAATCAAAACATCAACCTCTGTTTCAATTAGGGTCTTACAGCTTTTGCAATGGATTCCTTTAATTTGAATTTTTATTTCTTTTAGCATAATTTATTAGTCATATTATTTATTATATATTTTTGTAACCTTTAGAATTTCTTGAGTCATCTCTTGTTTTTTCTTGTTATTCTTAGAAGATACTGCTTTAGCAAAACAAGTATTAAGATGGTTCTCCATTAACATCTGATGAGCTGATCTTAAAAGACCAATCACTGCCAGATTTTGCTGCATTATACTAATACAATACTTGTCGTCTTCAAGCATTTTGATAATCTTAGAAAGCGAGCTATTGGCTTTCTTAAAATTAATAAGTGTTTTCTGTTTTTCTTTAGTCATATTATTTTTATTTAAAATTAATAATGTTTATACCCTGACCATAGGTATAGGTATATACTATCAAATTTAAAAATCTTGTCAAGAGGAAAACAAAAAAATCCTTTCTTGCGATTGGAAAAATTTGAAAGGGAGGAAGGACAGTAGTCCTAGCTCCCCTTCACCTCCTTTAGGCATAACTATGTCTGCGGACCGAAGATTCAAATCGGTCGCCGATGGTCTCGCAAACTCGCTTACCACTCCGAGCAAGCATCTGCTCAGCACTAAGTGTTCGGCCCGTCTTACGATCGAGATTCCTGTCGTGAAAACTCATGGCTCTGCAAGCCCGTGAATTCTTGGCACATGTTGCCGCATTTTTCATGCTTATCTCCCCCTTTATTTCCTTAAGCTCCGAACTAATTCAGGGATTAGGGAGATAAAAGGTGGATGGGGTGGCGTTTTCGTAAGGAGGTGGATCTAGTGAAGAGACACCATCCGACGCTTTGCCACCCCATCCGGTGAAGTGGGCTCTCGTCCCATAGAAGCAATCGAAGAAAAACTATTTTAATTTCCCTTCGATTGCTCCCGGAGGGAGGGAGCAATCATTTTAGAAAGTGCTTGCACACTAATTGTGTACGCTTACATTATAGCACAAAGATTTATTTTGTCAATAGCTTATGAAGCCCTTTAATATCTTTCTCAAAATAATTACTTTTTGGCCATGCATTTATATTATCTCCTGCATACCTTGGAACTAAATGAAAATGTATATGAAAAATTGTTTGCCCAGCTATAGCATTATTGGCTTGAAATATATTCATCCCTTGCAATCCTAATTTTTCTCGTTGTAAAATAGCTACATTTTTGATAGCTAATGCGACCTCTTTGATGCTTTCCTCATCAATTTCAAATATATTTTCATAATGATTCTTAGGCAAAACCAATATATGTCCTTTTGCTATTGGATTAATATCTAAAAAAGCAATTGCTTTTTTATTTTCATATATCTTATAACAAGGAATTTCTCCTTTTACTATTTTACAAAAAATACAATCTTCCATGTTTTTTGTTTTTTATTTAATAATCATTAATCATTGATTAATTATTTTTTCTTCTCTTTCCTTTCCCTAATGATCAATTATTAATGTCTGTTAGGGTCTGACCCTAATATTGTCTGTTAGGGTCTGACCCTAATATTGTCTGTTAGGGTCTGACCCTAATATTTTATTTTAGAGAACGGGTCTCGGGATGCTATTTGTTTTAACTTCAGGGAAGTCGAATCGGGGGAAGTCGGACTTCCCCCCGATTCTTTTCATTTTTTTCTTTCTTTTCTTTTCCCTCCGCCTCCGCCCCCACCCCGCTCCCGCCCTCTCCAGCAGGGAGGACGGGAGCGTCTTTAATGATCAATGATCAGTTATTCTTTCTTTTTCTTTCCTTTCCCTAATGATCAGTGATTAATTATCAATGATTTTTTCTTTCTTTTCTTTTCCCTAATGATCAGTGATTAATTATCAATGATTAATGATCAATGATCAATTATTAATGACTCCCCCTCCAAGGCAAACATTTCCTTTATAAAACACCGCAATCTGACCCGGAGTAACTGCTCTTTGCAATTCATTAAAAACCAACTCCCAACGGGGGGAAGTCGCCCAACGGGGGGAAGTCGGACTTCCCCCCGTTGAACTTCCCCGAGTTCTCTGAAGCACTGCCTTGCTTAGCTCTTGCCTATAGCGAATCTTAGCTTCTATTTGAATTGATTTTTTAGGTTTTTTAATAAGAAAATTCAAATCAGAAAGCAAAACTTGTTTTTTAAATAAATCTTTTTCATTCTTACTAACCAAAACATCATTTCCATTAAAACCATTCACCCAAAAGGGTCCGCCCGGAAGTTTAATCCCCTTTCTTTGACCAATAGTATAGAAATGAAGGCCTTTATGATTTCCTAAAACCTTTCCCTTAATATCAATAATCTTGCCAGGATTAATTCCTACTTCTTTTTCTAAAAATTTTGGCATAGATTTACCAGACACAAAACAAAGATCTTGGCTCTCTTTTGGAAAATGCTCAATCCCTTGTTTTTTAGCAATCTCATAAACCTCTGCCTTGGTATAATCTCCTAAAGGAAAAATTAATTTCGCAAGCTGTTCTTGTTTTAATAAAGCCAGGAAATATGTTTGATCTTTCTGTTTGTCCTTTGCCTTCAAAAGTTTGATTTCTCCATTTTTCTTAATTTTCGCGTAATGCCCTGTAGCAACAAAATCTGCCTTCTTGCTTTTAGCAAATTTCAATAAACCAGCTATCTTTGCATCCCTATTACAAAACAAACAAGGACTCGGAGTTCTGTTTTCTTTTAAAGTTTTTAAAAAGTAATCTATAACTGCTTTTTTAAACTCCTTAGAAGTATCAACTACAAAATGAGGAACTCCGTACTTATCACAAACTTTTTTAGCTCTGTTAATGCTCTCTTTAGAGCAACAAACATTCTCTTTTAACTCGTTTTCCTTATTCTTCCAAAAACCGAATTTCAAAGAAACTCCGACAACATTAAAACCCTGCTCTTTTAAAAGATACAGGGCAACTGACGAATCAACGCCACCTGACATTCCCAATACTACTGTTTTTTTATTCTGCATCTTTTTTAAAGGAATAATCATCAACTGCTTTGCGCAAAGCGTCTATTGCTAAAACAGAACAATGAATTTTTATTTCAGGCAATCCCCCCAATGCTTTTGTAACATCTTTCATTGTAAGTTTTAAAGCTTCTTTGATTGTCTTTCCTTTTGCTAAATCAGTAATAATACTGCTTGAAGCCAACGCAGCAACGCAACCAAAGGTCTCAAAAGAAATATCTTTAATAATTTCCTCGCCTTTTTTATTTTTATCAACTTTAATATAAAGCCAAAGAACATCTCCGCAAGTCGGATTTCCAACCTTTCCTAATCCATCATAATCTTTTAATTTCCCATAGTTATGCGGATTCTTAAACGCATTAATAACTTTTTTAGAATATGGCATGTTATTTAAATGGAGAAATTTTTCTTAATTTTTCTACTGTCTTTGGCAGAACATCTAATAGCTTATCAATCTCTTGTTCAGTATTAAATCTACTCAAGCTAAAACGAACTGTGCTATTTGCTTCCTGCGGAGTGAGTTTGATTGCTAAAAGAGAATTGCTCGGCTGTAAATCATTAGACGAACAAGCAGAGCCAGTAGCCACATATATATCTTCTAAATCTAAAGATGCAACTATCGCTTCCCCTTCAATTCCAAAAAAACTAATACTAATAATATGGGGCAAGCCATACTGATTATTATTCATCTTTATCTTGTCTATTGCAAAAAATCCGTTAATCAACTGCTCTTTCAAGCTATTAATATATTCTATATTTGAATCAAGCTCCACTGCCTTAGCAAACCCGACAATACCAGCAACATTATCAGTGCCAGCTCTCAATCCCCTTTCCTGTGCTCCGCCATTTTGCCAAGCGTTAATTTTAGTCCCATTCCTTAAATAAAGAGCACCCACTCCTTTTGGCCCGTGTATTTTGTGTGCATTTAAACTTATTAAATCAATCGCTTGTTCTTGAACATTAATTTCCGTCTTAGTATAACTCTGACAAGCATCAGTATGAAAATAGATATTATGCTTTTTGCAAATATCCCCTAATGCGTTCAGATCTTGGATTGTCCCGATTTCATTTTGTCCATGAATAATAGAAACAAGAATTGTTTTATCAGTAATTGCTTTTTCTAAATCCCCAACATTAAGAAATCCTTTTTCGTCAACATCTAAATATGTTATTTCAAAGCCCTGCTCTTCCAACCACTCGCAACTCTTAGAAACTGATTTATGTTCAATCTTTGTTGTTATAATATGATTGCCTTTATCTCTATTAGCAAAAGCAACGCCCTTTATAGCAAAATTATTTGATTCTGTGCCACCTGAAGTAAAAATAATCTCTTCTGGCATAGCGTTTATTGACTTGGCTATAATTATTCTAGATTTTTCAATCGCCTCCATAGCACTCTCCCCCATTTTGTTGGGAGAAAAACTATTACCATAATCCTTTTTAAGGAAAGGAAGCATTGCCTCCAAAACCATGGGGTCAATTTGAGTAGTTGATGCATTGTCTAAATAAACTTTCATAATATTGAAATATCAACAAATAGACCCTGCTTGGCAGATTTTCCGGGTCTTTTCTCCATAGTGGTTGTCCTCACATACATCCCAAGGGATATATAAATAATTGGATTCCCAGTAGTAGTGAATAGTGCCGGAAAATTCTAAGTCCAGAACAGGGTCTATTAATATTTTGGCTCTAAATCTCTTACCTGTCAATCCCTACATCACATCATCTTCTGCTCTCTTATATTCAAAAATTTCTTCTGGTGCAAACCAAAAGCTTATCTCGTGTTCTGCTTCTTCATGAGTTTCTGAAGCGTGAACTAAATTGCGAATAGACCGCTTGTCTCTATTTGCAGCTGTGGCATCATCAACAGAAAAATCACCGCGAATCGTTCCCATATCTGCTTCTGCAGGCATTGTTGGTCCTGCTATCTTCCTTACCATATTGATGGCATGAATTCCCTCAATAACCATTTTAACCATAGGACCAGAAGTCAAATAATCAATAAGCCAACTTCTTACCATTCCTCCTACTACTAGAGAGTCGTCAGACCCTAATTCTTTTTTAGCGTCAAAATTATACTCTGCGTAATTTTTAAGTGTCTTTTCCCCTAAGCGTTTAATCCATTTCTCGTCTTGAGGATAATGTCTGTCTATTTGATCCTTGTTCGCCCAAAACATTCTTAAAGCAATAATCTTCAAACCCCTACTCTCAATTCTGGAAACAATTTCTCCAGCTAATCCCCTTTTTACTGCGTCTGGTTTGAGAATAAGAAGGGTTCGTTCTTTTTTTGGATGAAGCATATATCTTTTTTATAATTACTTGTTTGTAAAATCGTTATACCAGATTCATTCAAATTTGCCAATGTTTCTTCGTGAGGAAAGCCATATTGATTGTCAGAACTTGCGCAAATAATAGCTATATCTGGCTGAACTGTTTCTAAAAACTGAAGAGAACTGCCGGTCTTACTCCCGTGATGAGAGACCTTCAAAATTTGTGCATTTAAATCAGAATCATTATCAATCAACCATTGCTCAACCTTTTTTTCAGCATCTCCTGTAAAAAGTATTCTGTGTCCATTGGAATTCAGAACCAAAACAATTGAAGAATTATTTTTATCGCTAATTTCCCTGCCTTCTAATTTTTCAAAAGGATATAACAGATTGATATATTGATATTTAGATATTTTTATATTCAAATCCTGTTCTGCTATCCATATTTTTGCACCCTCATTTTGAATCGCCTCCTCCCATTCTCCTGCTAATAAAGTATCTGTTTTAATCCCAGTCCATAAAATATTTTCTACTTTATACCTTTCTAAAACCTCAATCAAACCAAACATATGGTCTTTATCTGGATGGGTTAAAATAATTAAATCAATGGTTCTATCCCAAAAAGGCATTCGCTCCTCTATTTTTTTAATCACCCTATCATCAGGTCCCCCGTCTATTAAAATCTGATGCCCAGAGTCGGCCTGAATAAATATAGAGTCCCCCATTCCTATATCTAAAAAATAAACCTCAAGCCCATTAGCTTGAGAAAAATGAAAAATAACTGACCAGGAAAAGACATTGAGAAAGAGTAAAATGATTAAAATAGTCCGGATTAGCTTCATGGTCTTTACATTTATCCTATGGTGTAGTAGAAATAATTTGGAGGTGATCGTCTGATGCCGAAATATGGTTGGATCTTATTGGTGCTATACTTGATCATCGCTGTCTTCTGCTGCATTCGCGAGGGTAGCCGTAGGGGCTGGCATGGAAAACGAATGTGGTTCGACTCCACTATTTTCTTCATCCTCTTTTGGTGGATTCTGTACCTCTATCCGCCCTACAGGTGGCCCTGCCAGAACAGACAACAGGCGTCCGCCTGACCAAACGCCGGAAGTTAACTGACCAAGTTGATTTCCGGCTTCCTTCTTTGAAATCATTTGACTATTTTTATTGCTTTGCCTTCAATCAGAGCTTTCGTTATTTTTTTATAGGCAGACGAAAGTATTCTCTGGAAAGTGCTTTGTGATGTCTTCATTTTTTTAGCACACTCACATTGGTCACAACATTTTATGTTTTTCAATCTCAAGGCCTCTGCCTCTTCAAAAGTCAATTCAATAATTTCTAAATCCCTCATGGGCACTCCTTGTGGCTTATAAAAAGTAACCCTAGGGCTAAATCTTATTTTTCTTCTTCCTCTTGGCCTTGGCATATTAATATAATTATACTATTGTTTTAAAACAAGGCCTACCCCCGCCCGCCCAAGGTGGGCGGGGCCAAGGGCCTTGTTTTAGCTTTTGTCCTTCAGATTTTTGATTTCCTCTTGCACTGCTTTAAGCTCTTCTTTTAAAAACTTCTCTTCCTCGTTCAAAGCATTTGTCTCATCTGTCTTTGTCCAAAATCTCCTAAATCCAATTCCGCAGCAATTTCCTCTTCCAAATCCTCCTCCATAACCCATTCCAGCACCTCGCCTAAAACCACCTGCGAAATTTCCTTGTGAACCAGCATAGGGACCCATTCCTCTGCCAGTGCCAGGACCAGCACCAATAGGACCAGTTGTATCTTTAAGTGGCATAATTTTATTTCATTAATAATTAATAATTAATTATCAGATAATCCGACCTTTGTTTTATACTGACTATCTATTATGAGTATATACCCATAACTATATTCCTGTCAACCCTTTTCCGCCTAAAAAACAAAAACAAGCCATTGGGCTGGTTAATCAACTATTTAAACGACTGTAGATGTTTGACATCTACACAAAAAGTTGCAACGAGGACGGGCCTCGTTGCAAATCTATTAGTTATTTTTATCTTACTGTATAACCGCCATCTACTATTAGTGTCTGACCAACAATATAATCTGCTTCATCGCTTACGAGAAAAGCAACAGCATTGGCAATGTCTTCCGGCGTGCCAATTCTTGCCTTAGGAATAGCCATTAATGTCTGGCTCATATCCATTCCTAATTCTTTCCCCACATTATCTAACATAGGTGTTTGAATCGCTCCCGGAGCAACAGCATTAATATTAATTCCCATTCCAGCAAATTCACCTGCCATACATTTAGTTAAACTTATTACTGCGCCTTTGGCTGCTGAATATGAATGAAGCTTAGCCCAAGAAACATAACCAGCGATAGAGGCGATATTAACTATCTTGCCATATTTCTGTTCAATCATTATTGGCAAGACCGCTTTAGAGCAATAAAGCACGCCCTTAATATCAACATCTACTATTTTATCTATTTTTGAAGTGTCGTCTGCTTCTTCAGTAGTGCAGATGCCGGCATTATTAACCAAAATATCAACTTGACCGAACTTTTCTTTAACTTGAGCAATAACATCTTTAACTTCTGATTCGCTGGTAACATCTAATTTAAAGGCAACTGCCTCGCCTCCTTTAACAATAATCTCTTGAACTACTTTTTCGCACGGTTCTATAGTCATATCGGTAACTACCACTTTAGCTCCAAGTTCTGCTAATTTCAGAGAGATTCCTTGTCCAATCCCCCTTTGCGCGCCAGTAACAATAGCAACTTTATTTTTTAAATTCATAGTATTTATGATTGATTACTTATTATTGATTTTTCTCTCAATCCCCCCGCCACCGATCCTTTCTTTCTTTTCTTTAATGATTAGTGATCAGTGATCAATGATTTTTTCTTACGAGGTCGGGGGCGGTAGTAAAGGAAGGTACAACCTTTTTTGTTATAACAAAAATTTAAATTTTAAAATAATAGAAAAGTAATTCTGGCCTAATGAGCATTATTAAACCAAGAATCAAAAGCACAATCGCAGAAATTAGCTTTACAATTTTTAGATATTTTTCAGATATTCCTGTAATTCTTAGAGTAAATACAGCTAAGAGAAAAATTATAAAATCATCTAGCATATAAAAGAAAATAAAGACAAAGATATAAAAATAATAAGAAAAAGTGGAAAGCCCTAAACTGGTTAAAATTCTTGTAAAAACTAAGGGAAATCCAAAGGAGCAAACCAGTTCAATTGAATTAATTGCAACAGCGATTACTGCTACGCCTAAAATTAATAATGGCAAAGCAATGTCCTTTTTAGTAATCTCTTTCAATTTTAGAAAAAGCCCTTTTTGTGTCTTCGTGGCTATACTGTCTTTACCAGTATCTATTCCGCAAATTTTGCAAACAATACCTAAGATATATTCTCTTAACAAAACTATTGCAAATATGATAACAACAATCCCAGCAATTGTTGTTATAACATCTAGATTTCTTGAAATCAAAAACAAATTAAGCCAAGCAGAAGTAAATAAGAAATAGACAATGCCAGAGACCAAAATAAATGTGCCCCCAACTATAACAACCCTTTTTCTCATACCAGTAGCAATCAGCATTGTTAAAAGAAAAGCCAGGGCAACCATAGCGCAGGCGTTAAAGCCGTCTAATATTCCCAAAATAATAGCCAATAGCAAAGGAGAAGTGTCTGCAAAAGAAATTTTCCAGCCAAAAAAAGTAGCTGAATCCGATTCTGTGCTTGTGGCTACGGGCGTGCTTGTAGCGCAAATTTCTCCTGTAAGCACCTTTATATAATTTTCTATTTCCATTCCTGTTCTCTCGTCGCCACTATAGCCCAAAAAATATTTATCCTTAATAAAAGTAATTGGGACTGCTCCGTAAACTTTTATTCCGTCTATTTTTTCAGGCACGCTATATTCCTGATAAAAAGATTGTAGAATTTCCCAATTATCATCTTCAGAAACAAGATATCTGTTTATATCTAATTGGCAATATTTTTCTTCCATTTTTTCTAAAAAAGCATTTTCGTCAATACAATGGGGGCAGGTTTTTGAATAGAAAAAATTAACATCAATTGGCTCTTGATGGTCAGCCAAAACTTTATTCGCAATACAGAAAACGCTTATAAAACAGAAAATAAAAATAAGAAACTTTTTTAAAAACATAAAACTATTTATTTTCTTCTCTTACTTTAGTTGATTTCGTTTTTATAATCGCGCCAAAAGGACAAACACTTTCTCCTCCTGCTTTTTCAATTTTATCATTATCAACAATTTCTGCTTTCATATCTTTTGAAAGCTTGGTTCCTCCGTCGCTTATTTGAACGCAAGTGCCACAACCAACACATTTTTCTTTGTCTATTTGAAATTTCATATATAAAACATTAACATATTTTTATAATTATCGCCAATCAAAGGAAATCATTGATCATTTATCACTGATCATTAAAGGAAGGTCAATGATAGATGGACATCTCTCGCCGAGTCCCGCCCCCGACCTCCTTGCCCTCTCCCCACTCGCGACCTTCCTGCACTCTCCCCGCCGCCCGCCCTCCCATCCCCTCCCCGCCCCCGCCCTCTCCAGCAGGGAGGACGGGGGCGGGGGCGCAGATCTGAAACAAAAATTTCTATTTTATTAAAATCTGAATTATAAAAAATAAAACATAAATAAAAAGCAAAAACTTTGCTTCTTTTTTCGTCAACTTATTTCCTGTCTTAAAAAATATTAAGAAAAACAGAACAGCTAAACATGTGAAGACAAAACCATTCACGAATAAGCCAATATTATAAACTCTAAATGGCGAAATTAAACAAACCAATCCAAGAATCAAAGAAGAATTGATTGCAACGGAGCCAAAAATAACACCTAAAAGCATTTGCTTTTGCTTCATAGCAATAGAGCGGAGACCAAAGCTTAATTCTGGCAAAGAAGTTCCTAATGCCACAGCTATGGCGCCAACAAAGACCAAGGGTAAATCAAGAGCTAATGCTAAGCGACCAGCTGAAAAAACTATTCCTTGAGCGCTAGCTATTAGAAGTAAAAAACCAGTCATAAATCTTGCTAAGTCCTTAAAAAATAACTGATAATCTTTATCTACCTTTTTCTGCCCTGTTTCTTTTGAGCCCTTTTTAATCAAGACCTCGCTAAATTTTTTCTGATAAAAGAAAAGTTCTCTTAAGTAAAAGCCCAGGGCAATCATCAATAAAATGCCATCGCCTCTTGAGAACTGGCCATCTACCAATAAAAGCAAAGGCATAAGAGCGTAAAATCCGGAAAAAATAAGCGAGCGTTGAATGCTTTTGCTTTTCAATTCAATTGTTCCGCCAAACAAAACCGCTACTCCAGCTATCAAAGTAAAAAGGATTATATTCGCTCCAAGCACATTACCAAAAGCAAGGGCTGGCTTCCCGCTAAGCGCAGCGCTTATTCCGACAAATAATTCTGGCATTGAGCTTAAAAGTCCCATTACTAAGGAGCCAACAACAAATTTTTTCCATTTCAAAAACTTAGAAATCGCGAGCAAACCATTAACCGCCAAAAGTCCTGCTTTCGCAAGCACAGACGCACTTAAAATAAAAATTAAAATATAAATAAATGGGTTCATTTTTCAGTTTGATGCCTAACTATAAAATAATGTTTAACTATCTCAATTAAGAATAAGTTGGCAATGCCCAAGGATGCTAATATCGCCCAATCAGATAAACTCAAGGGCATTGTGTCAAGCAAGGAATTTAAGAATGGTAAATATATGGCAGTGCCGAGAGCGACTACTCCAAAAAGCCAAGCAATTATTAAAAACTTATTAGAAAAAGGATTAATATACAAAATCCCTTTTTTCAAACTCCTACAGGCAAAAATATAAAATAAAGAGTCAATTGCTAAAGCGGAAAAAATCATAGTTCTTATATATGTAATCTCTAAGTCGCGAGACATAAACCAGTACAAAAGGCCTAAAAGCATCAAGTCGGTAATAAGTCCAATAGCAAATATAATCACTTTCATCTCTTTTGTTAAAAGGGAAATTTTATGTCCTGTTGGCTTTTGCTTCATTAAGTCCTTTTCTTTTGGCTCAAAAGCAAGCGCTTGGGACGGTAATCCATCTTCCGCTAAATTGACCCATAAAATCTGGATAGCTGTTAATGGCAAAAACCATGGCTTAGCTAAAATTTTAGCAATGAAAATACTCCCGCCGATCAGAAGAATTTCCGTAAAACTATCTGATAAAAGATAAGTGATGACTTTTCTTATATTATCTAAAATTGCCCTACCCTGCTCTACTGCAGAAGCAATAATGCTAAAGCTATCATTCAAAAGTATCAAGTCCGAAGTTTCTTTTGCTACTTCTGTGCCCGAACCAATTGCCACGCCTATGTCTGCTTTTTTAAGCGCTGGGGCATCATTTATTCCGTCGCCAGTCATAGCCACAACTTCTCCCGCCTCTTGCCATGCATTTACAATCCTCAACTTATGCTCTGGCTCTACTCGCGCAAATATATGAATTTTATCCAATACTTTTTTGAATTGCTCATCACTTAATTCATCTATTTCTCTGCCTTCCATAATATTTTCTTTATTGGTTTTAAACCCAAGTTTTTGACCAACTGCCTTAGCAGTAAGCTTGTGATCCCCTGTCACAATAATTATTCTTATGCCTGCGCTGCGACAGGTGTCTAATGCTTGTTTTACTTCTTTTCTTATTGGATCAGACAACCCTAAAATAGCTAATGGTTGTAAATTATTTAGCCCAGCAGAATTAATTTTATTTTTGAGTGTTTTTTTATAAGCAATAGCAATAGTCCTATATCCCTGACTGGCTAATTTTTCTAAATCTTTTTCCCATTTTTCTTTTTCAGTTTTTGTTAAGCCAGACATTCCAATTAATTTTTCTGGAGCGCCAGAAACAAATAATAATTTTTCTTTAGTTTCTTTGTTTTTATAAAGCCCTGCTAAAAATTTTACCTTATTATCAAAAGGAAGCTCATCAAGAGTTTCAAATTGTTTTTTTAATTCTACTGGATAAGACCCCTTTTCAACAGCAGCAGCTAAAACCGCCTTATCAGTAGGACCACCCCTGATTATCCATTTGTCTTTTGTTTTATATTCGTTTTCTACAAACCCCTCGTTGCACAAAGCCATAGCTGTATATAGAAGAGATTCATCTTCTGTATGAGATATTATTTTTGTTAACTTAATCTTTCCTTGAGTTAAAGTCGCTGTTTTGTCCGTGCAAATGACTGAAGTGCTTCCAAGCGTTTCTGCTGCTACTAATTTTCTAACCAAGCCCTTCTTTTTTAAGATTTTTTGCATTCCAATAGCAAGGATAACAGTCATCGCCACGGGCAACCCCTCTGGAATAGCAGCGATTGCTACTGCAACAGAAGTGATGAACATTTCTAAAATATCTCCGCCTGTTAAAATGCCTTTAATAAAAATAAAAATACTAGCTATTGCTATAAATATTCCAATTATCTTTGAAAATTTAGAAAGCTTTTTCTGGTAAGGTGTTTTTCCTTCTTTTGATTCGCTTACTATTAGGGCAATCTTCCCTAGTTCTGTCTCAACTCCGATTGTGGTTACAACTACTTTTGCCTTGCCATACTCTACAATGGTTCCTGTATAAACCATATTATCTCTGTCCGCTAACGGGGTCTTTATGTCTATATCTTCCGAATGCTTCTCTGTGGGCAACCATTCTCCTGTTAAAGCCATTTCATTAATTTTTAAATTTTCTGATTCTATTATCCTGCCATCAGCCGGCACCATATCCCCCGCTTTTAAAAGAAAAATATCTCCTGAAACAATATCAGAAGAATCAATTAGTTTAATTCCGTTATTTCTTATAACTTTTGCTTTGTGCCTTATTATTTTTTTAAGTTCTGCCAGCGACTTACTTGCTTTATTCTCCTGAATAAAACCTATTGTTGTGTTTACAATAACTGCTGCCATTATTACTGCCCCGTCTGCAAAGTCCCCAAAAAATATAACAACAATCCCGGCGATGATTAAAATATAAATTAAAGGGCTTTTCATTTGCCCTAATAGAATTTTTATTTTAGACATTGGTTGCTCTTTAGGCAAAACATTCCTTCCATTTTCTGATTGCCTTTTATGCACTTCTCTGTCATCTAATCCAAAATCTTTGTCTGTGCATAAAAAATCAATTGTTTTTTGCCAGGACAAATTGTGCCAATGATTTATCATTTATTATATTGTTGGCCATCATAATTCATAATGCTTCTATTTTAACAAGAAAATCATTTTTTGACTATTGCCTATTCAAAAAGCCCCTTTCAGGGCTTTTTGATAACTATTGAGAAAGCTTAGTAAGATTCTCTTTTTGGCCTTGCTTCGTTTACAGTTAAGCTTCTGCCATCAAGTTCTTTTCCATTAAGCATTTCAACGGCTTTTTCAGCATCTTCTTCTTTTGCCATTTCTATGAAAGCAAATCCTTTGGATCTGCCAGACATCTTGTCAGTAATAATGACAGCTGACTCAACTTCGCCTGCTTCAGAGAAAAGTTCTTTCAAAGCGTCTTCGCTAGTGTCATAGGACAAATTTCCTACGAAAAGTTTCTTGTTCATCGTTTATGAAGTTGTCTTTAATATTTCGACCTTGTCCTGAGTACTCTCAACAATTCATTGCTTAAAATTAGAAATAAATAAAGAGTTACAGGAACACGACATTTCCCTTTCCAAATGAAAAGAAAAATACTCTTATAATATATGACATATTCAAAACCTTGTCAATAACTTGCATCACCAAAACTCCCCCCCAAACGATGTTTCGAGGTTCAACCTCCAAACACTCCTCCATAATCTCTATCTCCAAATATTATTTTTTGTTCTTTATGAACAATAAAATACTGCCGATTGTGCCAACTAAAAAACCCAATGGGCAAACAATGACTGCCGTAATAAAAAATATTGTATGCAGGAATTCAAAAAAATATTTTAGCGCTAAAATATTTTCGCTAATTACAGATAAGGCATAAAAAGCATTATGCAAAAAAACAAAGATGAAAAATCCGCAGGCAGAAATGCTTGTTAATAAAAGAAATTTTCTGCGCCTCCCCTGTCTTTTGAGTTTTAAACTATAAAAAAATAATAGTCCGCCTAATAAAGAAAAAATTATTAAAGGCAATAAAAAAAGTTTAGAGCCCTTAAATAAATTTCTGACTCCTGGAATAAAAAGTTCAACTAAAACAATAAAAAACATTATTATCAATGCCCAAAAAGTAATGTTTAATTTATCTTTCACAATATGTCTAATATAATTCCTAAAATTAAAGCCACTAGCGACAGAATGAAAATCATTCCTGAATTCCATCTTGATTTTGAAGTTATGCTTGTCTGCACTAAATAATGAAGTGCTAATTTCTTCTGCTTCTCAATGTCTGAATTATCTACTGCTTCAATCAACCCATAGTCCTTTATTAAATTAGTTCTCTTGGTTGCAACGCTAAAACGATGACCAAAATATAAGATAAAGCCAATAGTTCCAATATACCAAGAAATTTTTACCCACAAAGGACTATAAAAATTTAACAGAATAATTATTCTATAAGCAATTGTCGCAATAATGCCAGTCCAAAAGAAAAACAAGCGCACTAATTTAGAATTTGGTTTTATAACTTCCATAACCTTATCTTACCAGAAATATACAATGCAATAAAGCAAAAAATGTGCGAGTGTAGATGTTTGACATCTACACAAAACATCCACACGAAACTATCCAAAATGGAAACCATCTTTCCAAAATAGTTATCAGTGATTAGTTATTTCTTCCTTTTTCTTTTTTTCTTTTTCTTTAATGATCAATGATTAATGATTAATTATTTCTTTCTAGATGCTTTTACTCTATCTGATTCAGTAAGATTTTGTTTTCTAAGCCTTATGCTTTTTGGAGTAATTTCTAAATACTCATCTTCTAACATTATTTCCATACCCCTTTCTAAAGTTAATTCCACTGGCGGAACTAATTGAATAGCTGCATCAGATCCAGAAGCGCGCATATTGCTAAGCTGTTTGCCTTTAGTCGGATTTACTGTCATATTCCTGCCTTTAGCAGTATTGCCTATTACCTGCCCTTCATATACATCAACATTCGGAGATACATATAAGACACCTCTCTCTTGAAGATTAGATAATGAAAAAGCCAATACCTTTCCAGTTTCTCCAGAAATCATAGAACCAACATTGTGCTTTTGGATTGCCCCAACATGAGGATAAAAGCCGATTACCTCACTACAGAAAGTTCCCTCACCTTTAGTGTCAATAATAAATTCGCTTCTATGTCCTAATAATCCTCTCGTTGGAATTTCATAAACCAAACGAGTCTGGTTATGCTCGGGACTCATAGATATCATTCGCCCTTTTCTCTTGGACATTTTTGCGATAACTGTTCCAGCTGATTCTTGAGGAATATCAAGAATTACTCTCTCAAATGGTTCGTGTTTTACTCCATCTATTTCTTTGATAATAACATGAGGTTGAGAAACTTGAATTTCGTAATTTTCACGACGCATATTTTCAAGTAAAATCGCAATCTGCAACTCTCCCCTTCCATAAACCTTGAAATAATCAGTTGAAGAAAAATCAATTTTCAGACCTACATTAACTTCCAATTCTTTTTCTAATCTTTCTTTAATTTGCATACTGGTTATATATTTTCCTTCTTTCCCCATAAAAGGAGAATTATTTATTAAAAAATTCAAGCAAATAGTTGGCTCATCAATCTTAATTGCTGGCAATAATTCTTGCTCTTTATTTCTGCAAATAGTATCGCCAATGTAGATATCTGGTAATCCTGCGATCATCACAATATCACCAGCAACTGCCTCTTCTACCTCTTTTCTATTCAGCCCTTCAAAAGTAAATAGTTTTGATATATCGCCAGAAACAACTTTGTGATTATGTTTTTTTGCAAAAACCTTGTCTCCAGTTTTTATTTTCCCTTGATAAACTCTGCCTATGCCCATCCGTCCAAGATAATTGTCATAAGCTAAATTAAATGGCTGAAAAGCAAAATCAAGAGAGATATCTGCTTTAGCAGCTGGAATTTTTTCCAAAATTGTATCAAGAAGAGGTGCTAACCCTTTTGACTCATCTTTTAAATTTAGTTTTGCTATGCCCTCTTTGGCATTGGCATAAACAGTTGTGAAATTAAGTTGTTTATCATCTGCTCCAAGGTCCATAAAAAGTTCTAATACTTTATCATGAACCCATTCAGGCCTTGCTCCTGGTTTATCAATTTTATTCAAAACAACAATTGGACTTAGCCCAAGTTCTAAAGATTTTTTCAAAACAAATTTGGTCTGTGGCATTGGTCCTTCCTTAGCATCTACAACAAGTAGAACTGAATCAATGGAACGCAAAACCCGCTCCACTTCTGAACCAAAATCTGCGTGACCTGGGGTATCCACAATATTAATCTTCGTATTTTTATAAAAAACCGAAGTATTTTTTGAATAAATAGTAATACCCCGTTCTTTTTCAAGATCGCTTGAATCCATGCTAACACTATCATCAGTAACCATGCCTGTCTGTTGCATAAGAGCATCAGTCAAGCGGGTCTTGCCATGATCTACATGGGCAATAATTGCGATGTTTCTAATTTCCATATCTATTTATTTCGTATATCGTCTCTTATGATTAGAGCTATTACTGCGATTTCTAGATGATTTCTGTCCATGGCTTTGATAAGAATGATTCCTGCTACTTTTCCATGCAGAATATTTTTTCTTCTTTGAATTCTGCTCTTCTTTTCTGTGTTGCTTTTCTCTTTCAGGAGGAAGGACTGGTAAAGATAATATCGGCAAAGATTTACGAATCAATCGTTCAACCTTTTTGATGTCAGCTCTTTGAGATGGAGTAACAAAAGAAATGGCTTTTCCAGAAGAACCTGCCCGACCAGTTCTCCCGATGCGATGAACATAATCTTCGGAATTGTCTGGAATATCAAAATTAATTACCAATGAAATATGTCTAACATCAATACCGCGAGCAGCAATATCTGTTGCAACCATTATACGAAATTTTCCTTGCCTAAATCCGTCAAGCGCTGCTTTCCTTTGTGCTTGAGAACGATTGGAATGAATTTCAATTGCTGTCTGGTCCATATTGCGAATATTATTTGCAATGCGTTTTGCTCCATGCTTTGTTCTCGAAAAAACAAGAACTGTATCTTTCTGATACTGTTGTAATATGGAATCAAGTAAGCGCATCTTATTATCTTTTCTAACAACAAAAACTTCATGCTTTACATTTTCAGCTGATGTTCCTTGCGGAGTAATCTCAATCCTAATCGGCATTTTCATAAACTCACTCGCAAGCAATGAAATGGATTTCGGCATAGTCGCAGAAAATAACATTGTTTGTCGTTCTTTTGGCGCAGATTGTAAAATGCGTTTGATCTGTGGCAAAAAACCAATATCAAGCATGCGATCGGCCTCGTCAAGAGTAATAGTATTTACTCTCTTAAGCGAATAAACGCCCTGATCCATTAAATCAATCAATCGCCCTGGAGTGGCAATAACAATATGGGGATTGCGCTTTAAAGCATTTATTTGTGAATGCCTAGAAGCTCCTCCAATAACTACTACAGATCGCAACTTAAATGGGGCACCAATATATGCCAATACTCGCTCTACCTGAATAGCTAATTCGCGCGTTGGAACTATAACCAAGCCCTGTCCATTATAAAGAGCGATGCGTTGTATCATTGGAATACCAAAAGCCAAGGTCTTGCCCGTGCCTGTCTGGGCGATACCAACAACATCCTTGCCTGCTAAGGCATTAGGGATAACTTTATTCTGGATTGGTGTAGGAATATCAAATTTCCCCTGTGTGAGCACAGAAAGAAAATTTTCCTCTATTCCAAGGTCGCAAAAACGACCAATAGATTGTGTTGTTTGTGTCATAAAAAAAATGTGACCCGGTATTCTTCGAGGTCACATCATAAAATGATTTTAATGACACAAAAAGAGACGAGTCGCTTGGAGGTATTCCTCCAATGCAAAATCAATAATCTAAATTTAAATTTAATATAGCAGAAAAATTATATTCTGTCAAGCTTTTGAGCAATGATGTGGAAGTGATGTGGAAGTCGGACTTCCCCCTAATTGCTTTAACTATGGCTAAGCCAATAATTTTCGCTTTCTTGGAATAAAAAATCAAGCCCGAGAACGGGCTTGATTTTTATCCATCTGATTTAGTTGAATCAATTCTTAAGCACGAGTTACGCTCACGGCGTTAGGTCCTTTCTCAGAATCTGCCTTTTCAAAAGACACCCTATCGCCTACCTGTAACTCTTCGTATTGTACACCCTTGAGTTCATTGCGGTGAAAAAACAAATCTTTGTCTTCGCCGTCAACGGTAATAAACCCAAATCCTTTTTCTGTAAGAGTTTTAATTATTCCTTCCATACTTAGATATAGATTAATTTAATTAATGTTTTAAGGTTTTATCCTAAAGTTTAGTTCCCTGAATAAACTCGACTAAATTTTTATTAAGCAACTATCTTGTATAGGCAATGCTAACATTTAACAAACAATTAGTCAAGCCCTAAAACATAAATGTCAACGGGAAATAGAAATGTCATACTTCCAAGGATTTAGAAATGTCATACTTGAAGCATTGAAAAGGTTTTTTAATGTATTTTAATTTGCCGAAACAGATTCTTCCATTTTTGCTTTAGGTGCTAAAGAAAATTTTCTCCAAGGATGATCTGGCGGAGGGATATAAGAAGGATTCTTGTTAGCGGCAATTATCCAAGGCGCATGTATCTTTTTTGGTCGCTCTGGTAAGATTCTGTAATTAAGATATTTGCCTCTGAGTCTGAATTGACTAGTTCCATCCAACCTTTCCTCAGCTATGACCGTGTCTTTTTTACAGATAGTAACTGGTTGTTCTTTTGAAAGTTGGTACCATTTTTTGTTAAAGCTAATCGTAAAATCATTTCTGATAACCCTAGTGTATTGTTTGGAAAAAACAGCATCAAGATTATTCCTCTCTCTTTTGGGTAATGCTTTATGCAGATTAGCTTTACTTCTTGGCTCAACAGCGTACTTTAACCTGTATTGTGGTAGAAATGTCTTTTCCAAGAAGACATTGCCTTGCTCCATGGTTGAAATATTGGCCAAGCGCATCTCTTTAATCAAACGATCCTGGAATGTTTCGAAGAGTCGTTCTATTCGCCCTTTGGCTTGACAAGAGTGCGCAGAGATTGGCTCAATCTTTAATTCCTGCATTGCTCTTTGGAATTGAGTCTTGGTATCATGGTTTTCTTGAGCTACCTTCTGAGACATCTTGTAAGTGCTGAATTTATCCAGGTAGACTGAATATGGCTTGCCATGCTCTTGAATGTACTCTTTCCAGAAATCAAAGACAGGGAACACACCTTCGTCTTTGGCAAACTTAGCTTTGGTAGGAATGCCAGTAGCATCGTCAATCGCAGCAAGGAGGCAACAGTAGGGGCCTCTATCTTCAAACCAACGGTGATACGAGCCATCAAATTGCTCCATTTCACCGAAACAAGCCTTTCTTTGGCGCCAGGAACGATAATCTCTTTGTTTCTTTCTTTTAGGTTCCCAGAGCCCTTCGTTAATCATGATTTGTCTGATAGTTTTAGGGTCCCTGTTGATATTGTGTTTTTCATTGAGCTTCTCTGCGGCAAATCCAGGCTTAAAATCTGTATAGCGATTATGGAGCAATCTGATTATCTTCTTTTTTTCTTCTACTGAAATGCTGTGGTTGCTGTTTTTGCCTCGATTTCCGTGGATCAATGCATTAGGACCATGTTGTTTAACTTTTACCTTTAATCGTTTAACATGGCGAACTGAAAGCTTAAGTAGTTCCGCAGCATGTGTTCCATTAATTTCTTTGTTGATAAGTTGTTTGATAATCGCATAACGATTAACTTCTTTGTCTGTCATAGTTAAATATTGCATATTAGTGTTAGTTAATTAGCTCACACTAATATTTTACCTCAACTATGACACTTCTAATTCCCTCTACTATGACATTATCATTTCCGTATTACAGCCCTAAAACATAAAATCAGGCATTATGCTTTATTTCAATGACATCACCGTCCGCAACAACATATTCTTTGCCCTCTATTCTGATAAGGCCTTTTTCCCTGGCTTTAACAAATCCGCCAATGTCTATCAAATCTTTCCAATTAATAACATCTGCCTTAATAAAATTAGATTCAAAATCGCTGTGGATTACTCCTCCTGTCTGCGGAGCTTTTTGACCTTTTCCAATAGTCCAAGCCCTTGTCTCGTTAGGTCCGGTAGTAAAAAAAGTAACCAGTCCTAATATTTCGTAGGCCTTTTTAATCAAAATATCCAGCTCTGTCTCTTTCGGCAAATCAAACTCTGTTCTCTCTTCTTTACTAAGACCAATCGCTTCAAACTCTGCCAAAATATCCACTATTAAAAACTGCCAATTATTTTCTTTAAACTCTTCTATTATTTTTAAAGAAACATCTTCATCTTTACCGTTTAATAAATAAAGTCGCGGTTTCATTGTAAGAAGCTGATATGAATGAATTATTTTCTTTTCCTCATCTGTAAATTTCTGCTCACTTAATATATCCCCTTTTTCTAAAAACTCTTTAACTCTTTTAAGCACATCAAATTCTCTAATAGCTTCTTTGTCCTTTGCCCTAATCTCCTTTTCCAAACCATTCAATCTTTTATCAACTGTTTCTAAATCCTTAAAAATTAATTCCATATCTAAAATATCTTTATCAGCAATCGGATTAATCTCTGATTGAGTGTTGATTATATCTTTATTAGTAAAAGCCCTAAGAACATAAATAATAGCATCTGTTTCCCTTATATTAGCTAAAAACTTATTTCCCAAACCCTCTCCCTTATTAGCGCCCTTAACTAAACCAGCTATATCGTAGAATTCAATTGTAGTATTTATTTTCTTCACGGATTTTGTAAGCTCTGCAAGCTTTTCCACTCTTTCGTCAGGAACAGCAACAGCGCCCACACTTGGATCTATGGTGCAAAAAGGATAATTTGCTATATTAACCTGCTTTTTAGTTATTGTCTGGAAAAGCGTTGATTTGCCAACATTTGGCAAGCCAACTATTCCGATTGAAAGTGGCATATGCATTATCCTACCAAATAATTAACATATAGCAAGTAAAAATAAACTCGGGGAAGTCCGACTTCCCCGAGTTTAAATTTCTTAAAATTTGTTTTATTTACGATTTACGCTTTTTTTTATTCGCCTTTGCCTCAAGCATAAGCCGTTTTATTTCCAACCGCTTTTTAGTTTTCCGAGGATGTGTTGTTCTTTTATCTCCTATTCCTTTGCCTCTTTTTGCCATATATTTATTTTATTAATTATAAATTTATTACAATAGACAGACTTTGCCATAATCTATCTATTCCGGGAAAAATCAAACTTTCCTTGCTCACATTAACTCTTTATTTTTATTCTTTCTCATTATCCAACATCAGCTTAAGCAAAAATACTGTATCTTGTTTAAGATTGGATTTAACCCATGTCTTTTGCTTTTCTTCTATTAATTCACCCATACCAGACAAAATTCCACGATCAGGCATATTCTCTATAAACTTTATACATTTTTTGAGATAATCAACGAATTTCATTTCTGTTCTTTTTTCAACTATTTCTCTGTTTATTTCCCAATCATTTTTTAAAAAAAAATGAACATCAAAAACATCACGATTGGCTGTCTTAATGCGTTCAGTCATAGCCACCAATTTATGAGCAAACATATCTTCTTTTTTTATTGCTAACATAGAAATGCCGAGATAATTTTTAACCTCGTATTGCGAGCCAAAACTTCTTTTATTAATTTCAACTTTGATATTTTGAGCTTCTTCGTTATAGGAAAGCAAAATAAAAAGGGTGTGCCTCTTGTTTGTTTTTTCTTTAATCGTGCCGTATTCTTTGACTATGCTTTCCACCTTATCAAAAACCTCCTGCTCTTTTTTCTCGTCCAACAAATCAAAATCAAGATCAATAGAAAAGCGATCTAAATCATAAAAAAGATGTGCGGCCGTGCCACCCTTAAAACCTAAAAAAGGCCCAATGGAACTATCCGTATAAATATTTTTTAGAATCTTAATCAGAATATTTTTGTGAGTTGCCGTGTTTAATGTCATATATTTTCTTGATAACTTTTAACTTCCTTCTCCGTTCTTTTGTTTGAATAAATAGGCAAAATTTCCATTACTCTATTCCAATCAAGAACTGATAAATTATCAAAATGATAATCTTTGTTTAAATAAACTACATCTAAAAATGCTCTTTCCGGGGTGGCAATAGAATAATTATCTTTATGCTCTATGCCAGCACTATTGGTTAAAACCGATTCTTTTATTTTTCTGTAAGAATAAATTTGTCTGTCCGCTGTTATTTCTCTAGTTAAATAAGAAACGATAAAAATTTGACTGTAATATTGAAAAGTAATACCGGCCTTTCCTAAAACCGTCTCAAAGCTAATATATGATGGAGTATAGATTTTTGTAGCCAATTCGTTTTTATTATAATTTTTATCTTTAGCATAAAATCCCCTGCGAATTGGATACAGCTCTCCTTTTTTTATGTAATAATTTATTCTCCTTCTCAGTAAGGCAGGATTTCCTTCTTCGGAAGCTAAAAGAATATCTTTAAAAGAGAAAACTGTTTTATCTGCGCGTAAGATGTTTAAAATGTCAGCTTTTTCCATAAATTTAATAGTTTATAGACCAAAAGTTACACATAGCGTCACCTTTAGTTTAAATTATCAATAGCCCAGCGTCAAGACCTAATTTATCCCCAACAAAAAACAATATGTAATAAAGCAAAAAATCGCTCAAAAAGCGATTTTTATTATCAGCTCCGTATTCTGAACGAAATCCGAACTTTTTTCAAGGAAAATCCGAACGCTGAATTTTGACGCTCCGCCCCGCCGCCGCTCGCTGACACTCGCTCCGACAAAGAAAAGTTTTGTCCA
>Ga0180732_1000654_pt1 | contig 27134 bp, 34 predicted proteins | sample KR11_01MetaG_FD_148674 | JGI IMG/M metagenome (GOLD analysis project Ga0180732, IMG submission 148674) | Groundwater microbial communities from the Olkiluoto Island deep subsurface site, Finland - KR11_0.1 MetaG | ecosystem: Environmental > Aquatic > Deep subsurface > Groundwater | place... | reverse complement strand
CGTTGGGCGAAAATTTTGCACTTTAGTGAAGCTTTAGCGCTATCCTCGAAATACTCCATGTATTCCTGCGGTTAAAATTTTCACCCGCCTTGACCTTGACCAAACTGAAACGTTTTGAAAGTGGCTCCTTTAATCGTATTTTATTTTACCATCCCAGCAAGCCGTGGGAGATTATATTCAGCGGGGATTCATTAATATTTTTCCTTCGGTTCTGGATATAAGCGTTTCTCAGACCCTCATATGGTTCCAGAGAAGCTTTTTTGAATGCTTCATAATCTCCTATCTTGAAAGACGTTTTGTTAACTACTTCATAACCCGTAACACCCAGCGACAGTTCAAGCGGTTCTAAATATGAAACTGGGTTTAAGAATCTATCCCCAAACATGCCGAAAGAATCCTTAAGGGTGGAAGGCCCGAAAAAAGGCCAGACAAGATATATTCCATCTCCTATTCCATAAGAAGCAAAAGTTCGTCCAAGATCTTCCTCTCCTTTCTTTAGCCATGTATAATTATTAGCAGCATCATCAAATCCTAGTATTCCCTGGGTGCTGTTTATCATAAATCTTAAAAGCTCATGGCCTGCAATTACAATTCTACCCTGCAAGATACAGTTTGTAAAACGAACAGGCATTTTAATGTTATAAAAAAAATTATCCACCCCGGTTCTGACAATAGTCGGAGTTATATAAAGATAAGCTTGTGTAAGAGGTTTTAAAGCCCAGAAATACATTTTGTCATTAAAATGGAACATGGATAAATTCCAATAATATAAAGGGTCTGCAATGCTTATGTTTATTTCATCGTCGGTATTTTCTTCTTTTAAAAAATCCGGCTCATCATCTAAAAATTCCTGATCGGAATTACCCGATTCCAAAGCAATTAAAATTGATCCATGTTCATCTTCCGTAGATGTCTGAATTGCCGGATCGTATGCAATCAGAGAATCGGCAGAGAAGAAAAATATAAGAAAAGCAATGATGGCTGTTGCTAGTTTGTTCATAATATTATTTACCCCTTTTCCTGTTCCTTAAGCTTTTTATTAAGCCGTTTTATAAGTTCATCAGGGGTTTCCTTTGATAAAATTTCATTGAACTGAGACCTGTAATTCTGAACCAGGCTTATGCCCTCAATTTTCACATCATATACTTTCCATCCATTTTCTTTAAGTATCATGCTGTAGTTTACCGATATTTCTTCATTTGCCCGTTTTATTTTTGTATTTACAACAGCTTTGTTATCAGAAACAATTTCCTGATTAACATAGTCTACATTTTCACCTTTATATTCTGCCTGAATCTTGTCTAGATATGCATTGCCGAGAACTTCCGCAAAAACATCAGTGAATTCTTTTCTTTGCTGGGGAGAAAATTTTTTCCAGTTTACCGCAAGAGTCCTTCCTCCAAGCTCAGTAAAATCAAATGCTTTGCGGATTATTTCCCACATTTTATCACGCTGATCTTTTCTTTGAGAAGCATCCATATATTTAGGATTTTTTAAAAGGCTTAATCCTTGGTCGACAGGACCTTTAAGCGAATCTATAGGGCTTAAATCAGCAGAAAACGAAATTGAAGCAAAAAACATTAAAACCAGAAAAACTATTATTTTTTTCACTGCTATTCCTCCTAAAATATTTTGGCATTCCAATTGAGCCATAGAACCCATGATACCTTGAATCCTCATAGGATCACCAAATCTTTTGGAAATTATTCTGTCATTGTAATACATGGTTTTTGATCATATCAATTTGATAATATCAACGGGATTATACTTTACCAAAAACATATTTGCTTATAAGCTCTTCAATATCGATGGCTGACTCTGTTTCGGTAATAGTATCGCCTGATTTCAATATTATCTCGGAACCACCTGGAGAGATACTGATATATCTATCTCCGATCAAACCGGATGTTTTTATCGAAGCAATAACATCATCTGTGAGAACAATTCCTTTATTTATTTTTATATTAACAAGAGCCCTGTCATCCTTATCCAGAGAAACGGAATCAATAGAGCCGATTTTGACGCCTGCCATTTCAACCTGGGAACCCGGTTTAAGTCCTGAAACGGATTTGAATTTCGCTTTAACTACGTAACTGTTATCACTTATAAACTCCATTTTTCCAAGCTTAATGGTAAGGTATCCTACACAGATGAGGCCGATTAAAAAAAATATTCCAACCGAAGTTTCTATTGATTGCTTTTTCACATTTCCTCCAACACACTATCATAAAGCATATTTTACTTATTAATTTTTTTTATCCGTTTGTATGCATCCATTATCATTGCCTGTATAAAGCCCCTGTATAAATTCTTTAACCGCCGGATCTGAGGACTGAGCCAATTTATCGGGGCTTCCCTCAAAAAGTATGCGGCCGTCATTTAACATTGCAACCCGTTGAGAAATATGAAATATATCGGGTATATCGTGGCTTACCACTACTCCGGTAAACCCGAATTTTAGTTGATAATTCGATATCATCTCATGAACTGACTTTTTACGGATAGGATCAAGGCCGGTTGTTGGCTCATCGAATAAAACAGTTTCCGGATCGGTGACAAGAGCTCTTGCAAGAGCTACTCTTTTTTTCATTCCTCCGGAAAGCTGTGAAGGATATTTTTCATCTATATCGTTAAGATCGAGCTGATCCATTTTATCTTTTACACGCCTGTTTATTTCTGAATCGGATAAACGGGTTGTTTCCTTAAGCGGCAGTGCGATATTTTCATAAATGGTTAAAGAGTCAAAAAGAGCTGTTCCCTGAAACATGTAGCTGCATTTTCTTTTCAGGGCTTTTTTTTCGGCTTTTTTCATATTTGAAAGAGGCTGCCCATCAAACAGTATGTTTCCCGAATCCTGTTCAATAAGCCCTATGATATGTTTTAAAAGCACGCTTTTTCCACCGCCGCTTTTGCCTATTATCGTTGTGATCTCACCTTTATAAATGCTGAGATCAGCGCCGTTTAAAACATGGTTTTCACCAAAGCTTTTATATACGTTCTTGAATTGAATAAAAGGTTCTCTCATAAATCCTACAGCAGCAAGGATGTTAATACATAATCCGTTATAAGAATAATTACACAGGAAATTACAACAGCTGAAGTCGTGGAAAGGCTTACTCCTTTTGCTCCAAACCCTTCTCTTCGGGTGTGCGTGTAATATCCCTGAAAACAACATATTGTCACAATAACAGCCGCAAAAACAATTGATTTGATAAAACCTCCGGTTACATCAGCCATCTCAACACTGGTTTCGATACGTGAAAAGTATATACCGCCGCTTATGCCCAGCAGAAGAGAACCAGAGATATATCCGCCTATAATACCGACAACATCAAAAAGGGCGGTAAGAAGCGGCATGCTTATAAGCGCAGCAGCCAGCTTGGGACTTACTAGGAAGCGCAGAGGATTGATGTCCATAGTATCAAGAGCGTCTATTTCTTCGGATATACGCATAATACCGACTTCAGCAGCTATAGCAGAGCCTGCTCTTCCTGTAACCATAATGGCAGCAAGCACCGGGCCAAGCTCTCTGATAAGTGAAAGTGCTACAACTGCGCCTAGAAATCCTGATGAGCCAAATTTTACAAGTGTATGGTAACCCTGAAGACCAAGCACCATACCCGTAAAAGCTCCGGTAAGACATATTACAAATACTGATTTTGATCCGATAAAATGGATTTGCTGAAGTATCTTTTTAATTTGAAAAGGGCGGGAAAACATTAAATAAAAACTCTTGAAAAAGAAAATTGCTATTCGCCCCATTTCCTGGACTATAAATATTATCCATCTTCCAAGAGCAGTAATCGGATTTAGTAAAACAGATAATTGCGACATAATAACAAACCTTATAGCAGCGAGAACCATTGCATAACATCCGATATGGTAAATATGTGTTATTCAAAGTTCTTACAGCTAGAATTTGCGGCAAAAAAGATTCACCGCTTTTAGCATTTTTAATGAAAAACTTTATTTAAATTTTACTTGCCGGATAGTAACACGAGAAAAAAGCGGGTGTCAATGGTGATAAGTTGTTTTTTGACTTTTACAAAGGAGTCGAATATTAGTGTGAACTAAAAATATAGTATATAGGAGTTAGGTAGTTACCACGAATACGGGAGTTGTTTATTTATAGTAATCTGCTTGTTTTTTACACTTATATAACCACCGTATATAAGATCTTTGAAAATACGGGTGACCATCTCTCTTGAAGAGCCGGTCATGTTTGCAATCTCCTGGTGAGTCAGTTTATCTTCAATACGGTGCTTATTTCCATGAGGTACGGCAAGATGGACAAGAAGTCTTGCAACACGTCCATATACATCCATAAGAGCAAGGCTTTCGATCTGTTTAGTAGCTTCGCGCAGTCTCTTTACAACTCCGACCAGCAGATTAAATGCAAGGTTAGGATTTGAAGATAAAATATCTCTTATACCTTCTCTTGAGATAATCAAAACCTCGGTGGTTTCTCTTGTTATGATGCTGGCGGATCTGTGTTCACCATCTATAAAGGCGAGTTCACCAAAATATTCTCCTGGTCCGAAAATCGAAAGTATAACTTCTTTTCCATTTTCATCGGTAATGATTGCCTTAACTTTGCCGCTTGCAATAATATAAAGAGAATCAGTTTTGTCACCTTCATTTATTAAAAGAGAATTTTTTGGGAAAATCCTTTTGGTTGCTACGCTGTTAAGCTCAAAAAGCTCTTCCTCATCAAGGCAGGAAAAAATCGGTATATTTTTTAATATTGTTGTATGTTGCACGCCTAATCATCCCAATAAAATCTATTTAATAAAAAAAGGAAAACAATTGATTAAAAGTATATAAGATTTTAAACCGCACTATTCATTATCATTATTTAAATTTATACAACTCAGATATGAAAATTTCAATTATTGCAAGTTCAATCTAATAATTAGTAAAATATTTCATGGTTGTCAATGATTATGGACTGGTTCTGAATTTTTCAAGTCCATCAATTTTTAATTTGCGGCAAGTTTTTTTAAAAATGAAATAATTTCCCACGAAAAACCTTCCTTGCGGCAGGGGAGTATGGAATTGTTTGTAAATATCGGATCTGAATTGAGGTCATAACGTGAACAATGAACTGCCTTTTCCCAAAGCACGGTATGAGGGATTGGAGAATAATATACAGGAATTGCGGTGATCCCGCTTTCTATAACCTTTTTTATCGATTCAATTACGTATCTTTCATCCTGATCCGGAAGCCCGGCCAAAAGGTAAGCACAGATTTGTTTTTTTGAAAATCCTACTTTTTTTAAACATAAAAGGGCCTGTTCGAATTCAAATTCCGAAACCTTATTATCTAGTCTGTTATTATCAAAAAGAGTTGTCTCAAGCCCAAGCCTTACTGTTTTAAAGCCTGCTTTAAACATAAGCGTTGCCGTATTTTCCGATATTTCTCTTATATGAAGGGCATTCGGGGTATGGAAGCGAACGTTAATACCTGCTTCTATTATTCCTTCCAGTATAGGTGTCGCATGGCTTTTTGCATCTACAAGAAATGCATCATCGTAGATTGCAAAATCAATCACTTTATATTTTTTGTGCCAGTATGCTATTTCGTCTATTAGGGATTCAGGGCTTCTAAGCATTCGCTGCCTGTTAAGATAACGGGAGGCACAGTATGCACATGAAAAAGGACAACCTTTTGAAGAAAGAACAGGAATAAAAGCGATTTTGCTTTCAAGATCAAATGCAGGATAAGGATAAGAATCAAGCTGCCCTGAATCAAATTTTATGTTGTTTGAAAATCCGGTATATTCTTTCACAAGCTCAAGAATAACTTTTTCTCCGTCTTCTGAAATAACTTTGTCGGCGCCTGAATATTTTAAGGCATGATCATGGCATAAAGAGGCATATATGCCTCCGAGAACAATCGGAGCGGAAGGGTAAGTTTCTCTGACAATACGTATTGTTTCAAAAACACCAGGGTACCAGTAAGTCATATGAGAAGTAATAAAAACGATATCGGGTTGTCTTGCGGCAAGCAGGTCATTAATAAACCATTGTTCAGGTATTCCATATCTTGAATAATTCCTTGGGACATCATCAAGACATTCCGGCTTGGGGATGCGGGTTTTAAGATAGGAGCCTCTCCCGTCTTCTTTTGAAGAAATAATTTTACTTAGATTTGGGTGAAATCTGTTCAAACAGTCAATATATCTTATGTTGCATCCGTGAGTTTTTAGTATCGAGGCAAGAGATAAAAGACCTAATGGTTTAGCCCAATAGTCATAAGCTGCAAAATCGTGTATCCACGGATTTATGAGCAAAATATTTGGGGAGTCTGAAGTCACAGGTGAATGTTTTAATCAACTTTCATTTTCTGTTGAGAAGTATTTCATGGATGTTTTTTTTAGCTCTTTACGGCTGAATAAAACGGTATAGTCTTTCACGCCTGTTGCTTCCGACATTTTGCGAATTGTTTCCATACAGGATTTTTCAGTTTTAGCATGAACCATGGTATAAAGATTATATGGCCAATCTCTACAGGGATTTCGCCGGTAACAATGTGATACCTGCCTGAACGAAGCGAGCTTTTTGCCGACTTTATCAATAATTTCTTCATCAACATTCCAGGCCGCCATAGCATTTGCCTCAAAACCGGAATTCTGATGACAAAGAGTTGCTCCAAAACGCCTTATCACACCTTTTTCTAAAAGCCGGTTAAGAGTATCAAGCAAAATCTTTTCTGTAATATTGAGCTGTTTTGCTATTTTTGCGTATGGTCGTTTTAAAACAGGCATATCTGCCTGTAACGAAGCGATAACTTTTTTTTCAAGTTCTGTAAGAATCATAAGATATAAGTAAAATCCGCAAATATATTAGCTGATAGTTTTTGCTGAGTCGACATCATTGTTTTTGCTGACGCCCGAACTTTTCAAGCAAGTTTCCGCTTGAATTAAAAGCTATGGCATCAGATCCATAATAAAAGCCGTCCAATAAAATGCTCCCATGTATTTTAAACTCAATTTTTTTGTTTTCAGTTTTTGAACCGGGTATAAAAGCTTTTATTATTGCAGATACCAGATCAAAGGAGTTCGAGCGAACTTCTATCGGCACAATTGATGTCCCGCGAATTGGAATTGATATTTTTTCATCCAAAACAGCAGAAGCAATATGCTGATCATCCATTTCAACATCACATTCGATATGTTTTATATTAAAAGGTACAAAATTTGGATTATACACCTCAAGATTTACTCTGAAAACAGCTTCAAGGTTTTTTATTTTCTTAATCTGTACACTGTTTATATGAACTTCAGGCTGCTTTAAAAACTTTCCGCAGCTAAAAAGAGAGAGCATTAATAGCAATAAACATAAGATTCTAAGAGGTGGTAATGCCAAATAATTTAACATGTTATTTTATAATTCACCATTAAATGTGGATGCCAAATAAATCCGATATGATTATATGTTATAATAAAGAAAACCTTGTATTATTTTAGTGTTCATAGGTCAATGATTTTTATAAAGAGAAAGCCAGGTTCAAAAATTTATTCCCCTTCCTCGCTCTATATCAAACTCAAATATTTCTACCCTCTAACTCTGGCAGGGATTTCTCTGCTCTCGGCCTGTTGTTAATCTTTTTACTTGCATATAACACCAAACCATATTTTGCCGGAAGTTATATATGAAGTCGATCAGCGATATCAGAGTATATTGAAATTATCTATTGGACAAATAGATAATATGTTATGTATTCATAAAAACATTTAGGGAAAGAAAGAACTGACTGACTATCTGTAGAAAAATACTTAATTTCTATAAATATTGGGTTCGGTAGATTGCTATTAACTTAAACCAATTCAATTACGGATAAAAAAGATGTTTGCCGGAATAGATATAGGATCCATGACAGCAAAATGCGTAATTTTAAATGAATCGTTAATCATTTCCTGTGCAGTTATTCCCACGGACTCAAATCCAAAACTTGCCGGAACAACAGTATTAAAAAAGGCTCTTGATGCAATTGGCTGTAATAGAAAAAATATCCGGCGGATTGTGGGTACGGGATACGGTCGAATATCCCTTGATTTCTTTGATCAGACAATAACGGAATTAAGCTGCCAGGCCAAGGGCGTTCGTTATTCAAATACTGCTATTGAAGGTATTATTGATATAGGTGGTCAGGATAGCAAGGCTATTAAACTTAGCCCAGACGGAACAATTTCCGATTTTGCCATGAACGATCGCTGCGCAGCCGGAACAGGCCGGTTTTTAGATGCTATGGCCAAAGCGCTTAAAATCGATCAGGAATCTTTCGGCAAGTATTATCAAGCTTCCAAAAAGCCCTGTTCAATTAACAGTACTTGTGTTGTGTTTGCGGAATCGGAAGTAATTTCCCTTCTGGCTTTTGGAGAAACTAAAAAAGATATAGCAGCAGGACTTCATGAAAGCATAGCAAGACGTGTTGGCACTCTGGCTAAACGTACAGGACTTAAGAGCAATATCGCATTTGTGGGCGGCGTTGCCAAAAATATCGGATTAAGGACCGCTTTGGAAAAATATCTAGGAATAAAATTTACTGCAATTTCTCAAGACCCCCAGACAACCTGTGCTCTGGGAGCATCTATAATAGCGAAAGAAGGATATCGGGGCCGCAATAAAGTAAAGAATAAGAATGAACCAAGTTTAAAAGAATATCAGGTAGTAAACAAAACCGGATCTGAGCTTCAACTATCTGATACCAGATAAAATAATAAATAAAAATATAAAGAGTGAGAGGAGGGTTTATTTTTAAATGAAATTTAAATTTTTAAAACTTTTTGGGCTGGGTTTTCTGTCTTTATGCCTGTTCATGCCGCAGAGTGTTTTGGCTGAAGAAGGTGAAGATTGCCCGGACTGTCCTAAAAAGGAAGATCGTGTTTCGGAAAAACATGTTGAAAAGGAGGAACGTGTCAAGCTTGGTGATGTGTTTGTCCACGCTTTTGGCGGGGGAGCGATAACATATACTCCTACCAGTACGATAGTGGATGTGGACAAATATGTAAAAGCTGGAAAAGTTGAAGGAATTGATGACATTCTTATGAACATAGCCGGAATTGATGTAATGAAGAGTTCCGGAGTACCTGATTCTCAGGCATCAATAATGATGAGAGGATTTGATGACAGCCGTTTTATCGTGGCAATAGACGGAAGGCCGCTGACCGGTTCTACCGGAAAGGCAAATACTTCGATTGATTGGTCTGCTTTGACTTTGGGTGATATTGAAAAGATAGAGATTATTAGAGGAGGCGCATCGGCAGCTTATGAAAGTGCTGAAGGCGGCGTTATAAATATAATCACAAAAAAGGGAGTAAAAAGAGATTCTCCTGTTCCCAGACTGACCTACGCCCAGGATTATTCGGCAAATTTTGATTACACTGATGCAATTTCGCACAGTGAAAGAATCAATGTAGACGGAGGGATAGGGGGTTTGACCTATTTCTTGAATTATGGGCATCGCGACGATGACGCTTTTCTGAAAAACAATGATTTTAAAGGTGAGGATTATTCGGCAAGGTTTACCTATCTTTTTCCTTTTCAAGGGCTCTTGCTTTTAAGCCATAAAGGCTCTTCTTCGGAAATGGGAAATCCTGTGGTGAACTGGCCTGGTTTTGCAGGGTATGATCCGGATTATCCCAAAGTTTCTGAAGATGCGGATACAATAAAGTATAGAGCAATTTCATATAATTATCCTGGAAGAAACTACAGGGAAAGATATGTAAAAAATCTGGATGTGGCTTTTGAACAGCCGATACAGGACAAAAAATTAAAAATATACTATTACGAAACTGAAAATTATCAACAGTTTTATTATTTTACAAAAACGGGCGTGCCTTCAATTTATGGTGGTAACGAACAAACCGAAAGGCATTTTGGAGGCGGTATTACCTTATCTTTGTACCCGTTTGAAAATAATTCCCTTACACTTGGTTACAATTTTAAAAGGACAGAAGCCAAGGAATTGCATGATATTTTCCGAATACATGCAGGATATTTTGAAGATTTCTGGAAGATAAACGATAAATGGGATATGAAAACCGGCCTTCGCGTTTCAAAAGCAAGACAGCAGACATATCCTTTTAAATTTCCATGGGAAGCAGCTTCTACAAGGCATTTATACAACGACTGGTTCGTGTTACCCAAGTTTGCCTTAACATATAACATAAGGCCGGAAACTAATGTATATGTTTCCGTTTCCAAAGACTATGATGTTCCTGGTTGCTGAGATTCGGCTATTATGTCTGCCGGTGGCAAACAAAGCAAGCTTGAATATGAAACAACATGGCAATATGAAACAGGAATCTATCATCGTTTCGCAGAAGGCATCGATAACCGATTTATAATATATTATTCCGATATAACTGATTATGTTACGATTGATAGAGCGGATTTACTGCATAACATAACAACAAGTTCTGGATGGAACGTAGATACCGTAAGGTTCTGGGGAATAGAATATGAATTTAACATAGCATATAAAAAACTTACCGCTTTTGGAAACTATACATATATAGACAATGAAGTGATAGAAGATGATCCTGCAAAAACAGAAAGTTTTATGGTGGAATTACCTCCGAAGCATAAGATAAATCTGGGTTTTAGATATCGTCTCAGCGATTCTTTGCAGTTTACCTGTGATCAGCGTTATGTAGGCAGGAGATACAGCGAGGCGGGACGGACTCTTAGTGAATACATAACTTCGGATGTGGGGTTGCAGTATTCATTTTATAAAAACAAAGCAAAACTTAACGCTTTCATTAACAATTTATTTGGGGAAAACTACGAACAGACATACGGTTATCCCATGTCCCGCCAGATGTTTGGTTTAACGTTTAAATATACTTTCTTTTGATATTTTATTGTTTTATCGCAAGGCAAGAAAATGGAAAGAAGGGTGATGAAATGGCATATATTAATTCTACAGCCTTTCTTTCCATAGTATATATTAGTTAAGGCGGTATCTTATTTTATGAATAAACGAACCAATAGTATTTTGAAAATAATTTGTATCATTTGCGCATCAATTCTGGCGCCAGATCCTAACTGTATTCTTCACGCAAAACAGGAAGATATTATTAAATACGATACGAATAAAGACGGGAAGATCGATCAGTTTATCTATTTAAATGCAGGCGGAAAAGTTGTTAAAGTTGAAAATGACGGTAATGCTGATGGAATTATGGATCGGTTCCAATATTACGAAAAAGGTAAACTTGTGCGTGTTGAAAGGGACCTTGATAATAATCAAAAGATCGACTGCTGGGATATTATTGAAGAAGGGAAAAGAGCCCGGCAGGAAAAGGACAGTAAAGGCAATGGAAAAATCGATCAGATTATATACTTTGATAAGAAAGAGAATCCTGCAAAAATTGAAAAAGATACAACAGGAGACGGAGATTTCGATACGACTTTTTATTTCAAGGAAGGATTACTTGAAAGTTCAATAAGAGACACTGATGCAGATAAAAAAATAAATATCTGGCAGACATATCTAAATGGAAAACCTCTTGAAAGAAAAGAAGATCTTGATGGTGACTCAAAGGTTGAAAAAATTATATTGCATGACAAGAATGGTCTTACAAAAGAAATCAAAATGGATTCGGATCAGAACGGCTCAATGGATACTTTCAGGTTTTTTGAAAAAGGAGTTATCGTTTCACAGAAAAAAGATATGGATCTTGACGGCTGGTTTGAAACAGTAGCTACTTTTAAAAACGGGAAGGTTAATGAAGAGCATAAAGATTCGAACAATGATAAGGTGTTTGATATAACTCTCCGGTTTAAAAACGAAAAACCCGTTTATCAGGAAAAAGACACTAATTTTGACGGAAAAACAGACTTCTTCTGTGATTTCGATGCAAAAGGACTTCCTGCAACAATCAAAGAGGATACAAGGCATACAGGAAAAACTGACCGTATAAGATATCTTGAAAACGGTGAACAGGTGAAGATGGAATATGATTCCAAAGGCGATGGATTTATAGATCAGGTATCATTTTTTAAAAACGGTAAACTTTCATTGCAAACATTAGATGAAAATAAAGACTCAAAGCCGGATATAAAAATTTTATTCAATCAGAAGGGAGAAAAGATAAAGGCTGAGAGCGACACGAATTATAACGGCAAAATGGATACCTGGCAGTACTACGAAAATGAAAAAATCGTCAGACTGGAAATAGATGAAAATGAAAATGGTATTATAGATAAAAAAATGTTTTTTGATAAAGACGAGAAGAAGATAAAACTTGTTTTGGATCAGGATCACAACGGCAGATTTGAAACTACACAATGGTTTAACCGTCCCGAATGGGATGTGGTTATAGAAACCGACGTTGATGGGAATAATAAGGTTGATGCCCGCTACTGTTACAAGGAGAATGTATTAAGGGTAAAAGAAATTGATGAAAATGGCGACGGCAGGCCGGATATTGTTGAGCATTATGACAAAAACAAAAAACTTGTAAAGAGTAAAGAAGATATCGGAAACACGGGAAGATTAAATACAGTTTGGTATTATAACAACAAAGAAGAAGCTGTTCGTGCTGAAAAGGATATTAATGGCGACGGCAGGATTGATACCTGGTTTTATTATAACAAGGATCGAGTGGCAAGAGTCGAAGAAGATTCAAACAGCGATGGCAAACCCGATGTCTGGGAAGAATATGATGAATCTGAAGCAATAACTAAAAGATCAAAAGATCTGGATTATGATGGAATTCCGGATGTTGAGGATAATAAAATAGCAAATAACAATTTGAACTAAATTGATAAAAAATAATAGGGGGTATTGAAATGCTCGAATTCTTTTCTAAGGGCGGTATATGCATGTGGCCCATACTTCTATGTTCGGTTATCTCGCTGGCAATTTTTATTGAGCGGCTTATCCGAATTGGCAGAATGCGTAAACGTGGACAAAGACTTGAGTATAAGGTTATTGAAAAGCTGAACAGCAGAGATGATCAGGGCGCTGTTGTTATAGCAGGGCAAAGCGATTCACCTATTGGACGGGTTTTGGCTAAAGCGCTGGAAGTAAAAGATCAGGACAGAGAAACAGTTGAAACTGTTATTGTACATGCAACTGACGAAGAAGTTCAGGGCCTTTCACGCTATCTTCAGGCACTGGCAACAATGGGAAATATTGTACCTATGCTTGGTCTTTTGGGTACTGTTATCGGTATGATTAAAGCATTTATGGTTATTCAGGAAATGGGAGGTAAGGTTAATTCTTCAGTTCTTGCAGGAGGTATCTGGGAGGCAATGCTTACAACAGCTTTCGGTCTTTCGGTTGCCCTTCCTATTGTTGTTGCTCATAGCTATTTGCTTTCAATGGTAAATGGCTATGAAGCCAGAATTCAGCAGGGTAGTGTAGTATTTTTAAAAACCATATCATCTCTTAGAAACAAAGCTTAGAAGGAATGCTCTATGATTAAAAGTCGTAAAAACAGGGCACATTATGAGGTTCAGATGCCACTTACATCCCTTATTGATATTGTCTTTATGCTTTTGATTTATTTTCTTTTAACCACCAATTTCATGGTGGAGGAAGGAATAAAGATCAAGCTTCCTCAGGCCAGCGCATCAAAACCTCAGGTGGAGGAATCGATCACTATTTTCGTAGATAATGAAGGCAGATCATACCTTAACGATCAGGAAGTAACAATAGGTGAACTTTTTAAGAAAGTTAAGGAAATGGTCGGAAATGATAAGGATAAGCTTGTAGTAGTCAGATCCGACAGAGGCGTAATACTAAACAAGGTGGTTAAGGTCATGGATGTGGCCAAGGCCGCCGGAGCCGGCAGGCTTTGCCTTGCCACGGAAAAGGATTTGTAATTGTTATGGATGCCGTATGGGGAACTAATAGTATTGGTGACCGTTACAGTAATAAAAGAAATGCGAACTGGCTGTTAAGATGGCTGATTGGAATTTCTTTAGGAATTCATATTATATTCGTTTTGCATGTTTCAGGGTTATATCATTCCAGCACGCTTAAATATATCGAGATGACACTGGAAGATATTTCAAAGCCGGTTTCAAGAGATATCCCAAGACCCCGCCAAAAACCTAAGGTTGTTGAAATTCCACAGGAGGTTAAAAAAATGGAGATTCAAAGCAGGATTATGCCTCAGTTTAAACCGATACAAATAGACAGTGTGAACAATAATTATTCAAGCGGGATTACTGAACAAATCAGCGCTTCTGAGATTTTAAAAAGTTCCGGATTGGATCTTGCCGCTCTTGATCCCGGTGTGATGGATGGCCTAAAGGATGTAATAACAAAAAGAGATTATTTTGATCTTGTTCAGCTCAGGATTGAAAGTAAAAAAGAATATCCAAGAATTGCCAGAATGAACCGCATAGAGGGTCGGGCAACCGTTCAATTTGTGGTTGCTCTTGACGGCAGTATATCCAAACTTTCCATTGCAGGAACTTCAAGGGATAAAACTTTAGATGATGCTGTTATCGAGGCAGTCAAAAAAGCTTCTCCCTTTCCCAGACCTCCGTTAAGGCTTTTTAGCGGACCTATTCCAATTGAAATTACGATCGTGTTCGAAATAACTTAAGATATATCAACAATCACCTGCAGGTTATTTTATTTGATGAAAAGTAGAGAAGGAAATCTAAAAGATGGGCGATAAGGTTAAAAAACTTAAAGTTGATGAGACCATTCAAGAGATAAGAACCAATCTGTCCCTTGAGCTTGAGATGGCAAAGGATGAGGGGAGAAAAGTTGTAGGCTCAATGTGTTCATACTTTCCAAAGGAAATTGTTTGGGCAGCCGGTGCAATACCCGTCGGCCTTTGCGGAACTACAGAAGAGCCCATTGCAGCGGCAGAAGAGGTGCTGCCTGCCGATTTATGTCCCATGGTTAAAGCGACATATGGCCGTGCCGTCTCAAATACCTGTCCTATATTTCCGCTTACGGATTGTATTGTAGGTGAAACCACATGCGATGGCAGAAAAAAAATGTATGAACTACTATCATGGGAAAAGCCCATGCATATTATGGAACTTCCGCAAATGCCGGATGAAAAGGAAGCTCTTGTTCATTGGATAGCTGAGGTCAAAAAGCTTAAAATATTTATTGAAGAACAACTTGGGGTAAAAATAACAGAAGAAAAATTAAAACAGTCAATTAAAGACGTAAACGAAGAACGCAGGCTTTTAGTTGAAATTCACAAGTGTCGAAAGGAACATCCTGTGCCGGTAATGGGGGTTGACCTTGTTGGTCTAACCACAAAATTCGCCTATTCTGTTGATCGTAAACCTTATAAAGAAAAACTCGGTAACCTTCTTGAAGGGCTTAAATATAGAATACAAAACAGAGAACCGGCTTGTTCTCCTGACAGGCCAAGAATACTTTGGACAGGTTTGGGAAACAGCCTGGGATGCGACAAGGTTTTGAAACTTGTAGAGGAGTGCGGAGGGGTTGTGGTTTGTCAGGAGGGCTGTGGTGGAATTACGCGAATCGAGGATATGGTTGATGAAAAAAAAGATCCTATAGAAGCTATTGCTGAAAGATATCTCAGGGTAACTTGTTCATGCATGACGCCAAATACTACAAGATTTAAAGATATCGACCGGTTGATAACTGAATATAATATCCAGGGTGTTATAGATCTTACCTGGCAATTTTGCCATACTTTTAATATCGAGTCTTACCGGGTTAAAGAACTTGTTAAGGGAAAGCATGGTCTTCCTTTTCTGCACATAGTAACGGATTTTTCACAGTCTGATATCGGACAACTCAGAGTACGCATTGAAGGTTTTCTGGAACAAATATCTCTAAGAAATTAGCATGTATCTAATTGAGGCGGAAAAACTAAAAAAAGTATATGCGGAGGGTAAAAGCAAGAACACCATTGCAATCGAAGACTTTAACCTTAAAGTAAAAGAAAGAGAGTTTACAAGCATTGTCGGTCCGAGCGGATGTGGCAAATCCACTTTTCTGCTGCTTGTTTCGGGACTGGAAAAAGCTACAGCAGGAAAGTTATATATTAACGGGCAACCGGTGAATGGGCCTGATCCGCTTCGATCAATCGTTTTTCAGGAATATCTTCTTTTCCCATGGAAAACCGTCAGGGGTAACGTAGAGTTTGGCCTCGAAATTAAAAGAATTCCCAAAAAGAAACGCCGGGAAATATCTTCGGCTTATATTGAACTTGTCGGTCTGGAAGGTTTTGAAAACCGCTATCCTCATGAATTAAGCGGAGGAATGAAACAGCGGGTAGCAATTGCAAGGGCTCTTGTAAACAAGCCAAAGGTTATTTTGCTGGACGAACCATTCGGATCTTTGGATGCGCTTACCCGGGAAGGCCTTCAAACAGAACTTCTTCGAATATGGCACGAGGCAAAATGCACAGTTCTTTTTGTAACCCATAGTATAAGCGAGGCAGTTTATCTATCCGATAAAGTGGCAATTATGAGCAAGAGGCCTGGAAGAATTAAAGAATTGATAACAATTGATCTTCCCAGACCAAGAACTAAAGATATGTTTGTTTCATCAGAGTTTCGAGAATATGAAAGATATCTTAAAGAACTTGTATGGGAAGAATTTAATGACGTTACCAATGAAATATAAATACAGAAAAATTATCTCTCCCATATGTTTGATGGTTATTTGGGAAATCGTAGGCCGTTTCATCTGGGTTGATCCCTTCTTCTTTCCACCGCCGTCTGCTATGTTTAAGGAATTGTATGCAATGATAATTACGGGTGAAGTGTTTCCGCACATTGCTATCAGTATTACTCGTGCATTAAGCGGATACATTCTGGCGGCAGTTGCCGGTCTAACCATAGGGCTTCTTGTGGCATGGTCATCAGCAGTGGAAGATATCATCGATCCGCTTATAGAACTGATAAGGCCGATATCCACATTTGCTCTTGTGCCGGTTATGTTTATCTGGTTTGGTATTGGAAACGGTTCCAAAATAGCGATTATTTTCAAGGCATGCTTTTTCCCTATAGTCTTAAATACCATTGCCGGAATCAAAGGTGTAGATAAAAAACTCATTCAGGCTGCACGTTCTCTTGGAGCAAATGGCAGTCAGTTATGGATTAAAGTACTTATACCGGCAGCTCTTCCCATGATCGTAACCGGAATGAGGATTTCAACTGCCATGTCCATGCTTGCAATCGTTGGAGTTGAGATGCTGGCCGCTGATTCGGGAATAGGCTTTCTGGTTATAGATGCACAACGCACATTTGCCACTGCGAGAATGTTCGCAGGAATTATCGTTATTTCATTTCTCGGCTTTAGCCTGGATCGCATTGCCAGAATTATACAAAACAGGATGCTGGCGTGGCATACCGAAACATCATTATCCGGAGGAATGGTCTGAAGATAACAGCATGCAAAGGGATAAAAGTGTATTTTATAAAATTTGCAATCACTATTATATCAGTTGCCGTAATAATTTTACTTGATACAAATATATGTGTTTCCCAAAACTTTCCGCTTGGTGTCATGAAAGTTACATACGGTAGAAGCATAGACGACTTACCGCTTTACGTTGGACTTGAGGAGGGTTTTTGGGAAAAAGAAGGACTTAAGGTAGAACTTGTACGTCTTGTTGGTGAACATAATATTATTGCAGCCTCCTTTCATGGTGACATACAGGCAGGACATCTTGCTCCGGCGTCCTTTTTCCATGCAGCTTACAGAAAAATTCCTATAAAAATTGTTGCCTGGCTCGGCAGAGCGCATAAGGGTACAAGATGCGGGCTTCATGCGGATGCAACAAATTATGAAATAAAAAAAATTACTGACCTGAAAGGAAAAAGGATTGCCACCAGTGGAGATATAAGTGCAAAGATGATTCTTCGCGAGACCTTGTTAAAGGCGGGGCTTACATTTGATGATATCCACGAAATTAAAGGCATAAAGTTAGACGAGGCAATGAAACATGAAGCTGCTTTAAGGTCTAAAGGTGTTGATGTAATAGTTGCCTGAGATCCGACAGCGACTATGCTGGAGATGCATGGTGCGAGTCGTCTTCTTTTTTCATTTAACGATGCTATCCCCGGATATGTCTTCTCAGGATTATTTTTTTCGGATGAATATCTGCGGGAAAATCCTGAAAAGGTAAGGGCCTTTTTGCGTGGGCTTGTCAAGGCGTTTGATTACATCAGGACAAACGAAAAAGAGGCAAGGCGCTGGATACCTAAATATTGCGGGGTTGAGATGGAAGTTGCCATGCGGTGCGCTCTGAGACATTTTGAAGACGGAAGAGAACCCTTTGAGCAGATATACAAGCAGCAGGATATTATGATAAAAAATGGACATCTTCCGGGTAGAATTCCTGTTGAAGGTTTTATCGATTACAGCTACCTGCCAAAATAGATTGATATATGAATATCAAACCAAGGAGAAATAATGGGAAAGAGAATATTCATACAGGAAAAATCAGCTAAAGGCTATACAAGGCGACAATTTCTTAAAACACTAGAACTCGCTGGGATTGGCGTGACTATATGCGGTACAGGCTTTTTGGCTGGATGCAGCAATAAGGCTGATTCTCTATATCCTCTGGCCCAAAAATGCTGCCCTGTAAAATTTTTCTTGCGCCCAAAATATTCTCTTGCAATATGGATGGCACTTTTACCCTTGATGAAACCAACTACTTGTGACACCGAATATTTGGGTGGAATGGAAATCAGCATGTGAGCATGATCTGACATTAGATGCCCTTCCAATATTTCACATTCTCGTCTCCGAGCAAGTTTTCTGAGAACTTCTCCCAAATACATACGAAGATCACCATAAAGTTCCTTTTTGCGGTATTTGGGTATCCATGTTAGATGATATTTGCATTCCCATTTCGTATGGCTTAAACTTTGTTCGTCATTCATTGAAAGCCTCTCTTTCTGTGAATTTTGAGCGGTTCACTTTTAGAGGGGCTTTCATATCATCCCGGAAATGTCAAACTTTGGGAGTCCTCCGGCATAGCCGAAGGTTTACCCTTTTTTAATTATAAATGGTCAATTGCCGCCCCCTTCTGTCTCAACAGTGTTTGGAGATACATGGAGTTTTTCAATCGGGGGTTTTACTATTATTCATCCTGCTGCTTTTATCGATTTTGTATTTTCTGCAAAATTCGTTTCCTCTTCCATTGTCATTTCCGTTTTGATTCCTTTATTAATAACATTGCTTTTCGGCAGGGAGTTTTCAATGATATTTACCCATCAGGAAATAAGCCTAAGCGGATTTATCTTCCTTTTAACAATAGTTCTGTTTGAAATATTTTTTGTATCCCGCGCCTGGTGCAGGTTTTTATGTCCTTCAGGAGCATGCCTGTCCCTTTTAGGAATGAAACGAATATGGCGAATAAGAGCTAATAAAAATAAGTGCGCAGGCTGTCAAAAATGCAGATCGATTTGTCCATATGGCCTGAAACCGGATCAGATGGAATATTACAATACTTTGCAGGGAGCGGTTTGTGATAACTGCGGTTTGTGCCGCGATGTCTGCAAAACAGGAGCCATTTATTATAATTCGGTTTCGATTTAAAGCCATGCCCCTTTATATAGCCGCAATCGGAGCATTCTTCTGATAAATGCTATATGCCTTTGCTTGTTTTTAATTCTTCAAATGATAAAACCGCTCACTTAGTGTTTTGCCGTCTTTAATATTATCCAGCCGGTTGCCAATCGCATCGTCCAGTTTTACTAATCTGTCATCAGGATGTGGATGGGTTTTGAAGAGTAAGGCCAAGCTGCTCGCATCATTGCTTGTTTGTCCGATGGTTTGCAGTACTTCAGGCAAACCATAAGGTTCATAACCGGCTCTGGTGGTGAGCACCACGCCCATGCGGTCGGCTTCAAACTCGGCGCTTTTGTCCAGGCTGCGGGCGCAAACTTCTGCACCCCTGCCGATCAGTTTTTGGATTACCTGATTATCCTTGCCTAATTGCTTGCCGAGTAAGTTTGCGCCATAATCCAGCAGTTGTGATTTTTGCAGGATTTTGAGATGGTGACTCTTGATGACGTGGGCGATTTCATGGGAGAGTACGCCTGCCAGTTGTGCTTCATTTTCCAATTTCCGATAAAGCCCTTTGGTGATGATGACATAGCCGCCAGGCGCGGCAAAGGCATTGATGTCTTCGCTTTCGATTATGCCAAAGTGCCAGGGTAAATCGGCGCGTTCTCCCTGATTGGCAACCCAGCGTCCGACTTTGTTGACATAATTTTGCAGTTCAGCATCGTTTACCAGTGGAGCTGCGCCCAGAAGATTGCCCGTGATTTCTCGGCCTATCTGAATTTCTTCCTGCTTTGAGGGGCTTTGAAGATTGAATGCGGGTTTGCTTTCGCTTTTTGCTGCATTGGAGGTTGAAACTTCATTGCTTTTTGTGCCGGTTTCCCAGGTGGTATTGCTCTTGACGACTTCTTGTAATGCATCACCAAAATCATTAGCGCATGCTTGCAGCATAACTATGGCGAGCATAAAAATAAGTATGGAATAAAGTGCCCGCATTATTTTTCTCCTTTATTTTGTGATTCCGGCAAGTAGGAAAAAATGACGGCTTTAAGACCGCCGCTTTGTGCGAATTGTTGGCCTTGCATAGATGTTTGGGTATAGCTTTCGAGTTTTTTCACTTCAGTGGCATTATATTTAGCGGCTTTAAGTTCTTCTTCATTCAAACCGCGTACTCCAGTTGTTGCCACAACCTGGCCTGTGCCTGCACGGCCACTTGCTAATTTCAGAATATCTGAAGTTGCATTGCCACCTTTGCTGGCACCGCGTTTAACTGATAATAAGCGAACCCAGCCGCTGTCTTTTGTGGTTTTTACCTTTAGCCACGCACCTTTTTTGCTGATAATTTCCAGTTTATCACCGCGTGCAAAATCACCTGTTTTTTTAGCATCAGAATAAGGTTCAGCGCGAATAATATCGGCTTTGAGTGCGCTGCCCATTTCTGATGCTATGGACACTCCCGGCAGTAATAAGGCTACTAACAGCAACAAGAATTTATAAATTTTCATGGTCAACCTTTCTGTTATGCAGGGTGTATGGAAATATCGGCGCAGTGATTAATTAATGAGTTTCGCCAATATCTATCTATCATGGCCCATATGTTCTAATTTGAGGATGGCCTGGGCAAACAAGCTGCGCCATTGGTTGGCTAAGGACTTGTTTCCTGCCAAACCTCCTTTATGCATAGTGTAATGCACTTGAGTATTGCCTGGTAAACCTATATTTATCAATATCGCAGATAATTGTCCAGCCAATTGGTCAGCATCGAGCTTTACTTGTTGTGCATATTCTTCATGAGACTCAGCATAAGTCCAGCTCATGATGGCCATATCGCCAAATAAGCCCCAAATCCCGCTTTGCGAACCTTTCAGTACATCAATATTATGAGGCATCCGGCAGCTTAGTTCAATTTGCCGTTTTAGTTTTTTTAGCAGCGCGTCGCCTAAAGGTTCCTTGCTTTCCACCAGAATTGGCATGATAAGAACCTGCGATCCGCCTTCGCCCGTTCTTTCGCCAAAAGCTAACCAGCGTTGCAGTGCAAGGTCAGTGGCCAGTGCATAAACTTTAGCGATGCTGAAATACGCAACCGCCCAAATAATTGGACCGCTTAAGTCCAGGTAAGTGTTGGTGACGTTGATGCCAATATAAGAAATCACCAGCAAGCCAATCTGGCTGGTGCTAAAAATCTTATTTAATTTATCGCGATCTGTCTGCTTATAAAAAGCTGCAGTTGTTAGCCATATAAGTATTAAACTAATCAACACATAGGACAGGGTACCGCGCCACACGTGCATGTAATCACCATGTTTGACGTTATCTATGGCGGTAGCTAAAATCTCTACCCCCGGATAAATTTTAGCCATTGGTGTGGCCTTGAGGTCAAACAGGCTGGGCGCGGTAGAACCGATGATGACGATTTTTCCGGTGAATTCATTTTGCGGACGTTTTTTCACTTTACTACTCATATCCAGCAGCACATCACTGAACGTGGCGTATTGATAGCTGAAGGGTTTGCCGCGCCAATTGATCAGTACGCTTTGTTTTTCAGGAACGCTGTAACCCAGCATATTGCCTACGCTCAGAGATAGTGAGGGCAGCTTCCAGCCATAATCATCCCGATAAAGACCATATTCGCGCACGATGCCATCTTTATCCGGATAGATGTTATTGAATCCTAAACGGCCTGAATTAATTGCTGCCATAAAATGTGGTAATATCACTGCAATCGTTGCATTTTTGTCTGCTTGTCCTTTAATTATTTCAGTCACACCAGGAATCATGAAAGGTTTTAATGCGCTAAGTTTGTCCTGGATTTCCGACAGCCGTATAAAAGGAAAGAAAGTATTGTTTGTGGCGGCGATGGTGTCATTAAAATAAGCGTCGCTATCGGGATTTGTTATATCAGCATCGCTAAATAAAATATCAAACACGACAGCCTTGGGCTTTTGCGCTTCGATGTTTTCTAAGAACTCGCCGAATACCTGACGCGGCCATGGATAGCGTCCATATTCCTTCGCCATCGCAGCCAAACTGGCCTCATTCACATCCACAATCACAATCTCTTTATCCGGTTTAGGCACAATCACGCGGCTACGAACCATGAAATCGAACGTCTTTTGTCGCATGTTTTCACCCACATGAAATATGCCGGCATCAAGCAGCAAAAAAAGAGTAAGCAGGGTGGCCAGATAAAGATAGAAGTTATTGCGAAGTCTTCTGGTGGCGTTAGCTATCCATTGGCCGATAAGCAGTTTTAGTCGTGTCACGGGAAGCCTCAATGTTTATATAATAAAATCATAGGTTCTGATAGTGTTGTATTTTCTTAAGCGTCACACAATCATCTATTCCCGTTTCAGTAACGCGGGGTGGGTAAAAATATATTTCATAGAGCCACTTTCAAAACGTTTCAGTTTGGTCAAGGCCAAGGCGGGTGAAAATTTTAACCGCAGGAATACATGGAGTATTTCGAGGATTAAAATTTTCGCCCAACGCAGAGATCGGCCAAAATGGGACGTTTTGAAACTGGCTCCATAGTTATCACACTTCTTCTTTTCTTTATAAATAAACGTATCTGCATAAGCTATAAGTTCATCCGGTGAACATGGTGTTTCAGCGTCATAGAATGCCATACCTATGTTAAGTGAGAGCATAAAAATTATACATGCAGAACTAATGTGATTATTGCATAATATTGAGATCTATCAAGAAATATTTGACTTAACTATAATTAAAGATTATTTATAATACCGTTTTTGTGCAGCTGTATTTCAAAATAATATCGGGGGAAACTTTCCGTCTGGCTGCTACTATAAAATCATTTCATAAATCGGTTCAGATAGAAAATGAGGTACATGACCTCAAGAGCCGTGTTTCAAATATAGAATACAAACTGTCTGCCGCAGCCGATAAGATCAGAAAAGAAGACCCTCCTAGTAAAAAACGAAATAATAAAACAAAGAGCAATGTGGTTTATATAAGTTTTGTTTTGGATAACCAAGTACTACATTTCATAATTTCAGTGTCATATCAACCGAAGGGAGAGATCTTTTACCGGCTCTTATATCAATTTAAGATTTCTCGCTTTGCTCGAAATGACAATACGTAAGCATATTTATAACCCTCTGTACTAAGTAACAAAACTTTGGCAAAATCTGTACTCTTTAGAGCCAGTTTCAAAACGTCCCATTTTGGCCGATCTCTGCGTTGGGCGAAAGTTTTAATCCTCGAAATACTCCATGTATTCCTGCGGTTAAAATTTTCACCCGCCTTGACCTTGACCAAACTGAAACGTTTTGAAAGTGGCTCTTTATTATAAATGAATTTATAGATGTCGGAATTTTATAAGAAGAGGAACTCATAAATAACTGCTTCAAGATAAAACAGTAAAGAACAGCTTTATAGTGTTTGTCAGAATAAATTCCGATTACAGCTAATAAAAATAAATCTACAGAGTGCCTTATGCTTTTTCAAACGGGACATATTTATGAAATGCGCTATATCTATAAACTGGGAATTCCGCTTCCTTCTACTATGCACGAAAGAGGAAGCGGGTATCCTCTGTGATGCAGGGTAAACGCATTTAGAAATAATGGTTTTGTACAAACATCATAGACCGTCATGCCGGACTTGATCCGGTATCCAGAACCCATTAAAATTACTGGTTTCCGGCTTTCGCCGGAATGACGAATGTGGTTTTTCCGAGTTTGAATGAGCCAAACAATCATAAGGTAATTAAATTAATTTTTAAGAAAAATCCAAATGCGGGCACCCTGGGGCTGGTTGGGATAATGATTATCTTATGAAAGTTCTGGCAAGTTGATTTCTAAATGCGGTTACTCTGAGATAGGAATAGTCCGGTCGGAGACAAAAGAGTCAGATTAACTGTCAGCCTCCCTTCAAAATATCCATCAATATATTGAGGTTCCGCCAGATATTGAGGGCAAAAGAATCATTTCATGTTTTTAAGCTGTTCCCTCCTGCTAAGCTAACACTTTGTTATTAAAATCTAAAGCCAGGCTTATAATTCTCTTTCGGCTATTGGCAGACTATTTGCTATTATATTGTTATAATACTTCTAATCCTCCGAACAGCAAGGAGAGAATAAAGTGGTAGGCAGAAGACGTTATTGATATCGAGATAACAGACCCTGTCAGTAAAAGGAGAAGGAAACAGAGAGAGGCAGTTATTTCTTCTCCTTTAATACGCAGAATGAAAGGGAAATAATATGCCGTTAATTCAATTAGTGATTGTTTTAGTTGTTGTTGGGGTGATTCTCTGGGTTATTAACAGCTACATACCGATGCAGGCCACCATAAAGAAAATCCTCAATGTTGTCGTGATTATTGTTGTGATCCTCTGGTTGTTGAATGTTTTCGGGATTATAGGAAACCTCTCAACAATTCGTATCGGGAAGTGAAAAGTTTAAAAAATATTTTTTAAACTTATTGCCTTATAAACAAATAGACAATTTCTTATCAACAAAGGAGGAGGCAATGAAGAGAAGGATTATACTGGCAATTGTTTTTGTGATGATGCTTGTATCTCTTGGAGGATGTTTTATAGGGTGGGAAGATGGCTGGGGTGGAAGAGGCAGAGGTCATGGCGGAGGTCATGACAGGGGTGGAGAACATGATGAACGGCGTTAGCAGTTATGGGGCCAAGTCTGCTTATGATTCTTGATAGATTAATAAGAGCCATAAGCAGACTTGGCCCCATGCCCTTTTAAGATAATTCTCGACATGGAAAGCCTGGAAGAGGGGGGGGAGAAAAACATGATAGAAACTAAAGCGTCAGCGCTGTTACCGACAAACTGACCAATTGGAGTTAAGGAGTTAAGCCATGAGCAAATACATGCAACTGACGGTTACCGTACGTCCTTATTATAAAAAAGATCTGAAAGGGACTTATCCTAAACTGGCGCGCAATTTAGGATTTATTGATCCGGGTTTTGTGAATCGGGATCCTTCACTTTACGAAATAGTGGGACAGTTGGACCAGCTTCTTTATCGCCTTGATGGAACACAGCTCAGAGAGGTGCTTCTCAGGCATGGTGAGAAGCTCCGAAACCAGTATAAGATTATTCAGGAGAACATAGCCGACTGGCATCTTGCCCAGGCTGACAAACTTTTATACAGCATCGAGGATGTATTTGACGAAATAGAATCGGAATTGGATTAGCCATTAGCGCTTCCATCAGATAAAGCCAAAGAAATAATAGAAAAGGATTCGTAATAAACCATTTCACAATCAAACTTAAACAAAGGAGTAAACGTTATGAAAAATAAAAATATTGTTATACAGTTTTTAGCGCTTCTTATTATGATCGCCACCTTTACAGCCTGCGCATCTACACGTACACATGAAAGTACAGGTCAATACGTTGACGATTCGGTCATCACGACCAAGGTAAAATCTCTGCTTGCAACAGATGATTTTCTCAAGTCATTTCAGATCAGTGTTGAGACTTTCCAGGGAACCGTTCAAATGAGCGGTTTCGTTAATTCAAAAGAGGCCGTAAGTAAGGCGGATGAAATCGTAAGGAGCGTCAATGGAGTCAAGTCAGTAAAGAATGATCTGATCGTGAAATAGTAATTGGGTCTTCGAAGTAAATGAGTTCAAAAAAAACAGTAACAACAATAAAAGGAGACCGGATAAATGAAAACAATTTATAGACTATCACTAATGTTGGTGGCGGTTGTCGCTCTGCTGATGACCGGCGTGCCTGTACCGGCTTTTTCACAAATGACGGATATGTCCATGAAGGAGCATCGGGAAGGCCATGAACATATGATGGGAATGGGCCATATGGACAAGATGGGCGAAATGATGGACATGTGCATTGAACATGCAGATAACATGGGTCTTACTGATGACCAGATGATGAAAATAAAGCCTATACATAGAGAAATGCAAAAAAAGCAGGCCCAATTCAAAGCTGACCAGAAGATTGCAGAGATCGAACTTATGGAAATAATGGATGTGAAAGATTTCGATTTGGAGAAGGCCGAATCTGCAGTTAAAAAAATTGAAGAGATAAAAACAGTTCATCATTTGGAAATGTTAAAAGCTATGAAAGAAATACGGACTGTTTTAACGGAAGAACAATTTAAGAATATGAAGAAAAAGATGATGACCATGAAGATGGGTGAGAAAAAACCGTCAAAGAGAATGATGAAAAAACAATGATGATTAATAAAAGCAGAACATTCAATAATAGCAGCATGTTCTGCTTTTATAGGTGAGGCAACAAAATATTAAAAAGGTACAAAGCTACAGACAGACGTAATCTAAAGAACATTATTATCTTATAAGCCAAAAAACAAGTTCTTCATAAAGGAGTAGACGATGAAAAGAATTATTAAGTTAGCAATAGTTTTAGTATTGGTGGCTTTATTCCTTGGAGGATGCTGGATAGGTTGGGATAGACATGGCAGGGGTGGAGGCAGAGGACATGATAAGGGCGGAAAGCATGACAGTGGCGGTGGACACTATGAACAACACTAGCAAGATGAGCTACACAAAGAGAAATCAAAATATAACGGATCTTCCCCCTGATATATTATGCATATATGGTATAACTAATTAATATAAATTGAAATATAACATAATAAAAAATAATATATGTGGACACAATATAATTTATGTAAATAGCTTG
>Ga0180732_1000653_pt1 | contig 27144 bp, 20 predicted proteins | sample KR11_01MetaG_FD_148674 | JGI IMG/M metagenome (GOLD analysis project Ga0180732, IMG submission 148674) | Groundwater microbial communities from the Olkiluoto Island deep subsurface site, Finland - KR11_0.1 MetaG | ecosystem: Environmental > Aquatic > Deep subsurface > Groundwater | place... | reverse complement strand
CCGGGAACCTTCCCCGGGGAGCGCAGTGGGCCGATCCCTTGGGCAACTATATTCATTCAAGCCAGAAGGACGGTATTGCCGAAGACATTCGAGAGCTTGCCCGTCGGCACATTCTCGATACCCTGGCCGCCATTGTTGCCTGCCGGGATCTGGAGGCTTCAATGCTTTCACGGAAATTTGTTCTGGAGCACAACCAGGGCTCAACGGCAGCGCCGATTCTCGGCACCCGGGAACGCTGCTCCCTGCTGGATGCCATACTGGCTTCGGGCATGACGGCCCATGCTGCGGAAATAAATGATTTCTGCCCCTCGGCTTTTGTCCAGCCAGGGGCGTCCATCATCCCCACGGCCTTGTGCCTGGGAGACGCCCGGAACCTATCCGGGGAAGCCTTTCTGCGCTCCGTAATTACGGGCTATGAAATCGCCTGCAGGATGCCCAAAGCCCTGGGCCCCCGCAATCTCTTTACTGCAGTTCTGGCCAATCACAGCGTGGGACCCATTTTCGGAAGTGCCGCTGCCGCCGCCTCCCTGATCCGCCTTCCCCGTGACCGGATGAATCACATGTTTTCCTACTGTGTGGAGCAGGCATCTGGCTCCTGGCAATGGATGCGGGACGTGGACCACATTGAAAAAGCCTTTGTGTTCGGCGGCATGCCCGCCCGCCGGGGCACGGAATGTGCGTTGTTTGCCGAAGCGGGTTTCACAGGGATCGGAGACCCGTTTACGGGTGATCCGGGATGGCTGAATTCCACGATGTTTAAAGGAGAAAAGTCGGACTTCAACCCCGGCTATCTTACCGAGGATCTGGGCAAGCGTTTTGAATTGCCTTTGGTGGGATACAAGCGGTATCCCGTGGGGGGGCCCACCCAGCCGGCCATCGAACTCATGCTCGACCTGATTAAAGAAGTAGATCGAACTCGGGTTCGTAAAGTCCGGATTGAAATGCCGGGTCGCACCGGAACCTTTGCCGGCGCGGAAATGCCGGCCTTGAACCTGCCCTATCTGTGTTCCATCATCCTGGCGGACGGCAAACTGGATTTTACGGCGGCCCAATCCCGCAAGCGGTTTTTGGAAGATAAAGCCATTCAAAGCTTCATGAAAAACGTGGAAGTGATTCATGATCCGGAACAGGAAGCAAGCCCCAGAGTGGAGTCCGCCCGGGTGATTCTAACCCTGGATGATGGCTCCAAGAAGGAAAAATTCCTGCATCATGTGAAGGGGTTTCCGGAACATCCCTTTGACCGGAATGACGTTGTGCAAAAAGCCATGGAACTCATGGTTCCGGTTCTCGGCAAGAACCGCTCCCATGAACTCTGCAACACCGTGTTGAAAATCGAAGAACTGAAAAACGTCCGCAAACTCGTGGAACTCATTGCCGGGGATTAAGCATGCCGCATTCATAACAATAATCTTGAACCCGTTCGCAACAAAGAGGAAGCGAAGCCACCCTTGTTAAAATACAAGCATGCGAATTAAGATGAGGGGAAAATGGAAAAATATCCAGGCTATTTCATGGCAGCCAGAACATCGGCAGCAAAGCGAGGCAATTGAAAGCCCTCCGGCTCAAATCCTTCCGAAGGATTGAAATGGTCGTGACCCCGGCGAACAATCACCATATTTTCCGAGGGGATGATCATGGCCCATTGCCCCCGGGCACCATCTGCCGTAAAAACACCTTCCGGAAGCCCCTGTTTGGCGCCGTAGAGCCAGAACTGGGCGTCATAGCCTCGTCCATCCGGAAAAATCGGCTGGTCGGGTCCTGGTGCAGCAACATATTTGGCCCAGCCTTCGGGAAGAATTCGCTCCCCGTTCCATACCCCGTCATTTAAATACAGCAGGCCGAACCGTGCAAAAGCCCTTTTATATCGCGGCTTGTTGTGCTGGTGTTTGATTGGCCTATGCGCATGCCTGCTATTTTTTCGATTTCGAAAATTCAGAGCTGCTGTCTGGTTCAGCCACATACAATCGCGTTTCAGCGCCGGCCAAAGTTTCCGCCAAAGGCCCCGGAGGTTTTCGATCGGTAAATAGCGCCTCAATTTCACTGATATTGGCCAGGCGGACCATGGCGCTGCGTCCGAATTTGGTGTGGTCCGCCGCAAGAAAGACGTTTCTGGAATTATCGATAATAGCGCGGGCAACGCGAACTTCCCGGTAATCGAAGTCCAGCAGGGTGCCGTCCATATCAATGCCGGAAATACCGATAATGCCGTAATCGACTTTAAACTGCCGGATAAAATCAATGGTGGCTTCACCGATCACGCCGCCGTCCCTCGGCCTGACCAATCCCCCGGTGATGATGATTTCGCATCCTTGGGCCTGCTTTAAGATATTCGCCACGTTGAGATTGTTGGTGATGACTTTCAAACCGCGATGCCGACACAGGGCCCGGGCCACGGCTTCTGTGGTGGTGCCGATATTGATGAACAGCGACGCATAATCCGGAATTTGCTCCACCAGCATCCGGGCGATTTGTTGCTTTTCCTTCAGGCACATGACTTGCCGTTCCGGGTAGGACACGTTTTCCGTACTGGAGGCCTGGGCTGCCCCGCCGTGATACCGCAGCAAACGTCCTTCCTCGCTAAGGGTATTGATGTCCCGACGAATGGTCTGGGGCGTAACATCAAACCGGTTGGCCAGGGTTTCTATGGTGACGAACCCCTCTTCCTTGACCACCTGCAATATGCCTTCATGCCTTTGTTTTACAGGGGTGGACTTCCCAATACCTTCCGCTGTCGAAAAAATATCCGCAACCAATGTTTCTGTGGAAGGGGTGTTTTTTACTATTTCGCTACTCATTTTTCACTTTCGAATATATTTATTATTTTATTTTGCAAAACGAAAATAATAAATGACTTTCCATATCGTTTGTGATACTTCGTTTTTGCATTATTATTGTTAACTGCCTATATATAATAAGTTATGACCATTTTCACAAACGAATAATCATTCAGACTATAAATAAATCACCATGCCATCCCGTCACCTTCATACGGAAACCCGGGTTTTGATCATTGGCGGGGGTGCAACAGGCACCGGCATCGCCAGAGACCTTGCCCTGCGGGGCGTCCATAATATCCTTGTTGAAAAATCGGATATCAATGCCGGCGCATCCGGTGCCAACCACGGTCTGCTGCATAGTGGCGCCCGTTACGCGGCTTTTGATCCGGAAGCCGCCATGGAATGCCGCACGGAAGGGGACCATCTGAAACGCCTGGCCCCCCATTGCATTGAGAATACCGGCGGCCTGTTTGTCGCCTTAAACGGGGATGACGAGACGTATGTCGCTGATTTTCCCGGAACGTGTGCTGCCTGTGGCATTATAGCCAAACCCATTGATATTGCAGATGCCCGGCAAATGGAACCAGCGCTGTCTGAAAAAATGATCGCGGCTTATCAGGTGCCGGATGCCTCCATTGATCCTTTTCGATTGTCCATGGACAACCTCTCCCATGCCCGGCAACTCGGCACCCTGTTCCTCAAAGACACGGCCGTATCCGGTTTTGAACGCAGGAACGGTAAAGTGGTGTCCACGCTGATCCGATGTCTAAAAACCGGCGAACAACGCCGTGTATCCGCCGATTATATTGTGAACGCCACCGGCGCCTGGGCAGACAAAATAGCCGCTTTGGCCAGCATCACAATGGAAATGATTTATTCCAAAGGCACCTTGCTGGTCTCCCAGCGGCGGATGGCAAAACATATCATCAATCGCCTTCGAAAAGCAAGCGACGGGGATATCATCGTTCCCGGCGGAACCGTATCCATTCTGGGGACCACATCCGTCCGAGTGCCTTCTCCGGACAACATTTGCCCCACGGTGTCGGAAGTGGATCACGTCATCGACACCGCATCTGAAATGATCCCTTCGCTTTTAACCAGCCGATACATTCGGGCCTATGCAGGTGTTCGTCCCCTTTTCGGAAATGGCCAATCCCATGGGGACCGGTCCGTGAGCCGGGGGTTTGTTCTGCTGGACCACGGGAAAGAGGGGGTGGAAAATTTTATTACCATCACCGGCGGCAAATTAACCACGTACCGATTGATGGCGGAAAAGACAACCGATCTCATCTGCCATAAAATGGGGATTACTACTCCATGCAAAACCTTGTCTGTCCCGCTGCCGGATACGAAGGACGGGCAGTGGACCCAACCGGGCAAAGCCCCTCGTCACTGGATGCATGGTAATCCTTCCGAAGACAGCCTGCTCTGTGAATGTGACATGGTGCCCAAAAGCATCATCACAGAGATCGCCCGAAGCCTTGACCAAGAAGGACGGATACCGGATTTAGCCGCCATTGCCCTAAGAAGCCGCATGGGCAAAGGTCCCTGCCAGGGAACTTATTGCAGCCTTCGGGCATTGGCCCATCTGTATGATATGGGGCTTGTAACTGGTGCTCAGGGCATTGATCAGCTTCAGGAATTTTTAAGTGAAAGATGGCTAGGGCAACACATGCTGCTGTGGGATGCGGCCATGGTCCAATCGGAATTTATGGAGGCGGTCCATTGCGGCGTAAACTGCCTGGAACAGCAAACCGGGAAGATGACATCGGAAAAATGAAAGAAAATAACACCACCTGCGATCTTCTGGTGATCGGGGCCGGTGCTGCCGGAACCGCAGCCGCCCTGTTTGCCGGGAAAAAAGGAATTTCCACGGCCATTGTGGGAATCGCCTCGCATTTGCGTTTTGCAAGCGGTTTGATGGATTTAATGGATACCCATAGGACAATGGGCCCCTTTTCCCAAAATGCGCCCTGGACCGCCGTTCAAGCCATCCGCACTGAACTGCCGGAACATCCCTACGCCAAACTGCCCATGGAAACAGTGAGGTTGGCGCTTTCCCAATATTTATCCATTCTGGAAGATGAAGGCCTTACGTATCATTGCCGGTCCCATGAAAATGTGCAGGTCATCACCTCTGCGGGCACCCTGAAAACCACCTATGCCGTTCCCGCCGGCATGTGGCCCATGGATGCGGTGCTTCGGCAGCCGCACCCTTTCCTGGTGGTGGACATCAAGGGTCTTAAAGGTTTTTCCGCAAAACAAATCATGAACACCCTTGGACCCCACCACCCCTGTAAAGCCTTCAGTGTGGACATTTCACAGGCTTCCGGGGATTTTCCGGCAGAGCAGATCGCCCGGATGTTTGAGCAAGGGGACATCCGGGACCATGTGGTTTCCTTGATACGGCCCAACTTGCAAGGCATGGCGGCGGTAGGGTTTCCCTCCGTACTGGGGGTTTGCAACAGTGAAACCGTACGCCTTTCTATGGCGGAGAAACTGGGTGTTCCGGTTTTTGAAATCCCCACAATCCCCCCATCCATTCCCGGCCAGCGCCTGGAAACCGCACTGGTCAACCAAATGAACAAACAGGGGGTTCAGGCCTTTCTCCAGGAAAAAGTCCTTTCAGTCGACAGGGTTTCAAACAGGGGGTTTGAATGTGTTGTGGGCCGTTTGCACCCCCAAACCACCATACGGTCAAGGGGCGTCATTCTGGCCACCGGACGCTTTTTCGGAAAAGGCCTGATGGCAGACCGAAAAGGACTGCGGGAAGCGGTTTTCAATCTTCCGGTGCTTCAGCCGGAAGACCGCAAATTGTGGCACAATAAGCATTTTTTGGAGGAACATGCCATCAATCAAGCGGGTTTGGAAACGGACGGGGATTTTCGGCCGTTGGCATCAGACGGCCAACCCGCACATCCCGCACTTTTTGCCACCGGAAGTATTTTGGCCCATAACGACTGGATGCGGAAAAAATGCGGGATGGGGGTGTCCATTGCAACGGCTTATGCGGCCGTATCTTCCTTTGAAAGGGCAATGATGGTCAAAGAACAACCCATCGAGATTGGATGATGATTTTTACCGGTACCTTTTATATTGCAGCTTTAATCTGCCTGCTGGGAATTTTCTGGCGGACCGGCCTTTGGTTTATGAATGGGTTGGGACCCGAAGCCCTGCACTTTTCACATGGAAAGCGCCTGGCTTCGGCTGTCGGCAGTATGATTCGGGTGGTATTCAGTTTCCGAATCCTCAAAATCATGAGGGGGTTGATCCGGGATATTGTTTTTCAGCTCCCATTGCTGAAAGCCGGTTTTGCCAGATGGCTGGCCCATATGTGTATTTTTTACGGGTTTTTGTTTTTGCTGATCTTCCACGCATTGGGTGATCAGCTGATCCTGCCATTTTATCCGGATTACGCTTCCACGCTCAACCCGTTTTTCTTTCTTCGAAACTTCTTTGGGGCACTGGTCATTTTCGGCATTCTTATGGCGGTTGCCAATCGAATGCAAAGAAGTAAAAAATTTCATGCAACCCATGGAACCGATGTCGCGGCGTTTATCATTATCGGGGTCATACTGGGATCGGGTTTTTTATTGGAGGCGGTTCAAATTATTTCAGCCCCGATGTTTGACCAAATGGTGGAAGATTATATGGGCTCGGATGACCCCGGTGAGATCGAGCAGCTGAAAACCTTTTGGGCAGACCAATTCAATGTGGTTTTTCCCGGAACCCTATCCTCCTTAGATGCAGACCTAAACGCCGGACAAGACCTGCATGAAGCCTATTGTGCGGCCTGTCATTCCAGCCCAAGGGCCGCATTTGTTTCTTATCCGGTTTCCAGAATGCTCCGGTCACCGGCTCCATGGCTGAACTATCACCGGGCGGATATCTGGCTATGGTATGTGCATTTTTTGGCCTGTTTTGCAGGCTTGGCAATGTTGCCCTTCAGTAAATTCTTCCACCTGATTTCCATTCCAATCAATTGGATGGTCAGCGCGGCAGCAGAAGTCAAAGGGGCTCATCGGACGGCTTCAGAAGGCGTCGAGCCCGGTCCCAACACGGCCACCCGGTATATTCTGGGGTTGGATGCCTGCACCCATTGCGGCATTTGCAGTGTAAATTGCAGTGTGGAACCAATGTATCGAGTCATCGGCAATACAGCCATTCTCCCGTCTGAAAAACTTGGCTTCATAAAAAAAATGGCGGAACATCCCCTTCAGGACAATGATTTTCTAAACACCCTGGCCCGGGGCAGTTTCATCTGCACGGAGTGCCACCGATGTACAGCAGTCTGTCCTTCGGGAATTATACTTGCCGACCTTTGGAAAACCACGAAAAAGGCTTTAGAAGAAAAAGGGTATGGGAATGTACATTCCCGAATGCTGGCGCCAATGGTTGACAAAGTATCCCACAATCCGGCATTCATCGAATTGCGTGGTAAAACCCTCATCGGCAAAGGCCCTGGCATGGAAAAAGACCTTGCTGATTGCATCCAGTGTTCCATCTGCAGCAATGTCTGTCCGGTGGTGACAACCGGTACGGATATCCCGTTGCAGAGCCAAACGCCCCAGCAAGTCTTAAACCTGCTCCGAATGGGATTGATGGATTTGGCGGCACGGTCGGACATGGTTTGGAACTGCACCACCTGTTATAAGTGCCAGGAGTATTGTCCTCAAAATATTCGGATTACGGATATTTTCTATGAATTGCGAAACCGCGTGACATCCACCCTTTACGAGGAAATCCCCAAGTCTTCACAAAGTGCGGCCCATAGGAAAGGAGGGGATGTATCATGACCTACGCGTTTTTCGGAGGGTGCAAAATTTCGCATGATGTGCCCCATTATGAAACGTCTGTTCGTTCGGTTTTGCAATTCTTTGACATCCCTTTAACGGATGCGCCATTTACATGCTGCGGTTATCCCATGCGGCACCAGGATTCGTTTGCGTCGATTTTTTCCTCTGCCCGGAACATGGCCCTTGCCGGCCAAAAAGGGGTGGACATCATGACCCTCTGCCAGTGTTGTTTCGGTCAGTTGATGTTTGCCGCCCATCGGCTGAAAACCGACGAAGTCCTCCGCAATGCCGTCAATTCCCGGCTGGCGGTCGAAGGACTGACATGGGACGGGGATATCCGCATCCGTCACCTGCTATCGGTGCTGCATGAAGATATCGGGATGGAAAAGATCAGCAAGATGATCACGAACCCTTTAACCGGCGTCCGATTGGCCGCCCACTATGGTTGCCATGCTTTACGCCCCGGCCACATTGTCCGGATGGACAATCCCCTGGCTCCCACGATATTTGAAGACCTCATCCGGGCCATTGGCGCGGAGCCCGTAGATTGGGGACGCCGACTGGAATGCTGCGGCCATCCACTGTGGGAAAAGAACAATGGGGTTTCCCTGTATCTGATGAAGGCTAAAATCCAGAGCGCTGTCCTGTCCGGCGCCCATGCCATTTGCACGGCCTGCAATTATTGCCAGATCCAATTTGAAACCGTTCGGCAAAAAGAAACAAATGATATGGAAGGTGGGAAACCAATACCGGCCATCCTTTACATTCAAATGCTGGCCCATGGATTGGGCATGGCGCAAAACCCGTTGGAAAAGGGAAATAGGAGAAACAAGCATGGATGACACCGTCAAAACAACTTCAGGGGAAGTCCAGGGATTTAAGAAGTCTTCGGGTATAAATGCTTTTTTAGGCATTCCTTATGGTGAAAGCACAGCCGGAGATCGGCGATTCCTCCCGCCGGTTCCCGCCAAACCCTGGATCGGTATACGTTCTGCAAAAGCCTATGGGCCCAGCTGCCCCCAGGGAAAACCCACGCTGCCGCCCCAGGACCCGGCTTCCATTAAAGATTTGGATGCTCCGGTGGGAGAGGATTGCCTGGTGTTGAATATCTGGACGCCTGGTTTTGATGATGGAAAGAAACGGCCGGTCATGGTCTGGCTCCATGGGGGCGGTTTCCAGGTGGGCTGCGGTTCTCACCCGGTGACGGATGGAGAGAATCTGGCCCTTCGGGGAGATGTGGTGGTAGTGAGCCTCAATCACCGATTGGGCATATATGGTTTTCTTCGATTGGATGAAGTTTGCGGGCCGGCGTTTGCCGGGTCCGGTGTGGCCGGGATGCTGGACATTGTGTTGGCCCTGGAATGGGTGCGGGACAATATTGCCGCATTCGGCGGAGATCCGAAAAATGTCACGATTTTCGGGGAATCCGGCGGGGGAAGAAAAGTCGGAGTGCTGATGGCCATGCCCAAAGCAAAGGGCCTTTTTCACCGGGCCATCATCCAAAGCGGACCTCATCCCCGGTGTGTTCCCGGTGACGCGGGCACCCGCATGGCCGAACTATTTTTTGCGTATTTGGGGCTTACGGCGGGGGATGTCGCCTCTTTGCAAAAGCTGTCTAAAAGGGAGCTGTTCAATCACTTCCATAAATTCATTGAAACCGTGGATGATCCCCTGCTGGTAAAAGGCAATGCCGGCCGGTGGTTGATCTCTCCGGTGGTGGATGGAACCTATCTTCCGGCCCATCCGTTTTCACCGGCGGCTCCCGAGGGGAGCCATGTCCCGTTAATGATCGGTACCAATAAAGACGAGGCCGCGCTCTTTTTGTCTTACGAAGAGAACCTTGCCAACCTGGATGATGCACAGCTGATCAAACGACTGAGCAGCGTACTGGGTGACCGAGCACAACAGGTTCTGGAGATTCATCGTAAAAATCGACCGGAAGACAGCCCTTATGATCTGTTGTCCGCCATTTCCAGTGAAGACCGTCGGCTGTTGTCCATCGAAACCGCAGAAACCAAAGTCAAGCAGGGTGGCGCACCGGTATATATGTATTTTTTCACCTGGGAAAGTAATCAGGGACTGCTCAAAGCCGCCCATACCATGGAAATTCCATTTGTTTTTAGAACCCTGGGTGTCACAGACATCACCGGCACCAAAGAGGATCAATTCCCGCTTTCAGATATCATCAGCGACACCTGGATTGCCTTTGCGCGAAACGGCAATCCCAACCACGCCACATTACCCCATTGGGAAACGTATGATCTTGAAAAGAGGGCTACCATGATCTTCGATTCCCCTTGCCGGCTTGAATATGATCCCTGGTCGGAAGAACGCTTGGCCTGGAAAGAGGCACCACCGAAAATGCCATGGGAGGGCAAGGTGTTTGTAAGTGCCATGATGAAAAAGTAGAGTGTGTCCGCCCTTTTATGAAATCTTGCAAAAGGAGGTATCCATGTCCGAGAATAATAAAGATAAAACCCATCAGATTCCCAATCCACAAGCCGCTGTTAAACGTCCCGGGCTAAACACCCGTCGCCATGTCCGGGCTTTGGCCGCCGGATACAAGGCCCTGTATTACTGCAGCGGTATTTTTATCGCCAATCATACACCGGAAAGAATTGAAGCAGATGTGTTTGCGGGGATTTCTCCATTGTGGGAAAAACTCTTTCCGGAAATGCCGGCAGACATCGACGAAAAGAACAAGACCGTAGCGGTTACTTTTCTTTCGGACATGCCGCCACGCATTGCCGCGTGGCGGTCCGGTCTGGGGTCAACGTTGCTTCCCATTGGCGCCTCCATGGATGCCGTGAAGCACCTTCCCCGGTTTCCCGAAAATACGGTCCTCCCCGACACCGATGACTTGCCCTGGCCCCGGGGGGACAAGGATGCCATGGGAGTCCTTCCTGCTGCGCAACAGGAGGCCCTGGACCAACTGGTTAAAAATGCATTTGATGAAGCCCTCTACGGCGGAAAGACATGGGGGGTGATCATCCTCAAAAACGGAAAAATCGTGGGTGAGCGTTATGCCAAAGACCTTGGCTATGATATGCACACGCCCCATCGAACCAACTCTGCGGCCAAAAGCTTTGCCGTATCGGCCATCGGGGCTGCAGTAGAACAAGGGCTGCTGGATATCCGCCAAAAAGGCGTCCTTTCCGAATGGCGGCAGCATGGCGATCCCCGGGGAGAGATTACGCTAAACGATCTGCTCCATATGTGCAGCGGGCTGTATACGGAAAGATCCGGTGATCCTCAGCAGGAAATGTATTATGGCGGAGCGGCGGCGGCGGACAAGGCCCTCCGGAGCAGTTTTGAGTACCTGCCCGGGAAACGATGGCTCTATGCCGGGTCGGACACCATTTGTGCTGTTCGTGCCCTTCGGGAAGTACTGGCGGATGATGCCCGCTATCATCCATTCCCCTATAAAGAAATCTTCTGGAAACTGGGCATGACCCGGACCACCGTTGAAACCGACTGGAAGGGGGATTTTCTCATGTCCGGTCAGGCCTGGAGCACGGCCCGGGATTGTGCAAGGTTTGGCTTGCTGTATTTAAATGACGGGGTATGGAACGGCGAGCGGATTCTTCCCGAAGGATGGACCGGATATGTGGCAACTCCCGGACCGGATCAGCCGGATGTTCCGGACGGACGGGGGTATGGCGCCCAGTTCTGGCTCTACGGCCCCAAACAGGGGCTGCCCGAAGGGGTGTACGCGGCAGATGGGGCTCGAGGGCAATGGATCATGATGATCCCGTCTGCAAATATCGTGATCGTTCGCAGGGGACATGATGGATTTAGTACCGAAGCCGGCCATGAACAACAAGGAGCATTTCAGTTGGCCCGGTTTGCAGGAGACGTGTTGGATCTTTTAAAGTGAACCCCAAACCGATTTTGTAAAGCCCATAAAAAAGTCATTTGAATCAATGGGAAAATCCGTATCGGCAGTTCCATTGAATTGCCTGTCAGGGACAGAGCCCGTTTAGGACTGTTGCGACTGCAGCATACCCGCACGGACCAGATCTGCAAAGACTTGATAGCGACCTTTGGCCAGGACGGGTTCCGGTGAAAAACAGGACTTCCCATCGCCACCTATTTTTCAGACCCCAAGATCAAATGGATCTTGGACCGTGTAGATGAAGCGGCCCGGGCCGCCCTGGAAGCCAACGCCTATCAGACCCTGGATTAGGTATCGGCGCCCCCGATTTAATACTTTTGTTTTAGGGGCGCCAAAAACCCCATGGCCGGATTTAACTTTTTCCGGATAACATAAAAACCTGCAAGCGTCTGAGGGCTTTTATTTATAAGCCGGGGTTTCAGACATCTCCTTGGCCCGTGCGCCCCTTGCATATGCGGCTTTTCCCACCATGAATTCCTCATCCGGGGCATCCACCGGGGTAATCCCCACTTTCAGATAGGTCTCTTTGATGAGCTTGCGTGCAGCCTCATCCAGAATGGGCACCTGTTCCACGGGCGCATGGGTGTCCCTTAACAGGCCGCCGTTGCCGCCGCCGCACCATTGAAAATACTTCATGTGTGACCAGGGATGGCCCCCGTTTAGGATGAGCGGTGCCTGGAGCTCAAAAAAGGCGCTTAAAGCCGGTTCAAGGGATTTGTAAATTTCCATGGCATCCTCAATACGCTTTTCATTGAGGGCTTTTAACAGATCATAGGCATAGGGTTTTTCCGGGGTCTGAACCGCCTCCACATTCCATTGACCGGACCACTGGACCGGGTAATGCTTGGCCAGCACAGGCACAAAATCCAGATTCACCGGCCCCACCAAGAGCCGATCCGACAATTTTTCACAAACATAAAAAGCCGCCGCCATGTTCATGGGCTGGGTGAGTTTGATGGCCACCACATTGGGCAGGTCCGCCAGTCTGTCAAAGATACGGACCGGCACAATGCTTTTGCTTAGGGTGCTGAAGCTCCCGTATAGGACCACGGGAAGTTCCGTGGCTGTAATGCGCTCCAGATACACCTGGTAAACTTCTTCCTCGGTCTTGGCCTTCCGCAGGCTGGGGGCAGGACTCATGAACAAATGGGTGGCACCGATTTCCTTTGCATAAGACATGATTTCCAAGTCTGCCGCCAGGTCTTTTTGGGTCACCATCATGCCTTTGAGAATCTTATCCCCGGCTTCTTCGCATATGATTTTGGCAAACCGCCTGTTTTCTTCGTCGCTGCGCATGCCGATGGGGGTGATGAGCATGGAAAAAAACTTGTTCCGAATGCTGTTTCTCACGTCATGACGGATCCCCTCTTCATCCAGGGTTTCAAAATCCGGAGAAAAAGAGGGCATGAACAGGTTCTCAATCCCCTTGTAATGTTCCAACGCCCATTCCTTCTGGGCACTTGATTTTATTTTTTCGGTCATTTGTTGGTACTCCTGTTGTTTTTAAGCTCTTTTCGTTGTTCTGCCATTTAGACATTCATACTGGCGAATCCCTTATTCTCAATATTTTAACGTTCCGGAATAAAAAATCCCTGTCACAGGCATCCTCCATGAATGTGTTTTGTTATGCGCCTTGCTCAGCCAAGGCTCTTGCCCTCAGCCTTGCGTTTTTCTTTTCAAGCAGGATTTGCAGCCGTGCATGTCTCTGGCTGGTCAACGGCCAGGTCCAGGAAAGGTAAAGGGCCACGATGAAAAGACACGTGGGGACAATGGAGTACAACACGCCCAGCCACAGAATTTCAGAAGGCGTATTGGGAACCACCGGGTTTCGTGTGGCTTCATAGCCCACCCAGGCCAGAATCGGCAGGGACAGCCCGCCAAAGGAATTCCCGATCTTTGTCATCAGTCCCATCACCGCAAAATAGGTGGCGGGCCGAGCATCCCCGGAACGAATCGTGTCCAGGTCCACCACATCCGCGATCATGGCCCGGGGCAGGTAGGCAAAGGCCCCGAAGCAGAAACCCTTGAGGGCGAAGAGAATGTAAAAATACCCCACGGAGCCGAAATCCAGAAAAAAGATCCACATACTGATAATGGAAACCAGGATCATGGCCCCGGACAGGGAAATATGCTTGCCGAAGGTCCTGGCCAGGTAATCCCAAAAGGGGATGGCCACTAATCCAACGGCGAAATAGACCACATACATCTCACCGGCAAAGCGCACCCCGATGTAGTCCTGCATGAAGAACAGGGAGAGGATGTTTCGAAAATGCTCGCCGCTGACGATCAAGACCTCAATGACGATAATCCGGACAAACAGTTTGTTTTTAAACAACAGGGTGATGGCTTTAAACCAGTGAACCTGGAATTTTGCCGGAAGAGCCCGGACTTCCGGTACCATGGTTAAAATCAACAGGGTGCACAAAGGCATTAAAATCAGAATGCCGAAGCTGTAATAGGACAGGATGGTTGACGGACGGGCGTCCTTGATGTCCGACGCGTTGGCAATTGCGGAAAACACCTGACTGAACCCATTGAGAACCCCCTGGCTGACATATCCCAGCCATTCGAATTTTTCCTTGATGAATCCCGGCTCCAGTTTCACCTCGGCGATCCATTCCACCAACAGGGGAATGGAGGCCCCTCCGATCAACCCCACCATGATGTATTTTTCCCGGGCGGACTGGATGATGGTTCGGGTGTGATAATTTGCGGACAGTTCTGCGCTCCATGCCGCATAGGGGAGATTGAACAGGGTGGTTCCGATCCTCAGCAGGATGAACCACAGGGCCAGATAAAAAACGGTGTTGCCCGATGTGGGGTTCAACAGCATCCAGACCGACACGCAAAACACGGGGGTTCCCATCAGAATCCAGGGTTTTCGCCTCCCCCACCGGGTCCGGAACCGGTCACTGACAAACCCCATGAGGGGGTCTGTTATGGCATCCACAATGGCCGCCAAACTGATGACCGTTCCGATGAGAGCCAGGGACAAGCCCACATCCGAGGCATATAACCGGGGCAGCCAGATGCTTAACGGATAGCTGATCATGGCCAGGGGCAAGCCCATGGACCCGAAAATATAGATTTTACTGCGACTGACATCCTGTGTTTGTGTTCCTGGGAGCATCGTTGATTTCCTTTACCTGTTCTGAACCTCGCTAAAAAAGATTAAAAGGATTTCTCAAAGCCTGTATCAGGTTCTTCGCCGGAATACCGGTGGGTTGGGAATACCGGCCTTGAGAGGGATGGATTTGCTTAATTTGGACGTTTCGTTTTTTTGAACATTGAAGAGCTGCCGGGATCTATACCTGCCGGGAAGCCTTTTTCATGCATATCATTATATTATTATATGTTTATGATCTATTGAAATCCCGTGGGTAGTACAAACAATCCAGGCAAATGTCAACATCAATCGAATCCCCATTCAGGGTCCAGACATTTTGTTTTTTAAGGGGAACCATGGGGCTGGAGACGGATCGACAAGTCGACCCAAGACCATCAAGAATGGTTAGACCCAAAGCGCTTCGGATTGGTTGCCTGTATCCGTTCTATCAGGATAGAACCCCCAATAGGATAGACACAACCACAAGCGTGAAAACAACGGTAAAAGGGAATGGCCGGATGAGGTAACGACTGATCCCGCAACTCAATCCCACTGTGGTCAATGCCACGATTCCGAATTTAATGAAAACCGGCCCTCCTGTCCATTGGCTTAACAGCAAGGGCACCGTCATGGGAAAGACATAGTGAACCAGATACATGTCATAGGAATTGGCGGCAAGTTCACGGTTAAAGGGTGTGGACCGGTTCCAATACTTTGAAGCAAGGGCCGTGAAAACCCCTAAAAAGGAGAGGACCCACAATGGATAGAGAACAACAAAGGCAATCTTTAGCCCCAAGTGGGGCGCCTCGGCACGGCTCAAGGGCATCATGACAACCATATTGGCCACAAAGAGCAGGAAGCAAACCAGTCCCCACAGCCAGAGCTTTCCAAAATCGGACCTTCCTTCAAACCATTTTCCGGAAAAAGCATGGCAACCCAAACCAAAATAGACCGCATAAATAACAAGCTTACCAAATTGAAATTGAAGGATATTTCCCAAGGAAAACCAGCCCATGCCCATAAATTCAGGATAGATGAAAAACCGGATCACGGCAAAAAGCACAATCGTGAGCAGGCCTGCCTTTGCCAGGCCATAATAAGCGGAGATTTTATCCGGCATGTCGCAAACAACACTGGATCGCCGCCTCTTCTTGATTTCAAAAATACCGGCAGAAACCACAAAAAACAAAAACAGCAAAGAGACAAACCACATGTATCGCTGGTAAAAATGTTCGGTCATATTCAGGTAGGTGGACATCTCCATCCAACCGAAATGAAATTCGGCCATGTTTTTCATACTGAGCATCCAGTACCACCCATAGCTTATTACCGGATGGCCGTTTACCCCTTCTTGGAAATGGTAATGGATGTAATCAAGAAAAGGCAGGACAAGGGTAATCACAACGAGCCACGGGATCATCAACCTTCTGACTTTCTCTTTTATGAAGCCTTGACTTCCGCGTTTTTGCCAAGATGGAATGGCGAAATATCCGGCAATAAAAAAAAGGATGGCCATCATAAACACATCCCCTATCATCATAAAAAGATCAATGAACTTAGATGGGTTGGCCTCGTGAAAGGGCCAGAATTTTACCCCGGACCCGTAACTTGCGCCGCTATGAAAGATCAGTACCATCACCACCATCCATGAACGCAGGTTGTCTAAAAAGGGCAGATGAGACAAAGGCGCAGGGTTTAATTGATTCATGGTTATCTTCCTTTATGGAGTTGCCGCAGGGAGATGGAAACGGGCCTGGTTCTTTTCCCATTCGATCAACGTTTTCCCCATCTGGCTCAGGTAGTGTAGAACATATTCCTCAGGATCTTCCGGCGGGTCTGTATACATCAAAACGATCAATCCATGGGTGAAGATCCACATGTTCACCCCAAGTCTCTTCAAACCGGCTTCGCTTAATTCGGCCAGTCCCGGATCCAGCTTCATACGACTCAGCAGCGGCTCAAAGGGCTGCCCCATTTTTTCAAATGTATTACCCATTTTTCCTTTGATGAAGAGCAGATCAAATAAAGCCTTTTCTTCTTGGGAGAAGCAAAGATACCGCAACCCCAATTGTAAAAAAAGAGAATCACCCTCATGGCCAGGGTGTAAAAAATAGGAGATGGCATAGACCCTTGCCTTTTGAATGACGGCACCCTGTAACTCCTGCATGGAACGAAATGCAGAATAAACCGGTCGTGTGGAGCATTCCAGTTGCTGGGCAATCTTTCGCGCACTCAAGGCTTCGGCCCCTTCTTTTCGTACAATTTCAAAGGCTTGTTCAAGAACACGCTTTTTGGTGAAATTGGCTTGTGGCGGCACGGCAATCCCTTTCGAATCATGGAAAACCTCATTATAAGCTTTCCCGGCTTCACAACAAATATGCAAACCAGTTATGTCACATGTGTTGCATAACAGATGTTGCTTGTCAAGAATGATGCCGCTTTAAAAGCATATTTCGATAAGCGCCTTGGAAATATCCATGCCAAACAAAAAGCCAAGTCATAAGCAATCGTTTCTTGTTTTAAATTACCAGAAGAATAAAAAGGGTTTTCTTGCCTTAACTCGTAAGTCATTTTTACCTTGCTGTAATTTTTGTTTATATGCATTTATTATTGTTATTATAATATTTTTTGTTATGATCGCCTTTCAGGAACCATCTTTTTTTTTATTCGCAATTAAGAACCATTGACAAAACAGAACACCTTTTTTAGAATGATATTCAAATAAAATTCGCCATTCAATATTAATCAAGAGGAGACCCCCTAAATGAAATCACTGTTAGATGGAATTTTGGTATTGGATTTTACCCACTGGATCGCAGGGCCCTACGCCGGTCAGTTTCTGGCAGACATGGGCGCCGAGGTGATCAAGGTGGAACCACCCGAGGGCGCAGAAGAAAGACGCATGGGCAATGCCCAGCGGTACATGGGCAACACCCGCATGTCCCTCACCTTGAACCGGGGCAAAAAAAGTCTTTGTCTGGATTTAAAGCATGAAGAGGGCAAAAAAATTATCTATGACCTGGTAAAAAAAGCAGACATCGTCATTCAAAATTACGGCCCGGGAGTGGCCAAGAAACTGGGGATTGATTACGAGACATTTGCCGGAATCAACGAGAAAATCATCTTCGTTTCCAGCACGGCATTCGGGGAAAGCGGGCCCTATCAGTACATGAAAGGATTTGATATCATTGCCCACGCGGCTTCCGGCATCATGGCAGGAATCGCCGACGAGCAGGGAAACCCCAGAGGGCCTGGAGGGGCGGCCTTTATCGATGTGGGAACCGCCATGCTCAATGCCATGTCCGCAGTAACGGCCCTGTACTATCGAACCCAGACCGGGGTGGGCCAGAAAATCGAAACCTGCCTCTTCAACACAGGCATCGCCCTCCAGGGGTCCGGCTTCATTCAGATTGAAAAGCTGGATAGCGAGCTGCATGAGGAGTTGAAGGAAGTGATCAGAACCGCCAAAGAAAACAACATGAAGCACACCCAGATCATCGACAAGATGACCCTCATGCGGCTGCGCAACGAGCAGCCGGACTCCACCCGGGATTTGGATGTTGTGGACTGCAACCATCGTCCGTCGGATCGCCAGACCTTCCCCTATTATCGGATTTACCAGACCCATGACGGGTACATGAGCATCGGGGCTTTGGTGGCCAAACAGCGGATAAGCCTGTGCGAGGTCCTGGGGATCGAAGACAAGTATGCCTACCTGGACCTGGGCAACGGCAATGATGAGACCTATTATTACCAAAAAGAAGTCATGAAAAAGATCGAGGATGCCCTGGGAACCAAATCCACCAAGGAATGGCTCCAGCTCCTTGAAAAAGCCGGGGTTCCCTGCGGACCCGTGAATTACGGGGTCACCCTGTACGATGACCCCCATGCCAAGGCCATGGACATGATTTGGGAACTCGACAACCCTGTGGCTGGCCCCTATAAAACCATGGGCAACCCCATGAAATTCAACAAGACCCCCATCAAACCCACCCATGGGGCACCGGCCCTGGGCCAACATTCCATTGAGGTCTTGCAGAAACTGGGGTATAGCGATGATAAAATCGCCGCTTTGAAGGAGCAGAAAATCATCCGGTAACCACCGTTTTATAGGCTAAACAAAAGAAACCTTTGGATGCTTTTCAAAGGTTTCTTTTTTCCGTTTGTTATAGCCGAAAGCGCCAGCAGGAGACATCCATGGATTTACAACTCAAAGGCAAGAAAGTCCTCATCACAGGAGGTTCCAAGGGCATCGGCCAGGCCTGCGCCCAAGTCATGGCCGCCGAAGGGTGCGGCACGATTCACCTTGCGGCCCGGAATGAAGAAGATTTGATGAATGCAAAGCTGAAAATCCAATCCGAGTACACTGCCTCGGTTGAAATCCATCCTGTGGATTTGAGCCTGGGGGACAATATCCGCGCCCTGGCCCAAGCCTGTGGGGATATAGACATCCTGGTGAACAATGCAGGTGCCATTCCCAACGGCGATCTATTAAGCATCGACGAGGATACCTGGCGAAAAGCCTGGGATCTGAAGATTTTCGGGTATATCAATCTCTGCCGTGCGGTCTACCCCAACATGAAAGCCAAAGGCAAGGGGGTTATCGTCAATATCATCGGGGCTGCCGGTGAACGGCCCAATTTCTTTTACATCGCAGGAGGAGCAGGAAATGCCTCCCTCATGGCATTCACCAAAGCCTTGGGCTCCAGAAGCCTGAAGGACGGCATTCGAGTGGTAGCCATTAATCCGGGCCTAATCACTACCCAGCGACTGGAACGCCAGATGCGCAGAAACGCCGAGAGGAAGCTCGGTGACCCGGATCGGTGGCGGGAACTGCTTCCCGATGACCCCCCGCCGGGAGAACCTTCGGATATCGCCAACATGACCGCCTTTCTGGCTTCTGATCTGGCCAAAAACATCAATGCAACCGTCATTACCATCGACGGCGGTTCGTCAAAAAGATAACAAGAGAACAAGGAGTTTTTCCATGTCCAATCCTCCATTAACCCTCATGCTGGTTCACGCCCATCCGGATGATGAAGCCATCACCACCGGGGGCATCATGTTGAAATACGCGGAAGAAGGGGCTCGGGTGGTCCTTGTGACCTGCACCCGGGGGGAACTTGGCGATATTCAAGACCCTGGTTATGTTCCGCCGAAACCCGGAATGACCATGGAAGAAATTCGAATGACGGAAATGAGCGACGCCCTTGGGGTTTTAAAGGTCAGCGCCTTTCACTGCATGGATTACAGAGACTCGGGCATGGCCGGAAACCCCGGCAATGATGACCCCAAGTCATTTCATCAGGCGGACATGACCGAAGCTTCAAACCGGCTTGCGGCCATCATCCGGAAAGAACGCCCCCAAGTGGTGATCACCTACGATGAAACCGGCATTTACTATCATCCGGACCATGTCAAGGCCCATCAAATCACCCAAAAGGCCTTTTTTGATGCGGGCAAACCCGACCTCCTGCTGGAGGATGGCAAGCCGGCATGGCAGCCTGCCAGGCTTTACCATATTGCCATTCCCATGGCCCGAATCCGAAGGTATAACCAAGAAGGGACGGATCCCGCTTCCCGGCCACCCTCTTCCATCGTGGGAACCCCGGAGGAGAAAATCACCACCCGAATCGACATTGAAAAATATCTGGATCGGAAATTCGAGGCCATATACAGCCATAAAAGCCAGATTGGAGGCAACCATCGATTTCGGAACTTGACGCTGGAACAAAGAAAGGAAATGTTCGGTTACGAACATTTTGTCTGTGCTTATGGATGCATTCCTTTGATGGAAGGCGGGAAGGAAAAGGATATTTTTGCCGGATTGCGAATTTAACTCAAGGGATAAAAAACTCTTTCATCCATTCAACTTTGCCAGAAGGGCTTCAGCCACACGTATTCCATCCACAGCCGAAGACACAATGCCTCCGGCATAACCGGCCCCTTCTCCGGCAGGATAAACGCCTTTGATGCTTTGACTCTCGAAATCATCCGTTCGCAGAATCCGCACAGGGGATGAACTCCTGGATTCCACTGCCGTCATCAAGCCATCGGCCATGGCAAATCCCTTTAAAGATTGATCCATCTTGGGAATGGCATGGGCCAGAGCTTCCACCACAAACCCTGGCAAACATTCCCTCAGATCACAAGGCGTCACTCCGGGCGAATAGCTTGGGACCACCTCCCCAAAGGAAAGGGAGGGTTTTCCAGCCAGAAAATCCCCCACCCGCTGAACCGGAGCAAAATAATTCCTCCCCCCCATGACAAAGGCTTTCGCTTCCCATTGCTTTTGAAACACCACCCCCGAAAGCGGGTGGCTATTGCCAAAGTCCGCCACATCCACATTCACCAAAAGAGCGCTGTTCCCGTTTTTAGAATGCCTTGCATGCATACTCATACCGTTGGTCACCACTCCGCCGGGTTCGGAAGAGGATGCGATGACTTTCCCCCCCGGGCACATGCAGAAGGAATACACGGCACGACCATCGGGGCACCGGGAAACCAGTTTATACTCCGCAGGACCCAACCGGGGATGGGAATGGGAAGCCCCGTACTGGGTTTGATTAATCAGGGTTTGGGGATGCTCTATTCTAACCCCCAGGGAAAAAGGCTTGGCCTCCATGGAAACCCCCGAGGCATGAAGCATTTCATAGGTGTCCCTGGCGCTGTGACCCAAGGCCAGGACTGCGGTATTGGCCAAAACGACTTCGTCGTCATTGACCCGAATACCAATGATCCGACCCTGGTGAATTTCAAGGCCGGTGAGCCGGGTTTCAAACCGAACCTGCCCCCCCAAAGACAGAATTTTATCACGAATCTGTTGGATGATTCGGATAAGATGATCCGTACCGATGTGGGCCTTGGCCTGGTAGAGAATTTCAGGATCAGCCCCGCAATCGACCAGTTCAGTGAGAACTTTTCGAATCCGGTTGCGTCGATCTTTGATTTGGGTGGTGAGCTTGCCGTCGGAAAAAGTTCCGGCCCCGCCTTCTCCGAAGCAGACATTGGATTCGGGAAGGAGCGTGCCACTTTCCCAGAATTGTCGAACGTCCCGGACCCTTTCATCCACCCTTTTCCCCCGTTCAATGAGAAGGGGTTTAAGCCCGGCTTCCGCCAGGATCAGTCCTGCGAACAGACCACAGGGACCGGTTCCGATAATAACAGGCGAAAGCCCGGGAACGGACCCGGGTTTCGGCTCATGGTACACCATGTCCGGAGAAGGACCGATATTGGGGTCCTCCTGGTTTTCCGAGAGCCAACGCTCCTCATCCTGAATTTCCGCATCAATGGTATAGACTGTTTTGATCTGACTTTTCTTTCGGGCATCCAGGGATTTTCTAAAAATGGAAAAGCCCTTCAGATGGCTTTTATTAATTTTCAGCCTTGCCGGGATTTCCCGCTCCAGGGCATCCGGCTCATGATCAAAAGGAAGGACGATATTTTTTATGCGAATCACGAATTCATCTTTCCGAACGGTGAGTGATGGAAAATTTTATTGAATGCCAGGATACCCCTTCAGTTGGAATTTTTCAAGGGGCTGAATGCTGTTTTCGGTCCAGGCTTCGGAACTGAATGGCTTCGGAAACATGGTTGGATTGAATATCCTGAATCTGCTGTAGGTCCGCAATGGTTCTGGCGATTTTCAGGATGCGATTGTACGCCCGGGCCGAGAGACCGAGTTTGTTCACGGCCGCCTCCAGAATTCTGCCGGACGAATCATCAATGGTGCAAAACTTTTTAATATGCCGGTTGGACATATGGGCATTGGAATGAATGCGGGTATTTTGAAACCGCTCTTTTTGAATGGTCCTGGCCCTGGATACCCGCTGTCGGATATCACAAGATGCTTCCGCAAGATCTTCGGACATGAGATCCTTATAAGGCACGGAAGGAACCTCCACATGGATATCGATTCGATCCAGAAGAGGGCCGGATATTTTTGAACGATAGCGATGGATCTGGTGGTGGCTGCAATTGCAGGCGTGTTTGGGGTCGGTGAGAAAACCACATGGGCAGGGATTCATGGCGGCAATCAGCATGAAATTCGCCGGATAGGTGATGGACATGGCAGCCCTTGAAATGGTCACGCGAAGGTCCTCAAGGGGCTGTCTTAACACTTCCAAAACATGCTTTTTAAATTCCGGCAATTCGTCCAAGAACAATACACCGTTGTGGGCCAGGCTCACCTCTCCCGGCCTGGGAATGTTCCCGCCGCCGATTAAACCGGCATCTGAAATGGTATGGTGGGGCGCGCTGAAAGGCCGCGTAGCCACCAGGGCCTGGTCTTTTTCCATTTTGCCGGTAATGCTGTAAACCTTGGTGGTTTCGACGGCCTCATCAAAGGTGAGAGGCGGAAGAATGGTGGGAAGCCTTTTGGCAAGCATGGTTTTGCCGGAACCCGGAGGGCCCACCATCAGGAGATTATGGTTTCCAGCCGCTGCGATTTCAAGCGCCCTTTTTGCATGTTCCTGACCCTTGACCTCGCTGAAATCCGCTTCGTAATCCTCATTTTGAGTAAGCAGGGATAAGGGGTCTGCGTCCTCCGGCTCAATGATGGATATCCCTCTGAAGTGATTCACGATCTCAGATAGATGCTTTACCGCGAGCACGGAAATTCCTCGACATACAGCAGCCTCTTTCCGGTTTTCCCAAGGAACGACCACCCCTGAAAAACCCGCCTGTTTTCCGGCCAGGGAGACGGGAAGAGAGCCTTTCACCGGTTTGATCCTTCCATCCAGGGACAATTCCCCGATGAAAAGGTATTTTGAAATCACCCTGCCCGATAACAATCCCGTGGCGCATAGAATCCCCACCGCAATGGGAAGATCAAACCCCGTTCCTTCTTTTTTAATATTGGCAGGGGCCAAATTGATGGTAATCCTGTCGTTGGGAAACTCATACCCTGAGTTGGCGATGGCGGATTTAACCCTTTCCTTGCTCTCCTTCACTGCAGCCTCCGGAAGCCCCACGGTGGTGAAGGTTGGCAATCCGTTCATAATATCCACTTCCACCTCCACAATATAGGCGTCAATCCCCACCACAGCGCTGCTGTAAACCCTGGCCAGCATCTTATCACCTTTTATTTGGTTATTTCGTGTTAATAAACCGTTTAGTATTCTTTTATCATTCAATAACAGGTATATATATTTCTATCAATCCTTTTTACACATCCCCGGGTTCAAAGCCTTATTGATTTTCTATCATTTGTGTGAAAATATAGTTTTTTAATTCATGAAGGAAAAGGCGTGAAAGCCGCCTTTAAATAGGTTTCGAGCTTATGTTAATTTCGACAAATCAAAGAACCTTGGAAAAATCGGTGAGCTTCAGTGGCATTGGCCTTCACTCCGGCAGGAAGGTCCATCTCACCCTAAAGCCCGCACCACCGAACCACGGCATAAAATTCAAAAGAACGGACTTGCCCAACATGCCGGTTATTCCGGCCCTGTTTCAAATGGTGGTGGACACCAGCCTTGCCACGGTCATCGGTGAGGAAGGCGCCATTGTCTCCACGGTTGAGCATCTCATGGCAAGCCTCACCGGAATGGGTGTGGATAACGCCTTGGTGGAACTGGATGCCCATGAAGTCCCGGTCATGGACGGTAGTGCAAAACTTTTTACAAGCATGATTAAAAAGGCCGGAATTGTTGAGCAGAAGAGCCCGAGGTTCTGCTTCCTTGTAAAGGAGCCTATTGAAATCACGGACGGAGATCGTTTTGCGGCCGTTTATCCGTCCGATACTTTTAAAATTACTTGTACCATCGATTTTGCGCACCCCATCATAGGCATCCAGAGTTTTTCCGTTGATGTGGAGCCTGAATCCTTTGAAAAAGACATTGCCCCGGCAAGGACCTTCTGCCATTTCAAGGAAATTGAATATATGAAGCAGGACGGCCTGGCCCTTGGGGGATCCCTGGAAAACGCCATCGTTCATGACGGGGAAAAAGTGCTCAATCCCGATGGTTTGAGGTTCAAAGATGAATTTGTTCGCCACAAGATACTGGATTGCATCGGGGACTTTTCACTTCTTGGCATGCCCTTTCTGGGCCACATGGTGGTAAAAAAATCCGGCCACATGTTCAACCATTTATTCCTGAAAGAATTTTTCACACGAAAAAAATCATGGGACACCGTTCTGATGAGCGATGCTTTTCCACCCGAAGATCCCGGGAAAAGAGACTACTCAGCCGTAAGATCCGTTGCCCTTTAGAAAAATATTGACCATGAAAAAAATTCCGTTTTTCAGTTTAACCGGTTTTGCGCTTCTGTTCCTTTGCCTTCTCATGGCAGGCAATGGCAGGCTTTTTGCCCAGGAAGCCCAGCTGGAGAATATTATTGTTACCAACACCCGTGACGATCTGCTGGTTTTTCTCAATGTGGAGGGGGCTTTTACGGCGAGTATGAAAGAAGCTGTAACAAGCGGCGTCCCCATCACTTTCTCTTTTTACATCAACCTGTACAATACCCGGAATTTTTGGCTGGACAAAAAAATTGCTTCCGTGAAAATTACCCATAAGCTTAAATATGATACCCTGAAAAAAGAATTTATTCTCAAAAGATCATGGGGGAAAAACGAACCGGTGGTGGTGGAGTCTTTTGAAGAAGCCGAAAAGCTCATGTGTAAAATTGACAGCATTCTGCTCACCAAACTGGACAGGTTGAAAAAAGGGGAGCAATACCAGATCCGGACCAAGGCAGAATTGGCCCAAAAAACCCTTCCCCTCAATCTCCACCATGTGCTCTTTTTCGTTTCCCTATGGGATTTTGAAACTGACTGGTACACAATTGATTTTATTTATTAAAATACATTAACAGTGCATTCAAACCATGCCCACCCCCCAGGAAAATACAGCAATTCCCGATGCCTACCAAAATGAAAAAAGAAAACAAAAGCGCGAATGGCTGATTGTTTTGGGAATTATCATCGTGGTGATCATCCTCACCCTTGCAGAAAACCGCCTGATTCACACGGGCGGGGATTCCCCTGTTTCCAACACCATTTTAATGTTCAGCCTGCTCAACATCAGTCTTCTTTTATTGATGCTTCTCATCTTTCTGGTCTTCAGGAACCTGGCGAAACTCCTTTATGACAGAAAACGGAAAATTATCGGCACAAAGCTTCGAACCAAGCTTGTGGTCACATTTATCACTCTGACCCTCTTGCCTTCCAGCATTCTGTTCTTCTTTTCCATCGGCTTCATCACCAACAGCATCCGATACTGGTTCAAAGTGCCGGTTGAGCAGGCCCTGAACAATTCCCTGAAGGTGGGACGCTGGATTTATGACCATGAGGAAGCCAAAGCCGGTTTGATTTTAGAGCAGATGGCCCGGCAGATCAAGACCGGCCATTATTTTGAACCCTCCGAAAGGAAAGCATTATCCGATTACGTCAAGATCACTCGGGAAGAATTTCATTTACAGGCGGTCGAAGTATATGACACCCATTCAAACCGCATCACCCTTGAACTGTCTGAGGAGTTGGCCGGCAAACCTCTGGGCTTGATTTCCTCGGATTACTTTCAAACCGTGGCTCAGAATAAAAAGGTAAAAACCTTTTCCGAGATGATCCCTGAAGGCGAACTGGTGAGAACCCTGGGAACCGTGCCTTATGATGCGAAAGACAATGAGGCGGAAGGGTTTCTTGCGGTCTCCGTGGTGATTCCCTCTTCCCTGTCTGAAAACATCGCCTCCATTTCCAGAGGTTATGAAGAATACCAGCAAATAAAGCTGCTTAAAAAGCCGGTTCAGAGCAGCTATTACATCGCCTTGTCCATCGTTGCCCTGCTGGTTCTTTTCTGTGCAATCTGGTTCGGGTTCACCCTGGCCAAATCCATCAGTATTCCCATTATGGAGCTATCCGCAGCTACGGAAAAAATCGCAGAGGGGGACTTAAGCTTTCGAATCGACCCCAGCTCGGATGACGAAATCGGAACCCTTGTGGACTCCTTTAATAAAATGACAAGGGATTTGAGAATCAGCAGGGAGCAGGTTGAACTTTCCACCCGGATGCTTAGAAAACAGAACCTGGAAATAGAGGCTCGACGAAAATATATTGAAATTGTTTTAAAGAAGGTTTCCGCAGGGGTGATTACCGTGGAGGCCGATGAAACCGTTTCCACCATAAACGTCTCTGCGGGGAAGATGTTGGGGTTAAACCCGGATCAGGTTTTAAACCAAAAATTGACGCCTTCGGAAGAAGAGAACGATTTGCAGTTCATTCACCAGATCCTGGAGCAGTTTGAGAGATCCGGCAAGGATGATGTTGAATTACCCTTAAAACTCACAGTGAAGGCGATACCAAGGAGCTTCTGGGTCCACGTGAATGCGCTGAAGGATGAGACCGGAAATCAGGTGGGGACTTTAATGGTTTTCAATGATTTAACGGACCTTGAAAAAGCCCAGCGCATGCTGGCATGGAGAGAAGTGGCCCGAAGAATCGCCCACGAAGTGAAAAATCCATTAACGCCCATATCCCTTTCCGCCCAGAGGCTGAAAAGAAAATATTCCCGACAGATCCATGATCCTGTTTTTGACGAATGCACGGATATGATCATCAACCATGTGGAACTC
>Ga0180732_1000652_pt1 | contig 27151 bp, 29 predicted proteins | sample KR11_01MetaG_FD_148674 | JGI IMG/M metagenome (GOLD analysis project Ga0180732, IMG submission 148674) | Groundwater microbial communities from the Olkiluoto Island deep subsurface site, Finland - KR11_0.1 MetaG | ecosystem: Environmental > Aquatic > Deep subsurface > Groundwater | place... | reverse complement strand
AATAGAGAATAGACCAAGCTGTACCGTAGGAACTACGGGAATTTACGACCGTCAAGGACTTTCAATAGAGAGCCGATGCAGCGGTACACTCCGTGGCTTTAGCCCGGAGTAGTTCACAGATTTATACTAACTTGAGCCAAAGTTGCAAATAAAGTTGGGAAATCATGTCAACTAAAAGAAATAAGAATCTGGATCAACAACTGCAAAATATGGCATCCAGTAATGGCCTTGATTATTTTGGCATCGCGGATCTTTCAAAAGCCCATACTGCTGTCCTTGAACAGGGAGGTAGCTTCATAGCTGGCTTTCCCTTCTCCATATCTATCGGGATATCTTTGCTTCATTCAATTGTCGATCTTTTGCCACAGCGAGATGAAAGGGCGGTAAGAGTAAGCTACCGTCATCACGCTTATGATATAGTGAATTTACGACTGGATATTGCAGCTTCAATTATTAGCGATCATCTCCAGCAATCCGGTTTCAGAGCTTTACCAATTCCTGCTTCAAAACGTATAGATGATGAACGCATTTGCGCATCTTTCTCACATAAGTTGGGTGCTCATCTGGCTGGACTGGGATGGATTGGAAAGAGCTGTTTATTCATCACGCCAGAAAATGGACCAAGAGTTCGTTGGGCAACTATACTAACTGATGCACCACTTGAACCTATTGGAGAGATGCAAAAGGAACAATGCAAAGATTGCAGAGAGTGTATTGATATCTGTCCCATAAAGGCATTCACTGGAAGACCATTCAGGACCGACGAACCAAGAGAAGCCAGATATGATGCAAGAAAATGTGAAAAGTATTTCAATTCCATGGAACTGGAAAATGAAATAGCGGTCTGTGGGATGTGTTTGTATGTTTGCCCTTACGGAAGAAAAAAGGAACATGAATGACTAATAATAGTATGATCGTAGAGAGTTCGTTGTTAATTCCAATCTGTTACTGTTTTTCATTGGAACGTAATCAACAGTTTTTAAATACTACCAATAGGTTTAATAGTACATTTATTTGAGTTCATGCGGTTTAATAAAAATCGGTAATTTGAGAGAAATGATATAATACAACCCTGGCCTTTATGATAAAACCCAATTCCATCCTCGAAATAAGCTGCGCAGATCACTCGAAGCTCTATGAGACAAAAGGCAATGAGTGGTCACTGTTCGTAGGCATAGACATCAATATGGACCTGTGCAGGAAGGCTAAGAAGCAGGGGCTTGAAGTCGTGTGCTGCGACGCTTTCAACCTGCCCTTCAAACAAGGATCATTCCAGGACGTATACATCCAGTGCTTCACAGCGCTGCTTGAAAGAGACGCTTACAGCGAGGCTTTCATGAAAAGCGATCACGATGAGTTCTGCGAATTCATGGGAAACGAGATAGACTATGCCTGGCAGATAGTGGAGCCCTTCTACGAACTGCTAATGGATTGCAGGCAGGTGAGCGAACACATAATATGCCTGCCGTCATGTAATCTTGAGATGAACAAATATCTTGTGAACGCTGTCAAGAATTTGCCCAGCGTCACGATCGATGTTGATGAACCGAAAAACTGGGGCGGAACGAAAAAAAAATGTGTGATGTACCTGGACATCGACTGCACCATACGCGTATGATTACAAACATTTTTAACAATCAAAAATAATATTGAGGTCGATGGTTCGAGTCCTTGCAACCGGCACTTTTGATATACTGCATCCAGGGCATCTGCGCTTTCTTTCTGAGGCTAAGGCGCTGGGTGATGAGCTTTACGTGATAGTGGCGCGCGATTCTATGGTGAAGCATAAGCCGAAACCTGTCGTGCCTGAAGCTCAGAGGCTTGCGATGGTGCAGGGACTGCGCGTTGTGGATAAGGCGATGCTGGGAAGTGAAACTGACATGTTCGAGCCGCTAAGGGAGATAAAGCCCGATATAATCGCCTTAGGTAATAACCAGCATTTCGATGAAAAAGAGCTGCAAGAAAAGCTTCGTGTGCATGGCATAGAAGCGAGGGTGGTAAGGATACAGGCGCTCGAGCATTGCGACCTGTGCAGCAGCGGGTCTATCATCAGAAGGATAATTGAGCGCAACGGAAGGATATGATCCTGCAATAAAGAACAGTTATTATATTATCACAGCACATCTTCCATCCGCTTCAGCGCTTCCTTTATGCGCTCCTGTGATGTCGCGTATGATATCCTTATAAAATCATTTCCAGCTTCACCAAAAGCAGAGCCGGGCGTGGTCGCAACAAATGCCTTATTGAGCAGAAGTTCAGCCACTTTTTCACCGCTGCCGTATTCGCTCACGTCTGCAAAAGCATAGAACGCCCCGTCAGGAGTGGCGCACTTGATACCTATCTTATTCAAACCCTTAACAACGAGGTCCCTTCGTTCCCTGAATTCTCGAACCATATCAGCCACGCATTTCTGGTCGCCCTGAAGTGCGGCAATGCCTGCATACTGTACAAAAGAAGTGGCCTGACTTACCGAATGAGAATGTAGTTTGAGCATTTGTTCATATATTTCCTTCGGGGCGCTCACATAACCCAGCCTCCAGCCGGTCATTGCGTATGCCTTTGAGAAACCATTGACAGTGATAGTCAGATCCTGCATGCCGTCCATAGAGCCAATGCTGATATGCTCTTTGTCATAGATTATCTTCTCATATATTTCATCAGATAAGACGAGGATATTCTTATCGACTGCGATATCTGCTATCTCTTTTAATGTGCTCCGGTCATATACGCCGCCTGTGGGATTGCACGGGCTGTTTACGACTATGATCTTTGTCTTTTTCGTAATATGATCTGCAATATCCACAGGCTTGAATCCATCATCTGCAGCAGTGGGCACCCATGTAGTCCTTGCTCCAGCAAGGCTTATACAAGGATCGTATGAAACCCAGGCAGGATCGAAAAGTACCGCCTCATCGCCTTCCTGCAGAACAGACAGCATTACTTCAAAGATCGCCTGTTTTGCGCCCGGAGTAACTATTAGATTTCCTGGCTTGATTTCAAGACGGTTCTCGTTCTTCAATTTTTCTGTTATTGCCTTTCGCAGTTCCGGGATGCCGGGGGAAGGGGTATAGTGCGTCTCACCCCGCATAAGGGAGGCTTTCGCTGCTTCGATAATATGTCCGGGTGTAGTAAAATCCGGTTCACCCAGGCTAAAGCTTATTACATCTTTACCCTGGCTTTTCAATTCACTGGCAAGGTTCGATATCCGCAGCGTGGCGGATTCCGTTATCTTTTGAAGCCTATTTGCTGTCATAAAGTATAGCCCACTCACTCTTTTATGATATTTAAGCCATTCTGAAAAAAATATAATTAATATAAGTGATAAATCGTTTATTTTTTTCGGATCTCCATCGTAACATATATATACCCATTATGCAGATGATTATCATCATAATGATGAGCAAACTGGAGGAAAAAAAATAAAAAGGAGATTTGAACACGATGAGTGAATCCAACGAAGTCGTCCTGTGGATGGAAAATTGCGCTCCAGAGAGACTAACGGCAAACAAGGTCATGCTTTGCACAAGGAACATCTTTTTGCTCCAGAACATGCGGGATATATTTCCAGATGAATATCACGCAATAATACAGAGCAGCAGCAGTGCGGGAATAGTCAAACTTTAATTCTCATGACACGAAAACGCTGTTCAAACTGCATGCGCCCCGTTTGCCAGTGCGTTTTAACGTTGAATGGATGCAAAGATAAAAGGCACCTGGATATCAAGGGGGTACCCCTGAATCCCTATACAATGCACGATTTGTTTACAACCGGCTGAAAAACTATTCTTTTAGCATCCTTATCATTTTTACGGCAGCTTCGACTGCGCGTTTAGCATACTCAATGCGCTCAAACGCATCAAGCCTGCTCATCCCGGGGCCTGAAACGCCAAGTGTAACTGGCTTTCCATACTCCAGGGCAAGGTCGGCCATCTTTCTCGATGCATGCTGGATAACTATCTCATCATGTTTGGTCGCGCCCTGTATTACGCACCCGATCGTTACAATAGCATCAATGTCTTTATCTTGCGCGAGTTTCTTGACTGCCAGGGGCATATCAAAAACACCTGGCACATATAGTACTTTATCCACTGAAGCACCCAGGAAAGCTGCATGTTCTTTTCCGAGTATTTCCATCTGGCTTGTCAAATCACGGTTAAATTCCGAAACTACAAATCCTAGTTTAATAGTCATTATCACACCTGAATTTTATATAATATTCGTTAATGTGACTATATAACTTACGATGGTTTGCATGAGACAATATTATTTTCCAATCACTATTTCTATTATGGAAACGTTCGAAGGCCCGTTTTCGGATTGCATTTTTTCCGTACCTATCGTGATGCCATTGATCTTTGTTTCAGTTAAAAATCGATTGCGTGAAACCTCAGCAGCGTCTACTGCCCTTGAGATGGCTTTTCCTCTGGCTTTAAGAATGACTTCACTTGCCCCATTGTTGAATTCCTTGACTACAGCGAGAACATAGTTCATTACTGGTTTACTCCCGACATAGACTACGTTGTTGTCCGTCATACTGCCTCCTCACATGCTGCTAATAACGATAATGCTTCAGCTACATAAACTTAACTAATTGAGATCAATGCAGGAAATGCCTCATTCCGGTAAATACAAGCGAAACCCCTAGCCTGTCCGCAGTTGCAATAACTTCGTTATCACGTATGGAACCGCCGGGCGATACGATGTACCTGATGTGGTTCTCTGCCGAGTACACGATGCTGTCATCGAACGGGAAAAAGGCATCGCTTGCCATAACGCATTCGCTCATGATATTTCTGATGAATTCATCCTCGCTGATGTCCGGTTTCTCCAGTTCATACAGCAGTTTCAGGTTATCAACAGCCTTTGTGGCAGCAAGTTTCTTGATAGCGTCCACGCGGTTGGGTTGACCTGCTCCTATGGCAAGTATCTGGAAACAGCCTTTTTCATACTCCCGCGCGATTACAACGGCATTGGATTTGGTATGCTTGCACGCAGCAATAGCGAACAAGGCAAGTCTGCGTTTTTCTTCAGGGAAAGCAGTCTTTGTTACAATGTCCCATTTTTCATACAAACCCCTGTTCCTCGACTGGACCAGCATACCCCCTGCTATGTAATGATATGTGTTAGGGAGAGGTTCTCCGTTATCCATTGGAAGTTCAAGGATTCGAATGTCCTTGCTTTTGTTTTTCAGGAAGAGAAGTGCGCCTTCATCAAATCCCGGCGCGATGATCAATTCCACGAACCTTCCTTTCAAGAATTCGACGGTTGAAAGATCGGGTTTGCGGGTCAGGCATATAATGCTGCCGAAAGATGATACTGGGTCGCCATCCCATGCCCTGGAGAGAGCTTCTATAAGCGTTTTCCCTGTCGCGAACCCGCACGGGTTCGTGTGCTTGACCACTGCCGCAGCGATCTTGTCCTTATACTCAAGCGTAATATTAAGCGCGCTTTCAGCGTCAACATAGTTGTTATACGAAAGCGCTTTTCCGTGCAGTTGTTTTGCATTAGCTATGGATGGTCCGCTGACATCCGGCTCTTTATAGAACTTTGCAGTCTGGTGCCAGTTCTCTCCGTACCTTAGAGTTTCCCCATCAACGAATAAGAGGCGCAGGATGTCCTCATCTGCAAGCCGTTCGCTCAGGTATGTGTCAATGGCGCAATCGTAATCAGCTATTCTCCTGAATGCCTTAACAGCAAGACTCTCTTTTGTTTTCAGGCTGATATCCCCGTTGTCAAGCTCTTTTATGACCAGAGAATAGTCATTTGGGTCGGTTATCACAGCCACGTGTCGGTAGTTCTTTGCCGCAGCCCTGACAAGAGCTGGTCCACCAATATCTATATTTTCAATAGCTTCCTCAAGCGTCGCGTTCTTATCGGCTATTGTTTTCTCAAAAGGATACAGGTTTACTACTACAATATCAATATACTTGATGGCCTGTTTTTTTGCCTCTTTAACATGGAGCGGGTTGTCCCTAACTGCAAGTATCCCCCCGTGTATCCTGGGATGAAGCGTTTTTACCCTGCCGTCCATTATTTCAGGGAACTCTGTGATATCTGAAACGTCCGTTACCTTGATGCCGGCTTTTTTAAGAACCCCTGATGTCCCGCCTGTAGAGATTATTTCAAAACCCATCCTTTCTAGATCCGCTGCAAAATCAACTACGCCGGTCTTGTCAGAAACACTGATTAAAGCTCTTTTTGGCAGAATACATCACCTTATGTGAATAGAAAAAGAAGGTATTAAGCTTTTCTAATAAGTTGTGCGTAGTTTTGGCAAAACCTATAAATACCATGCTTTACAGTATCGAAGCCTGTGTCGTTCGCGACATAACAATAAAGAGGCATGTATGGAAAAATATTCAAAAATAAGAAAAAAGATCCAGTTAACATCGTTCGCTGTGAGTTCGATCATCTTTGCTGTTGCGTTGTACGGCATAATCACGCACAATGTTCCTCATAGTCCTTCTGGGAAAAAACCCGTTCCTTATCTCCCAGGATAAACTCGCGTCAGTCGGAGGATTCATTGTATTTATCTGCATAGTGACGACCTTGCTGATCTCTATACCGCTTGGTATAATATTCATGCCGCGGACCTGGTGCGGTTTCTGTCCAGTGGGATATGCGCAGTCGCTTCTGTCAAAGAACAAGATCCTTCACGTCTCAATAGAAGAATGCAAAAACTGCAAGAAATGCCACAGTTCGTGCCATCTTGGTATCGCAAGCTCCTCAACAGGAAAAAGCATGACTATCGAACATCCTGACTGCTTTGCCTGCATGAAATGTACGGACGCGTGCAAGATCGGGGCTAACAGGCCTGTTATTTCGATAAAGAATGCAGGCTGAAATGGCAGAGCATTTATACCAATACATATACCTATAAATTGAACAAAAAAGATAATTTATGAGGACAACATGATCCGGGCATTTATTGCAGTGGAATTACCTGAGAAATTCATTCCTGAAATCAAACGTTTAGGCTCCGAGATGAAAATGCCGGGTGTCAGGCTTGTCGAACCTGGACTTGTCCACATAACTCTTAAATTTCTCGGAGATATCCATGAAAACAAAGTTGAACCTATCGCGTCTGCACTGTCGCAGATCAGGTGCAAACCCTTCGAAGCAGGGATAAAAGGAATAGGTGTGTTCCCCAAGCCCTCTTATGTGAGGGTCGTCTGGCTTGGGGCGCAAGGCGATTTTGATACTCTGCACCTCAATGTCGAAAAGGCGCTTTCCGAGTTCAGGTTCAAAAAGGAAGACGATTTTACCCCACACGCTACAATTGCGCGTGTCAAACAGCCTGTAAACAGCACAGAACTTACGGAAAAAATAAAAAATATAGGGAATGTGGACCTCGGAACCTTCAGTGTGTCCTCCATAAGCCTGAAGAAGAGCACACTTACGCCCAGCGGTCCAATATATGAGACCCTTAAAGAAATAAAATTATCAGGAACCTAATCAAGGTCTGACATATTTGGCTTTTTCTTTGGGTTTGCATCCTTTGCAGATGATATTACGTCATCTATGCGAAGTATCATTGTTGCTGCTTCGGTTGCGGATGCAATTGCCTGGGTCTTCACACGGAGGGGTTCAATAACGCCCTTTTCCAGCATATTAACGGGTTTGCCTTCATACACATCAAGACCAACGTATTTGTTCCCCTGCTCATGCTGTGTTCGAAGCGCCGCAATCATATCAATGGCATCAAGTCCTGCATTCTCAGCAAGTGTCTTGGGGATTATCTCCATTGCAGAAGCGAATCTGGTCACTGCGAGTTGTTCCCTTCCTGACATGGTGGAAGCATACTCACGAAGTCTCAGTGACAGTTCCATCTCTGGCGATCCCCCGCCTGCTACAAGCTTTCCATCCTCTATTGTCACACCTACCACGCGAAGAGCATCATGCATTGCCCTGTTCAGGCTTGTCACAACATGCTCGGTCCCGCCGCGCAGTAATATAGAATAAGTGTCAGGGTTCTTGCATCCGGTAATGAATATCATCTCGCCATTACCGACCATTTTCTCTTCCACAAGCCCGGCTTGCCCAAGGGTATCAGGGGACATCTCATCAAGGCTCGTGATAATCTTTCCGCCTGTGGCTCTTGATAACTTCAGCAGGTCGTTCTTCTTAACCCTGTGAGTAACGAAAATACCGGCTTTTGCGAGGAAATAGCGCGCGGTGTCATCCACACCTTTCTGGCAGAATACAGCGTTAGCACCGCTTTTTATTACCTTCTCAGAAGCTTCACGGATCAGTTTTTCTTCCTGTTGAAGGAACATGCGGGTCTGTCCAATCCCATCTATTGATATCTCGGATTTTGTGTCTGTTTTTCGAACCTCAATTGGCGTAGCAAGTATAGCGATCTTTGCATTCTCTATCCGCACTGGCATGCTCTGGTGAGTCTTTGTTTTGTCCAGGATAATGCCTGAGATGAGCTCACTGTCCTCAACGCTTCCCTCGCCGCGTCTTTCGATGGATATATCTTTGATATTCACGGTTCTCTTGCCGTTTTCATTTTTGACGATAGACTTTACTGCAGTTACCACCAGATTTGAAAGTTTGTCTCTTGAAAATTCAACCCCTTTTCCTGTGAGCGCTGTCTGGGCTATCTTATTAAGATGGTTATCAGTGGCATCCACTGATATCTCAGATAATATCTCTTTTGCCTTATGTGCTGCAAGGTTATATCCGTCGACGATCGTTGTTGCGTGAATTCCCTTCTCCATCAGTTCCTGGGCGCCTTTTAGAAGCTCACCAGTCAGCACAGCGGCTGTGGTGGTGCCGTCCCCGACCTCGTCGTCCTGGGTCTTCGCCACATTTGCCACGATCTTTGCTGCAGGATGTTTAATAGACATCTCATCCAGAATGGTTGCGCCGTCGTTCGTAATAGTAACTAGCCCTGCCGGGTCTGTAAGCATCTTGTCCATACCCCTTGGACCCAGCGTAGTTCTTACAGCTTCAGCGACTGCACGCGCAGCCATTATGTTACTGCGCTTTGCTTCTTCTCCTCGGCTGCGTTCTGTTCCCTGTTTTAATATAAATATAGGCTGTCCGCCCATCTGACCTGTCATAAATTACCTCCTTATAAGCTAAAATGCATTTAGGTGTTCGCTATTTTTTGTTGTTTCATGTTTGTGGTTCGATAAAAAGCTTTCGCTCAACAAGGCCATGGTTTGCTGGCGTTACGGGCTGAGGCTTCAGATATTCCACCTTAACTAATTGTCCACTCGAAGGGGCGCAGTCCAGAATTGCAGATGAATGCGGAATAACGTAGATAGATTTATTCTAGCAATCATTTCTAAACTGCTCTGCGGCAAGTTTTCTTATATTATCAGCTGTCCTTGATCCTACACGATCCACTTTCATAAGTTCTTCACGCTTCGCTGTCATTATCTTCTCAACGCTTCCAAAATGACATAGCAGATTTCCTGCTACGATCGGACCAATGCCAGGGATCGATGATACGACATATTCCTTTAATTTGCTTTGTGAGAGGAGGCTTCGCTTTCCATGCAAATTGAATGGTTTTTTCCTGCAATCCTGTTCTTTTTGCGCGATCATGAAAATGACCTGCGCAGTCTCTGCCGCATTGAGCGTATATAGTGTTGGTATGCGCATGAGGGCAATGGTATTGAGAAAGCCCTGTATCGCCATTGGATTTACTCTACGTTTTGAATAAAAGAACGGATCTTCGCCTTCCATTATCAGGATTGGCAGCTGGTACGATCTTGAAAGGTCCTTAAGCTGTGAAAATAGTTCCCTGCGCTCGAACATGGTAGCAAAAAAGTCATCAACCGTCTTTCTTTCAAATGCCACGCGGTCACTTACGACATAGTCCGCTACTTGCAAGGCAGCGAAATCGATGTCTGCGCCAAGCTTTTGAAGTTCCTCTATTACACCTCCGCGCTTCTCCCGATGATCAATTACTATTTTCATTCCAAGTGCCACCTGAGTGTCTATTGAAATAACTATATTATATGTAAATGCCATGCGTCGTGAAAGTATTGTTCCAAAATGAAAGAAGCCGAATATGAGATGAACCGACGCTTTAAAATATATGAATGACTCTTTCGATCTCCTTTATCAGCATGGGTATGATCTCCAACAGGCGCAACGAGCGCCAGATTGCGCTGAGCGACCTCATGTTTTTCGCTCACACCCGGGGTATTCATGTTATGCGATCGGGCGCCCCCTGGCATCAGAAATTGAAAAATGCGTTTCCAGTCCGAACCTTGAATTCATCCCTTCCTGGCTTTCGTTTTCTTTTTCGTATCCAGAATCCCTTCAATGATATCAGGCGCCATAAAAAATCCCTTCGTTCTCAGCTCATTAATTATTTTCAGGAGTTCAGGTTTATCTTTTATCGGACAGAGTTCATACCCCACTTTTAGCAATCCCAGTGTGCCTGTTATCTTCACAGATTCTTTCTTTGCGATCTTCCTTGCGTCAAGGTCATCAAGAGCTGCGATCCAGCCATGTTTTTTTGCCAGTGCAATAACCCCAGCTTCGCCGTCATGTAATTTTGAAAGATATTTTTCAAAATCCTGCGCCTCTTCTATGTCTATCCATCCGCCGTTGTTCTTCAGGGCGGATATGGCTTCCTGGAATATGATTTCATTTTCCACGGTATGCGGAATAATGGCTTTAGCGCTCAACCGGTTTAAAATCTCCTTTAGCAGAGGAAACCTTCCGATCTCAGAGAACGCACTCAAAACGCTTGTATCCAGGACAATCAATCTTCTGTCCCCTTCAAAGTTTCATAGTCCTCGTAAAGCTCTCTTACCCCTTCCACTCCAAGCCTGGGTCTAATGCCTTTTTCAATAAGGATCTCTTTCATTCTGGTTATTGAGACCCCCGCAATTCCGGCAGCTTTGGCAAGTGAGACTTTTTCCTGCCTATATAGTCCGACCGCAATATCTTTCTCATCGTATTCCCTGAGCATATGGCGCAGTGCGTCACGAACAGCTTCGGCTGTGTTCCCATATAACCCTGCATCTATCAAACGCTTTATTTTTATTTCGAACTCTCCTTTTATTTCAACCGTAGTAGGCATCTGATCACTTGAATATTTATATGTTTTTTCAAGTTATAAAGTTATCTTTTTCTCAGGAATGATGGCGACTGGTTTTATCTCGATATCGCGGGGAACAGGTTCCTGCAGCACATGGTACGCAAGATCGCCGCTGCCCTGAAACTCATAGGAAAGGGCGAAAAAGATGGGGCGTGGCTTACGATGATGCTTGACCGCTCAATAACCGATACGCTCCAGCCGATGGAACCGAATGGGCTCATTTTAATGAATGTAAAATATCCTGGCATTACATGGAATATCGATAGCTATGCGTGGAGCAGGGAGCTTGAGGAGATCCATGAGCTTTTTGTCAGTCGCGAGACTGCTGCGAGGATACTGGATGAGATTGAGAGAGGGATGCGATAGGGACGGGCGCCTCTCATCCTGATATCAAAATACGATCAGGAATAACCATAATGGAATGAATTATACCCTGATGCCTTCGATCTCCCTTTCTTCCATGAGCGCTTTTGTTACCTCACAGGCTTGTTTCTTTAAAACATAATTATTACTAATATTTTAGTAATAAACGTATATTTTCTGCGGTTATGATAGGAATAAAGAGTTAAATTAACTTAAATCACCGCATCACTCATCGACCGTCAGATTAAAATATGATGAAAACAAAAATAAACTGTTGCAGGTGACTTCGTAGGAAATGGTAAGCCATGTGGGTAAGGCTTGCAGCGCACCTTCATAGTCGCCCCACGTTGAAGCCCTGCACCCCTAACTCTAATAGGAGTATTTTGTGTATACTCCTAAAAAACCACTATATACAGGCCTCGTACAACGTACGGGGTATACCGGTGACTGCAAAATATAAATGCCAAATAAAACAGGAGGAAATATGAAAATGAAAAAATCAATGATTGTATTTTTAATATTGACCGTATTTCTCGTTGGTGGATGCTTAGAATCGGGCATTGAAGGGAAATATGTCAACACAGAAGTTCCTGGTGACTATATGGAGTTGAATTCTGATGGAACCTTCTTTGTTTATCAACAAAAAGATGGTTTTATCGTTTCAGGTACTTATGAAATCAATGACAAACAGATATTTTTAATTCTCCCATCAGGCCTGGGTGTAGAAGGTAAGGTAGAAGGAAAGAATATTATTGACAATGAAGGAATAATATGGAAGAAAGAATAGTCTAAAAGAAAATAAATCTCACAAAATATTAACGAGCATCCTTTAGATGCCCCGGATTTTGCGAAGCAATCCGGGGTTCGTCACTAACAATTATTGCCTGTTTCTATGCATATTTATGTATCCCTGCTTATTTGCAGATGCTTATCAGTCATAAGCAGGAATACGAAAAATGAATCTAAGAAGGGATCGTCTTTGCTGTTATTGATGACAGCGATTTAATGAAAAGATATAAGGAACATAGTGAAGAGTTCATACAGATAAGGGATTTCCTGCAAGAACAGGAGAGCGTATTAAGAAATTCGAGGTGGAATTGATGAAAGGAAAAATTATTGCAAGTATTATAATTACGATCTTTATCACAGCATTATTATCAGGATGTGTAGATAACCCGGATACTGAAACAATACGCGTCTCAGGAGCTTTTGCCCTATATCCCATGATGCTCAAATGGGAAGAGGAATACAAGAAGCTGAATCCAAAAGTTAAATTTGACATCAGCGCAGGCGGCGCAGGAAAAGGCTTGACTGATACCCTTGGAGGACTCGTTGATATTGGCATGGTCTCAAGAGATATTACAACTGCTGAAGAGGAAAAAGGCGCATACTGGATAGCCGTAACAAAGGACGCGGTAGTACCGACAGTCAACAAGGACAATCCTGTACTTGCGCAACTCAAAGCGAATGGATTGAAGCGAGATGTCTTTGAGAAGATATACATCAATGAAACCGTAAAAACATGGGGACAGGTTGCAGGAACTGGCTCTACAGATAAGATAAATGTTTATACGAGATCGGATGCTTGCGGCGCTGCAGAGACATGGGCTACGTACCTGGGCAAGTACAAACAGGAAAAACTCAATGGCGTTGGCGTGAACGGTGACCCCGGTCTTGCAGAAGCTGTCAGGCAGGACAAGCTCGGTATCGGTTATAACAACATAGGCTTTGCATACGATGCGAATACAAGGAAACCGGTTGAAGGCATCGAAATAATACCCCTTGACCTGAACGGGAATGGTAAGATAGACCCTGAAGAGAACTTCTACGGTACAATGGACGAGATCGTTGAAGCAATAGGGGCTGGCAAGTATCCCTCACCGCCTGCAAGAGACCTTAACCTTGTAACCAGAGGAAAACCCACAGGTACCGTGCAGGATTTCATAAAATGGACTCTCACGGAAGGGCAGCAGTATATTCCTGAACAGGGTTACATAGTTCTTCCCCAGAGCACCATCAATGACGGGTTGAAGAAAGTTGAGTGAGCGATATGATGATCGTGTACGCAGAATTTATTTAAACCTGGATTGTAAAAGAAAGCGGAATTTACTATGAATTTAAGACGGCTCAAGGACAATATTTCAAGCAGGCTGATGCTTGCCGCAACAGTGTTTGCCTGCTTGCTGTTTTTTTTTGTTCTCATTGGTCTTTACAGCAGGGCAAGTCCTATATTATCAGCAGTCCCTATCACTGATCTCCTGTTCTCAAGCGAATGGGGGCCAACAGATGGAAAATTCGGGTTCTTTCCATTTATCATGGGAACGTTGTGGGTAACAGGACTTGCCACAATAATTGCAGTGCCCATCAGTTTGCTAAGCTCGATATATCTTTCAGAATATGCAGGTAATCACCTCAGAAATATTATGAAGCCGCTAATTGATCTTCTTGCTGGAATTCCATCCGTAGTATATGGTCTGTGGGGAGTGCTAGCAGTTGTACCTTTCATAAAGGACACACTCGCTCCTGCCCTTGGTGTGGAAACAGTAGGAGGATATGGCATCCTTGCAGGAGGTATCGTGCTTGCCATTATGGTTTTTCCCATTATTATATCAATTACGGGCGAGGTCTTAAGGAGCGTTTCACAGGAACTAAGGGAAGTTTCCCTTTCCCTTGGAGCTACAAAATGGCAGACCATTAAACATGTGGTATTGAGGAAAGCCAGACCCGGAATATTTGCAGCGATCATCCTTGGTTTTTCAAGGGCGTTTGGAGAAACCATGGCTGTGCTTATGGTCGTTGGGAACGTAGCTAAAGTGCCGTCATCCATTTTCGATCCTGCTTATCCCCTGCCTGCACTTATTGCAAATACTTTTGGTGAGATGATGTCTATCCCGCTTTATGAATCCGCTATACTGCTTGCAGCCCTGATGCTCCTTGTTGTTGTCATGATATTCAATATTCTTGCAAGGATGGTACTTATTAAGATCGAACGGGGTGTCGTTTAGATGGAGCTTAGAAGGGTTGAAGAATCTGTATTTCGGGTATTGATGATATTATCGCTTTTAATAGTAGTGGGCAGCTTACTTGCAGTAATTGGAACAATACTCTGGAAAGGTTTACCTGTCTTGAGCATTGATATGATCACAAAGACAGCAGAAGGCGGTTACTTCCTTGGAAAGGGAGGCGGAATACTGAATGCCATCGTGGGTTCGCTTTATCTTGCAGCTGGTGGAACAGTGCTCGCTTTTTTCCTGAGCATCGGTATCGCGTTCTATCTCCAGAAAGAATATTCCGGAGGTACAAAATTATCGAACCTGACACGTCTCTCACTTGATATTCTCTGGGGTACTCCCTCTATAGTATATGGAGCATTCGGGTTTACCGTAATGATGTATTTTCATATGAGGGCATCCCTGCTTGGAGGAATAATCATACTTGCGTTTCTTGAACTTCCCATAATGACGCGGGCAATGGAAGAGGTCCTAAAAACAGTTCCTCGTGAACTTAAAGAAGTATCATATTCCCTTGGCGCTACAAGGCTTGAGACCACACTGAGAGTTGTTTCAAAACAGGCTCTGCCAGGACTTATGACTGGCGTTCTGATAGCCTTTGGAAGAGGGATAGGAGATGCAGCATCCATACTTTTTACAGCAGGATATACAGACCGCATTCCAACATCGCTTTTTGATGCGACAGCTTCTCTTCCTCTTGCTATCTTTTTCCAGCTCGGCACACCTTCGCCGCAGGTACAGCAGAAAGCATACGCATCAGCGGTAATACTCTTGGTAATAGTTCTGGCTATCAGCATAACCACAAGATTTCTTTCAAGAAAATATACTAAATATATCATTAAATAGGTGAATGAAATGTCAGAAACCCATATTCAAATTGATAATGTGAACGCATATTACAGCGGGCACCCGGCATTAAAGAATATATCTGTTAAAATCCCAAAAAAACAGATAACTGCCATTATTGGTCCCTCTGGCTGCGGTAAATCCACATTGCTCAAATGCATGAACCGTCTCATTGATCTTACAGATGGAATTACCTATTCTGGGAAGATCCTGATAGATAACGAAGATATCTTTGACAGGAAAACAGATATTATAAACATCAGGAAGAAGATGGGGTTGCTTGCCCAGAAACCCACTCCGCTTCCAATGTCGATCTATGAGAATATCGCATACGGGCCAAGGATCCACGGAATAAAAAAGAAAGCTGATCTCGATACTATTGTAGAGAAATATCTCACACTTGTCGGTCTTTGGGAAGAAGTCAAAGATAGATTGAACTCTCCAGCCTCGCAATTATCCGTGGGTCAGCAGCAGAGGCTCTGCCTTGCGCGCGGGCTGGCAGTTGAGCCTGAGATCATCCTGTGCGACGAACCCACTTCTGCACTTGACCCCATATCATCGCAGCATATCGAGCAGCAGCTCCTGAAACTCAAGAACGAATACACCATCGTGATAGTCACGCACAATATCCATCAGGCTATGAGGCTTGCGGATTATGTAATTCATCTCTACCTTGGAGAAATGGTCGAGCACGGTCCGGCTGATGAAGTGTTCGAGAATCCAAAGGATGAAAGGACCCGGGCTTATATCAATGGGACATTCCTTGCTGATGTGAAGATAGACAAAGTGATTGACACGAAAGGGAACCAGTGCCCCTATAATTTTGTATATGCAAAACAGGCGTTGCATTCACTGGAAAAAGGCCAGACCCTGAAGATGATCGTGGATGACCCCACTGCTGTGACCGAAGTGCCAAGAGGCATGGAGGCGGACGGGCATGTCGTTTTGAGCGTGAAACAGAAGAATATAACGGACTGGGAGATAGTTATAAAGAAGAAGGGTTAATGTTATGCCACTCGTTCCTGAAAAGTTATATGATTTATTCAATTGTTACAGGTAAGCTTTGGAACCACAATATTCTACAGAAAGTTTATATATGAACGAGCTGCATTGTTCTATTATCAGTTAGCTTATCAGGTAAGTTATAGAGCATTGGGTTATTCCCCTCTGTTTTTGCTTTTTTAGGTAGATTGATTAAAAATAAACAGAGGTAAAAGATGTTTACAGAACAAGATAGAGAATCTCCTGTTTTGGCAGGCGCTATTCACGATGTCGCAATCGAGAGCATTGCCAGAGAGGGAGATGGTATAGCGCGTATACAGGGTTTTGTGGTTTTTGTGCCGGGCACAAAAGTCGGGGACCATGTAACGATTAAGATCGAGAAGGTCATGCGAAAATTTGCGATTGCAGCCCTTGAAGAGAAGAGTTAGATAAACGGAGATATATACATGAATTACGAAAATAAAGGTGGTTCCAGTGGTGGCGGCTTTAGAGCCACAGGTCCGAGAAATATGCACATGGGTCCGAGAGAGATGCACAAAGCAACCTGTGCTGACTGCAAGCAGGAAACAGAAGTACCTTTCAAGCCATCCGGCGACAGACCTGTATACTGCAAGGATTGCTACCAGAACCATAGACCAAAGAGATTCTAAGTATAGAATAAGACTGATTTTTTTTATATACTGGCACTGATATAACAATATCGATGCCCGCATAACTGTTCTTGTATTGGAGGGGGAATGTTTGCTCCCTTCAATCTTTCTTTTAATAACATAACTATATCCCTTTTCGAAATGATTACATCTTAAGAGGTAAAAATATGATTTTAAAAGAAGATTGTAGCGATTTTGGATATTTAAAGAATGATATTACTGGAATTGGAGAAGGAGAAAGAAGATTTTCGAATATTCCTAATTGTGGGATACATAAAATGTCTCTATGCGGATGTTCTGAAACCTGCTCATATTATAAAAAATAAACCTGAAAATTAGTTTTTCAAAAATCCCTTGCGCTCAAGCCAGTTGACCTGAGGAGGGCTGTATTTCCAGATTATATCAGCTTTATCATTCTGAAAAGACCATGGAACAAGAATAATTACATCCCCTTCACGGATCCATATCCTTTTTTTCATTTTACCTGGAATGCGGGTGAGCCTTACCACGCCATCCATGCACCTTACTCGCAGTTTATTTGCCCCCAAAAGGCTTTCAACAGTCCCCAGGATTTCGTTCGCGCTTTTTTGCGGAATGCGAACTCTGGAAAATTCTTCTGGCTGCTGATTACGGTTTATCGGTCTACTCAATTATACCTCGTGATTCTTGTCATATATGTATAAAGGTCTCAATCATATGTAAAGGTTACTGGTTGTTCGGTATCATGCGAAATTTAATAGCCTGATATTATCGTATGTATACTTACATCAGCTACGGATATCGAATTCAATTTTGGAAATGTTTTAACAATGTGTAATTCAGATGGGTTGCACAAGGTAGGAAAAATATGATCTTCATGTGACAGAGTGTTGTATTGTCATGCTGGCAGTAGCTTTTGCGAGATTACAGCACGGGGTAAAATAAAATCATTCCTCTTTTGCATATCTTAAATAGGGGTGCAAAAAACGTTACCAACGGTTTCAAGGGGGTTTTGGTAACCACCTGAGTTACCAGGTTGACAACCAAAATTATAAATGCCATTAATGTTATACTAATAAATTGGAGAGTAAACCGGGTGATCATCATTTTTGGGCTCATGGAAACCCCATGGCTTAAATGATATAGAAATGCCAAACACAGGTAAAATTGTGTGCGGAATAACTATGGATTTAGTTCCCGCCCGGGCTCGAATCCCTTTTGAACATCCAGGGCTTTGTGATTTCTGTAAGATAATAATATTTTTTGCGCTATCTTTTTCATCGTAACTTAAGGCAATGATTTCTTCTAATTCTAATTGCCACCTTTAAACGAGTGTTTAATCTGCGCTGTCGCAACGACCCCATAGCAAGGGCGCTAGTGAGCAGCTTCAAGCCTCCTGCAAATAGAAAAACGTGACTCTGCGCAGTTCGCAGTGTCGCCCAACTTCCCCAATTCACCGGGCATGCCGTCCCATCAGGGATGCGGCTGGAAGCCGCACCGAAGGCGGCGCGCCTGGGAGTGGGGCGCACGTCTTGGCACATATACAATATAGTCTTCCGCTAAACTTATGAAAAATAAACTACATAAATTGGTGCTCTGAGTCTTGTACGCGGTTTGAAATATCGATCAAAATACTGCGCTGAAGTCAGCATCGGTGTTCTCCTTACTGCAGGTGTTACAGCAGGATAGGGGAAGGGCTGGGTTATTGGCATGGTTGTCAGGGTTTAGAAAATAGTATTCATCCAGACGAATGGAACGCGGATGCCGCGGATTACGCGGATACGCACGGATTTGATGTTTCTATTTCTGAAATTTCCTTTCTTTCATTCGAGAAGATCGCTCTTTTGAAATCTGGTTTTTTACCAAAATTCAACAAAAGCCCGACTTCTTTATTGGTAGCTTTTAGATAATTGATCAACTGAGCCTTGTTTTCGTCCCTTAACCCCTCTGCCGCCTTTATTTCTAAAATTATCATGTCATTCACAATAATATCTGCGAAATAATCTCCAACTACCTGATTTTCATAGTAAACTTTGATATTTTGCTGCTGCAAAACCTTGAATCCTGCACTTTTTAATTCTATCACCAAGGCATTTTCATAAACTTTCTCCAAAAAGCCATAACCCACGGATAATTTGATCCGCGCGCATCCGCGTCATCCGCGCAATCCGTGTTCTAATTCGTTTGCACTTTTATATACTCTGAGATAGGGCGTTGTGAAAGTAATAATATTTGAATTAATCATCGCTGCTATCCCAAAATGCTGCTATATATCCCGATTCAGGGCGCATGCGTGCTAAAACGACGCAACCGTAGATTTATTGCATTGTATTTATGTTCATATATGGTTCTAATTTTATCGATTGTTATGCGGAGAACTATAACTGGTCAGTTGGAAACTCTCATTAGTAAGGATTGGGAGATTGATTTTTATGAGAGTAGTATAGAATTCTACATGACCTTATAGGACTCTTTAGTTTTACAAAATTATGTGCTGTTTTACAGGATTCCATATTCTTTACTTAATCTGGAAACCATATTCTTCACTTATTCTTTCTCCTTCTTTCTCTCTTTCAAAGACATCTTCCTTAGTTACTTTTTTCTTGTTCCAGATACAAATATAATTTATATTATTGTTTTTACAATATTTATGAATTTCTGATTTCTCTCTTGCATGAATATGACCAATAAGAGCGATAACAGGTCTTTCAGATATGCCTAAACATTCTTTTATTTTTTTTCCCTGTATTTCTTCATCATCACCTATACCGTCACAAAAACAAACTCCTTCAATTTTAAGTCCTTTCATCTGTTCTTCAATTAGTTCCTTATATCTTTCACTGACAATATATTTAGGCTTAATTTCTTCAATAATAAAGCGCTGTAATTTCCATTCTTCACCATCAACTTTTTCTTTATGGAAATGTTCTTCGCCAATTATAACAACTTCATTCTCATCTTCATTCTTTTTAATCTGCCAGTCACAGTTTTTATTTTTTTTATTTATTCCGTCTATATATTTCTCTATATGTCCCATTATTTTCTTTTTTATCATCATACGTCTAACCTAGTCTTATCCCACCCTTTAATATTTCTATCATGTTACAGCGAAGCGTATCAAAGGGGGTTCTGAGGGGGCTTGCCTCATGCTCAATGGGGTTACTTAGTAACGCATCGTGTCAAGCAACGTCCTTGCCTATTGGTAATGTAGGATGCTCCCTCAGCGCCGTTAAAGCTTAAATCGGCCTGCGCCAAGCAGCGCCGTAACTGAATGTGACCAGATCATGATTCTGTGAACTCTGAGTAAGTGGTAGCCTGCGGGAACTGGAACTATTCACTAATGATCTAACATTCTGTATTTGCATATCGTTCACGATTTAAGCGTATGTTTACAGGTGCGACATTAATATATGTTTTGCTCTTATAAATATGTGGTTTTATGGATATTAAAACCGTTATCAGTAGCCTTCAAGCGAAAGGTTTATAATAGATTAACGTATTAAAAAACATTCATTCTTATTAATCTGTCTATAACAAAAATTATACGCAATTTTAAGTCTGTTGTTTTACAATAAAAGGGTTGATTCTAAGAGTCTTGTTGCTTGGAGACATAAAATATACACTAGTATCAATATAAATTGAAGTAAGAATACGATACTCATTTCCTCTTTCGTCTTTAAGGATTACAAAATGAGTTCCATATTTATCTGTTTCTTCTTTGTCCATCCTCACTACTAGAGGATATATATTATCTTGAATATCATTTGAAAACTCTATAAGTTTTTTTGATATTTGTTTGATTTCCTTTTCATCTATGTTCTTGGTAGCTGTGGTACCATGTACTATTTTATTCCTATACTGCACCCATTCATCTAAAATTTTTAATGGTTTATCTTGCGTTAAATAATGGCGATTAAATTCATGATTAAATTTATCAAACATATTTTTATCTTTATGGATTAGTTCATTCATATTCCTTAAAATTCCTATCAGTACACCAGTTGTTAAACTTGAAAAATGCTTTTCTATTTTAAATTTATCTGTAACAATTTTCTTAAAATCGTCATCCTCTTTAATATCCCATAAGAATTTCGAATAAAATTCGATCATATCCTTAAGAATTTTATCAGTTTCATTTGCTATCAGGATAACTTCATCGGTTGTGATATCGATTTTATCATAATTATCTTTTAAAGTTTTTTGATAAGTTTTCAATCCTACTAGTTTCGCAGGAATATCGAACTCCAAAACTGATAAGATACAGTTAATAATTTCATCTTCTGGGGTAGATTTCGGCGGTTTTTGGTGAAATATTTTTTCTGCTAATTTTAAAATATCAGAAGAACTAAAAAATTTTCTTATAACTTCTTCCGGTGGATTATTGATACAATATTCAAGAAGAAGAGATTCCATTTCAGAAGTGGCCTTATCAGAATTAATTTCTAATTCATACGAAATAACTGATACTAAATCTCCAATAGGGACTTCTTTCAACAAAAAATCTTTTAATTGTTCTTTGGGATGGAATACATCTTCCTTTCTCTCAAAGATTCCACAAGACGTAATTATTAACTTTGAATATTCAGAAGTTTTAGGTATTTGAATTTGTTTCTCAGAGATCAATTGCTGAATACATAGAATTATCTTCTCATTATTAAAATCAGTTAAAATTTTTTGAACGAGATAATCTTTAGTTTCATTAATCTCTTCAATTTTCAGATGCTCTGCAATTTTTCTTAAATCCTTTTGGTCATAATCATTTAAAACATCAATAATATCGCCATATTCATGTTCGCGCTTACAACAGCCATTTAAAATTCCTAATGGGCCTAAAGTAATTTTCTCATACTGGTATATCCCAGAAATTTTATTGGTGTGATATAAATTCTTAATTGCCTCCGATAGCTCATTTTCATTAATTTTAAAAATTAAATTTAAACATTCTTCTTTTGTATTTCCTGATAGATTTAATTTTTTTGTTAAAGCACGAATATTATCTCTATTTAGACTTCCGGAAAGTAATTCATTAATTTCTATTTTTCTGAACCCTTCATTTATACTATGTAATCCTAATATATCCAGTAATTGCTGGCTTCCCACCGAGGCTATTATCTTCTTGTAAGTTGAATTTTTATTTAATTTTATATCTTTATTATTTAAAAATTCAATTAATTGTGTTTTATTATAAAAAAATTTTTTAAGCAAATCTCTAAGCTTGTCGTAATCCTCTGGCATTTATCAATATTAATCACTCAATTACTTAAATATTTTACCGATTAATAGTATTCACGGCAGAGTTAAGATTGAGTCTCTAATATTTATAATTGATTTACGTAAGCGTTATTAGGTGAAGAATGTAGCTGTAAAAATAAGTATCACTTTTAAAAACCAATAATAAATTCATTTTAAAACACATATACAATCATTATAATTAACCTCAATTATATTTTAAAATATTATTGATAATAAATGTAACTACAATTTACCATAACCCCGTACTTGAAGGGTACAGGGTTTGATAGCGTTTTTGCCTATAAATCCTCCTCATCTTGAGTATAATTTTGCGAGGAAATATATTTCTCAACTACATCCCAGCCCTGTCCGACAGACCCATGGTAGCATCCGGGCGCCCAGAGATGGTCATCGTACCATTCCCTGAGATGAGGGAAAGTCTGCCTCAATATTCTGCTCGATCTACCTTTAATCTTCCTGGCAATAAAGCTCACGGAATACCCCTCAATTACGCTGCCGATAAGAGGGGAAGTTTGTCTTGAGCGAGCCGAAGGCGAAGCTCAAAGGGAACGTGCAGCCCCTGTGTTCTTCTTGGGTGTGGACTGCTACATCACCTTTTCTGTCGTTAGGTACCGCAAATGTCATATCTGGATGTTGTGTTGTTTGCTATCGCGACACTTACGCACTGAACCGCAGTGAGGGAAGTTTACGCAGGCACGAAGGATGTTCCACAACCTGAGGGCTGTTCGAGGAGCTACTGCACCGCAGAACTGCCCGCACCATCAGCGACAATGACCGCAAGCCCGCAGGCGTGCCTGAGAACGGAGGACGAAGGATGCAGTGACTGGAGCGTACAGCTAAACAGGGAAGCAACCCGCTGAAGGCGTCGCCTGCACATGAGAGAGATGTTCGCATAAGGGCATGCCCCATTTGTTATTGTTATGTTTCCACAATTTCGCCTTTTCTAATCCATATACGATTACTTTCTTCAAAAAATAGTATGTAATCGCCTTCTTTTATTTTGCCTAATTTATCTTGAACCCGCTTCGGAATTGTTATCTGATTTCTTCGTGTCACTTTAGATTGCGCAATGCGTTCTTCTTTCATAGAAATATTGTTACTATGTTATCTTAAAACCTAAATACAATGAAATAGGATTCAAGGAAAATAGGAATATTTAAGTAATCTAACCGTAATCTATATTATGCAATGCTTTGAAAGTTAACCAGTGGGTTGAGGTGATATGGGATGAGAAAAAGAAAGAGCTCGTGGAGATGGACTTATTATGCGATTTAAAATAATGATTTTTATAATGATTCTTTCTCTTATTTTAGCTTCCGCCAGTGCTCATCCTGGCAGAACAGACAGCAATGGTGGTCATTACTGCTGGACAAATTGCGAGAAATGGGGGCTTGAGTATGGCGAGTACCATTACCATAATGGAGGAATAACACCCACTCCAGCGCCAGCAGTAATCGCAACTCCAATCCGAACAGTTGCTACACCGCAACAGACTCCACCATCGCCGAGTATACTATCTATTCCTTCGTCATATTCAATTAAGGTAGGCATTGTGCAATTCGGGAATATGCACAACGGCATTGACCCTATGCCTGCTATAAACAAATGGAAGTCTTGGATAGAGGCTAACAGCAAATTTAATATCACAATAATCTATAATAAATATCCTCAGCTCGACTCAAATGAGATTCCACAAAAAGGATATTGGGATGATGGTACACCAAATTATTTTGTTTATCCAAAAGATTTGAGCGATGTGCACAAGGCTTTGATCCCAAAAGATACAATCGTTAATTTTGTTTTGTGGAATAATGAAGGTAAATCCCCTTCAATGGGAGGTGCAGAGTTTGGATATAACCAGTACGATCAGTTTCAACCTTTTCTCAGCATCCCAATAGGTTTATGGTGGGATGACGGCCCTAATCAACAGTGGACATATCCACTCACATCAGGTATGGTACATGAGTTTGAAAATGCAATATTTGGAGTAGTTAACACATGGCTAAAAATTCCTGATATGGCTACTCCTGAAGGTTGTGGTGGCTACGGATATAATTCTTCCAATGACCCTGAATGGATTAAGTGTCGAACGTATGTTCTCTCAACAATAACCGACAAAATGTACCAGGCAATATTAGCTTATCAAGCAGTATTATCATCGCCAACTGCGCAAGCTGGCAAATGGGTTGAGAAAGCTGATACTCCCAGTGCTGGTGGATATGGTGAAGCCGTTGTGAGTACAAACAATAGCATCTATGCCGTCAGAAATTTGTATGCCAGTTCTAATCCTGAATTCTGGCGTTATGATCCAAGTACAGACAGTTGGAGCTCAATAGGTACTTCAGGGCTTCCACTTGGAGCATTCAGAACAGGCACAGCTTTAGCGTGGGATAATGGTAGCTATATCTATGCTCTGCCTGGTGCGAGATACTCTGATACCAATCGCCGTTTATTCTATCGTTACAGCATAACAAATAACAATTGGGAGCAACTGGCAGATACCCCCCATGCACAGGGCGCAGGTGATGCTATAACATGGTCAGGATATGATGGGTGTATTTACGCTATAATAGGCAGTGCTAAACATGGAACAGCATTTGCTCGATATAAATTCAATTCATGGGAAGTATTAGATTTAAATCCCAATTGGACTGTTACTGATGACGGCGCTTCATTGGCTTGGACTGGAGGGGGATATCTCTATGCGCTGCGTGGGGAGTATGCCGAAACCGTCCCGAATGGCGATTTTGCCAGATACCATATTCCTTCTCAAACCTGGATAGATATGAAGGATATCCCTGAAGATGAAGGCGTTGGTGATGGCGCTTCTTTGTTATGGGTCGGAGAATATTCTGATGATATCTTTGCTCTTGGCGGCGGCGATGTCTATGAAAACCCAGGATACAACTTTTACAGTTACAGCATCTCAACTGATGGCTGGGAACAATTAGAGTCTATTCCTTGCCCAATAGGATATTATGTTGGCAACAGATTAGGATTTGCTAATGGAAGTATCTACTACTGGCAAGGTTCTCCAACAACAGATAAATGGATTTGCGGCGGGGATGCGTTCTATATGTTTAAACAACCCGTGGATACAATTCCTCCAGCTCCTACACCAACCCCAACTGACATCTGTACCTGGATAGTCAACCAGGGCGGCTGGAATAATCTTAACTGGACTGATCATGTACTACTGGCATATTACGTATATATAGGGGTGCCAGGTAAAACGATTGGGTATTCTCCAGTTACCTGGAACAGTGTGCTTGGACTATATTACTACTTTATAGGGCAGAAAGACATGGGAAATAGTAAAACAGGATGTGCGTTTACTCCACCACCTACACCTACACCAACTCCTGTTCTAACTCCAACCCCAACTCCTACTCCCACTCCAACATCTACAATAACTCCAACCCCCACTCCAACATCTACAATAACTCAAACCCCAACTCCCACTCCCACACCTACAATAACTCCAACCCCAACTCCTACTCCTACTCCCACCCCCACTCCAACATCCACACCGCCAATATCGTATAATGTGGCAATTTGTGAAGTTATATATGATCCACCTGGACAAGAACCTGATGATGAATTAATTAAGTTGTGCAACCGAGATAGCACAACTGTGGATATCAGCGGTTGGAAGTTAACAGATGGAGAAGGCACTTATACAATTCCTTCTGGAACAACTATTGCTGCAGGTGGTTCTTGGTCTGTTTTTGGTAATACATACAATCCAACGAGATATACAAGGGGTCTTTATCTTGCAAATACACACGATGAGGTTATTTTATACAACAAAAATGGAAATAAAATCGATGAATATAGTTGGTAGTTAATAGATACTATTGATTTTTCCCTGCCCAGCCGATTGTCTATTCAACCACTCACGACAGTTTTTCAAATCTATCATATTGTGCCCGCTTCTCAGGGTTGGATAACACTTCATAAGCTTTTTTGATTTCTTTGAATTTTTTATCCCCACCAGGATCTGCACTTATATCGGGATGATATATCATTGCTAACCTACGATATGCTTCCTTTATTTCATCCAAGCTTGAATTCTTACTCACTCCAAGCACTTTATAATAGTATGGAACGGATTCTGCCTTGACTTTCCTCTCTTTTTTGTAAGGTTCTTCGTACGGTTTTTCATAAGTCTTTTTCTTTGCAAACATTTTTCTAAAATCAAGATACTTGTAAACTAAATACCCTAAGCCAAGCCAATAGGGAAACACTGACATAAAATTAAACCAAAAACCCATCGGATATAATAATGGAGTGATACTGTCGGATAAGTACCAAAATCAAGACTTTTGAAATTATTGTTGTAACTAAACCATTATGCATCGACACATCGATTTTAGACCGTTATAAATAAAATCTCAAAAACAGGGGTTATCCGACAGTATCGGAGTTGGATAAAGTGTACGAAATGAACCAAGTATAGCCCACATTCCAGTGTACATCAGATACGTCATTTCTGTTCTTATAAACAAGAAATTTATTGCTGCTATTAAAACGAAAGAATAAAGTATCATGAAGGGAGAAAGCGGTAAATCAACTCTGTGTCCAAGGATATAAAAGAGTATACCACTTCCTCCCGCTCCTATCATGAGTCCAACGATTCCAATAAGGAAGTGCCACCAAGTATATTTTAGTTTTTTGCTATCCACGTTAGTGCCTCATTTCTTTAACATTACTTCACCACCAGAAGCATGAGAGTTGCTATTAATAAAAAAATGGATTTTTTCAGGAACAGCGTTTACAGGCATTTTATATGCAATCGAAAACCATTCCCTCCCGCCTGGTGATAACATAACCAAATGTTTGTATGGATAGAGAGAGTTGTAAGGTGTTCCTTCAAGAACATCTTCTAAGTAATACCCATTATACCTAATACCATTTTCATCTTCTATCCAGCCAGGACTAAAAGTCTTATTCTCTTTTGCTTGATTTAAAACAAAAAT
>Ga0180732_1000650_pt1 | contig 27202 bp, 43 predicted proteins | sample KR11_01MetaG_FD_148674 | JGI IMG/M metagenome (GOLD analysis project Ga0180732, IMG submission 148674) | Groundwater microbial communities from the Olkiluoto Island deep subsurface site, Finland - KR11_0.1 MetaG | ecosystem: Environmental > Aquatic > Deep subsurface > Groundwater | place... | reverse complement strand
AAGGCGAATGGAGTAGTCCATGCCAGTTAAGAAAGAAAGATAATATGATTATTAGGGTTCTACCAACACAAATTGGGAAAGTTTGGGAACAAATCAAGTTCGCTTGCGTGCAGGCGGATGAAGTAAACAAGGAAGACATACCGTCATATTTTAATGAACTACTCCATGCTCTATTAAGCGATAAAACGCAGTGTTTCATAAGATTGGGCGATGACAGAACGCTTCTTGCGTTATTGATCACACGAATTATGGTTGATAAAATTACTGGGAGGAAGTCTCTTTTTATACAGGCATTATACTCTTGGAAAAATGTTGAAGACAGAGAATGGCAAGACGATTTTAACTTCGTCGTGGAATTTGCGAAACATGAACAATGCAAACGCATCTCTTTTGAGTCCAGAAACGATAGAGTATGGAAGATAGCCGAATCTTTAGGATTTCGGGAGAATCTTAGAAAGTTTGTCTTTGATATAGGGGTGTGAAATGACAAAAATATATTCTTATGTAGAGTTCTCTTGGAACGAAGAAAAACAGATATACGAAGAGAAATATTCTGAGTTTAAAGAGTATGAAGGGAAAGTGGCATTATGCAAGGGGGATAGTGGCGGTGGAGATCAAACGACTACCATAAGATATGCTCCTTATATTGAAGATCATCATACTTGGTTTCTTGATGTTGTGCAGGGTCAAGTTAATTCGTTATCAGGACAGTCTCCCTTTACAGGATATACTAACATTACGGTTGATGATGCTTTCTTTGGAGCAGGGTATCTCATAACCAGTTTCCCGGCCCTGTATGATATGTATGGTAAGTTTATGGCGGGGTTGGATATAGAAGTTCTTTATGGTCAGATATTTGAAGATACCGTAAATGCTCCAGCCATAAACAATCTTGTTTCTGCTGAGGCTGTACTTCTTGACGATGATATAAATGCCAATTCTTTACCAAGATTTCAGGTTGGTATGAGGGATATGAATTCTGTCATAACCAGTTCTTATGTGGTCGGGAAGGCAATGATAGAGGATGCAAGGGTTAAGTCTATTTCTAAATTCAGTGCTCAATTAAAATATCAGATGATCCCCGTTGCTTCAGAAAGATGGAGGACGCATCTTGATTGGAATAAGGGTGTTGTAGGAGTTTACGCTGAGATTATGAAGTTATATTTCTCGGCAAAAATGGATATAAATGAGGCCAATTACAGTATGGCCGCTAAAAACATACTTTGGCCGTTTACCGTATTTGAATATGAGAGGGTTGCACTTGGAGCCTTACAGGGGGCAACCAATGCTAAAACTGATGTGGCGGGGGCTTCAACGACTGCAAAAGCGATTTCAGGAGCATTAAGTGGTGCTGCTATGGGGGTTATGGCGGGAAGCATGATTGCCCCTGCTACCGCTGGTGTTGCTGCTACCGCTACTACCGGGGCTATTGCAGGGACGGCAGGGGGGGGGCCGATAGGTGCAGTCATAGGCGGTGTTTTAGGTCTTGCAATGGGGCTTTTAAGTTAAAGAGAGGTAAAAAAAATGAACGGACTTTATAGTTTAAGACGTAAACCAACACAAGAATATGATTCTATGATGGGGCCTATTTTCCCGAATGTACCAGGATCACCACCTCCTCAAATTAGGGACGTTTCTCAGCCTCAACCCGATGAGACCCAGAATAGTTTATTAAATGCTATGAAAATTATACAGGCATTGAAAGGGCAACCTGAAAAAGGGCAACCTCCGTTTAAACCTTCTATAGAACCACGGAGTAATCCCCTTCCGTCTAATAATGTCCTATACGATTTTTATAATCCACCCGCAACAGATGTGGGGCCAAGTTATTCAATACCAGGAAGGCAGAGGGGTGGGCCGGTTCAGGAGGATCAACCTTATTTCGTGGGTGAAGGAGGGCCGGAGGTAATTATTCCGCAATCAGATGGAACCATAATCCCCTCACCAGAAGTTGCTCCCGACCTGACAGGGAATACATTACGAAACCTTGCGGTGACAAATCCAAATCTTTCATTTAAAAATTTCATAACTCCAAGTACAGAAACGACTCCATCGAATGCACTATTAAGAGCAACCACTCCACCGACGGAACCAGTGGCAAAAAAGCCCGTAAATAGTTTATTGGATTATTGGGCGAAGCCGGTTATTGGTAAAATGCCATTAGATCAGTTTGTCCAGATTGCTGGAGCGTTATCGTCTGCGATTGCTCCTAGGGAATGGAGTGGAAGAGTTGGGAATGTTTTATCCCAAATGGGTGGTGCGGCATATGCCGAGAGGGTTAAACGTGAAGGTGAAGAATTAGAGCGTCAACGGAAAGAACCTGAAAATATTCTTAGGAGACGATTGCTTGAGGCGCAGATAACGGAAGCCGAAATCCCAAGGGAATGGGGAGCATTCTCGAAATCTCTCAGAGGTGCGATAGACCCTGACACAAAAGAAATTTATAAGGAAAGCAAAATTTTACAGAAATTCCATGAAGCAACCAGGGCTCCCAAAGAACCAACATCGCATGTTAGTGCACCATTTGAATCGGGTGGTAAAATGTGGCAGACAGTTACTAAAGACGGAAAGGTTGAAACGATACCGCTTATTCCAGGAGAGATAAGGGGACCATCTATTACAACAGAAGGAATTACCGAAACTACGGTTGGGTTGCCACAGGAACAACTGAAGGGTAAAGAAAAAGAAGTTAAGGTTCCAACTTTAAAAGAGGAATTTAAAAATATTAATGGTATTCCCCACAAGAGACAAATAGAGTGGAATCCAGCAACGAAACAATGGAGTCCTAAAGGTGATTGGATACGAACAGAGAAGCCTGAGAAGGCCGAAAAACCAGAAAAACTTACCTTGACCGATGTAAAAACAGCTTACTCTATGGATATTGGGAATATTAAAAATCAGATGATGACAGAGATGACTCCAAATGAGCAAATTACCCTGTCTGGCACAACGCAAGATAAGTTGCTTGACCTATGGTTAGCTGGAAAGGTAGGTAAGTCTCTGCCTTCCGAGAGGAAGAAATATTACATAGATAGGTTACAAAAAATAGAAAAATATTATGGCGATTTAACAAATGAGGTTTTAAGGAAGAAGGGGGTTAAAATCCCTCAGAAGGTTGGACCAGAGATTTTTGAAGATCCTCAAGCCAATCTATTGACAGATATTGAATATGAAGGATCAAAAGCAAGAGGGAAAATGGCTCCTGGCCCTGGGCCTTCTCAAGAGATTTTCAAAGACAAACAGGGCAAAGAAATGATAAAAGACCCGACTTCAAGTACCGGATGGAGATACAGATAATATGAGACAAGAAGTTCCGACAGAACTTATTCCTGATGAGTATAAAATTATGCCAGGCAGAGATGTGCCTTTTGATATGTTGCCTGATGGGTATAAGCCTGCTAAAATAATAACTTCTAAATTTAAACCTGAAATTCCAAAACCTTTTGGCACTCAACGGGTGCAAATACCGCAAGCTACAACCCAACTTCAAAAGGCAACAGAAGAAGAAGGACTGCCAGCAATGATTGGTAAGTCTGTAATGGGTGGTTTTGGGGCAATAGGAACTGGTCTTGCAGGCGTTGTTAAGGCTGGTCTTGAAACCGTTGGTATTGAAGACCCTGGTATTGCAGAGATGGAACAAATTGTAACGGATTATTGGGCTCCCAAGGTAGGTGAAAGCACAGCCAAAAAATATGTTTCTGCCATCATCAGATCAACTGCGCAGTCCGTGCCTACGATGTTAACTGGCCCCCTTGCCCTGCCCTTATTTGGATTAACAAGTGCCGGAAATAAATATATCCAATTAAGAGATGCGGGGCAAAGTATTAAGACATCTTTGGCGGCCTCTATCCCCGTTGGTATTTCGGAAGCTATTACTGAAAAGCTACCCCTTGGTGTTCTAATGAAACAGGGCACACCTATTGTTAAGAGGCTTCTGAAGGCTACTGCACTCGAAATTCCTGGGGAGCAAATAAATACGATAGTGGAGTCGGTTGTCGATAAATTTACGATCAGGCCTGGCTTGACCTTAAAGGAATATTTAAATGATGTTATTGATACAGCAGTTGTAACGATTGGTCAGACGCTTTTGACGGGAGGTTTAGTGCATGGACTTGTGAAAGGTGAAAAGGTTGTAAAACCAAGAGAAGTTGCCAAGCCTGAACCTGCCCCTAAAATTGCCGAACCTGAATTAGCAAAACCCACCATCAAAGGTCAAGAAGTCCCTCTTGAGATGGTGCCGATTGAATTGACCGAAGTTGTGCCAGAAGTAAAACCCATAGAACAACCTAAACTTGAAGTTGCCAAACCCGAAGTCTCCCGTGAAACAGCAAAATATCTCGAATTGGATCAAGAGTTTATAGATTTACGGAATAGGGCAATAAAGGGCGAAACATTGTCTGATACCGACCTTAAACGATATGAGGATCTCAGGATCGAAGTCCCTTACTGGATGGAGAAAGCGGGAATTTCGGGGAAAGAAATACCACCCGAAGCGAAGGTTGAGGGGGTTAAGCAACCGTGGGAGATGACGAAAACCGAATATCTTGCAAGTGGCACGGACATTGATACGTCAGGAGCAATGTATAAGTTTTTCCCAGAACCCACAAAAAAGATTAAGAAGGGAGAATATCAACAGGCCAAATTAGGTGATATTTTAGATTTTCCAGAACTTTATGAACGTTACCCAGAATTAAAAGATTTTAAGGTTGTAAAAAAAGATTTGGGTGAGGATACATTTGCTATTCATGCTCCTGGAGAAATTTGGATAAATGAAAAAGAAACATATAAACTATTTCCAAATGCCACACCCGAACAAATAGCCTCTTTAAAAGCAAAGGATGCAAAGAAGAATTTAAACAATCTACTCCATGAAATTCAGCACGAAATACAGTTTGGCGAAAGAGAATACAAAGATTTAAGAAAATTACCAGAGAAAACATTTGAAGAATATTATAAAAAACCAACAGAGGTTGAAGCTCGTGATATCGAGAAATTCTTAAGGGTAACGCCAACTATTGAGGGACATAAAACAAAAATCTTTAAGGCCATCTCCGAAGACAAAACCATCCCCCCCGAAGTTTTAGCCGATTATCCTGATTTACAAGCGGCTCCACCACGAGTTGAGACCGTAACGGCCCCGTCTGAGGCGAGGGTAGCAGAAAAGGTTGTTGAACCCGAAAGGGTTATTGAACCGACAAAGGTCGAACCCGAAGTTGTTGCAGAGATACCAAAAACCGAGATAATACCGGAAGAAATAACCAAAAAGGAACATTTTACTTATACGCAGGATGTCCCCGAAGGTATAAACCCAGATGTATGGGAAAAAGCTCAAGACCTCGCAGGAGTAGATGGGATAGACGTTTATGATATCGGAGGCAGAAAGATAGTCCAATCCCATGCCGAATTTTCTTTTAATAGTAAAACGTGGGATGGGAAAACAGGAGAAGAAGTCGGAGATATTTGGAAAATCCAAAGTGAATATGAAAACAAACTAAGATTTCAACGAAGACAGGCCGAACTCGCTTTAATACCAGATGTTAAACCCAAGATGGTTGTGCCACCAACGAAAGGAGCAATTAATACAGCGAAAGCCCAAAAGACCTACTTGATTGATGCTATTGATGAAGCAATTAAAGAAGCCCCTGAAACGGTTGAGGCAGTAAGAACGGGATTTCCAGGACAAGTTGGGGCAGATATAGCCATTGAGAAAACTCCTCATGTCCTTATCGAAGTCCCTGGGGATGGTGTGTTTAGAATTGTTAATAGCAAGGAAGCATTGGAAGGATTTAAAAAACTTGCTGAAGCCAGATTCCCAGGGGGTCCAGTTAGGGTCAGTCCTGAAGCGATTAGGAAACCCTCTGAAAAGCCTACGGGAAGGAGAATATCTCCAAAGGACAATTCAGAATATGAATATGTGGCTGAATACTCTCCAAAAAAGGTAATAGATGCCGATTATGAAATATCAAAGGGCGATAAGGTTTTTGTAGGAGAGGGTTGGTTTACAAATGGACACTTCGCTGTAAAAGGAACAGCACCCTTAGTATTTAATAAAGGCACGATCCAACCTTTTACCAAAGAGATGTTGAAAAAAGTAATGCCTTCCGAAAAGGGTATGGCAAGGGCTGATTATATCGCCGAATTTCATTTGATGGGTAATCCTCTTAATGGAGGAATGGCCGTTAATAAGAATGCCGAGGCCCTTTTTAATCCTGCCTACATGGATATTATTAAAAAGTATCATCCAGATTCAACCATTTTATTTAAAGACGATACTTCTCCAATGTTGTTTAAAAAAGGGAAAGAAACCATTGGTATTTTAATGCCGATGCGTTTAGATGTGGGTCTTGAACCAGTTAGGGAATTTTTGAGAAGTGAGGGGGTTAAATTACCAGAAGAAGTTGTTGAAGAACCAATCCCCGAAAAAACTATCTCTCAATTTACTGAGGAATATAAAAAAGATTTGGGAGAAGGTGGTTTTATAAGGGTTGGCGGTGTTGAAAAACCAACTCCGAAAGTTGTTACACCTGGGACAAAAGACCTCTCCCTGCCCGAATTTGGATTAACCACTCTTCACGTAGCGGACAGACACCCATTCATAGCCCCTATTATAAAGGGTAACATAAAAGCTGAACAAAATACTAACAATTGGATACTTAGGTACTCGGATAGATTTTCTGAGGCTTTCGATAAGGTTGAAAAACCTGGAATATGGATGAAGGTGTTTGGTAGAAAAGGGACCAATATAAGAGACGTTGATTTGATGGCAGAAAAGAAAGTGCAAATTCCTAAAGAACTGGAGGGTTTTGTAGATGACGTAGGAGTTGCACTTAGTGATATAAAGAGTGAAATAATTCAGAAGATGAAGGATGACTTTGCCAAATCTCTTTCTTCGATACAAAGGAAATATCTTGATTGGGAGGTTGGTGGCAGAGTAGGCGAAGAACTAAAAACAACCGTAGCAGAATATACCTACACGAACAAGAAAGGCCAAGTTATAACGGTTCCCGAACATACACGACCCGTACCGAAGGCTACAAAACAAGCAGTCGGGGAGGCATTAAAACAATTCGAGGAAATGGAGAAATGGGGGTTTATAGATTATTTCCCTCATATTTTTAAAGGGAAGTATAAATATTTAACCGAGGATGGTCATATAATAGCTTCTGGACAGACTGCCAAACAGGCCAAAGCCAATTTTGTGGAATATGTTGAATCTCATCCCGAAACAACCGAACAAACATTTATGTTCGTGAATGATTTTTATGATTTATTGACAGTAAGAAAAGTCCTAAATCCCGAATTAACCAATCCGCTTGAATATCTTGGCACTCGGTTATCCCGTAAGGAATTCTTTCATTTATTGGGCAGAACTGAAAAGGTTATTAAAGAAGAAATTGCCAATGCGGGTGTTGATGATATTCCAAAAGTAAAAGTGGATATGTCGGGGATTGCGTCTTTTCAAAAAGGAAAGAAATTTTCAGGGCATTTTCTAAAAAGAAAAACATCACTCAGGGGTGAAGAAACAGACCCATTTAAAGCGTTGATGTCTTATGTGTTTAGCGTTGGCAGAAAACTTGGTCTTGAAGATGCAAAGATAGCTTCTTATTCTTTCGCAGATTCGTTACCTAAAAATATGCCAAATGCAAAATCATATATCAAAATGCAGGCAGATAATATGTCTGGTAGGTACAATATTATAGACAAGATTTTTGATGAAACGATAGGCGAAAAACTTGGGATGAAACCTTTTGGTGTAACAAGGATATTTGCAAAAGGTGTTGGATTAGAATCCAAACTAAAACTTGGTTATGCTCCTGCTAAAACAGCCGTAAATAGGATGGGTGGTGTATTTCATATAATACTCCAAGAAGGTGGCAAGAATTATTATGAAGGTAGGAAACTCCTTAAATTAAAAGATCCTGATTTGATGGGTAGAATAGAGAGAGAAGGACATCTTGCGGGTATGGAGCAATTATTTGCAGGAGAAGGATTGTTAGGTGTTTCTAAAAAACAAACTTCCTGGTGGAGGCCATTGGGAACCTATCAAATGGCGGAAGTTAAAAGTAGATCAGAAGCATTAGCCGCAGCTTATGTTTCAGGACTAAAGAAATTTGGAGGTGATAAAGATGCTGCTTGGATATACGCACTTGATTCTGCACAATTAACACAGTTTTTATACAATACAGCCGCAAAACCTGTTCTCGTCAGGGGACCCATCCTTCAAGCAATGTATCAATTTAAGCAATTTACTGCGAGCGAAATGCGTTTTATGTCTCAATTAACTCCTGCACAATGGGCAGGTTACATTCCAGGTATGGTAGCTCTGGCAGGAACAAAAGGTGCATTACTAACAATCAAGTCGATTATTGGCATCAGTGTGATTGGTTTAGGTATAGATGAACTGATGGAGAGACTAAATAGAAAAGCCCCTCGGTTACACAGGGGAATATTCGGCCTCGTAGGAGTTGATGTATCCGCTCCAGCATCATGGCAAATACCTTCCTCTGTAAAGGATTGGATCGGAGTATTCCCAAGAGACGTAATAGAAACTGGCGAAATGATCATAAAAGGACTAAAAAACAATGGGTGGACTGATGAACAGATAAATGATTACGTGAGACAAATTACGCCTGTCGGATATAATATTTTTAAAGGATTGCAAATGTTATCCGAGGGTGTTACAAAAGAAGGTACAAAGGTTATTTACAGGGGTGGCAAGGCAGAGGGTGTTATTAACTTTGCTGGTGCTAAATCTGTTAGCCAGTCGCAAGCATCTGATAGTGCGAGGTATATGAATCAACAACGCAAACTGCTTGTAGATAAAATAAAGGTTGTAGAAGATCGGTTGTTTGGATCTAAAAGTCAAGAGGAAGCCGAAAATACATTTAAAGAACTCGTGGAACTTAAAAATATTCAAACCCCCGAGGAAATGAAATATCTAATAAATGGCTTAGTGCAATCTGCGAAATCGAGGGTGCTCACAGAAGAGGCAAGGATATTTATGACACTTCCGATAACTTTAAAAAAGGAAGAAATTCGGCGAAGATAACAAAATCACTAAACTAAGGAGGTAAGAATTATGTTAAACGGACAGTTAATAAAAAAGATATTTTTGGTTTTGGTTCTCTCTTTATTGGTGGTCTCGACGGCCTTTTGTGCTGATAATTGTGAGACGATAACCGTATCAGATACGGCAATCGGTTTTACAACCTCGAAAATTACAAAACCAAATATTGAAGTGACTTTTGCCTTTTGTGTCCTTGCGGGTGCCCAAGTCAGATTTTGGCTTGATGGTACAAGTCCGACAACTACAGTAGGTCAGTTGTTAGAGGTTGGTCAGACACTTACCCTGACTACACGGGGCGACATCATTAATTTTAAGGCTATAAAGACTGGGACTACCAGCGGAACCTTATCATGTTGCTACAAATAAGGAGGAAAATATGAAAAAACTCATTGTCATTATGTTATTACTTCTTCTGCCTATTTTGTCTTTTGGGCAGGATGGCGGGATCAATCGGGGTCTGATATCGGGACCTTATTTTATCCCATCTTTGATCGGCACAACGACATGGGGTTTCGGTTCAGGGTTCACATGGACATTTGACGCAGGGGCGACCGATCCGACCTTTACTTTTGGAAGCGGAACAGTTCTTTTTAGGGATGCGGTTTTCACCTTTCCGAATGTTGGTTTATCGGCCTATGACACAAATGCCAGCCATTATCTCATTTTCAAGCCTGGTTCAGATCTAACGGCCAACAAGACCCTTACCTTTACGACTGGGGATTCAGACCGGACAATCACCCTTTCTGGCAATCCTACCCTTGCTGACTGGTTCGATCAGGCGGTCAAGATAGCCTCATCTCCTACTTTTGCCAATATTACGGATTCGGGACTTACGATTACAAGAATCCCCTTCGCCTCAACCGCAGGATTATTGGTTGATGATGCCGATATGACTTTTGTAACGGATACCTTAACGGTTACAAAAATAATCGGTTCAACTTCTGTTACGTCACCAATAATTTATGGATCATCTTCAGCCAGTGGCACACTTACTCTTACTTCAACTTCCAGTGGGACTCTTGGGAATATCTCCATTGGTCGCCTTACCCTATCCGATCTTGCAGACTCAAGTGGGATCGTCTTTGGTAGTCTTGGCACCGCCACTCGTGGGATTGACCTGAGTGCGAGTGGATTGAGTGGAGCGGCGGATTATTGGATTTATATTTCAGGTGCCAATTATTGGAGTGCAGATGGAACAGTGGGAGCTATCACTTTTTTGGCTTCGGCTAAAACTTATTATCGTGGAACTAACATTACCATCTTGCCAAGTGCTCCTCAATTTTATATTACAAATACAGGCACAGCTAATGTAATTGGGATTACCTTGAAACATCCTGGTGTGGCAGGTTTATTTGGTGATATATCTGATACTCCCGTCGGTTCCCTCACCGCCTGTTCTTCCAATGGTACAACTACAATCACTAAAACCACTCATGGTCTCACCCTTGCAGCAGGCGAATTGGTTCATGTGACGGGAAGTTCAACTACTGCGGATAAAGGATTCTATAGAGTAGTTTCCAGTGCTGAAAGTACTATTGTGGTGGATCGGGTACTGTCAGGGACACAGACTGATGTTGCCCTAACCGTCTATAAAAACGTTATAAGTATGCACGCCACTGATGCCACCAACGGCCAAATGTTAACTTCTTGGAGTGCTCAGAATAAACCCCTTCAATTAGGTGGGACGGTTCTGGCTGCAACGACTACCTTAACATCGAAAGATTTATATATTGGTGGAAATATTGGATTCAGTGGAGAGACAGCGAATGGGACAGTAGCAACTACCATAACAAGTTTAGGGCCTACTGGTACAGCAACTACCATTCAAGGTTGGGTCAAAATTATAGATTCTGGCGGAACAGCAAGATATATACCTTATTGGTAAAATGGAGGTCTAAAATGAAAAAGCTAATTATCACTTTGATGTTTTTTGGGATTTTGGCTTCAAGTTCTTTTGCGGGAGAGCAGATTAACTTAACCACTCCGATAACCAAACCTGCAATTAGTTCTTATAGGGTGGTACGGCTTGAATTGGATTGGGATGCGGCAAGGATTGAAATTCATTTGAAATTCACCCCATCGGGAGAAAGAATCATCTTTGGTTATAGCGGAACGGAAGCCCTTAATCTAATGAAAACAATAAATACCAAGAATTTCAGCACCACATCAATGCAAAAGACCATCTTGCAGAAGTTAATCGCTGATGGGAAAATCTTAGGGACTATTTCAGGAAGTCCAGATTAAGGAGAATTTATGAAGAAATGGCTTTGTTTAGGAATAATCTTGGCAATTCTGATAGGGATTGGGATTGCGAGGACGGAGTTATTTGAGACATGGGATCGTCTCTGTCCTATCTGCAAAGAGCAAGAACTAAAAAGCAAAGTTTATGAAAGAGGTTGTTCGTCAACCTTGATGGCTACTCATATCTGGTATGATGAAGAAGGGAGAATGCATTATGAGAATCCGAATCACACTACCTGTAATTATATTTGTTCTAATGGCCATTCTTTCTCTCGGTCTTATTAATGCAAGGGCAGATGACACTGATACTCAGATTGCCCTAAAAGAGACTCAACTTCAATCCTTTCAATGGGAGTTTAGATATCTTCAGGAGAGGGCGATTACCATTCAAAGCCAGGCCCAGAGATTGCAGATGGAGATTGACGCCTTGAGGAAGCAGAAGGATGAAGCAAAGAAAAAAGAATTGAAGCCAGAGATTAAATAATCGGATCGGAGGTTGACATGGCATGGGATCTTGAATCAATGGGAAGTGGCGGCCTCGGTGGACTCTTCATAGGGATTATTACTGCCCTCGGATTGAAGAGCAAAGTTGATAAACTCGATGATAAAAAGTTGGATAAATCTGTTTTTGATGTTGTAAGTAAATCTATAGACGATAAATTTAATATTTTGGTAGAGGGTCAAGGGAAATTGTTTGATAAAATTGACGGGATAAACGAATATCTCCGGAACCAAAAATGACCACCCTTGCCATTTGGATCGATATGTCGTTAAAACAGATTCACAAACAGGTAGAAGCCTGCGTGGACTTATCTAATCTTAATGAGATGGATTCGATGATCGAGCAGGCCAAGAAGTTGAAGTTGGCGATTGATTCTTTTATCGGATACGTGGAAAGGAAAAGGAAGTTCGAATGAAAGAGTTTTGGCTTTGGAGATTTCCGAGTATTCAGGAAGGAACATTCGGGGTTCTGCTGGATGACAACCTTCCCTTTTGCTTGACGTTAGAGCGCCAATGGGTTTATAACCAGAAGGGAATAAGTTGCATTCCTAACGGAAATTATACTTGTCGAAGAGTAGACTCCCCTAAGTTTGGGGATACTTTTGAAGTAACCAATGTTATTAACCGATCCGAGATCCTCTTCCACAAGGGCAATTTGATGATGGATTCCCATGGCTGCGTGATTTTAGGAGAACAGTATGAACCGGTGATGGGAAAGAACGGAGTAATTTCAAGTGGGAAGGCATTTGAGGAATTCTTAAAAAGGACACGGGGGATTGATGAATTCTCGCTTTTTATTAAATGGATAAGATGATCTGTAAAAACGCAATCGTTTTTCCTATAATTTCTGCCAGATGCAAACTCCTAAAAAATCATAAAAGATGGCATCGGTTCGAATGGAAGGATAAGGAATCTACTATCGTAATTCGCTGGAAGAGAAAGAAATGAAAAAATTCTTATTTCTGACATTGATTTTTCTAATTGGATGCTCGATGTCAAATCTTAGGCCAACGCGTTATAAATGTGTTCAGGTTTTAATTATCATTTATGACTACAGAGGAATACTTGAAGAGGCTCAATTTTTCATTGGGAATCTCAAAAAGTCGGGTATCCCAATTTATAAGGGAACGATTGGTGATCTAAAATATCTTGGGCCTCCCCCGCAGAAAACAGAATGCGACACAGAATTGGATTGGGGATTCTATCAAGTCTGGTATGGATCTCAATTGGTGGTCGGAGAAGGTTACGGGAATACGGTTTATGTGAGGAATATTAACTTTTTGCCCCTAATAAAATGAATATTCTCAAAGAATTAAAACATCTTAGGAAACTTCTTGAGAATAAAAATTATGGGGATCAACTTGCTCTTTGGAATTTGGTCAATATATTAATTGAATATTTTGAGCAAAGTGAGGTGAGATAGAATGGATTTCACACAGATTTTTGGTTTGATTGCTCCAGTGATTTTGACTTTTTTGATTCAAGGATTAAAGAAATTGGTTTCAATCAATGGTTATGTGGCTATGGCGGTTGTCTTTGTGATCGGAGGGATTGGGGCTCTTGTTGGGGTTGGTCCTTCTCCCGGTGCAGGATGGATCGACACGACTGTCAATGCAGGTTGGATCGTGGGGCTGGCAACTTTTGTTTACGGTTTAATAAAAAAAAGAGATTAATGGCTTATCACGATCACGAGCATTTATTCTTGGGCAGGATGATAGCGTATACCTTATTCGTAGCCTTATGCTTCATCCTTGCCTTCTTCTTTTGGCCTATTATTTGGTTGAGGGGGAAATTATATGGCCGATGAATTATTGACAACCGTTGGAAAAATCGTTGGAGGGATGGTCTCTGGAGGTGCTGGGGTCATCCCTGGAATTATTGATAAGGGACTTGAACTCATACTCCGACTTACGGCAGATGATCCCATCAAAAGGCAGAAGGCACTTAGAGAATATGAGTTGGAGTTGATCAAAATAATAAAGGAGGCTTCTAATGCGGCGGACCTTACTGATCTTACTATTGCTTTTACTGCTTTGCTCGATGGGAAGTAACTGTGCGACCACCAAGCCCATAGCGGATCCCTGCATACCAGAAGGATATTCCATTATTAAAACCTCGGTCTATCAGGATCTTCTGGATGCCTGCCATCGGGCTAAGATGGAACTCCTAAACTGTCTGGAGAGGGAGAAAATCAAAAGGTAAAAAATAGGCCAGCCGTCTCATCTAATTGAAAAACTTTCATTTGAATTACATTTTGGGCACCGCAAGTCTTTTAATTCCTGGCCTGATGTATAAATGTTACCGCATTTATTACACGTTATCTTTCGTCTATTTTCATGATACCGCTTCTGCCGTTTTTTCTCCAGAACAACTTTCTCCACACTCCATTTTTCCATTATTCCCATCCTTATAAAATAGATCCGGGGTTGACGTTAATATCTTTTATAACTTAATTTGCATTTTTCACAGACTTTTTTACCTGCCCATACAAGAGTTGATCCGCATAATTTACATTTAGGTATCTGTTTTTTCTTTTTCATTCCCCTACCTCAAGTTTATCGATACTTTCATCGGTCTTGATTGAGGCGAGTTGGGCCTCCAATTCCTTGATCCTCTCAGATAATTGTTCTATCAAAAGATTAGGTAGTGGGTCAGTTTGAAAATCTTTCCTCTTGACATGCTTGAGCGGTTAAAATATGCTTAGAGCATGGAAAAGAAAAAACGACCTACCGACATAAGCCAGCTTGCTTATCAGATAGTACAGGAAGCCACCCAGGAAGTCAAAGAAGAAACCTCGATCAAAGAAAAGAATCCTGCCGCCGTTGCTCTTGGAAGACTTGGAGGGCTAAAAGGTGGACCTGCCAGGGCAAAGACGCTCACGGCAAAGAAACGTAAGGAGATTGCTCGAAAAGCTGCCAAAACGAGATGGGGTAAATGATTAAACTCCAACTTCTCTATTGTAATATTTAGTTCAACCTTTGACCGACATGCAGTAATCTTCTCAACCATTTTATTACCCTAAACTTCCCCTTAACAAACGTTTATGATTTGTTATATACTTCCTTTTGGAAGGGAGGTGGTATCATGGTTGACCAATCTCATGAAACCAAGGAACATTTCAGGAAAGCAATTGATGCAGCCCAACATGAAAGGGATCAACTTATTGAAAAACTCAAGGACTTAGAGAAGATTAAACAACGGTTAACCCAACTGGATACATTTATTGAACAAGGGAAACTTCTTCTCGGGATAGAATCCCTTAAGGCCCCTTTGGGACCAATGCCACATTTAATTCAAAGAACGAGAGGGTTTCCATTATTCACATCCGATGATTCCAAAAAACCAATTCATTTGAAAGCAGCGCAGATTATCAAAGAAGCTGGGAAACCTCTCGGGTTATCGGAGATGGTAGAGGAATTTCGCAAAAGGAATTGGAAATTGAGCAAGGATAACGCGCGCCAGGTCCTTCGCAATACCTTAAAAGCGAAGCCAGAAATATTTTCAAAGAATGAACAAGGAAGGGGGAAGGAGGTACTTTACGGTTTAAAGGAGGAATCGTCAGAGCAATAAAAAGGGCCTTACCTAATGATAAGACCCCCAAAACTTTTACGGAGGCTTGCCTGAGCGGCTTATAGGATTCGCCTTATAAGCGAACGTAGGTGGTGACACACCTATCGAGGGTTCAAATCCCCCAGCCTCCGCCATTTTGCCCCCAACAAAACCAGAAGACCCTGGGGGCCATGAGTAGTGTCTCATTTTCATTATACACAAAAACTACCCCATGTCAATAGGGTCTTCTGAGAAAGGAGGACCCCATGATCCTACCTAAAGGGAAGAGGCTTATCTTCCGGGCCTGGATTACCGTAAAGGGATTGCGTCTATACGCACGAGATTACGGATATAAAGCCTGGGCGATTTGGGTCTAATCCCAACTCAGTAGAGGGGAGATCGCTTTCTCCCCTCTATTTTCTTTCAATAGTTTTTCTTTTCACAACCTAAAATAATACTTGACTCGCTCAAGCATTTGTGTTTATAATGAAGTTATGAATACACTAACACTCGCACATATGGTAGCGGGTAATCAAGGAACATACTCACGGTAGAGCTTTGTGATTGCCTTTGTTACAATTGGAATCGCATCCGGATTAACAAACAATTCACCGAGTATCTGCCCGTTCTCCGTAACCTTGATAGATACGTTACACACATCACTAACTTTTTTACGAACTATTCCTGGGCCAAGGTATCCTAACACAAAATTGGAAAGCTCTTCCCATTGATGCTTCCAATATTCCCCATAATAAAAACAAACCCAGGGTTGATTTGTAGAATTACCTTGGCAACTCTCTATGGTCTGCAATTTAGGAAATAAATTGAGTGCGTTTACTAAACCAGAAATTGATTTATCTACTGGCATGTTAACCTTTATCCATGCCTGTTCATGGCCCTTCATGATTTATTACCTCCAAAAAATCAAAATGAGTCACTACCCAATTTCTCAATTCTATTGTCTAATTCCCTTACTTTCCCCTCGGCCTGCTTAGAATGGGCAAGTTCCTCATCATAGGATTCTACCCAAAAAATAACCTTCTCCTTCAATGCCTCAATGACTTTTACTGGATCGTCCCCATAGTCTCCTTCCATACCAAGTCTGATTCTGCGTAGTTCGGTGTCTAACTCATCGGCCCTCTCCTTCTCCTTTGCCAACTCATCGGTCAAACGATTGGTCTCAAGGCGAAAGTAGTCAGTCTGCTCCTTCTCCTTTTCGAGTAGAGATTCGGCCTTCTTACAATTTTCAATACTTGCTATTGAGATAGACTTCTCTACTTCATAATCTTTTTCCAACCGTATAACCTTCTCTTTCTCCCTTTCAACTATTTCTTCCCATCTCTTACATGATGCCTGATACTCAGATACCATATTTCTAAGACCAACATTTTCTCCCTTCTCCTTTTCAAGTTCTGAGACAACCCTTACTATCTCTCTTCCTGCTGCCCACTCTCTCTCATTCTTAGGAACCCTTGAATCCAATATCTGCTCAATCAATTCCTTGTGTGGAGTTGCTTTTACTGTTTCTTCAATTTTCTCCTCGTTCATTTTTTGCCCTCCTCACCCACTCAATTAGCTCCCGAGTAGTTCCTTTGATGAATTTGATCTTGGTCATGTGACCTTTCTTAAAGTACTATGTCTATTCAATCCCATGCTGATTAGTTTGTTTATATATTTTTGTCGGCTTAATTTTGCACATATTCGACAAACTCTATTTTTCCAACCCTTAGAAGTGTTCAAATAAAGATTATCTCCTTCATATAAATGTCCTCTGGGACATAAATCTCGGAACCGTCTAATGGCGGCATTAATTTGGTTTTCTATAAATCGACAATTTTCAAAAGTATAATCTCCATTAATATCAATTCTATCAATGGTCGGACGTTCCATACTTTCTGCTTTATCTCTTTCCCAAAGGATTTTTAATTCATTTTGTGAGATAAAGTTTTCTATTCCTCGTCCACCATAATTTTTGTATCCATGCCATTTTTTGTCATTACACCTTTGATTTATAGCATACCAGCGAGCTATCCAAGGTTTAAATTTCATTCTTTTCCCTTATGATTTTCTGTAAATTCTCAATCTCCTTATCTCTATTTTCAATTTCATCAAGTAGTTCTTGAACATGGGGAGTACCCCACTCTAAATCTTCTGGGATAGGATGCTCTCTTAGGATTTGTTTAATAAATTTAATGCTCATTTTACCTCCTCTTTAATCAAACTCTTTGTGGGGCAACCCATTATTTCTCGTGTCCCACATACCCATTCGTTGTCTCGACTATCACCATAGGCCTTATATCCCCTGCCTGTCTGAAACGATCCTGGATTCTGCCTTGGCCAGTAGCAAGTTTTGGATAGGCATTCTTTTGAGAATACGTCAACCATCTTCTTCAGATCCTTATCTTTGATTTTCAAAGCAATCTATTCCTCATAAACGGTATTGGCTATTTTTAACCGTTTATTCTCTTCCTTCAATCTTTCGATCTCCTCCTTCTCCTTCCCAAATGCCTCAATCACCTGCTCAGACAACATTCTCCCATCACCAGGAAGATTAAGATGGGTTGCCAATTTGGCTTGATCTTCATTGATACCCTGGTAGAAAGTGTTAAACTTCTCCTGTCTCTTCCGGCAGGCTTGGAAATAACCATGTCTCGCCCATAAATGTATGCGTTCGAGGACAAGTGATTCATTAGAACTAAAACCACATTCTTTTTTAAACCACTCCTCAAATTCCTTTTCAAGCTTCTCTTGCTCACTCATGGAGTTCCTCCTTAATTATGCCTCACCAACATCTCCAAACAAAATTCTACCAAATTGTTTCTTGGTAGTTTTCTCATCCTTCATCCCACATTGAAAACAAACTTCCTCTCCATTAGGACCATAAGGCCTTGTCTCAGCTCCTTTTCCACATAGTTGGCAATATTGATGTTCACTCTCTGCTTCAATTTTTACTATTCTTGGTCCATCAATCTGAATCAGTTTTGTCATGGGATTCCTCCTCTAATTCATAATCATCTCTGTACTTAAGTTTTGAATATTCTGATTTAGCATCCTTGTAATCCTCACAGTCGGAGTAATAATCTTGTAGATAGATTGGTATGCAACTCATCTTCTTCCTCCTTTCAACGTGGGATGCCTGTTGTCATATCCTCTATCCAATTTATTCGGCAATCAATATGTAATCCAAACTTGGATAAGTTGAAATAGATTAGCCTGCCAAACCAAAATTTTTCAACCGACATTGTGTTCCATCTCTGCCATTGACAGTAGTGAAAACTTACTTTTCCCTTTAAAATTCTTTTCCAACTCATCTCCTCCTCCTTCTTACATCCCCAAACATCTGCCTTATCTGAGTACATCTCCTCCTCCTTCGTGGGATCCTATAACTATAAATATCTATATTCTGAAGAGTGTTCTATCGGAATATCATACGCTTTAGGCCAAACTTTCTTGATTGCTGCCCTGATTTCATCCCTTCGTTTCTCTGAGATTTCTGGACGTAATCCTACCCCAGTTCCTTCTACATCCCGCTTCCCACACTCTATTAAAATCTGTAATGCTTTTTTATATGTCATAATCTCCTTTCAACTCAGGTTAGAGAGTTCCAGGTCGCTCATCCCGTCAGCTTACGGGCTTTGCTGCCTCAATCCGACTGCCAAGACATCGTAGGATGCCCACGTGATACTCTTTAACCATGACTTCACCCTTTATTTGCATCTCTCAATTTATTCAAAGTACATATATCAATTAATGCAGATAAAATCTTCGGATCTGTTTTCTCAGTATTTATTACAATCTTGCCTTTCTCTTTTAGCTCCCGTTCAATGAGATCTTCTATCACTTCTTTTTCATTAGGATCAATCATTTTCCCCTCCCTTCTTTATCTCTCTTTTCGCACTGCAATCTGCCATTTGAGTTGTCTGATAAAACTGTCCAGTTTTGTATATTCATCTATCAGATCATCAAGATATGTTACTTTCAATTCTTCCATAACCTTTCCTAATCTTCTTTCAGTTTCAGTCAAGAGTTTTTCTAAAACCACTTTTGATTTTACAACTTTTGATCTTTTCATTGAGGGTATTTTGAAGGTTTCTTGTTTGTTAAATTTATTACCTATACTACCTGTTCCAATATTTAATTTGAATCCTCTGGTTCTAAATTTTACTGGATCCATTGATGAGAGTGGATTTCGTCGCTTTGATGAGGAACCGGTCGATGTAATTGGCGGTATGGATCTTACCATTTTTTACCTCATCAACCTGGTAGTTCTACGTTTAAATCATTTAATATTTGGTTCACCTTTTTTAAAAGCTCTTTTCCATTCTCGATAAATTCCCTTTGCTCATCGTTAATCGGCTTCTGATCTATAAGCCAGAGTAATTTTCCCCTTGCATCCATTAAATCATCAATAAGTTTTCCAATTTCTGAATTTGTCAACATACTAATCCCCCTTTCAAAAGGTAGATGGTCAGGAGAAGGGGAGCGGAAGTGGCTTAGTCTTCCGAGAAACTCCCGGCCACCTACCTTTATTTCCTAAAGTCAAAGACCTCTTGACGCAACCTCCGAACTGAAATTTCACAGTAACGAGGATTTATTTCGATACCAATACTTTTTCTATTCAAATTTTTACTTGCCACACAGGTAGTGCCAGAGCCGAGGAAGGGATCGAGAACGATTCCTACGGGTGAATGTTGAAGCAAATATTTTAAAAGATTGATTGGTTTTTCCATTGGATGTTGTCTACCTCTCCATGCAGTCGCTTGACATGGGGGAAAAGATAAAACCGCCCCCCCTCTATATCCAAAAAAACCTTTACCAATAACATAAATTTCTTCATAAGAAGGTTTCCAAGGCAAATCTAATGCACCCATTCCTAAAGCTCCTTGTTTATCCCAAATTAAAACCATTCTGGTATTCAGTGGGACAGGAGCCTTTCGAGTACCAAATACTAATTTTGGAATTCCATTTAATAATGATAAGGCTTTATTTCTAAGAGAAATGTCAAAATCTCCCACTATTTCTCTATCAAGAACTCCTTCCCAATTTGATCTATATTTAATTCCATAAGGAGGATCAGTTAAAACCAAATCCACGCTTTCAGGCTCCATAAGGGGCATAATCTCAAGGCAGTCCCCACAATAAATCGTTGCCCAGTCGTCCTGGTAGAATAAATAATCCTTAAGACTCATTTTCTTTTATTCCTGCAAAATCCCCGCCACGCTTCTCCTTGGTATTAAAACATAGGGGCTTCTGAGGTTTAGGTTTAGAGCCTTTTTGAGTCATGTTCTCTTTTATACTGCTGGCAAAATTGTTTCGCATTACAGAATCGTTCACAACGAATATCTTCGCCAGAACGTTCTTCGATCTCAAAATTTATTTCCAATTTTGTATCTACAAACTTTTCAGCCTCATACACATTTCCAAATACCCTCAATGCCCTTTTATTCCCTTTCTTCTTAACTGCCCATGTGGTAGGCTTAGACCACTTTTCTTGAGCGGAACATAGGGGAAGCATTGAGTCTTGGTAGTCTTCGTTCGAGGTATGAATTTCAACTCTTTGAGATAAATAATCAAATTGTTTAGGAATAATCCATACCTCAATTTCACTCGTAATAAACGGACACTTAGGATAATCCTCATCCTGAAAGCCCTTAGAAGCCATCCAATCCCTCAAAATGGCGTGGATAAAGGCTTTCTTGACGGGGAATCCGTATTGCTCATAGAGATAGGCATAGATGTTTAACTGTGCCGTCCATTCGGGCTTTTCACCCAAGAGAAAGGAATAGACCGAGGTTATTTTATAGTCCTCAATCGTTTCGTTGGCCGTGTAGAGGTCGGGCTTACCAACAACCCTTATCCCACCTATCTCTATCTCTAATCTCTCTTCTTTTAGGGCATTTTCAGGCTTGGCCTTCTCAAGAATATAATGGACGGACGATCCCAACAACATCCAAAGTCCATCCGATACATCCTTCTCTATTTGTGCCTGATATCTCTTCTCCAGCTGATAGATTTGAGGAGGCTTGATAAGACTGGTTACAGAATATTTCCCATCCTCATATTTGGATTCATAGATGATAGAATTACAGATCGTTTCTGGTAAAGAAAACTTATTTGTCCAGGGCATTATTTTTTCTCCTTTGCTGTCCGTGCCTGATATGCCTCTTCCAATTCCTTAAGAATCCCGGGTTGATCTTCGGGGTTAACTTCTTCTGGTTTCATTACGGAATAACGGCCTGTCAGGATTTCACCAAACTTAACCTGACCCACCTTCACTTTATACCGCTTCATCTCTTCGAGAAAATTGTTTTGACCTTGTAATGGGGTCAATGCCCTACCTTCATCGGTAGGTTTTTCAGGTTGTGATTCGGTTTTTTCTTCAATCGGATTAGTATCAACAACATCATGGCTATCAAGTTCATCACTGGTATAAGGCATCCCGCCGAGTTCTTCGGGAAATGCAAGTCTAAATCCTTGAGCCATTGCAACCTTTTTGAGCATGGTTTCAGGTTTCAACATCCATAATCCACGTTTAAGATTGTATTCCCTGAAGGTAACTTCATGTTCAAAGGGTTCTTTCCAGTCTTTTCTATGGATAACGATCTTGGCCTTTAAAGAGTCTCCGGTCCCCTCGGTTGTGCATTTCCATCCATCGAGTTGTCCAGATCGTTCCGCCCTTTTTAAATAAACTTCATATCCCGTGACAATAGATAGTTCGGTTTTCCCCGTTTGATTGTTTTTATACGGGATCGCATGGATTTCCCTCCGGAATGGATCAAGTTGATTTCGAATTGCCAAGGCAAAGAAAAGCCTTTTATGCTGATCTGTTAATTTGGTCTCGGTTGAAAAAAGAAAATCTTCCAATACTTTCTGATCAACCCTTACTTCTGTTTGCGGTATATTCTCCATCTCTCTATTCCTCCTTTTTTCTACCACAAGATTCGCAATATTCTGGTAGTTTGCTGATGGCCTCTTTTAACATTCCAATAAATTCATTCGCATTTTTCATTGACCCAAAATGTAAGGCCGGCTGAAATTCTTTCCCTTCATCATCTGTAAACCACAACATAATTGCACAGCCTGAATTCTGCCCATACAATTCTGCCTTTACACTTTCCCACTTTTCTCTCGGATGAATATTCATGCTAACTCCCATTTTCATTCCTCCTTTCATTTTATCAAGATCACTCTTGAGTTATTAGGATACAAATAAGCCAATTTCCCAGGGACCCACAATTTCCGGCATATTGATTGGCATTCTTTCACTCCATTTGAATGCACAATAAAGGGCTGGTGATTGCAAAAGAGGAAAGGAAAATCAATCAAAGTAATTTCTCCCTTCCTTTTTTTATTCCTTATCTCATTCCTTTTCTTTAATTTCATTTCCTCCTCGGAATCATAAGAATCGGGCCGGAGAAGTTCTATAATTCTGTTGGCGATTAGATCAGGTGGGTTCACGTTATTACTCCTTCCCTATCGTATTTCTCAAATCTCTCGACTATATCGACAAATTCAGTTCTCTTCTTTCTTCTCCCGCTTCCATTGCGGGCAAGGTGGTAACCAGGATATTTAATCTTGATTTTTTCCCTAATTTCATTTGTAACTTCTCGTTTTGGTAACTTGCTAATTAACCAATTAACGAATCGCTTTATCATGGAACCTCCTTTCTATTTTTCTCCTAAGTGGATCAATTGTTCTCTGACCGTTTTCATACGGTTTGTGATAATCTGAAAGGCATCATCTTCGTAAGCCATAGGCTGTTCAAGGTGTATTCTTTGGGAATTTGTGGCAACCATTCCTTCTCTCTCGGTAATTAATTCTTCCAATTCAATCCGTAATTCTAAAAGATGTTGTTCTGAAAGTATCATTTTATCCTCCTCTCTCCCCGCTGCCAGCGTTTGTCCCTCTTGATGATGATGACGGAGGGTTGTGCTTTTTGAATGGCGACTCCTCCTGGTTAAAAAGTTAGCCGGCTACCCTCATGCGGGGGATGAGCATTTTGTTTAAAATCCTTCAAGTTCTTGTGTTACTTCTTCAAGTCGTTCCAGTAAATTTACAAAATATTGAGTATAGTCCATCCAGACTTCTAAAAAAGGCATTTCAGGAGATGCTTTTTTTATATCCCCAGCACATCCCTTGGTGGGTATTGGATCAATCGCATAAATATTCTCTCTGACTTTCTCAAGACGGACAACCAAATCGGCTAAAAAATTTAACTTCTCCTTATACTGTTGATTTAATGAAGTAGATTTTTTTTGGACATTACCACATTCTGGGTCTTTCATTTTATCCTCCTTTTTTGTTTGGATTTACTCATTATAAGAGTATGGCCCCATGTGATCCGGCTTAGATGTGCTTTCGGGCTTGGAGCCTATGGGGTGGCATCCCTCAGACGACCGGATGTATCGCATACCCTTTATCATTTAAAAATCCTTACCTTGACAATCAGGCATATTCCTTAATTCCCAATCTCTGATAAATTTCCCTCATACGAGAATTTAATGCCACCGAACCTCCAAAGCTCAGTCCTCGCTCTTCGTAATATCGTTTTGCCTCAACCAAAAGCTCCGTGGCATGTCCTTTACCCTGTTCTTCACTTTCTATTAGGTACAAGGTTGCCCAATCATCGCCTGTGCCAAATTCTGCCCGACAGGACTTATTTCGCCACACCTCAAGCTCCATCCCCATGCAATTTTCTTTTTTGTGTTCCATAGATTTACTCAAAAATCCTTGCCTTGATTACCATGAGGATAAACAGTATCCCCATGATCACCACTCCGCCGGCACAGATGAGACCGGCAATATAGAAATTAGAGTTTGTGTCCATCTTTTATCCCTTGTTAAGAAGATTTCAAAATCCCCTTTTTATACATCTCTTTAAGGGTGTACAAAAGCATTGTAGCTGCTGATTGAGGCCATTTTGCCATCATAGCTTTGGTAATCTGCGAAATACTAACTTCATCTTTTAACCAGGCTTTTGCAACCTCAATGTGTTCATTCGTATATGTTTTTCCGACTTTGTATCTGTGGAATTCTTTTGTTTTCTCAAGTAATGTTTTCATCTTTATTCCCTTTCTTTTTTAGGTTTTGGAATATTACAAGCATACTCGGTCTCATAGCACCCGCATTACTTTTTCCAACAAACTTGATCCTTCCTTTTATAAATCTCAATTCTGCTTTATGATAGACATATTTGTGAAACCATTCGGTATCGGTATTGGCAAATACAAGGAATACTATTGTTTTGGCATTTCCTTTCCCTAATTCCTCGTGGCCTTTTTTTAGCCATTTTCCAACTTGACTATATGGCGGATTAACAAAAATATTCCCTTCCCAATCTATTTTTAATCCATCGAGTTTAGGTTCAAGTGGACAAGGATCTAAATCGAAATGAAATTCTTCATCTAATTGTCTATAAAGCCAAGAGGGGGTTGCCCAATCATCCGTTTCTTTAGATGAAAATAATTTTATTGTATTTGTATCCATTATCCTTTCTTCTTTATCTCTGGCCGACTTGGCACATAATTTTTTTGCAACTCTTCTTTTATTGACTTATCTTTTTCTATCCGCTGTTCAAATTTCGGGGTCAACTTCCAGTCGGAGAAAAACAATCCCCCAAGAAAACCCATCAAAAGAGCAAAAATAAAGGCAATCAAGATGCTTCTCCAGTTGTCTTTGGGTTCAATAAAGGAACGACAAACAGGACAGTTCATTGATCTTCCTTTCTATAAAGACAGTCCGTACAATTTACATAATGACAATCGAAACATTCGGGAGGGAAAGGGAATTCATCAATAATGTTTCGTCTCCACCATCGCAAAAAGAATAATTCGAATTGGAGTTTTTTGAGATGAAGCCAGTTGCGAACCTTGAAATATTTCTTGATCAAAAAAATAATAGGATTTCCCAATAAGATGTAAAATCCTAAAACCCAGATCATTGCAAAAAAACACAGGACAAATCCCATAACCAATGTGATCCAAAATCTCAGGGATTCGCTCATCGGTCAACCTCCATGTCCTCAGCGTATTTAAGAGGAGAATAAATATATCTATCGCAGGATTGGTTTTTTATCATCTCCATCATCCACTCAACTATCTCGTCTTCCGTTTGTTTCCCGAGGTCATCGGGGTAGATCAGGATGATCCTCATTTCTTCCCCATGCTTTCAGTAAATTTATGACAGAATTCTCCTAATGGACTACCGTGTTGATCCGCAGGATTTCCACTCGGGCCACTTGTAGGAATATCCTTTGGAAGATTATTTGATTCGATTTCTTCGGTGGTAGGTAAAACAAGGTGCATTCCGGTAGAAGAATAACCACGCAACCCGTAATTCATAGAAAGAAAATTTAATGCTCCACAATAAGGACACTTCCCTAACCAAACATTGTAAGCATCATCTAATAGCCAAAGTGATTCAAAGACGGCCTTTTGACAGTTTGCACAACTGCCAGAAATATATCCTCCTCGGGGTTCCTTGCTCATTTCGTTAATCATTTCTTCTTCCCTTTCTCAATCCTCTTTTCTTCTGCCGAAACGGACTTGCAAAAGAACTTTTCCTTATTTTTACACAACCGGTCGCATTTTCTGAGGATACAAATTGAGACCGAAAGCCTCTGTAGGCGTTCGGAACACCAAAGAAATATTCCATCGTTGGGTGACATGATTATTCCTCTCATTGCATCGTTTTTAAAAGGATATTTGCATTTTCTATGGTATTTATTCCTATGTATTTCACTTTTGTCACACAGTCGGGAAAACCCACGGTCTGATAAGCGTTAAGATTGTTTACCTCCTGCCGGCAGGAAGGACATTTGATGGTATCTGCCACATCATGTAATTCTCTATTGATCTTCCCTAAGCACCTTGGACATCTTATCATTTTCAAATCTCTTTAGAATGGTTTTGCCAAGTACATCGAGATCCCCCATAAAACAAGGCAAACCAGCATTATCCATAGCACTATTTCGCTTTCTTTCTTATATTCTTTCATCTTTTTTATTCCTTCAATAATTTATGAATGTATTTTCCACCTATCTATAAGGAATTATTAATATTTATCTTCTTTTTCATTTTTCGACCCCTGGCCAGACGGTTAACTAATATATTTCTTTCTTCATTTGTAAGCTCTTTATGAGGCTTACGGGGCAAAGAATGGATGTCTGAATAGACCATCCAAGGGTAAAGTGGACATTCCGGTATTTTACAGTCCAAACGCCCATCGGCATATCTTCCCATACATTCGGCACAAGTAGCCAATACTGCCTGCCGAAGAGTCAATCTTTCTCCATCAATTTGGTATCTGTCTAATTCTTTGATCCCCCGTGCCCTTCTCTTTTCCATTAACCGGTAGACTCCTTATCTCCGAGAATTACACTTTTGCCTTTTTCTTTCGTTCCCATTTATACGATTTACATTTAGGGCATTGTTGGGGAGTGCGTCCGTATCTCCCGCTCCATGAATGCCCGCATCGTTTGCACGTCCATTGAGGTATGATTATTTTTTCCATATTATAATAATAAGTAATTTAAAAAGAAATGTCAAGTAAATCGGTAATTACTTTGTAATTACATCAATAGGCCATAGTTCGCATTTCCTCAATTATAATTTTCCCCACCAATCCCCAGATTTTTGTAATATGGATGTCATAAATCCCAGAATCCTCTTGATATAACGCATCCTCCAAAGCCTTGAGAAGATTTGAGAGGTCCGGTCTCTGCATATGAGGTTTACCGTTTAACTGATCCTTTTTCTTTTTAGAGAATGAAACGGGCATGGGAAGGACAAAGATAACATGGCTATTAAAACATGGCAGAACAACCCTTTCGAGCCTGCATTGATC
>Ga0180732_1000649_pt1 | contig 27241 bp, 29 predicted proteins | sample KR11_01MetaG_FD_148674 | JGI IMG/M metagenome (GOLD analysis project Ga0180732, IMG submission 148674) | Groundwater microbial communities from the Olkiluoto Island deep subsurface site, Finland - KR11_0.1 MetaG | ecosystem: Environmental > Aquatic > Deep subsurface > Groundwater | place... | reverse complement strand
AATAACTCAGAGTGAAAGGTTCAATTGTAAAATTACCATCGGCAACAAAAGCTATTTTTTGGGTAAGTTTATTGCCTTCTATTGTTATTTTTTCATCAAAAACACTTACTCCCGCAATGAAAGGTTTAAAACTTTTTATATCTTCTAAATTTCCGTCTCCAACAACTTCTATGCTGACATTCACTGCTTCATTGGGATTAATAACACTTTTTTCAGCACTTGCTTTTATTGTAAAATCACCGACTAAACTTGCACCCTCAGGCAAGGGTTTGACACTTATGTTCAAATCATTTGAAAAATAAGATTTCCATTTGACATTTGTTGACCATGAGCCCCAAAGATCTTTTGAACTTCCACGTGAAGCTATGCTCATTTGTGCCGGAGAAATTTCTAGCTTGCCTTCTCTTTGTGCTGCCAGTCTGTAACTGAGTTTTGTCATAATATATGCACCCTGTTCATATCTTTGCGGCTGCGTTTCACCTTTAACCCAAAAACCTTTAAACTCGGGTGGTAGAAATTTACTGTCAAGTGCTTCAGCTGAGCGTTTTTGCTTAAATAAAAGTTCAACATCAAAGGGTTCACCGACATAAAGTTCTTGTTTACTGCTTGTTAATGTCAATTCAAAATTTGTATCTGCTCTTTTGCTTACCGGGGAAACTTCAATTTTTACAGACTTTGTTTTTTCAACTTTTCCATCTACTATAATTTCAATGGGCTCTATGACACAACTTTTTTTGGGCATAAACTGGTAACTCAGAGTATAACTTTTTTTATAATCTAAATTTATCATTTGTATACTTGTCTGTGAACTAGTAGAGATAATATCGCTCTCACAAACAGTAAAAAGTTTTGGCTTTTGAACATCTTCTCCCATTATGGTGAGTTTCAGTGTCACAATATCCCCTAAAGCTACCTGCTCTGTGTCTACATACGCTTTAACATCTGCATGTAAAAAGAGCGGCGTTAAAAAAAGTGCAAGGAGTATCTTACCAAGGTTTTTCATCTGTTATTTCCTCATTCTTATTTTCATTATTGAGCATATACATATAAGAGTTTTGGTTCATGTTGAGCTGTTGAATCCATTTCTCTTCCTCTGCATCACTCATTTTATCTTTATTTGCTTCTTTGGTCTTTTGTAAAGCATTTTTTTCCTGTTCAAGTTCTTTTAAATCTTGTTTTGTCTTTTCATTCTTTGGCAATTCTTCTTTTTTTTCTTTATCCGTTGCATCATCGTTCATCTCCTCGGAATTTTTCTTTTCATCCTGAGCGTTCTCTTTTTGAGACTTTTGCCCATTTTTCTGAGACTGTTCATCTTTTTGCTCAGATTTTTCATCTTTTTGAGAGTTTTGTTTTTGATCTTGAGAAGCTTTTTCACCTTCTTTGTCTTGATTTTGTTGCTCTTTTTTATCTTCTTTATTCTGCTTCTCTTCTTCATTTTCTTGCTTGCGATCTTTATCTTCTTCTTTTTGCTCTTTTTGCTGTTCTTCTAAGGCTTTTTTTACAGCTTCATAATTCTCTTGAACTTCTGTATCTTGTTCAAGTTCTAAAGAATCTTCATAAGCTTTGAGTGCATTTTTCAGACTCTCCTCATTTTGCAATTTTGCATAAGCATTACCAATATTTGCATAATTCTTTGCTCTCTCAAGATCTGTTTTAAAATGCGCCTTCTCGTAAGTTTTCACTGCCTCTTCATATTTTTTTTGTTTATAAAAAGAATTACCGGCATTAAAATAGCTTTGCGGATTTTCTGTCGCTTGGGCATGCTTGTGATAAATCTTAGAAGATTGCTCAAAATCTCCCTTCTCGTAAGCTTCTTTAGCATTTTTCAACTCCATGAAGTCTAAAATTCCTGCCTCTGCGTTTGGTTGAAAAATAAAAAGGCCAAAGAGTAAAAAAGCTGAGGGAAGTGCCACTGTCACTCGTTTGCTCATAGAACTTGTCGCAATAAGCAAGAGAAAAAGTGCCAAACCAAGAGGATAATAAAAAAGAGGTATGAAACGGGCAACCTCTTCGCTTTTAAGCTCTTTTTTTTCACTGAGTCTTTCTATTTCGCTGAGCATTGTTTTAATATCATCTTGCGATTTAACATTTTCTATGTAAACGCCGCCGCTCTCAACAGCAAGTTTAGAGATGTTTTCATTAAGTTTTGAAACAATAATATCACCATTGTATTTTATAAAACTTCCATCTTGAAGTTTAATTGGAGCCCCTTTAGCTGTCCCGATTCCAAGTACAAAAACTACAATATTTTTCTCTTTAGCAAAAGTTATCTCCTGAGTAAAATCACTCGCATCTGAACCATCACTCAAAATAAGCAAATATTTTTTTGCATTATTCTGGATAGAAGTATCAACCACTTCAAGCAGAGATTTAATATCTGTTCCCTTTTGTGTAATAGAGGTCGTGTCAAGCTGTGAGAGTAAAAAGTTTACCGCTCCATGGTCAAAACTCAGAGGGGAAACTAGATAAGAGTTTTTTGCAAAAGCAATAACACCTACACGTTCATTAGGAGCCATGTTGATCAGCTCAATTGCCTTTTGTTTTGCCGCTCTTAATCTGTTGGGATAGACATCTTCTGCAAGCATCGAATCTGAAATATCAAGCGCAATCATGATGTCTGCACTTTTTGCTTTTATTTGTACGGTGCCCTCTTTAATAATCGGCCCGCTGAGTGCTATTATCATTAAAAAACCAATAAGAAAAAAGAGGATATTCCTTGCTTTAAGCGTCAAGGTATTCGCATTGACCCGCAATTTTCTCATCACCTCTTCACTAAAAAACTGTGCTTCTACTCCCTTTTGCGTAAGAAGAAAACCAAAAAGTATAAAAAGCGGAGGCAGCATAAAGTACAAAAATTCCGGATGTAAGAAACTCATGCATGTCCCCTTTTATTTCTCAAATAAACATACAACATCAGCGACAAAAGTGCAACAAACAGAGGATAAAAATAATAATAGTTCATATAGGTAAAAGTCTCATTTTTTATCTGAGACTTTTCAAGTGAGTCTATTTTTGCATAAATATCTTTAAGCTCACTTGCACTTGAAGCCCCAAACGCAACACCGCCGGTGCCATCTGCAATTTGGAGTAAAACTTTTTGGTTATATTCGTGGTCTGCGCCGATTCCAATCGGGTAAACTTTTACACCCTCTTTTTTTGCCATTTCAATAGCTACTTCCAAGGGTACTTTATCTACGCCGACCGTGCTGAAACCATCGGTTAATAAAATGGCTACTTTACTCTTGGATTCACTCATCTTTAACAGATTCACCCCTTGAGCCAGAGATTCATACAAGGCTGTAAATTTTCCTGCCATGCCGATTTGAAGCTGTGAAACAATCCGGGTCAAAATATGTTCATCATACGTGAGCGGCGAAGCAATAAAAGAGTACTCTCCAAAAACAACCAAACCGATGTTGTCATTTTTTCTCGTTTGTATAAAGTCGACTACTATGCTTTTAACAATATCAAATCTGTTGAGATTTGGATTATTTGTGTCAAAACCTTTCGCCTGCATAGACTGTGAAGCATCTAAGATAAGCGCTATTTCGTAGCCGTTTTTGGGTTCAAGTTCATACGGCTCATCTTTTACCGGGGACATAAAGGCCAAAATCATCATAACGATTGCCAGCCACTTAAGCAAAAAAAGAACTTTTGAAGCCGAAACAGATTGTTTCATAAACTGCGCCGTATGCGGAAAATAGAGTGAAGGCAGACGCATCCTGCACAAAGTTTCGCAGGCTATGAAAAAAAAGATAACAAACGCAACGCGCGGAAATTCAAAATAAATCCCCTCAAACATCAAGCATACCTCTATATAAATCTATGTAAGCCAGGACTTCCTCATCAAAGGCCCCAACACTTTTTTTGTATTTGTACGCTTCAAGTCTTTGCGATATATTTTTGTACATCTCCGTGTGTCTAGGACTGTCGTCTTTAAAGGTCAAGCCATATAAAGTAAGGCTGTACGCTGCGTTTTTTGTATCTTTTAAATCTAAACTTTTAAGAAGTCTGTAGTGTTCTTGACGTATATTAAATCTATTTTTTGCTTTATAGTTTTTATAAAAAATATATGCAAGACCTAAAAGGAGTACAAAAACCAGAGCGCAAAGAGCCACAAAATAATAGAGTGAATATTCCTGCACTTCCAAAATCGGTTTTATGTCATGGAGTGGAATGTCATAGTTTTGCATTATCGCCCCTCAAACAGTCGTCTAAGCTCTACACTTGCAACAGAGTGTGTGTAGATTTTTGTAAATCGTATCTGATTTTTTCGAAGATTTTCATAGAGTTTCAAATCATGTTCAAGCACTTTTTTTGCGTATGCATTGACGCTCGACGCATTAAAATCACCTTCCAATACAGCACCGCTCTCAGGATCAACTAAAGATGAAAATCCCATTTGCGGCGGTTTTTCTTCCAAAATATCTCTCACAATAAAGGCAACAACCTCATGTTTTTTTGCTAAAAGTTTTAAGTCAGGCACTTCAAAAAAATCACCAACCATTAAAATAAGTGACTTGCGTTTAAGTCTTGTAAAAAGAGTATTGACTATAAAATTAAAATCTACTTTTTTACCAAGCGCATCAAAATTTAAAATCTCTTCAACATTTTTTTGAACTTGATGGAGTTTTTTACTCGGCTTGGAATGGTAATTCATTTCGTTCGTAAAAATGTATGAACTCAGTAAATCCCCATTCTTAAGTGTCGAAAAACTCAGCAGTGCAGCTATTTCAGCTATGGTTTCTTGTTTAAAAACCTTAGAGCCAAAATGGACACTCCCGTTTAAAATAGAGACTAAAACAACATTAAGTTCCCGCTCTTCACGAAATATTTTTATAAAAGGCTTTTGCATCTTTGCCGTAATATTCCAGTCAATATGACGTATATCATCACCTGGCATATACTCGCGAAGTTCTATAAAGTCATAGCCCTCGCCTTGAAAGATTGATGGATTATTCCCAACCATTTCGCTAAAGACCTGGCGTCTCGCCCGAACTAAAATTCTTTTGAGTTTTGACATCTCTTAGCCTACGGTATTGCTACAGTTTCTAACACTTTTTGGATAATCTGATCCGTTGTGATGCCTTCTGCTTCTGCCTCATAGGTAAGTACTATACGGTGACGCATAAGCTCTTTGGCGATGTACGCAACATCCACAGGTGTAACAAAATCTTTTCCACGCATAAACGCCATCGCTTTTACGGCTTTGAACATATCAATACTTACACGCGGACTTGCACCAAACTGTATGTAGTTCTTAAGCTCATCCATTCCATACTCTTCTGGGTATCTCGTTGCGTTTACAAGTTCTATCATATACTCTTCAACCTGTTCATCTACATGAATATTTTTGATGGCGTCTTTGAGTGCCTCCAAATCTTCTCGTGAAACAACGGCTTCAATAGCTTCAAACTTGCCACTTGAGATACGTCTTGCAATTTCAAGTTCCTGCTCTTTTGTGTTGTAACCGACAATAAGTTTAAGCATAAATCTGTCGAGTTGCGCCTCTGGAAGCTGGTAAACACCCTCTTGTTCTACAGGGTTTTGTGTCGCCATTACAAAAAATGGCGGAGAAAGTTTAAAAGTTGTGTCACCAAGTGTCACCTGCTTTTCCTGCATAACTTCAAGAAGTGCCGACTGAACTTTTGCCGGAGCACGGTTGATCTCATCGGCTAAGAGTAGATTTGTAAAAATTGGACCTTTTTTTATTTTGAAACTATTGTTTTGAGGATCGTAAATCTCAGCACCTAAAATGTCTGAAGGAAGAAGGTCTGGAGTAAACTGCGCGCGTTTAAAGTTAAGCCCGAGAGCTTTTGCCAATGCGTTAACCGTTGTAGTCTTCGCAAGACCGGGAACACCTTCTATGAGAATATGCCCCTCACATAAAAACGCTATAAGCAGAGAATCAACCATCTTCTCTTGCCCTACGACAACTTTTGCAACTTCATTCTTAATACTTTGAATCTTAGATAACATATAAAATAGCCTTATTAGCAGTTCCAATACCTTGTAGAGATTACAAAGTCTGTTTGAAAACCACCCTAATTTGAAAGTATATAAGTATAACCAAATGGGGTAAATGTTTACATATTTAAGCCAATAACTTTTTCTATGCCCTCTTTTTTTATCATTTCACTCAGTTTCATCGCTACATTCTCTTTTGCCTGAGGATATCCTTGAGTAGACTGCCCCGTAATATTTAGCTTGTTTGAGCCTATGACGGCGCCATTTGCATCTTTGATACTGATGTCTATAGCAGACCTTGCGAGTGTAAAACCGTACGAAGAAGCCTGTACAGTATTGGAAGTAAGTATGACTCTAAAATGATTTGCGTTATTGCTATTGCTTACTTTGAATTTTTTCTCACTCAAGGCTTTTGTAATACTTGAAACCAATTTACTTGCGTCATTATTACTTTCTACTCCGAAACTTACACTCAAAAGAAGTGTCTCGTACTCTTTGTCTAGTCTTTGCGCATGAGACAGGTAATTCTCTCCCTTAAAATTTTTGTCAAGGGAGTTCATAACAAGCAAGGTATCGTTCAAAGAGGACAAACTTTCTTGTGTTTCTTTGTAAAAGAGAAGCTTTTTTATGGCATTTGATGAGGCAAGCGTACTTTTCTTTTGTTCTATAAGGGAAAAGTTTTGTTCTATCTCATAAACCAGACTCTCAAAGAGTTCTTTTTTATTAGATTTAATAAGCACCGCCTCTTTTTTATAGCCTATGTTTTTCGAATCAACAAGTTCATAATTACTGATGCGGATTTTCTTCACATCACTTTGAATTTCATTGGTATAAGTTGCCTGATTCGAGCTGTTATAACCTTCCTTGACAACACTCTTTGCGCTAAACTTTGAAGAGATAGAGACACTCAAAGTTGAAACCATGGAACTCAAAGCATTGGCAACAGCTTCTTCTTTGTTTTGCCCTTCACCCACAGCATATAAAAAGCCGTTACTGCTTGAAGGCGGGTTATTAAGCCAAGACGGAAGTTCTTTTTTCTCAGCCACTACCATCTTTTTATCTGAACTGCATCCCGAAAATAAAAGAAAAACTGCAAGAAGTGTGAGGAATATTTTCATTATTTACCTTTGTATTTGAGCCTGAGTCATATCGCGTTTTGCAATAAGCGACTGGATTCTGACATATGCCAGACTGATCTGTTCAACCGGCTCAACCATCAAAGAGTCTGATTTTTCATAATACTCTTTGGCCTCAATGTATTTGCCCTCAGCCTCTTTTACTACTCCAAGATTGTAAAACGCAACATAACTTTGTGCGTTTGTAGAGTCAATGAGTTCAAATAAATATTTTTCCGCCTTGTCATATCTGTTTTGCTTGATATATTCAAGAGAAATTTCTAAAAGTTTTTCTTGTTCATCTGTGTAGTCCAAATCCGGATCTTCAAGTAGTTCAACCTCAAAGTATCTGTAATGCGGAGTGAGTTTATAGGTAAAATCGTTGGCTATAGAAGATGCCAAACTTTGCCCTGCACTCTCAACTGATGGAATTGTGCGAGAGTCATCACTGCAGTGATAATAGCTTGAGTTTTTACTCATAGTATCCGCATAGATAATATCTCCTGCTGCTATATCTACCATTTTAATCTCCGCAGATAAACCCACAACTCTTTTTGTACAGCCAACATTGTAGCGATAGAGCTCTTTACATTTTTTATCAGCGCATTTTGTTCTCTCTTCATAGTAACGAGTGTCTGAAGAACTGAGGCGTCCGACACTCCCTGAAATAATTGCCTGCGCTCCAATAAGATTTCCAACCTCGACAGCAGTTGAAGTGTCTACAAGTCCGCTGTTTTGAAGTTTTTGTTCTCTTAGAATTTTGTTAAAATCACCACGGCTGACAATCGTAAAATAATTTTGATTGTTTATTTTGTGTCTTGCAAGGTTCGCTTCAATCTTGTTTGCAAGGCCAATGTCATCATACGCAAACTCGGTCACGGCAATTTTCTTTGTTTGCGACGCTCTGTCTACCTCTGCCGGCTCAAGTGCCTTCATACCAACTTTTTGGGCACATCCGCTTATAAAAACAGTGACAATAGGCAGCAACAAAAATATTAATTTTCTATTCATAAGATTCCTTTTACAATTGCGATGATTTTAGTTAAAAACTATTTAATAGGATATTAATTTTTTCGCTTCTTTAATCGACGTAAGCTCTTTTGTCTCTATTTTTGTAATCAAACTCTCATATTTTTTTGCATCCTGTAAAGCTAAAATGACACATAAAGCCTGTAAGGAGGCTGCGTTTTGTACTTTTTGGGCAAAAACATCTGCGTCAGTTAAAGATTTTGAAGTGCGTGTCAGCTTTATTTTTGCAAGTAAAAATCCTGCTAAAAATGTCAGTACATAATAAAGGTACTCCTGATGCCATAGAGAAATTTCCGCTTCTTCGTCTAAAAGTTCCTCTTTAGTAAATGCGGGAGCTACCTCAACCTCTGTTTTTTCATAAGCCAACTCTTTAATCGCTCTGCTTTGCAAATCAAAGTACTCTGTTCTTAGCTCAGGTATAACAAAATCTTTCGTTCCCACAAAGGCAAATTTTTGGCTCCAGACACCTTCATAACCATCTTTTGTAAGTTTTACATTGACATTGGGTTCTTGTGAAAAAACCTTTACCCCTTCTATCTCAAAAATAAACGGTTTGAGATTGTCAAAATTTGCTTTACCGCTGAATTTTATTTCCATATGAAAAGGCTCATACGCTTTAATTTTCGGTGTATCTTTTGTAACTTGCATCTCCAATGTTCCAATGAGGCTGGAGTTGTCTTCCAACACATTTACTACAAGCTCTTTTTGTTTTAATATTGTTGTTGTATATTCCGCGTACTCTCCATTGTCGCGTCCAATGACCGTATTTTCTATCGAATCTCTATTTGTTTTTTTCATAGACACATCAAAATCAAAACGCATCTCGCCGGCCTGATGCACAAAAGCCACAAACTCATAGCTGTTGACTTTTTTTCCGTCTATAATTCTTTCGTTTTTGTTTAATAGTCTTATTGTGTACTTTTCATTCTCGGTTACAGGATCAAAGTCGATGACGTACAACTCTGCAATGTCACTAAAAGTACAGACATATTCAAGATTAACGGCTTCATTTACATAGGCCTGCGTTTTATTTATATTTGCCCGCCACTCATAGCTTGAAGCTGCGAGCTGCGTTTGTACAAGCAGAAAAAATATAACTGTTTTAATAAGGTTTTTTTTCATCTATTTGCCTTTTGTTGATGAGTTCATACTGTTTTGAGCTCAGTTTTGCTTTGCCCTGATTCATGTTTAAAATATTTTGCGAAGCTGATTTTTTGTCACTTTCGCTCTCGCCGCTTCCTGCACTCGCACTCACTTTCATGTTAGAACTTCCGCCCTCTTTTGTTTTTTCTTTTTGTGAAGAGTCTTTCTTTTTGGCAACGGAAGATTTTTTGTCTGTTTTTTGCTGCCCTGTGCTCATCTCTTCCTGTTCTTTGACATCTTTGATGTAGTGTAAGTTTTCATCTGCTTCTTGAGAGTAACTGAGTGTCAGCGATTTCAGATAACTCTCCCGTGCTTTTTCAAACTCTTTTAAACGCAGCAGAGTGTTTGCTTTGTTGTAAAAAACAAGAGACTTAAACGCAGGAGAACTTGATTTTACACTCTCATACTTTCCAAGCGCTTTTTCATATTCTCCCGCCTTATAGTAGGCATTTGCTTCTTTAAACGCAGCTCTGTTTTCATCTTCAAAATAATCCAAAACTCCCGCCTGCAAATGCACTCCAAAAAGGAGTAAAAACGCAAGAATGTAGCGTTTGAGAGTAGTAACGCTTGCCAAAAAGGTCACAAGTGCCACAACTACAAAATAATAAAAAAGCTCACTGTTGCTGACTATGGTGCTTTTAGTTTTAAAGTCTTTGTTTTTTTGAGACTCTAAAGCATCTTCAATCTCTGAAAAATCCCTGCTGTAAACGCCGCCGCTCTCTTTGGCTATGAGTGAAATATTTTCGTTGGCGCGAGAGACTACCAAATCGCCAAGCTCGTCTTTTAAGAGTTCCCCGTTTTGCAGAGTAAGTGTTGCGCCAAAATCTGTTGCAATCATTAAAATATTCACTACGAGTTTATTCTCTCTTGCAAACGCAGCCTCCTCCGTGTAATCGCTCTCATCTGCTCCATCACTGAGTATGAGCACGCTGGGAGTCTTGGAGTTGGACATTCTGCGAGCGAGTTCTAGAGCCGGCATAACAGAGCTTCCTTTGGTAATAATCAGCTTTTCATCAAGAGAGTTAAAAAGATGGAGCAAGAGTTCGCTGTCGCTTGTCAAGGGAGACAACACAATGGCGTTTGTAGTAAAACCCAAAACGCCGAATCTGCTCTTGGTCTGCGTTTTAACAAGTTCTGCCAAGCGCTCTTTTGCAAAACCAAGTCTGCTTGGTTTAATGTCCTTTGCCTGCATAGAGTAAGACAAATCCACGGCGACGATGACATCACTGAAAACCTCATCACTCACTATGGGCTGTGAAGGTATGACCGGTCGCACGAGTGCTAAAACCAAAAGTACAAAGGTTAATATATAGCCAAGCAGAGTTACTCTCAAAGTTCTAAAATCTTTCTTTATAAAAACCGGCAGCAAAAACAGTAAGAGCCAAAAGTATTCAGGTGCTAAAAAACTCATTTTCGCAGCTCCCTAAAAATTAAAAAGAGTAAAAGTGCCAATGCTAAAGCTACGAGAATCTGATAGTAATACTCTTTTAACGTATGTTCCTGACTCTTTATTTTCGAGGACTCAAGCGCATCTATCTTTGCATACACTTCTTGCAGCTCTTTGGCGTTTGCAGCAGAAAAAAACTCTCCTCCGCTCTCTTTGGCGATTGTCTCAAGCAAAGCTTCATCTGCCTCACCCTTGTTCCCCATGGCAATAGTATAGATTTTAATATTCTGCTCTTTCACTAAAACCAGCGCCTCTTTTGGAGAGATGGCTCCGCTGTTATGTTCTCCGTCACTCAGAAGAATGACAATCTTTGTTTTTGCCTTGGAGTATTTAAAAGCGCGTACACTCATGCTCAACGCTTCACCAATAGCCGTATTTTGTCCTGCCATACCTTGTGTAAGATACTCCAGCATTTGCGAAACTATCTCTTTTTCATAGGTAATCGGCGAAGCTATAAACGCAAAGTCTCCGTACAAAACTATGCCGACATTGTCACTGACTCTTGCGTTTATAAACTCTTTTGCTATGATTTTTGTTAGTTCAAAACGGCTGAGCCTTTGCCCGTTACTGAAATCATCCCCTCCGTCATAACCCGAAGAGTTCATAGAACCGCTCGCATCAATAGCCAAAACAATGTCTTTTCCGGCTCTGTTTTGCGGGTCAAATCTGTCTATGACAATGGGAGAACTAAGCGCAACAGATAAAAAAATAAAAATGAGAATTTTTACAATCCACTCAAGTTTTAAAAACCCTTTTTTTGCGTGCATAAATTGCAGATGCACAAAATAAATGGGCTTCATATACTCTTTGCATTTATACAAACAGTAAATGAGCGGCAGCAGTAAAAATATAAGATATGGGTATTCAAAAGTGTAATAATTCATTTACATTATTTTAGCGAAAAAATGAAACAAAGAAACCTCAGCCTACAATAATGTCAGCTAGTTACATTTAAAATAAAAAAAGCTGCAACACCGTTGTGTTTTTAAATATATAACGCTAGAATACTAATTGCATTTTATCTCTAAATTACCATAGGAAAAAAAATGAAAAAAGTTTTATTAGTTTTACTCTTTATCACAGGCGGATTACTCGCAGGTGAAATCAACATAGCGGTCGCCGCAAACGTAAGCTACGCCATGGATGAACTCAAATCTGAATTTGCAAAGAACAACCCTGAAACAACGGTAAGGGTCACTCTTGGAAGCAGTGGAAAACTCACCGCTCAAATAAAAAACGGAGCACCTTACGGTATTTTTATGTCTGCCGACATGATATTTCCACAAGCGCTGTATGAGGACAAAATTGCTACAACAAAACCTGTGATGTACGCTCAGGGAGCCTTGGCCTTTTTAAGTATTCACTCTCAAGATTACTCCAAAGGCATGAAACTTCTTGAAGATGCGAAAATCGACAAAATAGCCATAGCAAACCCGAAAACCGCACCTTACGGTACAGCTGCTATAGAAGCGATGCAAACAAGCGGCGTTTATGAAAACATTAAAAACAAACTTGTTTTTGCAGAATCCATTTCCCAAACAGTTTCTTACGCTGTGACAGCCGCGCAAATCGGGCTTATTGCTAAGTCATCTCTTTATAGCCCGCAAATGTCTCAGTATAAAGAAAATATACATTGGGCAGATGTAGATGCATCTCTGTACTCACCTATTGACCAAGGAGTTGTGTTACTCAAATACGGGGCAGAGAACAAAGAATACAAAGCATTTTACGACTTCATTTTAAGTGACAAGGCCAAAGAAATTTTCAGACGTTACGGGTACATCGTACGATGAACAAAATTCTCACAAAAGTAACTGCCATTGAGAGTTTGGACAATCTCACCGTTGTCTCCTTTGAATCTTATCAACACGAAATGCGTCTTATGGCACTGGGTTTAAACTTTCCCCTTTCTTTAGGCTCAGAAGTTTTGCTTGGCGTTAAATCCTCAAATATTTCTCTTGCTAAAGATTTTCAAGGAGACATAAGCATTTCAAATCAGCTTCAATGCACGATTACAGCTATAGAAATGGGCGCTCTTTTATGCAGTGTTACACTGCGTTTTGCAAATGCCACACTGCACAGCGTCATCACTAAAGCCTCAGCGACAAAAATGCAACTTCAGATAAATGACACAATAATTGCACTGATTAAAGCAAGTAACTTGTCAATTTTAGAAGTGATACAAGAATCAGGGGGAAAAGAAAAATGCGACTAAACGACACCGAACTTTGGGAGTATATTCGTGAAGATTTGCCCTATTTTGACTTAACGACACATATGCTTGAACTTCCTGCAAAAGAAGTTACTCTCAGTATTCTCACTCGCCAAAACATTGTCTGTGCCTGCTCTGAAGAAGCGGCGCGCATTGCAGAACTTTTAGGATGCAAAGTCCTTGCCTTTGTTCCCTCAAAAACGCAGCTTCAAAAAGAAGATGTATTGTTGGAGTTTAAAGGCTCTCATGAGGCGGTTCATGAAGCATGGAGACTCACTCAGATTCTCCTCGAATACGCCTGCGGTATGGCCACAAATGCACAAAAAATGCTCCAAAACGCAAGAACAGAAAATCCAAACATTCAGATTCTTACAACCCGTAAAAGTCACCCTTTTGCAAAGCGCTTTTCCATTCGTTCTCTTCTTTGCGGCGGTGTTTATCCGCACCGTTTAGGGCTCTCAGAGAGTGTTTTAATCTTTCCTCAACACAGAGAACTTTATGAAAACGCAGCTGCGTTTAGCGAAGCCATGAAAAAACTCAAATCTGAGTGCATCGAGAAAAAGCTTGTTATTGAATCTCATAGTTTTGAAGATGCCAAAGAGATGCTCGCACTTGGCGCGGATGTCCTGCAAATTGACAAATGCGACACCCAGACACTCAAAGAGATTGTGACATACAAAAACCTTCACTTTCCTCATGTTCGTATTTTAGCGGCAGGTGGCATCAACAATACAAACGCAGCTGTATTTGCAGGAACAGGTGTTGATGCTCTTGTGACAAGTGCGCTCTATCAGTCGCCTATGGCTGATTTGACAAGCAAGTTGGTAATCTCATGAGCGAATTAGATTTTGAACCATTTTTACTCTCTTTTAAATTAGCAGGTGTCACGACTTTTATTCTTTTTTTAATCGCCCTGCCGGTGAGTTGGTGGCTGAGCCAGACTAAATGCAGATGCAAGCCTTTTGTAGAAGCTGTTGTCTCTTTACCCATAGTTCTGCCGCCTTCTGTTTTAGGTTTTTACATTCTCTACGCCCTCTCCTACAACTCTCCTATCGGTGCGTTTTTTGACGAGACTTTTGGCATAAAGCTTGTCTTTAACTTTACAGGGCTTGTCATAGCAAGCTGTTTTTACTCTTTTCCTTTTATGGTGCAGCCGCTTCAAGGCGGCTTTGAAACGCTGAACAAAAATATGCTTGAAGCCTCTTACATTGCCGGAAAAAGCAAATTTCAAACTCTTGTGTTTGTTGCACTGCCTAACATCAAACCGGCTCTTCTTACTGCGCTCATCATCACTTTTGCCCACACGGTCGGCGAATTTGGAGTTGTGCTTATGGTTGGCGGTTCTATTGCAGGCGAAACAAAAGTGGCTTCTGTGGCAATTTATGAATTTGTTGAGATTATGGACTACACACAGGCACATATTTACAGCGGCATTATGCTCGCCCTCAGCTTCAGTGTTTTACTCGGCGTGTATCTTTTTAATCTGCGCCACAATAAACGCATAGGAGTTGCCTAATGCTGGACATTAACATTACAAAAACACTTCAAGGAAGTGCCGGAAGTATGGAACTTGACGTCAACTGCGCCATTGAAGAGCATGATTTTGTCGCCGTCTCAGGACCAAGCGGAAGCGGAAAAACAACATTTTTACGCATTTTGGCAGGACTTGAAGAGGCTTCGGGGAATATAGAAGTCTTTGGAAAAAGCTGGCTAAATGCGAAAAAGTCTTTGCCGCCGCAAAAACGCGGTCTTGGTTTTGTGTTTCAGGATTATGCTCTTTTTGCCAACATGAGTGTAGAAGAAAACCTGCTCTTTGCAAACAAAGACAAAGAGTTGGCAAAACATTTACTCGCACTTACTGAACTTGACGAGTTAAAGGCGCAGCTTCCAAACAGACTCAGCGGCGGACAAAAACAAAGAGTCTCTTTGTGTCGCGCTCTTATGAAACGCCCGCAACTCCTGCTTATGGATGAACCGCTCTCGGCACTTGACCCGTTCATGAGGACTAAACTTCAGCAGGACATTTTAACACTCCACAAAGAGTTTGGCACGACCACCATCATGGTTAGCCATGATCCGAGCGAAATTTACAGACTTGCAAACCGTGTCATTGAACTCTCTCACGGGAAAATCATTCATGATGCTTCTCCAAAAGAAGCCCTGCTCAAAACGCAGGGTTCTCAAAAGTTTTCACTCACGGGAGAGCTCCTCGACATTTTTAAAACAGATGTCATTTATGTGGCTATTGTTGCCATTGGTCAGCAAATCGTTGAAATTGTTCTGGATGAAAATGAGGCGAAGAGCTTTCAAGTAGGTGAGCGTGTTCAAGTGAGCACAAAAGCTTTCTCTCCCTCTCTCAGTAAGGTGTAGAGAGCTTACACACCTTTAACACAGAGTCACCCAGACACCGACGTCAAGTGTAGACTCTGCGTTGCCCGCGAATGAACCCGAAATTGGCGGGACAGATTCGGGGTTCATAGCAACTGCCACGGGAATATGGTCTTTGCCGACAATATCTCCAATGGTAGGGTCAAACCCTCTCCAGCCTGCTCCAGGCAGATACACTTCAGCCCAAGCGTGCGTTGAACCGACCTGCGCAGACATCAATGGTGCATATAAATAACCGCTCACAAAACGCGATGCAAAACCTAAACATTTTGCCGCTTCCATAAAGAGCAAAGCAAAGTCACGGCATGAGCCAGAGCCAAGAGTAAGCGTCTCTTTAGCGCTTTGTACTCCCGGTTCTTCTCTTACTTTATAGGCAAGTGTTGTGTAGATGGCAGATGTGATTTTTTGAAGTAAAGTGTAGGTTTGTATAGCTTCGTTGGATTTGTAAAAATTGAAAATCCATGCATTCAGTAAAGTACGTGTCTCTTCCTCTGGCAAAAGCATATAAGGCGACAGTAAAAATCTGTCGTCTGCCTGATATACAAACGGGTAATTAAGGGCATAGTCTGCAACCATAAAATCTAAAGGTGCCTCGTTATACTGCTGTAAAATCACTTCACTCTCAATAAAAAGCTGTTGCGTTTGTGTGCTAAATGTAGCGATTGCAACCGAATTACCTTCCACATCACGATGCCACAAAAGTGTCGCTTCCGGAGAACATCTGAGGGTAAAAGATTCAATGCGGAGTTCATGATCTTCACGAGGACGTAAACGCAGACTATGCGCTCCAAGCATGACTGCGTTTGTGTAGTTGTAGTAGGTACGGTGAATTATTTTATAACGCTGCATTGTTAATCTTTATGACACGGACATTTTGTGAGCTAGGAGATAAAGCGGGGCCAAACTGATTATATACAGCCACATCCGCAGCATCTCGCCCGTAGCCAATAACAACATAACCTGCTCGCATGAAAGGCTGAGTGGCATCAAACGCATACCAGCGGTCTCCGACATACACTTCAAACCAAGCGTGTAAATCCATAGGTTCCAACTCATGCAAATAACCCACAACCATACGTGCAGGAATACTTAAACTGCGACACATTGCAATGGCTAAATGAGCCAAATCCCGACATACGCCAGATTGTCTGATATTAACTTCAATTGCAGAGACAAGGTTGTGACTGTCATAAGACTCAAAACGTATATTCTCTCTAATCCACGCCGTAATGGCGCTTACCTGATTATAGCCGGGAAGTGCGTCTGCGGTAATCTCCGTAGCCATATTGCAAAAACGCTCAGCTTCACAGTAACGGCTTGGCAAAAGATAAATAAGTGCGGATTCCGGTAAATTTTCTATAGGCACAAAAGGCGCACCGGGAGCCTCCTCTATGAAATCTGCCGTCATCACTTTGGCCGATGTGTAGATGGCAAAACTGCCCACAGGAGCAACAAGTCTTTGGCAAAGGTTTCCATAAATGTCTGTGAATTCATACACAGGTACACTCGGAACAACCTTATATTTTTCAAAAGCTATCCACTGGTGTGAGTTACTGCGAGGCCGTAACATCAACACAAAAGGAGTCGGAACCGTAATGTCAAAAGTAAAATCACAACTCGTCTGTAGCCACATTCTTGATCTCCTTTGATGCTTGTACAAGAACAAACACTATTATCCAACGATTGTATCATAAATAAAAATTTGAGAAGAAAAAAAAATTGTTTAAATAATAATCAGGGAGTACATTAGTGAGATATTTTTGTTCTCTTTAAAAATCGTAAGGTATATTTATTGAAGGGATTACTGAACATTGGGCGACCCCTTAAATTGTATCCCTTTAAGTTTCTAAAATATCCTGAACAGCCTCAATAGTCACAATAAAGGTAGTTCCCTCCGGCGAACTTTGGACGTCAATTTTTCCATCAAACTGTTTTTCAATAATTTTTTGACTCATATAAAGTCCAAGCCCGGTTCCATTTTTCCCTTTCGTACTAAAATAAGGTTCAAAAAGTTTTGCTATATTCTCTTCTAAAATGCCGCAGCCATTATCTGTAATGTATATTTGCAGGGTATTGTTTTGTTCCTTCACATACAAATGTACAAACTTGTTTTTCCTTTGCAAACCGACAAAAGAGTCAATAGCATTATTGACAATATTCAGAACTACCTGCACTAACTCATTGATATATACATTCGCATAAATATCTTTTGACTTTTTAACTTTTAAATCTACATCTTTACTTTCAATTCTAGGCAGTGCAAAATTTACGGCCTTTTGTAAAAGCTCATGTATCTCAATTGTCGTGGCTTCTTTATCCGGATGAAAGTATGTTTGAAAATCATCTATAGTATCTGAGAGGTAAATAATAGTGTCGCTTATCTGTCTGAGTGTCTCTTCTTCTTGTTTCTTGTCAATAATGTTTCCCAGCATTTTCGCTATTTCCAAATTTGATATTTGGAGGGTAATCGTGGAGAGCGGTTGTCTCCATTGATGGGCTATCATTTGAATCATCTCACCCATAACAGCCTGCTTTGATTGTGCTGTCAATATTTTGTCTTTTTGTATCAGCTCTTTGGTTCTTTCTTCTACCATTTTTTCCAGTGATTGATTCATTTCATCCAATTCCTGGGCATGGGAATTTATTTTTTCAACCATGGCTCTGATCGTATTATGTATAACACCCACTTCATCGTCTCTTTGAGAAAGAGTTAATGTTAAATTGTTGAGCTTTGGATCATAGTTTAAAAGATCTCTATTTAATTTTTTCAAATCTTTAAATTTTCTTCTAATGAGCACAATAAATAGGATTAACAAAACAAAGGTAATCAAAAATATTGAAAATGTTGTTTCTCTATTTTTTTCTTTTACCTCTTCAAGCTCTTTATTTGAAAAACGTAAATGAATGAATCCTATCTTGTCGTTAGAAATATGGTCTAAAATTGTTTTGTTGTAAGTGTTGGGATTACTGATTTCACCACGAGGATGAATAACTGCATCTTTTTTGTAGCTATAGATGACCTTTTTATGTAAATCTTCCAACTCAAAAAATTCCAGATTATCATTTTGTTTTACAATCTGCTCAAGATATTCTTGATTTGCACTCTCTAAACCAAGAGATATATTGAGTGCAATGATGGGGAGTATAGTATTGATTAATAAATCATTTTTAGATTCTTGCGATTTCATAAACTGCTGCATGGTATTATTGGAAAATTGATACCTGTCCACTGAAACGACTATCATCGTAAAGAGTATTATACTGATGATAATTTCAAGTTCTATACTGATTTTACGAGTCAACTACCTCTTTCCCTCCGTCTCTTGCTTTAGTAAAATCTTATCATTTTTTATCTTATTACCAAGAGCGGCGGAATTAAAACAGCCCGTGCAAAGGCGAGAGTATCACTTAAAATACACGCTGAAGATTGCCAAGAAAAACTTGGCATCTATAAAAATATGTTAGGAGAGAATATGAGAAAAAGAGGAGTCTATATCCGGATAATGAAATTTAAATCCGCTCTCAAGCAGAGCTTTTGGATAGACCTCTTTTGAACCCGTAAGCACAGTTGAACCCTCACCAAAAAGAAGTTTGAGCACAAACTCGGGAAGCGGGAAAATTGTAGGACGATTTAACACTTTTCCAAGCGCTTTTGTAAAGTCATAATTACTTACAGGCTCAGGCGCCGTTGCGTTAAAAGTACCTGTAAGCTCATTTTCTATCACATGGGCATAAATGCGCACCAAATCATCTACATCTATCCAGCTCGTCATCATTTTGCCATTGCCGATAATGCCGCCCAAACCTAGTTTAAAAGGCGGAAGCATTTGAGCAAGCGCACCGCCGTCATGACCCAAAATAACCCCAAAACGGATGATGGCTGTGGGCTTATTGCATGCAAGTGCTTCTGCTTCCCACATTTGAGTTAAAGAAGCCAAAAAGTCATCGCCGTAGCCTTCAAAATACTCATCAAACGCAGCGTTATCCGGGTAAGCACCGATGGCAGAAGTAGAGATTAACTGTTTTACCTCACTTCTATTGATTGCGTTTACGAGTGTTTTTGTTGTATCTACGCGGCTGGAGATAAGTATTTTTTTATAACTCTCACTCCATTTTTTGATAATAGGCGCACCTGCAAGATTAAAAACCACATCCACACCCTGCAGTTTTGCCAAAATCTCATCTTCAGTATCGTTTCGGTGAATGCTCACAAAATCCGTAAATGTTTTTGTAAGATGCGAGCCGACGAACCCGCTCGCTCCGGTAATTGCTACTTTCATATCACACCTCCATTATTTTTAAAGAGTATATCGCTCTTTTTTAAAATTTGCTAGTTTTGTAATGCACTCAACTCCAACTTACAATAGCTTCTTAAAACTCTCTACTGCAATTTTTGCAGCCTCTGTATGCATAAGCATCGGTTTGGGATAGCCTTTAATTTCATTGGTAAATAGATACGCTTCCTTGTGTAAACTCTTTGCTTCAACTGCGTTGAGTTCTGGAACATATCGTTTAATATATATTCCTTCTTTGTCAAACTTTTTACTCTGCAAGTAGGGGTTAAAGACTCTAAAATAAGGCTGAGGGTCTACTCCGGTTCCTGCGCTCCACTGCCATGAGAGCACGTTGGAGGCTTTGTCGTAATCTAGCAAGTGTTGTGCAAAAAATGCTTCGCCCCACTGCCATGGGAGAAGCAAATCTTTTGTAAAAAAAGAGGCAACGACCATACGAACTCTGTTGTGCATCAAACCCGTTTTCAAAAGCTCTCGTACGCCTGCATCGACAATCGGCACACCGGTTTTTGCTTCGCAAAAGAGTTGATATTTTGCTTCATCTTTGATGCCGTTAAACTTGTATTTGTAGTTTTCAAACTCGATTTGTGGCAGATGAAAAAGTAAGGAGGCGTAAAAATCTCTAAAAATCAGCTGGCGCACAAAAGGCTCAGAGTTTGGCAAGTTGCTTATCTCACGCAAAAGTTCTCGCACGCCAAGCACCCCAAAACGCAGCTCTGTACTTAGGTTGGATGTTGCGTTTATGTCTAAAAAATCTCTTTCTTGTGCATAATTTTGCAACTTTTTTTTCAATGCTTCGAGCTTTATTTCGAGTGGAATAATTGTTAAATTTGTTTCTTGAAATCCTAAATTTTCCAAAGTAAACGCAAGCTTTGCGAAACGCAGTGCTTGTAAAACATATAGCCCCTCAAACTCCTCATCTATCAGCTTCTGTTCTCCTCTTTTAACTTGCGAAATGTCTTTATGTTCTAAAACTCTCAAGGCTTTTTTGTAATAAGGAGTAAAAACATAATATGGCGAGCCGTCCTCTTTGAGCACTTCATTATGCTTAAAAATGTAGGTCTCCTGAAGATAACGAAAGTGCAAAATATGCGAGACCTCTTTGTCTCTTTGTTTTGAGTAAGCCTCATAATCTCCGCTTGCTACAACTTCATCAAAACCATGGAGTTCTTGGAGTTTCTGGATGATGGCAATCGGTTCGCCGTAGAATATTTTGAGCTCTAAACCTATGGCTTGTAAATCTTTTTTGAGCTGTAAAACGCAGTCAAAAATATATGAAACACGTCTGTCATCTGCTTGGAGTTTAGAGAGAATATTAGTGTCAAAAATGAAAATAGGCAAGACATCGCCATCAAAACTCAGCACTGCGTTGTCCCTTGTGCGTAAATCTCTTCGAAACCAAAGCAGTCGTCTCATTTGACACACTTTACGCTTGAACGCAGAGCCAACTCTTTTGGATAAGGTGAGAGAAAAGTCTGTTCTAAAAGGTAGTTCACGCCGTACTTGCTTGCATAGAGTTTAAGGGTAGAAAGTGGCACTATCAGCGGAATTATCTGCGCCGCATAGTCATCTATCTGCTCATGCAACATCGCTTTTTCTTCTGCGTTTAAGAAGCTCTTTACAAAGCCGCTCATGTGCTCTAAAACATTTCGCGTTTTTCCTTTGGAGCTTTTTTTGGCAATGGCAGTTTTAAAAAGAAACTCATACTCGCCAAAAATTTGCGTAAAACTTTTTTGTTCATGATTGCCCACGATTTTGCCGAGCTCTCTGTAAAGTGTTTCGTCTTTAGACTGAAGCATAAACTTGTTTGCCGTGTGAAACGCAACCAAGCCTTTCATGTCTGCATTAGCTTTAAACTTCTCAAAACCATCATAAGCAAAAAGCTGCATCACAAAGTTTTCTCTTAACCACGCATCGCAAAGCCTGCCCTCTTCTTCCATCGGTAAAAGTGGAAATTTTGCTCTGCACATAGCGGCAAAAACGCCGTCATCTTTGCCCTCGGCAAAGCCGTTTTCTAAGTAAACTTTAGCGCTCATAAGTCCACAGCTTGGAGATTTTGACTTAAATATAATACCGCGCAGCTCATGAGAGGCAATATTTTGTAAATCTAAAAGAGAAGCTTCATGAAGCGCCGCACTCAAATCAGCGCCTGTTTTGTTCGACTCGACTTTTAAACTTTCGTTGGCGTTTTTCACAAGTCTTATGGAAGGTCTAGGGTTTGAAAACGCCATGTTTTCAGGACAAAAAGAGATATACTCTGCATAACGCGAAAGCTCATCCATAACAAAATCATCGCGTTTATGTCCCGAATCAAAACGCACCTTTTCACCAAGAAGACATCCTGAGACTGCTATTTTCATTTGCATATCTCCGCACCGCCCGCTTTGTGGTTAATGGGGCCGGCTCCGTGACCTATGTTTGGCGCACTAACAAGCGCTGCGTTTATGAAATTTTTTGCACACTGAATAGACTCTTCAAGCGTGTGCCCCAAAGCCAAATTTGCCGCTATGGCGCTTGAGTAAGAACAGCCTGTTCCGTGAAGGTTTGTTGTCTCAATGTATTGCGTTTGAAAGATTCTTTTTTGATGCCCGAAGAAGAGTTGATCAATGCTCATTTTACCCGTTGGAAGCTCTAAAACATGGTGTTTGACTAAAACAGGAGTTTTTTGTTTTTGTATTGCTTCGAGTGAAAGAGAATCTCCGAACTTGTAGCCAAAGAGTGCATGAGTCTCATAAATATTTGGAGTTATCACTGTCGCATACTCAAAGAGCCTTTTCATCTCTTCTACGGCATCTGCCTGTAAAAGTGAAGAGCCTGCTTTTGAGATAAATACAGGGTCAAAAACTATGGGGATTTTCAGCTCACATATGACTTCGCGTACAGCCGTCATAATCTCTTTGGAGTACAGCATCCCTATTTTTATGGCGCTCACCTCAAAGTCTTCAAGCACTGCGTTTATCTGCGCCTTTACAAACGCAGGTGAGACTTCAAAAATATCACTCACGCCTCTCGTATTTTGCGCTGTTAAAACAGTAATGACAGAAGTGCCAAACACTCCAAAAGCTTCAAAGGTTTTTAAATCAGCCTGAATCCCCGCTCCGCCGCTGCAATCAGACCCGGCAATGCTCATGACAACTTTCATAGTTACTCCTCTTGTTATAGACATTATAAAAGTATACGAGATTTTACAGCTGATTGGTAGCTTGAAAATGTTGGTTGATGTAATTATACGCTTTGTGTTCTGCCGATTCTGATAATTTAGCCTATCTCTTGACTCTATTTTTTATATGATATTGCAATATGCAATAGTATTGACAGTTTTTTATATTTTCAACTAAAATAACTACCATATTTAACACTTGAATCTTCATTTGAAGTGTAAAGAGTTTATACAAAAAGTGATTCAAGAAGCAATATCTACAAGGAGACAAAAAATGGACGGCAATATAATGGTTACTTACAAAATTTTATGTGAAGCAGATTTAAACTCAGAAATCTTACTCAGTGAGTTACTCGCAAATGAAAAGATAGCAAAAATAATCAAGTCTGAATATGCAAAAGGCCAAAGAAACATATCTCTTATTTCTAAAGACGATACCAAATTACGCATAGAAACTACAAAAGAGCTTCATAGTTTTGAAGTGGCGAAAGATGACTTTGCAGATATCCTAACTTTGGCAGAAGAAGATGCAAATAATAAAAAACTTTTGAAAAAAGAGTGCTCACGTGTAGAGCTAGTGGATATTGAGACTTTACAGTAGAAACTAAAAAATCGTGTCTTGCAATTTTATTTTTTTGTATAAAAGAGTGTATAACTGTACACATAAAAAAGGAAGTGACACTATGAACACAGTAAGATTAAACATAACATTACCAACCTCTGTAAATAATGACATAAATCGTTATGCTGAAGAACTTAACGAAAAGAAAAGTCATATTATAACTGCTGCACTTGATATGTATTTTGATTATCTTGATATCAGAGTTGCAGAAAAAAGACTTAATGACAATGAGCCTACTATCTCTATGGAAGATTTTTTTTAAAGAATTAGATTCTGATGTATAAAATTGATTTTAAACCTAATGTTAAAAAAGATTTTAAAAATATCAATAAATCTGATGTAGCGTTTATTCGCAGTTCTTTATATGATTTTGTAGAAAATTTTAATGCAGATTATGAAATCGCTTTAATGAATACTGGCAAAATTAAAAAGCTTCAAGGACAAAAAGAGATTCTTTACCACTTAAAACTGCGTTCTTATAGAGTTATATATAAAAAAGAAGATGATAGGCTAGTTATCTTGGTTGTTCATGTTACAACTCGTGAAGGTGCGTATAAGTAAGTATATTTATTAAGTCTTTTTATGATTTCATTTTAACCATACAATCGTGCATTACTCCATTTTCATAATTATATAAACACTCTACCATATGTGTAGTTCTATTATGATTTTGTATATCATCTGCATTAGTTTGTTTAAAATATATTTGTTCAAATAATGAAACATTTGCACTACATTCATTTACAATTTTATATATTCTTTCATTTGATCCACAATCTGGACTTGTTATAGATTTATTAATATATTTTCCATAAATTGGCATGGTTGATTTTAGTCTATTATCTGACATAACTTCTATTCTAGAATCTGATACTAATTTTGCTTGGCCATATCTAATATATGTTTTCTTTCTTTGAGCAGTATAAGTATTTTCTTTTTGTCTTTCAGGAGCAGCATAATTTTGATTAGTGTTTTTGTTTTCAACTTTTGATGCGTATTGACTTACATTTTGATTATTTGTTGGTACTTGTCTATTACTATTACTGCTTACGTAACTTTTATAACTTCTTAATTCATGTTTTAATTCTATATTTGTTCTTTTATAATCATTAACTAATGTTTCGTTCATTAAATTTTTTCTTTTTAAATTATTGTTTTGTGCGTTTAGAAGTTCCATATCTTTCATAAGTTTTTCATTATCATCTTGCATATTTGCTATTTTGATTATTCCTCCTGCTCCTAGGAAAAACACAACAACAGATATTATTCCCAACCCTATTTTGAGCATATTGCCATTATGCTTTAATTTCATATTTTCTATTTCATTTTTATTGTAGTAATGATGCTTATCTCTACATGGAACACATTCTTTAGTTAAATATTCTTTTCCACATTTTTCACACTTCATATTGTCCCCTGCTCCATTTTAAATTACTTAAGATACTATTTTTTCTCCAAGCATTTTTATCATATAAATTAATCACTTCATCTAATACTGTTTTTTTGTCAATATGTTCTAAAAATTGATATTTTTCTATAAGAGGTTTAAATTTTTCCACAGCTACTTTACTTAAGCAATGATAAGCCAATAATTCAATTTCAGCTACTGAGAACTGAGCTCTGTATAAGCTTGAGTATCTTTTTTTATCTTCAATATTACTTGTATCAATCAATTTTAATATTTGATATATATTTCCATAATAGTGACCGATTATTTCTTGATATTCATTATGGAAATTATTATATAGCTCATCAATTTGTCGCCCATATCTACTTTTGCAAAATACAGTAAATATCTCTAATAATCTTGCTATTACTTTCTTAGAGAGGTAGTCTTTATTATCTATTAAATTTACATTAATATTATTAATTTTGTATTTTTGAGGAACTGAAGAATAGACAGCTTGTTTTTGTGTAAGCACTAAATTATTAACAATTTGATTATGTAAATCAATCATCTTAAAAAAAGTATTTTCAAAATTTTGCTGTTTTATAGAATCGTTTTGGATTTTAAAGGAGTCACTTTGTTCCATAAGCGCTTTAGATGATTTTTCTAACTCTTCTCTTGTTAATGCTAGTTCTTCACTTTGTAGTTTGATAGTACTTAATAATGCAATAAAACTCATCATAGCAAATATAGGATTTAATGTTCCGCCAACAAAATCTCCAAACGTACCCCATACGCCTTGGTTCGGAGAAAGTCCATATTCTTTAAAATTAAAAAAATACATTCCAACCACAACTATATAAATAAAAATAGCGATACCGATGTACAATTTTAAAAATTTTAAAAAATTATTTTTATTTTCTTGCATATTCAGACTTACCCAAAAGACACATTAGTAGGATTAGGATTTGAGTTTTTTAATACAAAACTATTAAGTTCTTTTGGTTGTCCGTTTTCATCCGTTGTATCTGTGTAATCAAGTAATGTATATTCTATATTATCTTCAAACTTCCATACAGACACCGCATAGTTATCATTTAAATCAAACGAATCACCATCTGTAAATTTGTCTTTTATAAGGTCATCGTACAAGGAACTAGAGCTCTGCTTATTTAAAAAAGATTCCACTACAGATTCTTCAACATGGTTTTTACAAAGTTCTTTTATCTTTCCTTTAATATCAATCATCACACAGTCTTTTGCAATTGATTCAGCATTGAATTGATGTACACTTTAACTTTATCATCTGAATATTCTATTGCATTTGATTTAAAATGTGTTTTTAGAAATTGTTTAAAATCTTCAGAAATAAATCTTCCTTCTATATTATGCATAGTGATATCATTCTGAAATATAAAATCTTGAATTATTTCTTCTCTGATTCTTGCTTCTCTGTATTCTTTGGGTTGAAAGGCTTCATGAATTTCCATTTTTTCATTGTAATATTTTTTATCTCTTCTCAATTCATTAAGAGATAGGCTTCTTGATTGATTGTTGTTTCTTTTTAAATAAATGATTTCTCTCTGTATATCAGACAACATGTCCATCATTATTTCATTAGCAGGCACTATAGTTTCTTCAAGTTTAGCTACTTTAAAAGTTCCAAAATACTTTAAAAATGATTTATCATCTCCACTAATAGATTTTTCGTATGTAGCTAATACTTTACTTGCTAGTTTATTTTTAAAATCTATAATTGGTTGAAACCTTAAATCTTTTGGATATCCAACATGTTCAATTACGCCTGTATCAAAGGAATACCCCGTATTATTATCTATTATTATTACCGTAGGTTTATCAAATGCTAATCTCATGCCGAGTTCAAACATTACATTAGGATTTTTTGCACTCACGTCACACACAACAATATCTGATTTATATACATTTTCTACAATTCTTTCCTGTATAACTCCTATATCATCCGCATCACTTACAAGCTTAACTTCAATTTCATATTTATCTATGGATTTCACTGATTCAATTATTATATTTTTAACTTCAAACCAATGTTCAGCCGTGTAACCATCTATAGCGGAAATTGGCATTATTAGCCCACAAGTTATTTTTGTTTTTACTTTTTCTTTTTCAACTTCTTTAGACATAATATTTTCCTTTATTTCAATTTAAACTTACCGCTACTAGCTTTCTCTTTAATAGCTTTCAAGTTTTCAAGATGTTTTTCTGTTGCTCTTATACTTTCATCTAATACAAAGCCTTGATTAATCAATCTTACTAGCTCTGGTTTCTCTTTTTTTAATTAATATATTAAAATAATTATCCGAAAGACACACAAATAATCATAAATTTCGCCAATTCAAGTTTAAAGTGCAACACATAAAATTTTAAAAGAATGGATTGAAGAGAGAGGTTAGCTGCGATAAAATAAGATTCCAATCCGCCAAGATAGGGAAACTTATGA